>Ga0315336_1000116_pt1 | contig 359382 bp, 325 predicted proteins | sample ASW5metaG_FD_204512 | JGI IMG/M metagenome (GOLD analysis project Ga0315336, IMG submission 204512) | Ammonia-oxidizing marine archaeal communities from Monterey Bay, California, United States - ASW #5 | ecosystem: Environmental > Aquatic > Marine > Intertidal zone | place: USA: California... | reverse complement strand
GCCGTTGCGCTGGCTGGCGCAACGGATGCGAACGACGCAGGCAACTGGAATGTATCCGAGCGTGGCCCGATCCGACGGTCCCCCAAGGGCCGGAGGCAAGCGCGACCGCGCGCCGCGCCGCAAGGCGCGTAGCCAAGCGGCGAATAGCCGCGCCCGGCGATTGAGGGAACAACTAAAGACTCGCCCCGACGTGCGTCTCCCACGACGACCGCTTTAACCGGTGTGCCACCTGCCCGCGCCCGGCGATTGAGGGAGCAACAAACTACCCCGCCTTCGCGGCCTCGCGCGTGGCGGGGGTGTGGAAGTGGTGCATGTAGGTCGGCAGGATGGCCTCGGCGGCTGTCGCCTGCACACCAAGGGCCTCCAGGCCCGGCAGTTCACCCGAAGCCACGTTGTCGCTCTTCAGCAATGCCACCTGATCGCAGGTCAGGAGTGGCTTCGGCAGTTTCTCCAGGAACCAAGCCTCGAGGCTGGCGGCCCAGAACGGTATTGGCGCCAGCCAGCGCTTGCGGCGGCTGAAGGTCATCACCAGTTCCATGATCTGCTTGAAGGAATAGACCGCCGGGCCGCAAAGCTCGTAGGTCTGGCCCGCGGCATCGCCGCCCGGCGCCAGGGCGGCCATGATGGCATCGCCGACGTCACCAACGTAGACCGGCTGGAAACGCGGCCCGCCGTCGCCGTAGAGATCGACGCTGATGATGCCCTTGTCGCCGAACAGTTCGACCTTGGGCAGCGTCGGGCAACCGATCACCGGCAGCGCCGGCGTGAACCGAGACAACATGGCGAACATGTTGAAGAAGTTGTCCTCGGGCCCGAAAACGACGCTCGGCCTGAGGATGGCGGCGGCGGGATAGGCCTCGCGGACGCGTTCCTCGCCCAGCGCCTTGGTCCGCGCATAGAGGGCTTCCGCGTACTTGTCGGCGCCCAACGCCGAGACATGCACCAGCGACCTGACGCCATTATCAGCGGCGGCCCGGGCGATCGATCCGGCGGCCTCCACATGCATGGCCGGGAAGGTACGGCGGCCGCTTTCGTAGAGGATGCCGATTAGATTGACCACGGCATCGGCGCCGTCGCAGGCCGCCGCGACTTCCGCCGGGACCAGCACGTCGGCGGGCCAGGGAACGATCTGGCCGACGTTACCCATGGGTTTCAGAAACAGCGCGTGCTCGGCATCGCGGGTGACGGCGCGCACGGTCCAGCCGTCGCGGCAAAGGCGGCGCACGAGATGGCGGCCGAGGAAGCCCGAGGCGCCGAAGACGGTGATGACCTTTCTTGCCATGGCCTGACCCTAAGTCCCTGATCATTCGCCGGCGCGGCCGGCACGCTTGTTCGCCTCCATTTATACTCCTCCGGCGGGCCGCGCGCCAATCCCCCGCGCCAGTCGATGCACGGCACGCCCGAAAGCCGGTTGACAAGGACCAAGCACCGCTTTACCCAACATCGCCGAGGCCCGATGCGTTCGGGCTCCGTTCCGTGCCCAGGTGGCGGAATTGGTAGACGCGCAGGTTTCAGGTACCTGTGGCCGCAAGGCCGTGGAAGTTCGAGTCTTCTCCTGGGCACCATCATTTCCTTCCCGACAGGCCCGAAGGGCATGGCGGGCGGGACCGGCTGGCGGGGGACCCCAATGGCGAAATCGGGCCGCACCAGACCCAAATCGGTTCACGTCCATCGCGGCGACCTGCCGGCGAACGTGAGCTTCGGCGACAGCGTCGCCGTCGATACCGAGACCCAAGGGCTCGACATTTCGCGAGACCGTCTGTGCCTCGTCCAATTGTCGGCCGGCGATGGCGTCTGCCATCTGGTGCAGTTTGCCAACGGCAGTTTCAAAGCACCCAACCTGAAGAAGTTGATGACCGACCGGAAGGTGGTGAAGATTTTCCACTTCGCGCGCTTCGACGTGGCCATGATGAAGCGCTGGCTCGGTATCACCGTGCAGCCTGTCTTCTGCACCAAGATCGCGTCCCGCCTGGTGCGTACCTATACGGACCGGCACGGCTTGAAGGACGTCTCGAAGGAATTGCTCGGCCTCGATTTGTCGAAGGAGCAGCAGTCATCCGACTGGGCGCGGCCGCAGTTGTCGAAGGACCAGATCGCCTATGCCGCAGCGGACGTGCTGAACCTGCACGAGATCAAACGAAAGCTCGAAGTCATGCTGGAACGGGAAGGCCGCACAAAGCTCGCCGATTCCTGCTTCCGTTTCCTGCCTCACCGGGCGGAGCTCGACCTGGGCGGCTGGGAAGACGAGGACATCTTCGCCCACCACTGATCAAGCGGCGCCGCGGTTGATAATCCGCCGCCGCGGACGCATACTCGGAATGATCTTAACTTGTTGTTTTATCGTCGGACGCTGACCGCCGATCAGCCACGCCGACGCGCACGGGCAACCCAAATGACCCAACGTTCCAGCGCCTCCAAATCGGAGACATCGACTGCGCCCAACGGCCGCGCCGCCGATCTGGCCGCGGCCCGGCGCGTCCTGGAAATGGAGATAGAGGGCCTCCAAAGTCTCGCCGATGGCTTGGGCGAGAGTTTCGCCGAGGCGCTGGATATCGCCGCCGCCGCCGAGGGCCGCGTCGTCGTTACCGGCATGGGCAAGGCCGGTCACATCGGCGGCAAGATTGCCGCCACCCTGGCCTCCACCGGCACGCAGGCGATCTACGTGCATCCGGCGGAAGCGTCCCACGGGGACCTCGGCATGATTGCCGCCGGCGACGCCATCCTAGCGTTCTCCAATTCAGGCGAGACGGCGGAACTGGCCGACATGGTGGCCTATGCGGTGCGTTTCGAAATTCCGTTGATTGCCGTCACCGGCGACGCCTCGTCGACGCTCGCCCGCGCGGCCAGCGTCGTTCTGGAATTGCCGGCGACGGAGGAAGCCTGTCCCATGGGCCTGGCGCCGACTACGTCGACGACGGCCATGATGGCGCTCGGCGATGCCATGGCGGTGGCTTTGCTGGAGCGCAAGGGTTTCTCGGCCGCCGATTTCAAGGTCTTCCATCCGGGCGGAAAGCTGGGCCGCAAGCTGCTGAAGGTGTCCGACATCATGCACACAGGCGAGGCCATTCCTCTGGGCGCGCCGGACCTGACCATGGCGGATGCATTGATCACCATGACCGCCAAGGGCCTCGGCTGCATCGGCATCGTCGATGACGCCGGCTTGCTGGCGGGTGTCATCACCGATGGCGATCTGCGCCGGCACATGGACGCCGGACTGATTGGCCGCGCCGCCGATCAAGTGATGACGGTGGACGCCAAGACCGTGGATCCGGACATGCACGCGGGCGAGGCACTGCGCCAGATGAACGAAGCCAATATCACCAACGTGTTTGTCGTTTCGGCTGGCCGGCCGGTGGGCATTCTGCACATCCATGATTGCCTGCGCGCCGGCGTGGCGTAACGGCGACCGACGCGGAGCCGCGGCATGAGCCCCGAAGACGGCAGCACCAGCGGACTTGAGGCGAAGCCGCGGGAAAGCGGCTATGCCGCCGCCTTCGCGCCATCCGGACCGCGACGGCATTCCGGCGTCTACAGCCAGTTCGTCGTGTTGATGAAGTTCGCGCTGCCGGTGATCGCCATCATCCTGGTCGTCCTGGTCGTCGCCTGGCCGCACCTGAAGACAGAGGACCTGCGGTTCCGTATCGGCTTCGCGGCCTTGAAGGCCTCCGAGGCGGAAGACCCGTCGATGGTCAACCCGCGCTACCTCGGTACCGACAGCGACAACCAAGCCTACACGGTCACCGCCGACCTGGCGCGCAAATTGAGCGAGAATTCGGCCAACGTGGAGCTGGAGATGCCGAAGGCCGACCTAGCACTGGAGGACGGCACCTGGCTGGTGCTGACCGCCAAGCAGGGCGTCTATGGCCGCGGCGAGAAGATCCTGGACCTGCAGGGGAACGTCATCCTCTATCACGACTCCGGTTACGAATTCTTAACCGAAAAGGCCAAGATTGATCTCGACACCAGCGTCGCCGCGGGCAACGACCCGGTGACAGGACAGGGACCGTTCGGCGAGCTCAAGGCAGAGGGATTCCGCCTGGTGGACAAGGGCAAGACCATCTACTTCACGGGCAAGAGCCGGGTCGTCCTTTATCCCGGCATCGGATCGACATTGAAATGAAACACCGCCTCGTCGCACGCGCCGCCATTGCCGCCGCCACCGCCGCGATGCTGACCGCGGTTGGGGCCGTGCACGCGCCGGCGTCGGCTCAGGGGCTGTCCTTCGGCGGTGCCAACAATGACCTGCCAGTGGAAATCCTGGCCGACGAGGGCGTCGAATGGCAGCAGGAGAAGTTTCTCTTCGTCGCCCGCGGCAACGCCAAGGCCATCCGTGGCGAGGTCACCGTCTACGGCGACGAGCTCCGCGCCTACTACCGCGAACTGCCCGAGGGCGGTACCGAAATCTGGCGCTTGGATGCCATCGGCAATGCCAAGATCACATCGCCCGACGAAACTGCCACCGGGGATCGTGCCGTCTATAACGTGGATCAGCAAATCCTGGTCCTGACCGGATCGAAGGTGCGTTTCGAGACCGGCCCGGACGTTCTCATCGCCGATCGTCAGCTGGAATACTGGGAATTGAAGAAGATGGCCGTGGCCCGTGGCAATGCGCTCGCCGTGCGCCAGGACAAGAAGCTCTGGGGCGATGTGCTGGCGGCCTATTTCCGGCCCGACAAGAACGGCGATGATAAGGTCTACCGGGTGGACGCCTTCGACGAGGTCAGAATCCGCACCGCCACCGACACGGCGACCGGTGATCGCGGGGTCTACAACGTGGAAACGGGTATCGCCACACTGACCGGATCGGTTACACTGACCCGTGGCCGAAATAAGCTGCGTGGGTGCCGATCCGAAACCAACCTGAATACCGGCATCAGCAATCTCTATAGCTGCCCCAAGGGTTCTGGCAGTGGCCGTGTCAGCGGCGTCTTGCAGCCGTCCGCGCGCAATAAGAAGAAAGCGCAGCCGGAGGGTCAACCGGGCGCCGGGACGAAAACCGAACCGAAGAAAGGCGCCCGATGACCGTCGGAGAGATCACCTCCAGGGCCCGAGGGCGGGACCGGCGGTACGGGGGAACAGGAACACGCCATGGCCAGTGACGGGCCGACTGATGACCTGGACGACCAGGAAATCATCCAGATGAACGCGCACGGGCTCGCAGCGCCTCGCGTCGTCGCCCGGTCCGACCGTGGCCTGCTGGCGCTCAACCTGGGCAAGCGATTCAAGAAGCGGCCGGTGGTGCGCGGTGTCTCCCTGGAACTGCAGCGCGGCGAGGTGGTCGGCCTCTTGGGTCCCAACGGCGCCGGCAAGACCACGTGTTTCTACATGATCACGGGATTGGTGCCGCCGGACTACGGCAACATCGTGCTCGACGGCAATGAGATCACCGATCTGCCGATGTACCGCCGCGCCCGCCTCGGCATCGGCTACCTTCCACAGGAGGCCTCGATCTTCCGCGGCCTGACGGTGGAGAACAACATCCGCGCCGTTCTGGAGGCAGTGGAGAAATCCCGCGAGCGCCGTGAAGCCATCCTCGACGCCCTGCTGGCCGAATTCTCCATCACTCACCTGCGCCGCACACCGTCGCTGGCGCTTTCCGGCGGCGAACGGCGGCGCGTCGAGATCGCCCGCTCGCTGGCCTCCAATCCGCATTTCGTGCTGCTGGATGAGCCCTTCGCCGGTATCGATCCGATTGCTGTCGGCGACATTCGTGATCTGGTCGCCCATCTGAAGGACCGCGGCATCGGCGTATTGATCACCGACCACAACGTCCGCGAGACCCTGGACGTCATCGACCGGGCGTACATCATCCATGACGGCATGGTGTTGATGGAAGGTGCGCCCGGCGACATCGTCGGCAACGAGGACGTCAGGCGCGTCTATCTCGGTGACCGCTTCAAGCTCTAGGGCGCAACCATGGTGTTGACGCCCCGCCTCGACCAGCGCCAGACCCAGGCGCTGGTGATGACACCGCAGTTGCAGCAGGCGATCAAGCTGCTGCAGCTGAACAACCTGGAATTAGCCGAGTTTGTCGAACAGGAGCTGGAAAGCAATCCGCTCCTGGAGCGCGAGGAGAGCGAGGCGGCTGAGGTCTCGGACGAAGCCGTCGCGGAGGCGGACGCCGCGGATGCGGACGGTGTCGGCCTTGAGGTGGAGGCCCTCGAAAGCATCGACCTGGACCAATCCATCGGCGCCGAAATTCCGGAAGACCGCACCCTGGATGCGGAGGTGGACAACGTCTACACCAACGACAGCGGCGCGGATCTCGGTGCGGCCGCGAACAACGGCGAGGAGTTTCGTGATTCGTTCGCCCTCGGACCCGTCTCGGGCGCCGCCGGCGCAGGCGGGGGCGGCTATGATGGCGACCTGCCGGGCATGGAAGAAACCTTGTCCCAGGAAGTCAGCCTGCGCGACCACTTGATGGATCAGTTGTCCTGCGACCTGGACGATCCGGTCGACCGCGTCATCGGCATCCACCTGATGGACCTGCTGGACGACGCCGGCTATCTGGTCGCCGATCTGGCGGAGGTCGCCGACACTCTCGGCACCACCCCCCGACGGGTCGCTAGCACGCTGGCGCGGTTGCAGGATTTCGACCCGCCCGGCATTTTCGCCCGCAATCTGAAGGAATGCCTGGCCCTGCAGTTACAGGACCGGGACCGGTACGATCCCGCCATGCAGGCCTTCGTTGAGAACCTGGAACTGCTGGCCAAGCGCGACCTGGCCGCCCTGGAGCGCGTCTGCGGTGTCGATGCCGAGGACATCGCCGACATGGCCGACGAGATTCGCACCCTCGACCCCAAGCCGGCGCTCAAGTTCGAGACCTGGGTGGCACAGCCCATCGTCCCCGACGTCATGATGCGCCCGCAATCGGGCGGCGGCTGGCTGGTCGAACTGAACAACGAGACCCTGCCCCGGATCCTGGTCAACAATCACTATTACGCGCGCATCGCCAAGGAGGCGAACGCCAAGGCCGACCGGCGCTACATCACCGAGCAGTTCCAGGCCGCCAACTGGCTGGTCAAGACGCTGCACCAGCGAGCGACGACGATTCTCAAGGTGGCCAGCGAACTGGTCCGCCAGCAGGAGGCTTTCTTTTCTCGCGGCGTGCAGCACCTGAAGCCGCTGGTCTTGCGCGATATCGCCGACGTCATCGAGATGCACGAAAGCACCGTCAGCCGTGTCACCTCGAACAAGTACATGGCGACGCCGCGCGGCATCTACGAGCTCAAGTATTTCTTCACCACCGCCATCGGCTCGACCCTCGGCGGCGACGCCCATTCGGCCGAATCGGTTCGGCATCGCATCAAATCGCTGATCGACGAGGAGCCGGCGAAGAAGGTGCTGTCCGACGACAAAATCGTCGACATCCTGCGGGCGGAAGGCATCGATATCGCCCGCCGTACGGTCGCCAAATACCGCGAAGCCCTGGGGATTCGATCGTCGATCCAGCGCCGTCGGGAGAAGGCCGCCCTACGCTGAAAAAGGTCATTTTACAAGCTGGAAAATGTCTCAAATGGCGTGTATTGACATCGCTTATTAGGGGTTCTAGGTTCCCGCGCCCTTGAGAGGGAGCCAAGGTCCGGCGAGTGCGGCAAGCAGCGCCGGAAGCGGTGCCGGAAACCGCGTGTCGGGCCCTAGATTCTCATCCGAGCCGCAGCCGGCATGTTGCCGGAACGACGGGGCCCGGTTCGAATAACCTCAGACGACGAGACACGGTCGTTTAATGGAAATTGCCGTTACAGGGAGGAACATCGATGTCGGCGACGCGCTGACGTCGCATGTCCACGACCATCTGGATGGTGCCGTGTCGAAATATTTCGAGCACGCGCTGGACGCCCAGGTTTCGTTCTCGCATGAAGGTGCGAAACTGCGGGCCGACATCTCCGTTCATCCAGGCCCGCGCGGTTTGGTGGTTCAGGGGACGGGCTCGTCCGAGGATCCCTACGCCGCATTCGATTCGGCCCTGGAACGCATCGCCAAGCAGTTGCGCCGCTATAAGCGCCGGCTCAGCGACCATCACCGCGGGCGGGATACCGCCGAGGTCCTGGACGCCCAGCAATACGTCATTCAATCGGACGATAATGAGGACGATACCGTCGGCGACGACCCGGTCATCATCGCCGAACTGCCCACCTCCATCGCCACGCTGACGGTCAGCGAAGCGGTGATGCGCCTCGACCTGGCCGACGCCCCGGTGTTGATGTTCCGCAACAGCGGCTCCGACATGCTCAACGTCGTCTACCGCAGGGCCGACGGCAACATCGGCTGGATCGACCCGGCGAACGAACAAACGGTTTGACGCCGCCGCCCCTGGCACTCGGGGGCCGTCGGCAAGTAAAAGAAAGCGAGACCACCATGGAGATCAGCGACCTGGTCAATGCGGATAGCGTCGTCGCCAACCTGAAGGCGACGAGCAAGAAGCAAGCACTCCAGGAACTGTCCCGCCGTGCCGCCGACGTGACTGGTCTGCACGAACGGCAGATTTTCGATGTGCTGATGGAGCGCGAGCGCCTCGGCACCACCGGGGTCGGCAACGGCATCGCCATCCCGCATGGCAAGCTGGCGCAACTGGATCGACTCCATGGCGTCTTCGCGCGGCTTGAGCGGCCGGTCGATTTCCAAGCCATCGACGAGGAGCCGGTGGATCTGATCTTTCTGCTGCTAGCGCCCGAGGAATCCGGTGCCGATCACCTGAAAGCGCTGGCCCGCGTCTCGCGCCTGCTCCGCGACAAGACCGTGTGCGAGAAACTGCGCGGCACTGACACCAAGGAAGCACTCTACGCCATCATCACCGAAAGTCAGGAAAGCCGCGCCGCCTGACCTCTGGCCGCCAGAGCTTTCGATTTAGTGCCGGGCGAGCGGCACCAGGTCGTTCTGGATGATCGTCGCGTGTGCGCTGTCCAGGCTGTCTGCATATCCGAGATAGCGGCCGTCGGCGGCCATGATGGCGAAGGGCGGTTCGCCCTCGACCTCATGCGGCCTGACATATGCGATTTCGCTGACACCCCACTGATAGAACGCGTGCAGGGGCAGCACGACTTCGTTCGCCATTTCGTGCGGCGCTTCCGGCCATCTATACATGACCTCGTTCCAGCGTTCGGATGTGTCTTCGTCGCTCATGGTGAACCTCCTTCTGGACGCCCCGTTCGGCGGGCACGTCGCGGTGGATTTCAGCGATCGGACATCAATCGGTGGATCAGTTCTCCGGATTAACGTCGATGGTTTCCGGCTTGCTCTCGCCATTTTCGCCGCCGGCGGCGATCCTGATGGTCTTGATCTCGGGTTCCGGGACGATGCGTTCCAGATCGACGTTCAGAAGCCCGTTATCGAGGGCCGCCCCCGTCACCTCGATACCCTCGGCAAGCACGAAACTGCGCTGGAACTGGCGCGCCGCAATGCCGCGGTGGATATAAATCCGCCCATCGTCGTCGTCTTCCGTCTGGCGGCCGCGGATGACAAGTTGATTGTCCTCCACGGTGACGGCAAGGTCGTCCATGGTGAAACCGGCGACGGCCAGGGTGATGCGCAGGCCGTTTTCGCCGGTCTGCTCGATGTTGTAAGGGGGATAGCCCTCGGCCGACGCCTTGGAGGCGCGATCGAGGATGCGTTCGAAATGCTCGAACCCCAGAAGCAGCGGGCTGTTGAAGCCGGACATGCGCGACATGGCCAGGGGCCTCCTTGTCTCAAGCGAGGTTGCGTCGACGGAGCCCATTAGGGCGCCCCGCCGGTCCACTGAAAGTGCCGCGCCGCCCGAAGGCCGACACCGCACCGCCGTGCCCTAGCATTTGGGTCGATACGGCGGAATGTCAAGGCCGGCGCCAGTTACCGAAATGTGACCAGTCACCGAAAATTGAAGCGGTTCAGACGCCGGACGATGATTTCGCCGCCGATCCGTGGTATACCACGGACCAAGTGCCGGCGAATGAACGCCCGGTCCGGAACATCACAGGGAGGAAATACCATGCCACGCTGGCTTCGCTTCGCCCAATCGGGTGACGTTTCCATCGGCACGCTCGGTGACGACGACACGATCTCGATCCACGCAGGCGACATGTTCGCGGGCGCGGAGCCCACGGGCGAGACCGTGGCGCTAGCGGACGTGGAGGTGCTGATTCCGTGCGTACCATCCAAGATGATCTGCCTCTGGAACAACTTCCACCAGTTGGCGGCCAAGATGGACGTCCCGGAGCCGCCGGAACCGCTCTACTTCATCAAGGCGGCATCATCTTACCTGGCGACCGGCGGCACCATTCGCCGCCCGGCCTCCTACGACGGCAAGGTGGTTTACGAGGGTGAACTGGGCATCGTCATCGGCAAGCGCGCCTCGGGCATAACTGAAGCAGAGGCCGGCGAACATATTTTCGGTTACACCTGCATCAACGACGTCACGGCGGTCGAGCTACTCAAGAAGGACGCCACCTTCGACCAGTGGGTGCGGGCCAAGAGCTTTGATACGTTCGGCGTCTTCGGGCCCTGCATCGCCACCGGCCTCGATCCAGTGACGCTCAGCATCCGCACCGTGTTGAACGGCGACGAACGCCAGAACTACGCGGTCGCCGACATGATCTTCCAGCCGCACCGGCTGGTCGCCAAGCTGTCCCACGACATGACGCTGGAGCCCGGCGACGTCGTCGCCTGCGGAACCTCCCTCGGCGTCGGCACCATGAAGGAGCCGGAGAACAGCATCGACATATCCATCGAGGGCGTCGGCACGCTGGCCAACGTCTACGCCAACTGACCACGAACCCGAATTCACCCGGAGAGCATCGAGGAGACAATCCATGAAGATCTGTGTCATCGGCGCCGGTGCCATCGGCGGCCTGATGGGGGCCAAGCTGGCGCTTGCCGGCGAAGACGTCACCGTCATCGACCAGGGCGCGCATCTGGAAGCCATCAAATCGAAGGGCCTGAAACTGATCTGGGAAGACGGCTCCGAGCACGTGGCCCAGGTATCCACCGCCGCCAATTGCGCCGAGGCCGGCCCGCAGGACCTGGTCATCCTGGCGCTCAAGGCGCACTACCTGGATCAGGTGGCAAAGGACGTGCACCAGTTGATGGGTGACGACACCATGATCGTCACCGTGCAGAACGGCATTCCGTGGTGGTACTTCCACAACCTCAAGGGCCCACACGAGGGCACGCGCCTCGACTCCCTCGACCCCACCGGCATTCTGACCAAGCACATCGATGCCGACCGCATTGTCGGCTGTGTGGTCTACCCCGCCGCCGCCGTCACCGAGCCCGGCGTCATCCATCACGTGGAAGGCGACCGGTTCCCCATTGGCGAACTCGACGGCAGCACCGAATCCGCGCGCACCCAGGCGCTGCACGACGTGCTGGTCAATGCCGGTTTCCGCTCGCGCATCCTCGACGACATCCGCTCCGAAATTTGGCTCAAGGCCTGGGGCAATCTGTCGTTCAACCCGATCAGTGCCCTGACCCACGCGACCCTGGTCGACATCTGCCAGTTCGCCGAGACCCGCGTACTCGCCCAGGCCATGATGGAGGAAGCCCAGATCATCGCCGAGGCCTTCGGCGTCACCTTCCGCCACACCATCGAGAAGCGCATCGCCGGAGCCGAGGGCGTCGGCGCCCACAAGACCTCCATGCTGCAGGACGTGGAAGCCGGCCGCTCGCTGGAGACCGAAGCCCTAATCGGCGCTATCCTGGAGATGGGCAAGATGGCCGATATCCCGGCACCCTCGATCCAGGCGGTCTATGCTTGCGTCAAGTTGCTGAACAAGGTCATGGTTCTGGAAGGAGCGGGCGTCCGCGTCATCGAGGCCGCCTGACACCCCCCAGGAGCAGTTCCGGAGCAGCCCCCATGAGCCAACCCGCGCCCGCCACCATCGGCATGGCGGCCGACGAGGTCGACACACCGGCCCTGCTGGTCGACCTCGACGCGTTCGCGCGCAATCTCTCGCGCATGGCCACGTTCGCCGGCGACGCCGGCCTGAAGCTCAGGCCCCATGCCAAGACCCATAAATGTGCCGTCATCGCCCGGAAGCAGATGGCGCTCGGCGCCGTCGGCATCTGCTGCCAGAAGGTCGGCGAGGCCGAGGCCATGGTGCGCGGCGGCGTCGACGACGTGCTGGTCTCCAACCAGATTGTCGGCACCTCCAAGCTTCGCCGCCTTGCCGCGCTGGCCGCCGATGCGCGCATCGGTGTTTGCGTCGACGATGCGGAGAATATCAACGCCATCGCCGAGGCCGCCGGCGAGGCCGGCACGAACCTCGATGTGCTGGTCGAGATCGACGTCGGCGCCGGGCGCTGCGGGGTCGAGCCGGGAGCCGCCGCCGTCGACCTGGCCAAACGCGTCGCCGATGCCGACGGCCTTCGGTTCCGGGGCCTTCAGGCCTACCACGGCTCGGCGCAGCACATCCGCGACCATGACGAGCGCGGCGCGGCCATCGAGAACGCGGCGAGGCTGGCGCGAAAGACCGCCGAGGCGCTGTCTGTGGCCGGCCTTGAGTGCGAGGACATTACCGGGGCCGGCACCGGCAGCCATCCGTTCGAGGCCGCCTCCGGCGTCTATACGGAACTGCAGTGCGGGTCCTACATCTTCATGGACGCCGACTATGCGCAGAACCGCATGGCCGACGGCGATCAGTTCGACGACTACGAGAACAGCCTGCATGTGCTGGCGACGGTGATGAGCACCGCCAAACCGGGCCGTGCTGTCGTCGATACCGGCCACAAGGCGCTGGGGAATGACCAGGGCATGCCGACCGTCGCCGACCTGGAGGGCGCCAAGTACACCAAGCCCTCCGACGAACACGGCACGATCATCCTGAAGCAAGGCGACAACCGCGTACGCCTCGGCGATAAGCTGCGGCTGATCCCGGGCCACTGTGATCCGACGGTCAATCTCTACGATTGGTTCGTCGGCATCCGCTCAGGCCGCGTCGCGGCACTTTGGCCCATCGCCGCACGGGGAGCAGCACAATGAAACTCGCGAGCTACGCCGAAAATGGCGCGATCGTCTACGGCGTTGTCCTCGATCAGGAACCCGAAACGGGCATCATCCCGGCCCCGCCCGACATCCGGGCCCGATATGCCAGTATCCGTTCCTTGCTGGAGGATGACGGCACCGGCCTGACGGCGCTCCGAGACCGTCTCGACGGTGTCGCGCCGTCGCTGGCACTCGACGCCATCGACTACCGGCCACCCCTCCACGATGCCGAAAAGGTCATCTGCATCGGCGTGAACTACGAAAAACGCCACCCGGTTCATGGCGAGGTGCTGCCGCCGCCGCAGCACATCTCCATGTTCCTGAAGTGCGAAGGCTCCGTCGTCGGCCACGACCACCCGCTCGCGTATCCGCGCGGCGAGGCCGCCGACACCTTCGATTACGAGGGCGAACTCGTGCTGGTGATCGGCCGCGCGGGGCGCTACATCGCCGCCGCCGATGCCTTCGACCACATCGCCGGCTACACCATCCTCAATGACGGTTCGGTGCGCGACTGGCAAAAGCACAGCGTGGCGGCGGGCAAGAACTTCCACGCCTCCTCCTCCTCGGGTCCTTGGATGGTGACGGCGGACGAAATCGACGACCCCTTCGCCATGCGGCTCTCGACCAAACTCAACGGCGAGGAGGTGCAGTCGACCACCGCCAGCGAGATGATTTTTCCCATTCCCGATCTCGTCGCCTACGTTTCAGAGCTGATCTACCTGAAGCCAGGCGACGTCATCTCCACCGGCTCCCCGGGCGGTTCCGGCGGCTCGCGCCAACCGCAACGCTTCCTGGTGCCCGGCGACGCGTTGGAGATCAACTGGTCCGGCGTAGGTACGCTGCGGAACCGTGTCGAGGTTGAAACCTAGACGCCCCTGCCGAATTTCCGTCGCCCGTTGGCAGACAGCGGTCGCGCATCGGCGGTTGTCGGCACGCGGCATCGCCTAACATTGACACATCGAAAACCTGGATGGAGGTCATCATGACGGCCATCGAAACGCTAGCGGCATGGATCACCGAGGCCGAGGCCGAGCATCCGGCCATCGCCGTTGGACGGGCTCGCAACGCCTTCCTCGACACCGTCGGCTGCATCGTCGCCGGCGCCGAGGTGGCGCCGACGACAATCATCCGCGAGACGGTCGCCGGTTGGGGCACCGGCCCGGCGACCCTCATCGGCACCGATCAGCGCCTGGCCGCGCCGTGGGCAGCGCTGGTCAACGGCACAGCCGCGCACGCCCGCGACTTCGACGACTGGGAGGCTCCCGGCAACAGCCACGCCAGCGCCGTGCTGGTGCCGGCGCTACTGGCCCTGGCCGAGGAGCGCGGCCTCGGCGGCGGCGCCCTGATCGACGCTTACATCGTCGGCTTCGAAGTGCTGACTCGCGTTGCCGAGGTAATGACGGTCGAGCACTACGAACGCGGCTGGCATCCGACCGGCACGCTGTGCACCCTGGCCGCCACGGCGGCGTGCGCGCGGCTTCTGGGATTGGATCAGGCGCGTGCTGGCGCTGGGCTTTCGGTCGCCGCCAGCATGGCCGCGGGCGTCAAGGCGCAGATGGGATACATGGCCAAGCCGACCCACGCGGGCCTGGCCGCCAAGGCCGGAGTCATGGCGGCCTCGCTCGCCGAACGCGGCCTCGTCGGCTCGCCGGCCGCGCTCGACGGCCCCGGCGGCTGGGCCACGCTGACCGCTGGTACCGGGTTGGACGCATTCGCCGGCCTCGCCGCTTCGCTAGGCGCTCCGCTGGCCCTCGAACAGGCGAGCACCATCGTCAAACGCCACCCGTCGTGCGGCTGCACACATCGCGCCGTCGACGCCGCGCTGGCCATCCGCGAGGCGCACGAGCCCGCGCCCGCAAATATCGCCGGCGTCATCTGCCGCATGTCGCGGCCGTTCGCCGAGACGGTGTCGTTCCGCCAGCCAGCAACGCCCAATGCGGCGATGTTCTCCATGTCCTATTGCACCGCCGTAGCATTGATCCAGGGACGCCTCGGCCTCGACGATTTCACACCTGAGGCGTTACACCGACCTGAAATTCAGAAACTAGAGGCGCGCGTCGAGATCGACGCCTACGCGCCACGCAACACCACGTCGCACATGACCGAGGACGATCCCGATACAGTGATCGTTGAAATGGTCTCGGGCGAGCGTTTCGAGGAAACCGTCGGCATACCGCTAGGTGCGCCTGGTCGCCCAATCGACGATCACGCGTTGGCGACGAAGTTCCGCCACTGTGCCTCGTGGACCTTGGACCAGCAAAATGTCGAACGGGCACTGGCACGCCTGTCATCGCTGGACGAGTTGGCCGATATCGCTTCGCTGACCGCTCATCTGTCGGCGTCCGCATCGACCGTGTCTGCGGCCCGGAGTCGGTCGTAGCCTCCCTTGATCTGACGGCTGTGTGAACTAAATTCAGGTTGGAAATCTGCATTTCCGGTTAATATGCCGCGACGGTGCCGGCCCGGGTTCGGCCGCCGCGCCGCGTAATCGCGAAAGTCTAGATCATGCCGCTGCGTACGCAGGTCCTAGCCACGTTGCTTCTCGCCGCCCTGGTGGCGGGTGGCTGGCTGTGGCTGACCGGCGCACAAGATTCAGCGCAATCCAGCGAGACACCGAAACGCAAGTCGGGCCCGACACTGGTTCTGGTCGAAACCCTGGCGCTGGCCGAGGACCGGGTCAGCATTCGCCTCATCGGTACCGGCGAGGCCTACAAATCCGCGACCATCCATTCCTCTGTCGCCGGCGAGGTCGTGGACGTCGCCTTCGAGGCCGAACAGCGGGTGTCCAAGGGCGACGTACTGTTGAAGCTGGACGCCAATCACGAACGACTGGCCGTGCGCCTAGCCGAGGTCGCCGTCGCCGAGGCGTCGCGCCAGCTCAAGCGACTGAAGAAGCTGGCGCCCAGCGGGGCCGCCTCGCAGGCGCGGCTTGAAACGTCCCAATCGGAATTGGACGCCGCCCGCGTGCGCCGCGACCAGGCCAAGGAAGACCTGGCCGACCGGAGGGTCGTCGCCCCCTTCGCCGGCGTCATCGGCCTGACCGAGATCGAAGCCGGGGACCGCATCTACGAGACCACCCCCATCGCCACGCTGGACGACCGCACGCATATTCTGGTGGCCTTCGACCTGCCGGAAATCTATGCCGGCCGCGTGCGCCTGGGCAACGAGGTCAACCTGCGCCCCTGGACCATGCGCGAGCAGACCCTGAGCGGCAAGATTTCGACACTCGGCAGCCGCATCGATCCGGTGACCCGGTCGCTCCGCGTCAAGGCCCGCATCAACAACACCGATGACATTCTCAGGCCCGGCACATCGTTCGAAGTCGAACTCTCCTTCATCGGCCAGCAATACCCGGCAGTCCGCGAAGTTGCCGTGTTATGGAGCCGCGACGGCGCCTACGTCTGGCGCGTTACGGGCGGCAAGGCGGAGAAGGTGTTCGTCAAGATCGTCCGGCGCGACGCCGGCCGCATCCTGGTCGACGGCGGACTTGTCGAGGGCGGTTTGGCCGCCGGCGACACCATCGTTGTCGAAGGCGTGCAGGGCCTGCGCAAGGGGCAACGCCTGAAAGCCGAGCCGTTCGATTCCGACAAGACGGTCGACGCGGCCACCACGACCAAGGCGAAACCCTGATGGTTCATCTCAGCGATCTGCCGTCGCTGTCGGTGCGCCGGCCGACCCTGATCGTCGTGCTCAATCTGCTGATCATCATCGCCGGCCTGGCCGCACTGCTGGGCGTGGAGGTACGCGAACTGCCGGACGTGGATCGGCCCGTAGTTACGGTCAGGGCGTTTTGGGACGGCGCCTCGCCGGAAACCATGGACGCGGAGGTGACCAGCGTCATCGAAGGCGCGGTAGCGCGAGTCCAGGGCGTTAAGACCATCAATGCCGCCAGCGAGGAGAACAACAACCGCGTTCGAGCTGAGTTTTCGCCCGATACCGAACTGGACGTGGCCGCCAACGACATTCGCGAAGCGGTCGCCGGTATCGAGCGCCGGCTGCCCGAAGGCGTCGAGGACATCACCGTGGTCAAGGCGGACCGGGACGCCCGGCCGATCATCCGCCTGGCCCTGGTCAGCAATACGCTGTCCCAGGAAGCCCTGACGCGCCTTGCCGACGACGAGGTCTCGGCCGAGCTTTCGGCCATCCCCGGGGTCGCCACGGTGGAGTTGTTCGGCGACCAGGAGCAGGTCCTGCGCATCGTCATCGATCCCATGCGGCTGGCCAGCTACGGGCTTTCCATCGACAACGTGGCCGACGTGTTGCGGTCCACCAGCCTCGACATGCCGGCCGGCAGTTTCAAATCCGACGACCAGTTGCTGATGGTGCGCGCCGACGCCACGGTCTGGAAGCCGGCCGACGTGGAACGCCTGCTGCTGCGCGACGACGTCCGCATCGGCGACGTCGGCCAGGCCTTCTACGGCCCGGCCGAGGCCGAGAATTACAGCCTGCTGAATGGCCGCCGCGTCATCGGGCTTGGCATCATCCGGCGGGCCAAGTCCAACACCATCGCCATCTCGGATGCCGTCGACCGCACCATGGCGAACATGAACAAGCGCATGAAGGACGTCGAACTGGTCAAGATCACCGACGAGGCGCGCTTCATTCGCGGATCGGTTCGCGAGGTTATCGTCAGCCTGTCCATCGCCGTCGTCGTCGTCATCGCCGTGATCTTCGCTTTCATGGGCAACCTGCGCACGACCCTGATCCCGACCGTCGGCATCCCAATCGCGCTGATCGGCACGATCGCCGCCATCTGGCTGCTCGGATTCTCCATCAACATCCTGACCCTGCTGGCCCTGGTGCTGGCCACCGGCATGATCGTCGACGACGCCATCGTCGTCATCGAGAACATCCAGCGCCAACGGGCGCGTTGCCAGAAACCGCTGGCCGCCGCCGTCATCGGCACCCGCCAGGTGTTCTTCGCCGTTCTGGCCACCACGGCCACCCTGGTCTCGGTGTTCCTGCCCATCGCACTCCTGCCGTCCGTGGCCGGAAAGCTGTTCACCGAGTTCGGCATCGTGCTGGCCGTCGCCGTTGCCATTTCGTCGTTCGTGGCGCTGACGCTCTGCCCCATGCTGGCGTCCCGCTTGCCGCAACTGGCGCCGCCGGACGAGAACGCGACGCCGGGGCTGACGGAACGCGTCGGCGGGGTCTGCACCCGGTGTTACCGGCAACTCCTGGAATTCACCCTGACATCGCGGTTCCTGATCCTGGGCGGCACCGCCATGGTGGCGGCGACGGCGGTGCTGGTCTTCCCCACCATCAAGGAGGAGCTGCTGCCGAAGGAAGACCGCGGCGCCATCATCTTCTCCATGCAGGGGCCCGACGGGGTCGGCCTGGACTACATGGATCGCCAGGCGGCCCAGGCGGAGGCCCTGCTGCAGCCGCTGGTGGATTCCGGCGAAGCAACTGGAATCTACACCATTGTCGGCCGCTGGGATCTCAACCGGAACTATGTCATCGCCCCCCTGGCGCCCTGGTCCGAGCGCAGCCGCAGCCAGCAGGACATCGCCAAGGCCTTGCGGAAGCCGCTGAAGGCCATCCCCGGGGCGACGACGCACATCTGGACGCCCAACAGCCTCAACTTGCGCCGCGCCGGCGGCGGCAGGCTGGAATTCGCCCTGACCGGCGGCAACTATCGTGACATCGCCGCCGCCGCGGACGATTTCCTGGCCGCCATGCACAAGGAACTTCCCGGGTTCGAGGACCCGGAGATCGAGTTCCAGCAGACCCAGCCGCAGCTCACGGTCAGCGTCGATCGTCGCCGAGCCGAGGATCTGGGCGTGCCGGTGGAGAACCTGGCTGACACACTGCGCGCCATGGTCGACGGCTACGAGGTCACCGACATCAGCATCGACGACAGGTCGATCCCGGTGATGCTGGAATCCGCAGCCGGCGCCATCGACGATCCCAGCGACCTGACCAATCTGTTCATTGGCGGCGCCGACGGACGGCTGGTGCCGCTGTCGGCCTTCGTCACCCTGAAGGAAGTCGGCGTGGCCGCCGAACTGGACCGCACGGCGCAAAGCCGCGCCATCGAGATCGACACCACGTTCCCGGAAGAGCTCGGCCTGAAGCGCGCCGTCGACCTGGTCGAGGACTTGGCCGAACGAATCCTGCCGCCCGGCATCGGCGTGCGCATGATCAACCAGGCGGCCAAGCTGCAGGACACCCACAACGAGGTCTTCCTGACCTTCGGCTTCGCCGTGCTGGTGGTGCTGCTGGTGCTGGCGGCACAGTTCGAAAGCATGCTGTCGGCACTGGTCATCATCCTGACCGTGCCGTTCGGCCTCGCCGCCGCGGTGTTCGCGCTGAAGCTGACCGGCACCTCGATCAATATCTACAGCCAGATCGGCCTGGTCATGCTGGTCGGCCTGATGGCCAAGAACGGCATCCTGGTGGTCGAGTTCGCCGACCAGCTGCGCGACCGCGGCATGGAGGTCGCCGACGCCATTCGCGAGGCGGCCATGACGCGGCTCCGCCCGGTGCTGATGACCATGCTGTCGACGGTGCTGGGCGCCCTGCCGCTAATCCTCGGTTCCGGCGCCGGCGTCGAAGCCCGCCAGGCCATCGGCTGGGTGGTGTTCGGCGGCCTCGGCATCGCCACCCTGTTCACGCTGATCCTGATCCCGGTGATCTACAGCATCCTGGCGCCGCTGGCGCCGCCCCGGGCCCACGCCGGCGTGCGGCTCGACCGCGAGATGCGCGATGTCGAGGAAGCGGCTGGCGTGCTGAGTGCCGCCGAGTAGCCTTACACTCGCGGCCTTGATCCGAACCTAGAAATCGCCTGTCAGATAGAAGAAGACGCGTGGATCCGTGGCTTTGTCGTTGATGTTGGCGACGGGGCGCGTCAGGGGTTTGGCCACCTCGACGCCGCCGAACAGCGCATCGGTGAATCCCAACCTGATGCCACCGCCTGCCGAGGCCAGGGTTTCATGGCCGACGAAATCGCTGTTCACGGAATCCCAAACGATCCCCCAATCGTAGAACCCGTAAACTTGGTAGGAGTTGAGCCACGGCCAGGAGATGAAGCGCCCGTACTGCAGCTCGACGGACCCCGCGGCGCCGTCTCCGCCGGCAAGCTCGCCCGAATCGTAAGCGCGGCCGAAACCGACGCCGCCGAGGAAGAACTCCTCGGCCGACAGCAGGCGAACATTGGATTTCTGTCCCGCGACATGGGCCTCGACCGCCCAGGTGTCGCTGATCACCTGCCGGCGCCCCAGCCGCGCGGTGTATTTGGTGAAGCTCGCCTGGCCACCGGTACGCGACGCATCGGCGGAGTCCTCGCCGGTGGCACCAAGGATATCGACGCCATGGCTGACTTCGACACCGCCGGTGTTGTAGCCATCCAGGTCGTCCTCCAGATCATAGTTGGCGCCCCAGCGAACCACGCGCAGTCGATCGTCGAAGGTTCGAACGTCCAGCTGGTCCTGGCGCTGGTTGATGAAATCGAACTGACCGTGGATCCAGAGGTTCCGGCGCTGGCGACGAACCACCGGATGATAGACACGGATGGATGCATGGGTGCTGCGGCTGCCCAGGTTGATTTTCGCAAACGGCGTGCCGGCGTCGATCTCGCTGTGCGACACGGTAGCGCGGACGCGGGTCCCCTCGTCGCCGATGTTGCGGCTGTGGCTGAGCTCGCCGAACAATAGCTCCTGCGGCTGATTGGGAACAGTAAACAGGGTCACCCTGGTCTGGTCGTCGCCAGACACCAGAGCATTGAAGTTTGATCCGACCAAGGCCTGAAAGTGTCCGATCGCCCGGGTCCCCCGGTTGTCGAGACTGGCGTAACTTTCGCGCCGCTTGAAGTCGACGCCAATGACCAATCGGTACTGCCCCTTTTCCTCATCGATCGCCTTGACGGCGCTTTTGACCGTCACGCCCGGCAGGTCGTTCATCAACAGAACGTAACGCTCGACATCACCGATCTGTGTCGGTGTGGAGCGCGTAATGCCCTTCGCCAGCGCCTCCAGGTCTGCCCGTTGATGCTTGACGTCACCGTCGAACGCGACCTCGGCGAGGACCCCCTCGACGACGCGAATGTGCAGGATGCCGAGCGCCAGGTCCTGCGGCTCCACCACGGCTCGGCTCAGAAAATAGCCATCGCGGCGATAGCGGTCGGTGATGGCCATGGCCATGGCGCGGACGTCCTCGACCGACACCTCACGAGCCAGGTGCGGCTCGTAAACCTCGGCGAAGGTTCCAGCCGGATAGGCGCTGGTGCCGGAAATTTCGACCGCTCCCAAGACGAAGCGGCCGGCAGGCGGTGTCGTGGGGGCGGTTGTCGGCGCCGCGGGCGAGGCCGGCTGTTTCTGCGCCGGCCGGGTGGTGCGCGGCGCGTCGATCCGCTTCTCAACTTTATCGGGCTCGACCGTCGTCGGCGCAGCCGTCGACTGCGCCCATGCGGAGTGTCCCACCGAAGCGGCGGATATCAGGATCGCGATCGTGACGGAAATTCTCATCCTCGATCGCGGGTCGGCGACGCCATGATCACGGCCTGCCCGATGGCGGGCGGCCACGGGCGGTTCCGGATTTCTCCGCCGTCCGATCATGGCTCGAATCACGCCTCCCAAATTCTCCCAACGAATCCAAAGATATAGCCTCAGCAGTGGCATTGCCATCCAGGGATGCCGTGTCGGCGGTTAACTCTCGCCCCCTGACTTTGGACTCGCCGAATCGATTTTCCACAATCTTTCAATGGATTACCATGGCCATCTAAGGTTAATATTCCACTATCGCATTTCGATCTTGAATTTACCGCCATGGAGACTCGGCCTTGGGGGGTAACGTGTCGTCTCGCGGAGCGGCCCGGTTTTTCAAGTACCTGATCGCCGTCATTGCCCTGGCAGCGGCCCTGGCATCGGCCATGGCGTCGACGCCGGTGTTCGCCCAGGACGCGCGCTGGACCGTGCAGCCGGTCGAAGGCGTCGTGCGTCTGCGCGGTGCCGACGGAATCTGGATCGAGGTTCGTGAACCGACCCAGGTCGCCCCCGGTAGCGAGATCATGACGGGCAGCAACGGCCGCGCCATCGTCGCCGGGTTGGGCGACACCATCACCATCGCACCCAACAGCCGCCTCGAGGTTCCGGTCCGCAAGAAGGGCGAGGATGCGCCGAACATCCTGCAAACCCTGGGGACGGCGCTCTACCGCATGCTGACCCGCGTCGGCGGCAACGAGTTCGAGGTCCAGACCCCCTATCTCGCCGCCGTCATCAAGGGCACCACGTTCGCCATTTCGGTAACGCCGGACGGCGGCGCCCTGCATGTCACCGAGGGCCTGGTGCAGGTGACCTCGCGGGCCGGCGGCCAGCGCGCCCTGATCGCACCCGGCCAGACGGCCCGCGTCGCCGCGCGCCCGGGCGCCGGCCTCGAGGTGCACACGCCCGGCAAGGGCCGCACCACGCCCCGCGGCAACCAGGCATCGAGCGACGGCCCGGGCCAGAGCGGCGACAAGCCCGAGAGCGTCAGCCGCAAGCCGAGCGACGCCGGCAAGGGCCTCGGCCCGGCGGTGGCGCGCGCCAGCGGCAACGGCCAGCTCAAGATCAAAGCCGTCATTGATGTCGGCATCGGCAATGTCGCCAAATCGACCCGGGGATTCCTCGGACGCATCGACACCGGTGCGAAAGGACCACAAGGTCAGGCACACGCCAGTCGCGGCCGCGGCAATGCGGGCGGGCGCTCCAAAACCGCGCCCGGGGCCAAGGTCAAGGCCGCCATTCCAGGTTTCGCAAGCCTCAGCGGCACCGTGATCAATGGCATTAGAGGCAACGCCGGCGGCAACAGCGCCAATGCGGCCAGAGCCACCAGCAACGCAGGCGGAAACAGCGCCAACGTCGCCAGGGCCAGGAGCAATGCCGGAGGCGGGAACCCCAATGCCGGGGGCGGTAATCCCAATGCCGGAGGCGGGAACCCCAATGCCGGAGGCGGGAACCCCAATGCCGGAGGCGGGAATCCCAATGCCGGCGGCGGGAACGCCAATGCCGGAGGCGGGAACGCCAATGCCGGCGGCGGGAACGCCAATGCCGGAGGCGGGAACGCCAATGCCGGAGGCGGGAACGCCAATGCCGGCGGCGGGAACGCCAATGCCGGCGCCGGGAGCGCCAATGCCGGAGGTGGTAATCCCAATGCCGGCGGAGGAAATGGAAATAACGGAAATAACGGCAATAAGGGCAAGAAATAGGTAGTTCAGGGATCTGGTGGCCGTGGCCAAGACGCGTTTTCCAAGGTCATCAACAATAAAATGGTGGACGGTTCAAATTGCCGAGCTGCCGCAAGGGGAACGATTTGAAGGGACAAGCCGACATCGGGACACGACCGCAAGGCAGCGGGCCCGCGGGCAGGGCATCCGGCAGGCGCAGGGGCGCGCTTGCCGGCCTGCTGGCGGCCGTGGTTGTCACCTTGGTCTATGCCATGGGCGGTCTCTCGTGGTTCGAGAACGGGCTCGGCGACGGCCGCTTCTCGCTCCTCGATCGGCCAGCGTCGGGCGGCGTCATCGTCGTCGCCATCGATCCCGGCAGCATCGAGCGGCTTGGTGCCTGGCCTTGGCCGCGCGGTCATCATGCCCGGGTGATCGACACCCTGCTTGCCGCCGGTGCCGCCCGCGTGGCCATGGATATCGATTTCAGCTCGCCCTCCGAACCGGCCGCCGACGCGGCCCTCGTTCAAGCGATCACCAGGGCCGGAAACCGCGTCGTGCTGCCCGTGTTCAAACAATGGGCGGATTTCGAGGGCGTGAACCTGACCCATTCGGAACCCATGGAGGCGCTCCGCCAATCGGCGTTGCTGGCGGCCGTCAACGTGCGGCCGGCCGGCGACGGCCTGATCCGGGAGTACGAGCGCTACATCACCTGGCACGGCGACCTGCTGCCGACCATGGCCGTGCGCCTGGCCGACCGGGAGGCGCGGCGCCTCGATCCGTTCGGTATCGATTTCTCCATTTCCCCGACCAGCGTTCCAGTCATCCCCTATGCCGATGTTCTTGACGGCCGCTTCGACGCGGCGGCCGTGCGCGGACGTATCATCATCGTCGGCTCCACCGCCGTGGAACTGGGCGACCAGCTGGCGGTGCCGCGCTACCGCGCGCTACCGGGCGCCATGCTGCAGGCGCTGGCGACCGAATCCATCCTCCTGGATCGCGCGATCCAACGCGCCGCTTGGCCGGCGGTCTTGCTCCTCGCGCTCATCGTCGCCTTGCTGCTGGGACCGTTCCTTGCGGACCGGACGTGGCGCTCGGGTCTTGTTTCGGCCCTCGTGACCAGCCTCGCGTTGCCCGTTGCCGCCGTCGTCGTGCAGGCCAGCTACGCCGTCAGCTTCGACGTTTCGCCAGCCGTCACGACGACCTGGCTCGTATTCGCGGCCGTCACGGTCCAACGGCTGGATCTGCAATCGTTCGAAATCTTCAAGAATTGGATGTCCGCACAACATCGCCAGGCTCTGATGTCGACGGTTGTCGACGACAACCTCGACGGCATCATCGTCGTCAACCATGAACACCGGATCGAGCGGATGAATGCGGCGGCGGGCCGGCTTCTCGGTCTCGACTCCCATGACGTCACCGGACACCAGATCGAGACAGTCTTTCCCGTCGATAGCGTGCTCGCTCAGCTTCGACAGTTGGCCCAGAGCGAGACCGGGCCTTACGGAAATCTTCCCCTCGAAACCGACGTTCCCTGCGCCGACGGCCGAACGCTGAATGCCGAAGTGTCGGTTAGCCGAGCCGCTCTGAAACCGGGTCAGGGCGCATTCGAGCGGCGGCACGAGGTGCGCATCTATACCGTCGTCACGTTCCGCGACATCAGCCTGCGGAAGGCCGCGCAAAGGGCTCTGACCGTCGCCGCCGAAAAAGCGCGGGACGCGGATCGCACGAAAGCGCAATTCGTCGCCTCCGTCAGCCATGAACTGCGCACCCCGCTCAACGCCATCCGGGGCCTGTCCGAGGTGCTGCAGCAACAGCTTCACGGCGATCTCGGTGACACCCGTTATCTCGAATACGCCAACGACCTCATCACCAACAGCCATCACCTGCAGGAACTCGTCGAGGATCTGTTGACGGTATCGCGCATCGATGCCGGTGGCTTTGAGATCCGCGACGGCAATCTCGATGTAGCCGCGCTCGTCAACGTGTCCCTCCGCATGCTGACCGCGGATTGCCGATCGGCCGGGCACGTTGTTGCAAACGAGATCCCGGAGACCCTTCCAACCCTCATCGCCGATGAACGCGCGGTTCGACAGATCATGCTCAACGTGCTGTCGAACGCCATCAAGTTCACGCCGGACGGGGGTCGGATATTGATGAAGGCTCGGATTGCCGTTGACGGCGAGATGATCATCACGGTTTCCGATACCGGAATAGGGATTCCGGCCGATCAGCTGCCCCATGTGGTCGGTGCATTCCGCCAGGGCTCCGATGTTTACACCTCCGAGAACCAGGGTGTTGGCCTTGGTCTGTATATCGTCGACAAATTGATGGGGTTGCATGGAGGCCGCATTGTCATAGAAAGCGTCGTCGATGCCGGCACGACGATTTCCCTGATCTTCCCACGTGCGCGTGTCATGACGGATGCCAACGTCATCGATATTCGCGATGGTCGCCGGAAGGGCACCTGAGATCTCACGACGATGATGTCGTTGGCAGTTCATTCTCGAACACTTTCAGCAGAAAGGCCTGGTTGAGCGCCACTTCTTCCAACCGGTCATAACGGCCCGCCGCCCCGCCATGGCCCGCTTCCATATTGATCTTCATGATCAATGGGTTGTCGTCGGTCTTAGTCGCGCGCAGGCGGGCCACCCACTTGGCCGGCTCCCAGTACGTCACGCGCGGGTCCGTCAGGCCGCCGGTGACCAGCATGGCCGGATAGGCCTTGGCCGCGACGTTGTCATAGGGCGAGTAATCGCGCATGCGCCGGTAGGCCTCGGCGTCCTCGATCGGGTTGCCCCATTCCGGCCATTCCATCGGCGTCAGCGGCAGCGAGGTGTCGCACATGGTGTTGAGCACGTCGACGAACGGCACCTCGGCGATGACGGCGCGCCACAGGTCCGGCCGCATGTTGACCACGGCGCCCATCAGCATGCCGCCGGCGCTACCGCCCTGCATGGCAATGTGGCCGGCCCGCGCCAGGCCGTGGTCGATCAATCCCTCGGCGCAGGCAATGAAGTCCGTGAAGGTGTTGGTCTTCTTCTCCAGCTTGCCGTCGGTGTACCAGCGATAGCCCTTTTCCATGCCGCCCCGGATATGCGCGATGGCGTAGACGAAGCCGCGGTCGACCAGCGACAGCCGAGGCGTCCCGAAACCGGCTGGAATGGAATAACCGTAGGAGCCATAGCCGTAGAGCAGCACCGGCGCTGTGCCATCGAGCGGCGTCATCCGGTGGTGCAAGAGCGTGATCGGCACCGTCTCGCCATCGGGCGCAGTCGCCTGGATGCGCCGGGTGACATAGTCGGCCGCGTCGTGGCCGGACGGCACCTGCTGCTGCTTCATCAGCCGGCGCTCGCGGCTCACCATATCGTAGTCGTAGATGCGCTCCGGCGTGGTCGGCGACGAGTAGGCGAACCGCAGCCGCGTGGTGTCGAACTCGTGGCCCCCTTGTAGGCCAAGTGCGTAGGCCTCTTCGTCGAAGGCGATGGTGTGCTCTTCCCCGGTTTGTAGATCGCGCACGACGATACGCGGTAGCGCCCCGACCCGCTCCATGCGCGCCAGGTATCCGGCGAACACCTGGTCGCCCAGCAGAAGCGTGCCCGGACGATGCGGCACCATGTCGCGCCAGTTGCCTGGGCTGGGATCGTCCAGTGGCGCGGTGACGATCTTGAAATCCTCTGCACCATCGCGATTGGTACGGATCAACAGCTGGTCCCGCCAGTCGGACACCGTGTACTCGACCCCGGGCTCGCGGGCCGAGATCAGGCGCGGCTGGGTCCCGGGGTCGTGTCCGTCGATCAGTCGCACCTCGGACGTCACGTGGTCGTGGCTGTCGATGACGATGAAGCGCCGGCTTTCGGTGGCGCCGATGCCGACGAAGAAACCGGGGTCCGGCTCCTCATAGATAATCGTATCGGTGGATGGATCGGTGCCCAATGCGTGCCGCATCACCCGGTGCGGCCGGTGGTTGTCGTCGAGCACGGTGTAATAGAGCGTCCGGCCATCGGCCGCCCATGCCAGATTGCCGCTGGCACCGTGGATACGCTCCACCAGGTCGGCCGCCTCGCCGGCGCGGCGGAAGGCGATCTCGAAGATCTCCGATCCGTTCACATCCACCGCATAGGCGAGATGAGCATGGTCCGGGCTGTGATCGCAGCCGCCGATCTTAAAAAAGGCCTGTCCCTCGGCCTCGGCATTGCCGTCCAGCAAAATCTCGACGGATTCACCGGCGGCCTCTTCACCGGCGTCGCTATCACGGCGGCAGAACACCGGGTGCTGGCCGCCGGCGACGAAGCGGACGAAGTAGGCCTTGGGGCCGTCCGGGTCCGGGACAGAGTCATCGTCCTCGGGCTGGCGGTCCTTCATCTCCTGGAACAGTTCCGCCTGCAGGGTCTCGGTATCGGCCAGCCATGCGGCCGTGTAGGCGTTCTCCGCCTCCAGATACGCCCGGATATCCGCATTCAGAACGTCCGGGTCCGTCATGACCCGTTGCCAATCCCCATCCTTCAGCCAGGCGTAGTCGTCGGTGCGGGTTTCGCCGTGGCGCGTGGTCTCGACGGGACGGCGGTCGGCGATGGGGGGAGAGTTGTCGGTCATCTCGGTATTGTCCTTCAATCGGCCAGAGCGGCGCGGGCGAGCGCGCGGACGTCGTCACGAACCGGGCCCGGATTGGGCGCATCGGCCAGTGTCGTGAACCAATGTTCGGGCGGCGTGCGGCCGCGTTTGTGGTTCCAGCGGAGCGAGCGCAGGAAGATCTCGGCCGCCGACGGCAGGGCGTCGGGCGTATCGAAGCCGTTCAACGTGCCCCAGATGCCGGTCCAACAGCGGGCCACCGACCACGGATTGTAGCCGCCGCCGCCAACCACCATCAGCCGGGGCGCCAGGTCACTGACCTGTGCCACGACGCGCCAGAGCGCCGTGTTGGATAGCGCGAGCCGGCTTTGTGGGTCGTCGGCGAGCGCGTCCGAACCGCCCTGCACGAACAGCGCGTCCGGCCGCCAGGCTTGGATCAACGGTAGCACCACCGTCTCGGTCAGATATTCCAGTTCGGAATCGTTAAAACCCCTGGGCACCGGCAGGTTGCGCGCGGCGCCGCCGGCCCGGTCGTCGATGCCGCCGGAAGCCGCCGCCCCCTCGCCACGCCGCATGGGCCAACGTTCGTCCTCGTGGATGGACAGCGTGAACACGCGGTCGTCATCGTGGAAGGCGTCCTGTACGCCGTCGCCGTGGTGGGCGTCCAGGTCGAGGTAGAACACCCGTTCGGCGCCATTGTCCAACAGCGCCAGGATGGAGAGCGCCGGTTCGTTGAAATAGCAGAACCCCGCGGCCCGGTCGGGCCGGCCGTGGTGCTGGCCGCCGCCGGGGCTGTAGACGGTGCCGCCCTGGCGTAGCAAGCGCGCCGCCAACTGGCCGCCGCCGACGGCGGTCGCCGGTCGGCGGAACATCTCCGGGAAAACCGGGTTGCCGTTGCTGCCGATGTGGTGACGCTCGGCGATCTCCGGGGAAACGACCTGGGATTCCTCGGCCGCCATCAAGGCGCGGATGTAGGCGGGATCGTGAAAGCGTTCCAGGTCCGCCCGCGTCGCCTGCGGGCTATCCACGTAGGCGTCGTCGCCGAGCCAGTTCAGGGCGCGGGCAAGATCGATGCAGGCGCTGACACGCGGGATGCCCAGCGGGTGGTCGCGGCCATAGCTGGAGTCTCGGTAGATCTCGCTGCCGATGAACAGCGCCGGCCGGGACATGGTCGTGGCGACGGCGGAGACGCTCAGCGCAGGCTCGACAAGTTGGCGATCAGCGCCGTGTGGCAGCGGTCGATTTGGTCCTGCAACTGGTGTGCCTTGTCCATTTCCGGGCCGAAATGGCTCTCGATGGCGGCGCTGACCTCGCTCGTCGCCGCGCGCACCGCGTCGGCCATGGCGTGTTCGATGATGGTGGCCACCGTGCGCTGCTCGTCTTCCGGCAGGTCCGCGTGGATGGCGTGCATCGTCTCGGTAACGGCGAGTTGCGCTCGGGTGCCCAAATCGAAGGCCATGACATCCTCCCAAAGTTTTTTCGTTGGCGTCGCCAAGCTTACCCTCCGGGGCGCTGCATGGCGAGCCCACCGAAGGACTTTCCAAGGTCCCCGCCGTCTCTATACTGCCGGCGCCATGACCATCAGCGACCACGACCGAAACCTGCTCGAGGGTGTCCTCACCGACGCCCACTTCGCCACCCTGCCGGATTTCCAGCGCGGCAAGGTGCGGGATTCGTATGATCTCGGCGACGGCCGTCGAGTGATGATCGCCACCGACCGGCAATCGGCGTTTGATTACGTGCTGGCCGCGGTGCCGCACAAGGGCCAGGTGCTGAATGAGACGGCGCGATTCTGGTTCGAGCGCTGTGCCGACATCGTTCCGAACCACGTCATCGACTATCCGGACCCCAACGTCATCATCGCCCGCCGTCTGGAGATGCTGCCCATCGAGATGGTGGTGCGGGACTACCTGACCGGCACCACGGACACCGCCATCTGGCCCATGTACGCGCGCGGCGAGCGCGCCGTCTACGGCATCGAACTTCCAGACGGGCTGAGCAAGAATGACAAGCTGCCCGGGACCATCCTGACGCCGACCACCAAGGGCAGCATCGGGGCCCACGACGTGCCGATCACGCCGGCGGACATCGTCGAGCAGGGCCTGCTGAGCCAGAGCGACTGGGATGAACTGGCGGAACTCAGCCTGGCGCTGTTCGCCCGCGGGCGCGAGATCGCGGCGGCCAACGGCCTCATACTGGTCGATACCAAGTACGAGTTCGGGCGTGATGGGGAGGGCCGTTTCGTCATCGCCGATGAAATTCACACGCCTGATTCCAGCCGCTATTGGGCCGCCGACACCTACGCCGGCCTGATCGCGGCCGGCAGCGAGCCGGAGAACCTCGACAAGGAGTTCCTTCGCCTCTGGATCCGCGAGCGCTGCGATCCCTATAACGAACCGCTGCCCGAAATTCCGCCAGAGACACTGTTGGAGTTCAGCTCGAAGTACGTGAGGCTCTATGAACAAGTGACGGGCGAAACGTTCACGCCGCCGGCCGAAGATGCACCGGTGCGCCAGCGCATCGAAATGGCGCTGGCGCACGCGCTTCCAGAATACTTCTAGGCAGCCGCCCACATGATCGACCTCTGGATTCCCATCACCCTTGCCGCGGCGTTTTGCCAGAACCTGCGCATGGCGCTGCAGAAGTACCTGAAGGGACGGCTCTCGACCGGCGGCGCGACCTACGTGCGCTATCTCTACTCCGCCCCCTTCTCCATCGCTTACGTGTTCGCGCTGCACCACTGGGCCGGCATGGCCTGGCCGGAACCGAACCTGGTGTTCTACGCTTACGCCGTCGCCGGCAGCATCTCGCAGATCATCTTCACGGCGCTGCTGATCTGGTTGTTCTCGTTCCGAAACTTCGCCGTCGGCACCACGTTTTCGAAAACGGAGATGGTGCAGATCCCGATATTGGGCTTCATCTTCCTGGGCGACACGTTGAGCCTCACCGCCGTGTTCGCTATCGCCGTCTCGACCGCCGGCGTGGTCGCGCTCTCGGTGGCGCAGACCAAGGTCACGTTCGGGAACCTGCTGGCCAGCCTGACCGAGAAGGCGACGGTGATCGGCATGGTCTGCGGGCTGTTCCTGGGCGGCTCGGTGGTGTTCTTCCGGGGCGCAGTGCTGGCCCTCGAACACGACACCTTCATGATGGCCGCGGCCTACGCGCTGGCGACCGCCGTCACCTTCCAGACCATCGTCATGGGCATCTACCTGAAATGGCGCGAGCCCGGCCAATGGATCGCCGTCACCCGCGCCTGGCGACCGGCCTCGCTGGTCGGCATCGCCGGCACCCTGACGTCGGTCGGCTGGTTCACGGCCTTCGCGCTGCAGAACGCCGCCTACGTGCGCGCCGTCGGCCAGGTCGAACTGGTGTTCACCTTCATCGCCTCCATCGTCTTCTTCAAGGAACGCACCAACCGGCTCGAACTGCTGGGCGTCCTGCTGGTGGTCGCCGGCATCCTGATGATCATCCTGGGCCGCTGACGGCTGACCGCCTGACGCGCCTTCGCCGCGTTTTGATGTGGAAAAGCCGCGGTCCAAACAGATCAACCCGTTGAAATCAAACGACTCATGCCCGTTTCGGCGCGAAATGTGGTCATTCATGGTCATTCGTAGTCATTCCGACACGTGCGAGAGGGCCCAACCTCGCCGCCGGCGACGCTCCGGAGCCTGGGCAAACTCGCAACATCGTCTCCTTCCATGCTCGCGGCACAACCTGTCAACGCGCGCCGAGGGGCGCGCGGCACGCCGCGTCTTCGTCTTGTCGGGGACAGTCATCAGGTAGGCAGGTGGAACGGCGATTGCAAGGCCAGTCCGGCTACCCGCTGTTTATCCTCCGCCCCAATGACGGCGGGCGTTGGATGCTTCACTTTGAATTGTATATACATCTAAATGCCATGTTTTCGACCCTATTCTTAGCCGTATCTTCAGATGAACCCATGATGGATTGGTCACCATTGTTCGGAGCGGAATTGTCTCTATGTTCTAGTCGTCGATCCGAGTTAAACGTTGTCTTCGGCGCCCGCTGCCGCGAACATGGCGGGGAGAGGCAGAGCGGAAACGTCCAGGCTTTCATGAAACGCCCGTACGCCGATGGTCAGGCGGCGCCCGTCGCTGCCGGTAGGAGAAACTGGACGCCCATGTTCAGGGCCCTGATCCGCTTTGGTCTGGTATCGGCCACCGCCGCAGCCCTGCTGGTGTCCGACCCGCCGACGTCGGCGCGGGCGCAACAGGCCGGCACGTCGACATCGGACGCGCGGACAGCCTCCATCGTCGTCGGCAAGATCACCGAGAACGCCAAGAAGCATTACCCCGTCGTCAAGCGGATGGCGACATATCTGGCGAGCCGCCTGGACGGCGCGACCCCGCCGGCCGGCGAAGGCCTGATCACCCGCGATCCGGAGTCCATGGCCCGCTACCTGAAGGACGGGCGCGTCGACGTTATTTCGGAAACCCCCTTCACGGCGCTGCGCCTGGCGGAGAAAGCCGGAGCGGAAATCATCCTCAGGGAATGGAAAAAGGGGGTCGCCGAATACAACTCCGTCTTCTTCACCCGCAAGGACAGCGGCATCGAAACCCTCGCAGACCTGGTCGGCCGCAAGATCGCTTTCGAGGACCGGGGCTCGACCAGCGCCTTCCTGGTGCCGCTCGCCATGTTGCGGCGGCAGGGCCTGGAGCTGAGGCACCAAGGTTCGCCCCGCGACGCCGTGCCGAAGGGTGTCATCGGCTACAGCTTCGCCTTGGGCGAGCTGAACATCGCCGCGTGGGTGGCGCTCGGCATCGTCGATGCCGGTGCTTTCAGCAATCTGGACTGGCAGGAAATCGTCCGCACGCCCGAGCGCATCAAGAAGGACCTCCGAATCTTCCACGAGAGCGCGCCGGTGCTGCGTTCGGTGGTGCTGGTCCGGCCGGGCCTGGCGCCGGACAAGAGACGCCGCATCAAGGAAACGCTTCTCGGCATGCATCGGGATTCAGAGGGCCGGGCCGTGCTGGAGGCCTATTACAAGGTCAAACAGTACGACGCGTTGACCGGTGCCGCGCGCGAAAGCCTGGAGGAATCGCGGCGCATGCTGGACCGCATCCGGGGCGAGGTCGATTAGATGAAACTGGCGTTGCAGACCCGGTTTTCGGCGCTCATCATCGGCCTTATCCTGGTGTTGGTCGGCGTGTTGTCGGGAGGATTGCTGGTCCAGTTTCGGGATTCGAGCAGCAAAATTCGTGCCGCCAGCTCCGAAGCCGCCAGCGCGGCGCTTCTTCGGCAGGTGGACAAGCACGCGGTCTCGCTCGCCCGCACCATGGCCGACAGCCTGACCAACCACCTTTATTTCTATCAGAGTGATTTCATCGCCGACCTGGCCATGTCGGCGCGCCGGCAATATGGCGTCATTTACGTCTTTGTGTTGGAGCCCGGGGGCAGGATCGTCCACGACGGCACGGAGACACTCGATTCCTACGGCTTGGTGCTGAACGACACATACATGCAAAAGACGTTGGCGTCGCGGGGCGTCCTGACATGGACAACCAGCGACGGCGCAAACCAACCGGAACAGGGCCCCCCCGGGGGCTCGCAAGGACCGGCGTTCCATGTCTCGGCCCCGGTCATCCTCGGCGACAAGGCCATCGGCGCGGTGCGGATCGGAATTTCGCTACGCGAAATCAATGCCGATATCGCCGCCGCCCAAACGCAATTGACCGGCATCAGTGACACCGGCACCCAACGTGCCATTCTCGTTGCGGCCCTGACGACCCTCGTCCTGGTATCGATGGGAGCCTTTCTCAGTTTCATCGTGGCACGCCGGTTGAGTCTTCCGATCACGGCACTGGCCCGGGCCACGCACGAGATCGGCGAGGGCCATTTCGACGTTCACATTCCGGTCGATCGGACGGATGAAATCGGCGATCTGGCGACCGCGATCGGCGACATGGCACGTGAGCGCATGCGCGCCGAGATGCTGCTGCAGAGCCGCAGCCTGGTGCTGGAACGCCTTGCCACGGGAGCGCCGCTACAAGAGATCCTGACCCTGCTGGTCAGCAGCGCCGAGGTTGCGAATCCGGAGATGCTGGGCTCGGTCCTGCTCTATGATGCGGCCGAGAATGTGCTGCGGCACGGCGCCGCCCCGCGTCTGCCCGATGCCTACAATCGCGCCGTCGACGGCCTGGTGCCAGGCCCCGAGGCATGTTCCTGCGGCGCCGCAGTGCATACCCGCGAACGGGTCATCGTCGAGGACGTGCAGACCCATCCCTATTGGGCCGACTTTCGGGAGCTTGCGGTCGGCGCCGACGTCCGCGCCAGTTGGTCGCAGCCCATCCTGGCCGCCGACGGCAGCGTCCTCGGTACCTTCGCCGTCTATTACCGCGAGCCGCGCGGCCCGACGCCGTCGGACCTGGAGATCATCGAGGGCACCGCGCAACTGGCGCGCATCGCCATAGAACACAAGCACACCGAGGAGGCGCAAAAAGAGATCCAGGAGCGCCATCGGCGTTTCGCCGCCGACGTCGCCCACGAACTCAGGACGCCACTCGCCATCATGCGCACACAGCTCGACAACCTGGGAAACCGCGAAATGACCGGCGCGCTGACGCGCGACCTTCAGGCCATGTCGCGGTTGGTGTCGCAGCTCATGGAATCGACGCGGCTCGACAACCTGAGCCTGGACACCGACGAGCGGGTCGATCTGCGCGAGGTCTGCACCGGTGTTGCCACCATGCTCGCCCCCATCGCCATCCGCGAGGGCGGCGGCATCGAACTGACGGGCAGCCAGAAACCGGTCATGGTTCTCGGCAACGCTAATTCCCTGGAGCTCGCCGTCCGCAACCTGGTGGAGAATGCGCTGCGCTATTCGGACCGCGGGACATCGGTCATCATCGACGTGCGGAACCTGCCAGCAGTCAGCGTCATCAACAAGGGGCCGGGCATTCCCGCCGACCGTCGCGACGCCATCTTCGAGCGCTTCGAGCGCGCCGACCGCCGCGGCGGCGGGGCCGGCCTCGGGCTTTCCATCGTCAAGCGCATCGTCGAAACCCACAGCGGCACCATTGATGTCGGCGATGCCCCGGACGGCGGCACGATATTCACCATCCGCTTGCCGCGAACGAATCCCGGCGCGGCATCCGTATCGGCGGCTCAATCCATCTGATCGCCGCCGGCGCCGGCAAGAGACTCCAAGGGATAGTCGACCAGCGGTTCATAATGGGCGCCAGCGCGGCCGAGATGGCTGCGGTAGAGATGGAATGCCGCGACCTCGTAGGGTTCGGCCGCGAACGCGCCATGGATCTCGAGCCAGGGCGTCACATCGGCGACCGGTACATTTTTCATCCGCGCCAGGGTGACGTGCGGCTTGAACTTCCGGTGCTCGGGCTCGAATCCAGCCTGGGCAAGAGCGCCATCGATGCGCTCCTTAAGATAGGTCAGCGCGCGCTCCGCCGCCACGCCGGCCCAGGCCGCGTGGACCCGGCCGCGACGCTCGAAGACCCCGATGCCGGACAGCGTCAGCTCGAACGCCGGCGCCTCGACCATGGTCAGCGCCGCATCCAGGTCCTCGGCCGTGCCCGGTTCGATCTCACCGGCGAAATAGAGGGTCAGGTGCAGGTTCTGGGGTTCAAGCCAGCGCGCACCTCGGATGCCGCCGGCCAGCCGTCCGAGCGCTGCCCGCGCCGCCTCCGTCAGGGCGATACCAACGAATAGCCGCACGGTTCAGGGCGCCGGATTGGGGTTGTCGGCGTGGATGGTATCGATGCCGGCCAGCACCTCGTCGCTCAGCGTCAGCTCGGCGGCGGACAGGTTCTCGGCCAGTTGTTCCTGCGTCGTCGCCCCCATGATGACCGACGTCATCCACGGCCGGCTCATGGCGAAGGCAACGGCCATGGCCGCCGGCGCCAACCCGTGCGCACGGGCGAGGTCCACATAGGCGCCGGTCGCCGCCACCGCCCGGGCAGTGAAGTTGCGTTTGAAGTTCGGATAGAGCGCCATGCGGCTGCCCTCGGGCGCGGCGCCCGCCAGGTATTTGCCGCTGAGCGCGCCGAAGCCGAGCGGTGAGTAGGCGCAAAGGCCGCAGTCCTCTCGCATGGCCATCTCCGCGAGGCCAACGTCGAAGATACGATTGAGCAGGCTGTACGGGTTCTGGATGCAGGCCACGCGCGGCAAGCCCTCCGCGTCCGCCAGCGCCAGCGACCGGGCCAGGCCCCATGGGGTCTCGTTGGAAACACCAACGGCGCGCACCTTGCCGGCGTCCACCACGACCTTCAGGCCGGCCAGGGTTTCGGCCAACGGCGTCCAGTCCCGACCCTCGGCGTTGTCAGCCGTCTCGGCATAATCCAGCAGACCGAAATAGTTGGCGGCCCGCTCCGGGAAGTGGGTGTAGTAGAGATCGATGGTGTCCAGGCCCATGCGCTGGAGGCTGAGCTCGACGGCGTCCGTGATCTGGTCGGCGGTAAAGCGAAGGTCGCCGCCGCGGATGTGTCCGAAGCGCGCGCCCGGGCCGGTGATTTTGGTCGCCACCACCACCCGGTCGCGATTGCCGCGGGCCTTGATCCAGGATCCGAGGATTTCCTCTGATCGGCCCTGGGTCGCCGGATCGGCGGGAAAGGTATACATCTCCGCCGTATCGAAAAAATTGATGCCCGCCTCGAATGCCAAGTCGAGCTGAGCATGGCCTTCGGCTTCCGTGTTCTGGTTGCCGAAGGTCATGGTGCCGAGCGACAGCGCGCTGACACTGAGGCCGCTTCGGCCAAGGGGGCGGGTCTGCATGGGTGGGGGGTGCTCCGAAAAGTTAGGGCCGGCAGCGTTCAGAGGAACAATGCCACTACCCCGGTATAGCCATAGAGCCGGTCATGGGAAATCTCACCGTTGGCGTAGAAGCCAACTAGCGGCACGTCGCCGAGGGCGTTCCTGACCAGCGCCATTTCATGGTCGTCGTCGCCAAACATGGCCGGGCCGCGGGCGACGCACGAGAAATAGACACCGCCGCGAGGTTCCGACGGCAACCGCGCCTTCAAGCGTCCGAGGGTGGCCACCAGATCCTCCGCCGCCGAGGTCGGATCGCGGCGGACGAACATCACCCGCGATCCCACCGGGGCCGGACCGCCGACGGCAAGCCAGCCGCGTTCCGGATCGATGGCCACCAGGTTGCGCACCAGATAATCGCCGGTGTCCGAACCCTCGACCGGGAAGGCGGCGTGCACGTAGCCGGCAACGCGGCGAAGATCGCGCGCCAGCAACTCGCCGATGTCGTTCTTGAACACCGTCAGCGACTCCTCACCGTCGAGGGTCATGACCACGTTGTCGACGCTTTCGGTCACCATGCGAGCCGGGCCGAGCGGCGTACAGCCCTGGGTCAGCGCCGTCGCCACCTCCACCTCGGGCGCGAACAAGGCACCGGAAACGCCGCCCGCGGCGACCTCGCCTGCGATCTGCTGCTGGGCGCCGCGCGAACACATCAGGCCGCCAACCAGGAAGGGCGCAGCGCGCGCCGACAGGGTTTGGATCAGGTTCGGCAAGTCCGGCGTCGACGGGTCGGCATGGACGACGGCGAACGGCGGCGCCACCCGCTCGACCCAAGCGGCAACGGTATCGGGCAACGGTCCGTCGTCGGAGACCGGTGGCAACAGGCGTACTGAGCCTTCCGGTAGTTCCGCGACCATGGCCGCCGCCGCCGGCCGGTCAAACACGGCACGCCCGGTAGCGGCGACGCCGATGCCGAGACTGCCGATCCAATCCTCAATGCCCGTGGTCTGGCGCAAATAGGTGACAAGACTGCCGAGATCCGCCGCCAGTGCGTCGGTGGCGTAGAGAAACCCGAGCCGGGCCGCCGGCACGGACGCGCGGGAGGTGTCGATGGCCAGGCCGTCCCCCAGCCGTTGCGCCACCTGTCGCCAATCTTCCCCCTCGGCCAAGGCCATGGGAAACGGCGGTCGGTCGGCGGAAACGTCGGATTCGGCGACGGTCATGGGACGGATATCCTTCGGATTCGGCCGAAATCGGGCCGCGCGGAGGCGAATGTCACGCGAATTTAATGTCCAGGCTATTGAAATCCCCGGCAATGCCAAACATATTGTGAAGTAGACGGGCGGCCAAATCGACGATTTCGGCCTGTTTCGTCATGGATACAACCCAGACCGCCGGCGGGAATGACCTCGCCGCGGCAGATTGGAAACTCTGAAGGAGTTTGAGCGACATGGCACTCGGATCCAAAAACCCCTTCCAGGCGCGCGCCCAGCAGATGAGCGGCGCCCAGGCGCATGCCGCCGGTATCGACGCCGGCCTGCGCGCCTACATGCTGAAAGTCTACAACTACATGTGCATCGGCCTCGGCCTGACGGGTGCCGTGGCCTTCGCCACGTCGACCTCGCCGGCGATAATGCAGGCCATCTACGGCACGCCCCTGCAATGGGTGGTGATGCTGGCCCCGCTGGGCCTGGTGTTCTTCTTCGCCGCCCGCATCCACGCCATGAAGGCGTCGACGGCGCAGGCCCTGTTCTGGGTCTACTCGGCCATGATGGGGCTGTCGCTGGCCTACATCTTCGTCCTCTATACCGGCGAGAGCGTGACCCGGGTGTTCTTCATCACCGCCGGTGCGTTCGCCGGCCTGAGCCTGTTCGGCTACACCACCAAGCGCGATCTTTCGGGCATGGGCACGTTCCTGATCATGGGCGTCATCGGCATCATCATCGCCAGCGTGGTCAACATGTTCATGCAATCGTCGGCCATGCAGTTCGCCATCTCGGTGATCGGCGTGCTGGTGTTCGCCGGACTGACCGCCTACGACACCCAGAAGATCAAATCCATGTACTACGAAACGGACGCCGGAGACGTGGCCGAGAAGAAGGCCATCATGGGGGCGTTGAAGCTCTACCTCGACTTCCTCAACATGTTCATCTTCATGCTGCACCTGTTCGGCAACCGCGAATAAGCTTCGCAGCCAAGCGATAGAACAACGCCGCCCGGTGGCCCGCCACCGGGCGGTTTTCTATTGCAGGACTAGTCGAGCGCGTCGGGGGCCGCGCCGGTCGCCAGGAAGGCATCGATGTTGTCGAGTGCCCTGAAGCCCATGGCATTCCGGGTGTCCACGGTGGCGCTGCCGATGTGGGGGGTGAGGAAAGCGTTCGGGAGGTCGCGGTAGGCCGGATCGAGGTTGGGCTCGCCCGCGAACACGTCGAGGCCGGCGGCGGCGATGCGGCCGGATTTCAGCGCCGCGATAAACGCCTCGTCATCGACGATGCCACCCCGCGCGGTGTTCACCACCACCGCGCCCTCGGGCAGCAGGCCGATGCGTTCGGCATTCAGGAAGCCAGCCGTCTCCGGCGTCATCTCGGCGTGGATGGAGAGGAAGTCGGCGACGCCCAGCAGACTTTCGCCAGTATCGTGGTAGGTCGCCCCCAGTTCCAGGTCCGGCGAGAGCCGGCTGCGGTTGTGGTAGTGGATGTCGAGCCCGAAGGCCCGCGCCCGCTGCGCCAGGGCCCGGCCGATGCGGCCCATGCCGAGGATGGCGAGGCGCCGTCCCTGCAGACCGACGCCGAGAAGCTGCGTCGGCGTCCAACCTTCCCAGCGGTCCTCGACGACCATGGACAGGGCTTCACGGGCGCGACGCGACGCGGTCAGCAGCAGCATCATGGCGATGTCGGCGGTGGCTTCGTTCAAGACGTCGGGGGTGTTGGCGGCGACGATGCCGCGCGCGGTGAGGGCGGCCACGTCCAGGTGCTCGTAGCCGACCGAGAAGGTGGCGATGACGCGAACGCTTTCGGCCAGCATGTCGATCTGCGCCTGGTCGACCGGGTTGCGGGAGCTCAGCAGTATGGCCTCGCAGCCCTCGGCGGCGGCAGCCAGTTCCTCGCGGCTCATCAGCGCGTCCGACGGATTCTCGATGCAGTCATGGTCCCGCCGCGCGCGTTCCATGACGGCGTCGGGGAAGACCCGGGTCAGCAGCAGGCGCGCCATCAGACGCAGCGCCCGCCGTCGACCTCGAGGCAGACCCCGGTGATGAACTCGGCGTCGTCGGAGGCCAGGAAGAGAACCGCCGAGGCGATGTCATGGGCCGTCGACATCCGGCCCATGGGGATGACGGAGACGAACTTCTCTCGGATCTCCGGCGTGTCCACACCGCCCATGAACTCCACCGTCAGCCCGGTCTCGCCGACCACCGGGTTGATGGCATTGACGCGGATGGCGTCCGGCGCCAGTTCGACGGCCATGGACCTGGTCAGCGTGACCACCGCCCCCTTGGTGCCGTTGTACCAGGTCAGGCCAGGCCGCGGGCGCACGGCGGCGGTCGACGCGGTGTTGATGATGACGCCGCCGCCGCGCCGCTTCAGCGCCGGCACGCCATGCACGGCGCCGAGATAGATGCTCTTCACGTTGACGTCGTAGAGGCGCTCGAATTCAGCCTCGTCGACTTCCAGCATGGGCCGGTTGCGCTGCGCGATGCCGGCGTTGTTGACCAGGATGTCGAGGCCGCCGAATTCGTCCTCGGCTCGCGCCACCATGGCCGCCACGTCGGCCGAGACCGAAACGTCGGCGCGCTGGAATACCGCGCCCGCGTGGGCGTCGGCGACGCGCGCACCGTTGGCCTCGTTCATATCGGCGACGACGACCTTGGCGCCCTCGGCGATGAAGCGTTCGACGATGCCCTCGCCGAAACCGAAACCACCGCCGGTGACGACGGCGACCTTACCTTGAAGACGCATGATGAGCTCCCCTGGGAACGGACAATCGAAGACCTTCGATAGCCGTTCCCCGGGGGGGGAGGCAAGGGGCGCCAGGAGGCCGCTAGTAGTATTGCTCGCGCAGGACTTCCATGGCGGAGTTCAGCTGCGCCATGCGGCGGTGGTCGCCAAGCTCGCCATCGGGATGGTGGATGGTTGCCAGCATGCGGAAGCGGGCACGCAGGGTGGTGGTGTCCGGCACCCGGCCCGGCGGCAAGCCGAGCACGTGCAGCGCCTCGTCGCGGGTGCGCACGCCATCCTCCAGCGGATCGAACGAGAGCACCGAGACCATGGCGCGGAGCCGCGTCAGTTCCTCGTCGAAGTCGTCGGATATCTCCGTATCGTCTACGGTGTCATCGATGATATCCGGTTCCGGCGCCTCGGCCGGTTCCAGCCGGACGCCGGTCTCGCCGCGCTCCATGGCCAAGGCGATGGCCAGCGCGCGGCGCAGCGTGATGGTATCGTATCCGGCTGCCATGCGGACCTGCAGGCGTGGCTTGCGACGCCAGGGCCGGCCCTTGGCGGCGCCGGATTTCAGGATCACGACTTCCCGGTCGGTGGCCGCGGGGCCGCCCGGATCGGGATAGTCGCGGATGTCGTCGATGGGCACCACCAGCAGCACCGAGCGGGCGATATCGCCCGCGTTGACGCCCCGCCGCTCGGCCAGCGCCAGGACCTCGTCCCGGAACTGGCTGGCGCAGGGTATGGTGTAGGCTTTCTTGGTCATGATTGTCGTCCTTGACCGGCTCGTTGTCGTTTGATCCCGAAAGCCCCGCCGCGGCATTGACCGGATGCCACCACCGTCGAGCCGCTCGGACCTGGGCGCGTTTTTACCCTTCGACCCATCTTCCGGGTAACGGCTTTACGCATGGTTAACAGCGACACGACTACGATTGCAGGCACCGGGGCCGCGACGGCCAACGACCGTCGAACTCACCCTGACGAACGCGGCTCAAACCGGATTGAAATAGCTAAATCATTGAAATATATATGGTTATTGACAAGCCGCATATTCACATCCGATCTCTTGCGCGACAATGGATCGGGTGGCAAAAATGGCGCCTCGGAATCAGAAATGGTACTGACCGCCAGGTCAGCCAAGCAGCGCCACGCGATTTCAGTCCTCGATTCGCCATCCTTTGACTTCATTTGTCGTTGACGGATTCAGGAGCGAACCGAAGACCATTCCGACGATCACTCGGATCGATCGGCGGCTTCACCGACTTAACATGAATGACGTTCTTTCATTTCGAGATCGCAATTCGCCGTCGAACATCTTCGGCATCACCCGGATCTCTCTCTTCGCCGCCGGCAATCCAGCGGCCTGCTCTGAAACCCTTGCTGCACATGTATCGATTCGAATTCGCATCGAAAACTTTCCGGGTGGGACACGGCAACGGCAACGGCCATTCATTGCCAATACAGGGGCTGGACAGCCATACTTCGCGACTGCCGGTGGCCAAACCGCCATCATGCCGCCGTTCCCGTTGTCACAACGCTTGCGAACCGAATGGCCGCTCAAGAGTTAAATATCGAACGCACGCTGCAAGACGCCATCGCCCACCACGGCGCCGGTGACAACACCGCGGCGCGCGGGCTCGCGGAGCAGGTGCTGGCAGCCCAATCGGACAACGCGACCGCCTTGCAGATTCTCGGCATCATCGCCGCCGAGGCCGGCCAGCATCAGGCGGCGTATGACGCCCTGGGGCGCGCGCTCGCCGCCGCGCCGACGAGCGCCATGGTCATGTTCAACCTGGGCGAAGTGTGCCGCGCCATGGACCGGCTGGCCGAGGCCTCGACATACTATGCTGACGCGGCACGCCGGGAGCCAGCCTTCACCGCCGCCCACCTGGCCGCCGGTCATGCCACCTTGAACCTGGGCGGCGCGCCGATGGAAGCCGTGACTCATTTCCGCCGCGCCCTCGATCAGGCGCCGGGCGACGCCGACGCCGTCAGCGGCCTGGCGCGCGCCTTCGAGGTCGCCGGTGGCGAGGCCATGGCGGCCCGTCGGCCGGCGGCGGCGGCGGAAATTTTCCGCGATTGGCTGGCCCTCGAGCCCGATCATCCGGTGGCCCTCATCGATCTTGGCCACGCGCTGCGGGATCAAGGACAGCTGGACCCCGCCATCGAGCATTACCGGCGGGCCCTGGCGCGGCGCCGAGGTTCCGGCGCGATGATCAACGAAGCGTTGCCGACCTTCCACCAGACCGCCGCCTTCAAGCTGCGCCACGACGCCGAACAGTTTGACCATCTTGCCGCGGCCGGCCGCCTGCCCGCGAACCTCGCCGGCATGGCCGAGGCCTATCGCGACATCGCCGACGTGCTGCCGCCGTCCGACGATCGCCAGCGCGTGTTCGCGCTGACCGATGCCCAGCGCCGGCGCATCGGCGATGCCTACAACCGCTTCCTGGTCGAAGGCCCGGGCGAACGCCTGGCCGGGCCGGCCATCAACCCCGACCTGGATCGGGCCACCATCGAGGCCGCCTACGCGGCCCCCGAAGACGGCGGCGCCGAGGTCACGGCGATCGACGACCTGCTGACGCCAGACGCCCTGGCCGCGCTTAGGCGGTACTGCATGGAGACCACCTTCTGGTTCGATTTCTTCCACGCCGGCGGCTACCTCGGCGCCTATCTGGACGACGGCTTCGATTGCCCGCTGCTGCGCCAGATCGTCGAGGAACTGCCGGAACGCCTGCCCGGCATCTTCGCCGACCACCGGTTGCGCCAGATGTGGGCCTACAAATACGCCAGCGATCTTACCGGCATCCCCATGCACGCCGACGAGGCGCGGGTGAACCTGAACTTCTGGCTCACCCCCGACGACGCCAACCTGGACTCAGGCACCGGCGGCCTCATCGTCTATCCCAAGGAAGCACCGCTGGAGTGGAACTTCGAAACCTTCAACAACGACCAGGACGCCATCCGCGCCTTCATCGCCGACGCCAGACCGCTGGCCGTGCCGCACCGCCAGAACCGTGCCGTGGTCTTCAATTCGGACTACTTCCACCGCACCGGCGATCTGCATTTCAAGCCCGGCTACGAGAACCGGCGCATCAACGTCACCATGCTGTTCGGCTGGCGCGACGGGCGCGAGCCCGGGGGCTGACTGGGGGCTGACCGGGGCCCCGTTAACCATAACCTGGGGCGGCGATTCCCAAGTTCTTGATCCGGCGCTATGATATCGAGACGTAATGGTTAACGCGGGAGAACGCCGCCGCCCTTGAACGGGCGAAACACGGACCCACTGCAGAAGGCGCAATCGGAAAGACATCAGCCGGCCATGGCCGACTTGATCTCTTCCATCTCCCTACAGGTCGCCGTCGACGGGCGCCAGGCCCTCGGCACCTTGAGCCGTGTCCGATCGACACCGGCCCTGACCTCGACCGAGCTTCCGAGTGCCCTGGAGGTGACCCGCGCGAGCGGTGAAATCCTGCTTGGCGGTGGGGCCGGCCGCACCGCCGTCGACCGCGCGCTGACCGCCGGCTTCGCCATCCTGAGCGCCCTGCAGGGCTTGCAGAGCAGCGTCGCCATCGCTACCTCGGACGGCCTGACCGCGAGCGATACCGCGTTGACCCTTGGCGTCGTCGGCGCCTCGACCACCGGCACCGGCACGCGGGTGTCGCGGCTCAATATCTCCAGCGCGCTCGGCCGCGCCGTCGCCGCCATCGACGAGCTGGTCGAGGCCGCCGCCTTCGGCCAGGCCAACCTGATTTCATCCCGGGGGCGCCGCGTCACCATCCGCACCACCCAATTCGGCGGCCAGGTCACGATTACGCCGCAGGCCCTCGATGCCGCCGGCCTCAATCTCAATGATCTGTCGACGCTGAGTCGGCTGGATGCGGAAGAAACCCTGTCGCGCATCCGCACCGCCGTGGTCGTGGCCGCCGAACGGCTCGACAACCTGGAGACCCTGCAGCGCTCCCTCGGCTTCGCCAGCGGCTTCAGCCAAAGCTTTTCGCGCGCCTCCACCGGCGGGCTCGAACAGTCGTTGCCGCTCGGCAGCTTCGTCAATCTGGTGGCCTAGCTCAACCCTTGTCGAAGCCCGATTTGATGGCGAATTCCGGATAGGCCAGAGTGCCGGTCTCGACTTTGTCGATGCCGATGGCCTCCTCCGCCTGACTGAGTCTGAGACCCATGGTCGCCTTGAGGGCCAGCCAGGCGGCCGTGCTGGTCACGGTCATGAAGGAGGCGACGGCGGCGACGCCGATCAGTTGCGCCTGTAGGCTGGTTGCCGGATCGGTTAACGGCACCACCAAGGTGCCCCAGAGGCCACAGCCGAGATGCACCGGCACGGCGCCGATGACATCGTCAATTCTCCAGCGCAGCAGCGCCCAAGTGGAAGCGACCATGACGACGGCGCCGACGGCGCCAATCAGGATGGCTTGGCCAATGGTCGGCGTGTCCGGTCCGGCCGTAATGCTGACCAGGCCGGCGAGACCGCCGTTGAGGACGGTGGCCAGGTCGACCTTGCCGGTGCGCAGTTGCATCAGCGCCACCGCCGTCACGATGCCACCGGCCGAGGCCATGGTCGTGTTGACGTAGACGTTGGAGACGGTAATGACATCGGCGGCCGACGAAATAGCGCCGAGCGAGCCACCATTGAAGCCGAACCAACCCATCCACAGGACCATGGTGCCGAGGGTCGCCAGTGGCAGGGATGAGGCCGGAAGCTCTCGGGCCTTGCCATCGGCATCGAAACGGCCACGCCTGGCTCCCAGGATGACGGCCCCGGCAAGCGCCGCCCAGCCGGCCGCCGAATGGACGTGGGTCGAGCCGGCGAAGTCCTTGAACCCCATGCCGGCCAGCCATCCGCCGCCCCAGCCCCACGAACCCTGGATCGGGTAGAGCACCGCGGCCAGCAATGCGATGAAGGCGAAGAACGGCCACAGCTTGATCCGTTCCGCCAGGGCACCGGAAATGATGGAGGCCGTTGTCGCGGCGAACAGCATCTGGAAGAACCAGTTGGACGACGACGAGAAGCCGGCCGAATAGTCGCCCGCCAGCGCCGCGGTATCGTCACGCAGCCACGGTCCGAACGAGCCCATGAAACCGCCATCGACGCCCGTGTGCATGAGGTTGAATCCCGTGAGATAGAACGCGATGCCGGCGATGGCGAACAGCGTGATGTTCTTCAAGAGGATGGTGGAAACGCTCTTGGTGCGGACTAGGCCCGCCTCCAACATGGAGAACCCGGCCGCCATCCAGAAGATCAGAAACCCGTGGATCAGGAACGACAGCGTATCAAGGACGAAACGGGTCTCCACCGGGACGGACGCTTCGGCGGGCGACGCCGGCAGCATCGCGCCCGACAACAGTAAGATGGTCATCGCAGCCTTGAGACCGGCTCGTCGCGTCATGGAATAGTCCATCCGTCCCTCGGTTCGTAATTGCTGCTATTGTCGCATGCGCAACGTTTCAGCCGAACAACGCGCGGGGGGGCCGATTGTTTCAATTGTTTCAGAAACGGCCCCGGCACTTCAGCCAATCAGGTTCGGAAACGACAATCCCAGGCCGATGACCATCATGTCGATGGCAATGGCGGCGATGATCATGCCCATGATGCGCGAGGTGACGATCAGGCCGGTTGTTCCCATGGCCTTGGCGATGGGAGCCGCCAGGGACAGAGTGGCGTAAGTAACGGCGACGATGGCGACGATCACGGCGGCGATCATGCCGTAATCCGCGGGAGCCGACGCCGACTGCGCCTGGACGATAATGGTGGCGATGGCGCCCGGTCCGGCCAGCAAGGGCATGGCAATGGGGCAGATGGCCATGGACGAACCTTCGGCCGCGTGATCGTCGTCGCTGGATGAACCACGACTTTCCGATTTCAGCATGGCCAACCCCATCAGCAGCACGACGATGCCACCGGAGATCCTGAAGGCGCCGATGCTGATGGCGAAGAAGGCCAGGATGTCTTGGCCCAGCACGGCCGCTACGGTCATTATCACCATCACCGACAGGCAAGCCATCTGCGCCAGCCGACGGCGGCCGCGGGCGCTGTGCTTCCGGGTCATGTCGACGAACATGGGCACCGCGATGATCGGGTTCATGATGGCGAACAAAGCCGCGAACGCGGTCCAGAACACGGCCGGCTCGAAAGCCATGAACTGGCTGATGGCCAGAACCACCTCCGAGCCGCCACTTTGCGGTTGCAAGCCGCCTGCAACGACCATGGCGGCACCGGTAGCGGGAAACAGAACGGCAATCATCTTGGCCCGCCGATCGGCACTGGGATTATCGAAGAACATGGCAACCTCACTCGTCTCATCTTGGTTTCGGTAACGACGAAGGCGACAATCGCCGTCGTTCGGATGAGGCGAGACTAGAGTCGAAACGTATCCGTTCGATGTCCCGGCACGAGCTTTTGAGTATCAATTGTCGTGTTGGCCGCCAGGTCGCGGACATACTTGAAACGTCCGCAGATGCGGACCGCGCCCAAGCTAATCTGGGCCCGAGCTAATCTGGGCCCGAGCTAATCTGGGCCCGAGCTAATCTGGGCCCGAGCTAATCTGGGCCCGAGCTAATCTGGGCCCGAGCTAATCTGGGGCGGTCTCGCTGACGAACATGTAGCCGGCGCCGCGCATGGTCTTCAGCACCTCGGGCTTGCCGGGGTCGCGCTCGATCTTGCGTCGAAGTCGCGAGATGCGGATGTCGATGGAGCGATCGAAGGGCTCCCACTCCCCGTGATGGGCGAGGTCCATCAGCATGTCGCGGGTCAGCACCCGGTTGGGGCGCTCGGCGAAGGCTTTCAACAGGTCGTATTCCATTGCCGTCAGCTTGATCTCGCTGCCGTCGTCATCGAACAACTGGTGGGCATCCAAGTCCAGCTGGCATTTACCGAAGGCGATGCGCGTGCCCGGCTGGCCGGACGGCAAGCCCACGCCCGGCCGACCGCCGGCGCGACGCAGCACCGCCTTGATGCGGGCCAGCAGTTCGCGCAGTTCCACTGGTTTCGCCAGATAGTCGTCGGCCCCCATTTCGAGCCCGACGATGCGGTCGATGGTCTCTCCCGACGCCGTGACCATGATGATGATGATGTCGGTGTGTTCGGACAGATGGCGCGCCAGCGACAGGCCATCCTCGCCCGGCATGCTGATGTCGAGGATCGCCAGGTCGATTTCTGCATCGGTCTCCAACAGGCTGCGCAGCGCCGCGGCGTTTTCCAGCAACGTCACGCGGTACCCGTGGTCGGCGAGGTATTCGCCCATGGTCTCGCGGACGTCTTCTTCATCATCGACGATGGCGATGTGTTGTTGTTCATCCATGGACCCGACCCCCCTTGCCGAATGGCCCGCCTAGTATCGAAGGATAGCTCATCGCACCGGCCGCCGCAGCAGCAGATCGACCAGTTCACGAACCTGGTCCGACCGGAACGGCGACTCGATGAAGGGCCGCCCGGTGGCGTCGAGCATAGCCAGATCACGCTGTGTCAGCGAAGGATCGGTGATGAAGGCCAACCGCTCGACGCTGCCCGGGCGCGCCGCCTGCATGGAGCGGCAGAACTGCTGAGCGTTCGAGCCCGCCGGTCGGGCGTCGCAGAAGATGGCGTCGTAGTGGCGCTGTTTCAAACGTTCGAGACCGGCCACGCCGGAGCCGAAGACCTCGGCGCCATGGCCATCCTGGATAAGGATATCGGCCAGCCCGACGCCCATGTCCGGCGCATCGGCGACGATCAGGATACTAAGCTTGCCGGCCTCCGCAGGAAGCGCCGTCCGGGCTTCTGTCTCAGCGGCGGGTGATGTGGCGCGTCGCGGCATTCCGAGGGCGAACGTTGTCCCACCCGAGGATGCCGAGGCGAGTTTGATCGTGCCATCGTGGGCCTGCATGATGCGATGGCAGAGCGACAATCCGATGCCGGTTCCCTTACCCACCTCCTTGGTGGTGAAAAGGGGATCGAATATCCGCGAGCGAATCTCGCTGGGCACGCCCGGGCCATTGTCGGTGACCGTCGCCACCACCTGGTCGTCCTTGGGCCGATAGGCCGTCTTCAGGGTCAGCACGCGGTCGCCGTCCACGTCCTCCATGGCATGATGGGCATTGATGATCAGGTTCGTGAAGACCTGGCGAAGTTGATCCGGGTCCCCCATGACGCGTGGCAAGCCGCCAGCCAGCCGCAAGGAGACGTCGATACCAGCGGTGCGCAGCGCATGCGCCGTCAATTCGAGAGCTTCGTCGACGATATCATTGAGATCGACCTCGACCGGTTCGCGCGGGTTCTGATGGGCCAGGGCCAGGAAGCTCTTGACGATGCGCGAGCAGCGCCCGGCAGCGGCGCTGATTCGCTCGGCCCGCTTGGCCGTCTGTTCGTCCGTCGCTTTCTCCTTCAACATCTGGGCCTGGCCCAGCAGCACGGTCAGCGGGTTGTTCAGCTCGTGCGAGATGCCGGCCAGCAGCTCGCCGAGGGCGCTCAGCTTTTCGGCCTGATGCAGCATCGTGCGCTGGCGTTCGATTTCCACCTCGGCGGCGCGCCGTTCGGTCAAGTCGGTGACCGTGGAGACAATCACGTCTTCGCCCTGGTACTCGATGACACGCGACGACAGCGCGGCCGGGAACGTGGTGCCATCAGCGCGCCGGTACTCGACCTCGTAGTCGTCGACGCGTCCGCTTTCCCTGAGCTTGGTCACGTAGGCGCCGCGCATGTCGGGCGCAGAATAGAGATCCCGCGAATGATCGAGGCCCTCGTCCGCGTCGTAGCCGAACATTTCGACATTGGCTGGGCTGAGATAAATGTACTCGCCCGTTTCCAGACGGTTCATGGCCACCGGTAGCGGGCAGGCCTCGAGCACCCGGCGCACCAGGTTCTCGCTGGTCCGCAAGGCGGTCTCCATCTGCTTTCGTTCGGTGATGTCGTTCAGGGTCACCACGATGCCGCCCTGGCGCGTGCGGCGGTTGGAGCCGGAAACCCAGCGGCCGTCCGATTGTTCGTACTCCAGGTTCGTCATCAGTTCGCGCCGCATCTGGATGCGGTCATGCAACCAGTCATCCTCGCGGCCGACGGCATCGGTGAAGTGACCCTGGTCAAGGCCCTTCCGCATGACCTCGGTCCACGCCACGCCGGGAACCAGATGCTCGGCACCGGCCGAGTGGAAATCCCGATAGCGGGAATTACAGGTGATCAGTTCGTCGTCCTGGTTCCACAGCGCGAAACCCTCGGAGAGCGATTCGATGGCGTCCTCCAGGGCCTCTCGGGCACGGTGCAACCGGCGCTCTGCCTGCTTCTGCGCCGTGATGTCGGTGCGCACGGATACGATGCCGCCATCCGCCGTCCGCCTTCGGCTGGTCAGCCACCAGGTGCCGTCTGACATTTCGAATTCCACGGATGCCATCTCGTCGGTATCCATGGCTGCGCGGATGGCATCGTAATCGGTCTCGGCGCCGGAAACCTGGCGGCCGTTGAAACTGCGGATGTTTGGCAACGCCGTGCGCAGCACTTGGGACCGCGTCCAACCGCCCATGTCCGCTGGCTTCTGGCCATAGAACTCGGCGAAGGCGGAATTGCACATGACCAGCCGGCCTTCGGCGTCGGAAATGGAAAAGGCGCTGGGCAGGGTTTCGATGGCGTCCTCAAGCCGCTGCGACAGGCGCTCGCGTTCGCGTTCGCCCTCGACGACCTCGGTGATGTCGGTCATCCAGCCGACGATCTCTTCGTCTTGGTCGGGTTCGCGGCGGCTCAGCATGACCTCGTCACGAAACCAGCGATAGCTGCCGTCGGCGGTCTGGAAGCGATAGGTCCGGGTGACTCGCCCATCCGTCGACAGGCGGTCCCGGCTGGCGGCATAGGTCTGGCGATCATCAGGATGCAGGCGCGAGCGGCCGAAGTCCGACTGGCCGACGAAATGTTCGGGCCGGAAACCAGTGTTCGTTTCCACGTTGGCGCTGATGAAGTTGACCGCCTGGTCGCCGAAGGCATCGGCAATGTAGAACGTGGTCGGCGAATGGGCGACGGCGAAGTCTAGAAGCGCGCGCTCGCGAGCAAGAGCCTCGCCAGCGGCGCTGTCGTCTCGGGATCGGGCCATGGGTTCCCCCTAGTTGCTCCGCGACCCGGTGTTCGGGTCTGGTCCGTCACCAGGGGTCATCCTATCACACAAGGCACCGGGCCTCGTTCGCACCGCACGGGCCAACCTCTTGGCGAGGCATGGCGGTGCGGTGCGAACGGCCCCATAAGGCAAAGTGCGCTTTTCATCGATCAGCGCATCCAGGCGCGGGCGTAGGGTGCCGGGTCGGCGGCGACGGCGCGGGCGATGCCAGGGATCTCGCTTCGCAAGATGCCGATGTCGTCGAGGATGCGGTCCGAGCACTCTTCCAGTGCCGTAGTGGTCTTGCGCTCGGCGTACCAATGCTTGAACGCCACGACGGCCTTCTTCACGGTCCGGCTCGCGCCGGCGGCGGTCTCGGCGACGACGTCACCGACGAAGGACTGGGGGGCGATCATCTCGACGAACGGAATGTGGGGCACCGTCGGCATGACGAAGGCGGTGGGGGCGATGGTAACGGCTCTTGCGGTCATGATCTTTACTCCTCGGTTTCGGGTTGCGTGTTGGTCTGTTTCGTGCGGCCAGGGCGGTCTTGCCCGAGGCCATGACCAAGGTTTTTAAAGGCCTTCCGTTTCAGCTGGATTTCCCCTGCCCGGCGATTTGGTTTCAGTTGTTTCAGCGTCAGCGGCGGAGGTGGAAACCGCTGTTTTCTGTAGATCCCGCACCAAGTGGGTGGTGGATGTTGGGCATCTCGAATTCACGACGCATCGCCGTTCCGCCAGGCTGGCCGCCCCATGAAGCGATATATCCGCCGGTTCGACCGGTGATGCCCCCGCGCCCACCGTCGCCATAACAACTGAAACCAATTCACGCGGGCCGCGACATCCGACGGAAACGCGGCAGCTCTAAACCTAGCGTCGTTGCCGCGGCGACGTCGTTTCGATGACCGGCCGCATGTTCAGAGACCCAACAGACAAAGGAGAAACGATCATGACCATCGACCATTTTTCGACAATGGTCTCGCGCGCCGCCTGGCGCCGCCGGGCCGACGAGGCGACCAACGGCTACGACCATGCGGTCGCCGTCTACGGCCCGACCAGCGGCGAAGCCATGGCCGCCTGGCTCAATCTCAGGACCGCCCGCCGCAGCCAGCGTTTCGCATCGGGCGCTCGTGGCGCCTGGCGCTGAACCATCGATCTCGGATCAATCTGCCCCCATCAACCAAGACCCAAGATGAAAAGGAATAGACCCATGACCATCAAATTTCCGCCCAATTTCCCGATCAACGACCCCATCGCAATCGCCATCTATCTGCGCCACGAGCGCAACCGCGCCATGGGGGCCTACATGAAGGCCGCCGTCGTCGGCGTTTTCAAATTCGCGCGCCGTGCGCTGACGAACGTTGTTCATCGCACCGCTCATGCGTAGAGATCGCAGAACACGCACACCGCGCGGCGGTGGCCGGAACCACGAAACGTTCCGCCACCGCCGTTGCTTTTGAGAAGGGCCCACGGCTATCCGTCAAATGACGGTAATACGGTGCGAATTTGGTCCTGGAAAAAGATGGTGCCGATGCGCGGACTCGAACCGCGGACCTACGCATTACGAAGCCGACCGAGGGAATAAACGTCGTTTTATATCAATAACTTGTTCGGGTGCTGTCGCGGCTTAAACCGGAACAAAGCGAGATAAGACGGGTTGGAGCCGAATAGGAGTGGCACGGTTTGGGCACACCAAATACTCCCCGGCTTCTGCCGCGATAGGAAAATTTCAGAGATTTATGTCGCTATGCGACTTTCGGGTGCTATCCGGGCACATTCCGCGCCGCTCACGCCGACCGCTGCTCTTATTGGCAACGGAGGCGAAGTTTGCATTTCAGAGATCACATCACTCAAAAACCACGTCCGAAAACTCAAACTCCTTTTCTCGAAACAATGTCGTGCAAGCTTCGACGCAATCGGGGTCGAGCGCCCTTCCTTTCAGTTTTGTGATTTCCTCCAAAGCGGCATCGGTGCCGAGCGCGGGGCGGTAAGGGCGATGCATCGTGATCGCTTCGACAATATCCGCCACGGCGATGAGCCGCGCACCGATCGAGATTTGTTCGCCTTTGAGGCCGTCTGGATAGCCCGATCCGTCGATCTTCTCATGATGATGCCGAACCATGTCCGCCAACGGCCACGGCAAGTTGATGTCCTTGATGATGTCGTATCCGACCGATGCGTGGGTCTTGATGAGGCTATACTCCTCGTCTGAAAATCTTCCCGGCCGCGTCAATATTTCACCTGGTATGTGGATCTTCCCTACATCGTGGATCAGGGCGCCCATCTGAATACCGAAGATACTTTCCTCGTCGAGGTTCAGCTCTCTGGCCATGGCGACGCAGAGTTCGGCGACGCGTTTCTGATGGCCGGCGGTATAGGGATCCCGTCGCTCGATGGTCCTGGAGAGGACATCGACGGTTGCCACCAGGGCATCGCGGGTCTTTCGATCGCTTTCGGATAAAGCTTTCTCCGCGGCGACACGGTCCGAGACGTCGCGGATGATCGCCGTAAATATTTTCTGTCCGCCTTCACTCGCGGTCGAGATCGAAAGTTCGACTGGCAGGCTGGTCCCGTCGGACCTTCGTGCCTCCGTGCCAACCAGATTATGAGAAATGGTCTGTCGCCCGGTCTTGATGAAGTTCGCGAAAGCCTGGTTATGGGCGTTCTGTAACTGTGGAGGAATGATCGTTTCCGCGACGTCGTTTCCAAGAACCTCGACCCGCCTGAACCCAAACATTTCCTCGGCAGCCGGGTTGATCTCGATTATCTCGCTTTGCTCGTTGGCGACAACGAAGGCATCACGCGCCGATCGGAATATCGATGAAAGCCGGTTGGTACTCTCGTCGAGCGCCGTTTCCGCCTCGCGGCGCGCGGCACGGTCACGCATATCCTTCAGTTCGCGGGTCAGTGCCGGAACCAAGCGCGCCAAGGCGTCCTTCTCTATGAAATCGTTCGCCCCGGCGCGCATGAATGCGACGGCATCCTGTGTCCCGATAGTACCGGACACGACAAAGACCGGCCCATCGAATCCGCAGCCACGAACCTTGTTGATGGCCGTGAGTAGATCGAAATTCGGAACCTTGAGGTCGAGCAGCACCGCATCGAAGGAACCGTCGCCTAGCGCCTCATCGAAATCGTTGCCATCTGCTACCAGCGAAACGATCACGTCCGGCCATTCCGCGCGAAGGGCGCGTGCGACCAACACTGCATCGGCCGATGAGTCCTCTACGTGCAGTACATTCTCAAGAGTTGTCATCGAATCAGGAACGCGGACTCAGATTCATGGATACCCAATACTTCCCCAATGTGGCCATCGTACGCTTAAAATCTTCGAAATTCACCGGTTTCTGAACATAGCTATTCGCTCCGAGTTCGTAAGAGCGAGCAATATCTCGCTCCTCGTCGGATGAAGAGAATACGACAACGGGAATATTCCGGGTGTGACGGTTCGCGCGAAGTTCTCGCAACACATCGTGCCCATCGATCTTTGGAAGCTTCAGGTCAAGGATAACCAGATCCGGAAGTTTCTGTACGGGCTCCTCGCCGTCGCCGATGCGATCGAGAATGAACGCCAGCGCCTTTTCCCCATCGCCCGCGACGGCGATGTCGGTGTCGTCACTGACCGCCTGTAGCTGCCTTAGCGTCAGGGCCTCATCCTGCGCGCTGTCCTCGACGAGCAAGATCAATTTTCTCTGACTTCGTATGCCAAAGCCTCCTTCTTAGGAAGTTTGAAATGGAAGATAGCGCCCGCGTCGCCCTTGCTTTCCGCCCATACGTCCCCGCCGTGCTTTCGTACTATTCGCTGCACCGTCGACAGGCCGACACCGGTGCCCTCGAAATCTTCGTCGGAGTGCAACCGCTGAAACGGCGTGAACATTTTGTGCGCATATTGTTCGTCGAACCCCACCCCATTGTCCTTGATATAAATCACATCAAATTCCGGTGTGTCCTCGGAACCCACTTCGATAACACTAAGCACGGATTTCGACGTGAACTTCCAAGCGTTGTTGAGCAGGTTTTCCAAGGCGACATCGATCAACGCGGGATCCGCGTACACGAGTATGCTTGGCTCAATTTCGAACCGTTTCATGCGGTCGGGTTCGGATTGCGACAAACGATCGAGAATTTCCCATGCTTTCGTAGAAACATCGACGTCGGAGAGCGAAAGATCGCCACGCGTAGCTCGCGAGAGTTTCAGAATATCGTCAATGAGGTGCGCCATCTTCTGTGCGCCCTCCCGCAGGTGACCAAGATATGTCCGCGCTTCGCCGTCGAGCTTTTCACCGTAATCCTCGACCAATGCCTGACTGAACCCGTCGACCGCACGAAGTGGTGCTCGTAGATCATGAGAGACCGCATAGGAGAATGATTCGAGCTCGTCGTTGGCGGCTTTCAGTTCGGTTGTGCGAAGTTCGACGCGGCGTTCCAATCGACGATTGAACTCCTCAAGCTCCTTGCGACGTTGTTCGATCGCCTCCGCCATCCCGTTGAACGCGTTGGCCAGGTCTCGAATCTCGTCGCGCCCGACCACGACGGCACGCCGATCCAGTTCGCCTCGCGCGTACCCGTCCGCAACCTCTCGCAGATCCGTGATCGGCCTGGTGAATCTTGCCGCGATGAGGGAACTAGCGACGACTGCTAGTATGGCGCCCAGAAACGCCGATACAAACACCGTGTTTCGCACCAGGATGACTGGCTCGTTGGCCTCAGTGAAATCGATCTCAGCAATTAGGCACATCTCGTAATTTGGCAACCATTTGAATGCCGATATGACGTCGACGCTGCGATAGTCTTTCGTCGTGATCATTCCTTCATGCTGCTTCCGACACAAATCTGCGGTATTGGTAGATAACTGCCGCATCAGAACAACATCGTCCTCGATAAATCGAGGTTGAGTGAGAAAGAAATTGGTTGCGTTAATTAGAAAGACGTCCAAAGAGCGATATGACCGTTTCCCGATAGTCAAAGCTGATTGCAGATGCCGAAGATCAAGCTGTCCGACCAGGACGGCGAGGAGTTCTCCATCGTCACTCAATATCGGCGCTGAAATGAAGAGTACGGGCGTATGCTCTGCTAGGTTGAGAAACGGGCTTTCCACATGCGGCGCATCTCTTCCCTTTGTAAAATAAGATTCTCTCGTTCTGGACTTGCCGACATCCTCTGGCTCTGTCGATGCGATGATTTCTCCATCGATAGCATTCAGCACCCAGAATTTTCGAAACCGGCCGTGGTCGTTCGTCAACACGCTCAGGGTTTTAGCGATCACCTCTCGGGGGTGCGTCAGAAATGTCTTGGCCACTCCTGCAGAAACCAATGCGTCAATAAAAGGGATGATTGGCTCATGTTCCGCGAAACCGATCACGTGGTTTAGTTGTTCGTCCAATGTGACGGTTAGATTGTCTTCAATGGCAGCGATACGAGCATACAGTAATGAATCCAGGTTCTCGGCGAGTTGGTCTTTCGCGATGCCGTAGATGATGAACCCGGAAATGATGATTGATACCGCGCTGATGGTGGAAAGAAGAATGGCCAATTTGTGACGTATGGCGATGTACATGGATTGTCGCGACCGCGCCTATTGTGTTTTCTCGGTTGTCGGCACTGAATGAATGAGCGCAGTCACATCAATCGGTTGATTCAAGAAACCGAACTTGGTCATCTTGTCGATCATGTCCTGATAGGCGTCCCGGCAAATACATCCCACCTTACCACTTCTGTTGAGGACCAAAGGGACAATGGACATGAGCTTTGTCATTTCCGTTTCTGGCACCAGTCCCGGTTTGACGTCAGCGGTGATTGCTGCCGCCTCTTTCACGTGCCCAACCGCATAACGCCAACCTGTCTTCGCGGCGCCCATCAATTTGTTCAAGAGTTCCGGGTTCGCTCGCGCGAACCGCTCAGTCGTGAATATGGTGTCGCCGGGAATATGAACGTTGTAGTCGGTTGGAAAAACAATATTCACCGGCAGATTCGCCGCCTTCGCTTTGACCGGCATATTGGACAGATAGCTGAACCAGGCATCGATGGCGCCGTGGCGCATGAGTTCGACTTTCGACGGTGCGTCAATCGTGCGGTACTCACCGGGGCGAAGGCCCATATGCAGCAACGTGAGGAGGGCTAGAATGGTTGAGTCCTTGTTGACACGAAGGACCTTGTTCCTGAGATCTGACGGCCTCTTGATATTGAGATCTCGCCGTGAAACGAAGACGTTTGGCTGGTTCTGAAAGATCGTTGTAAGGATCACGACGGGCGCGCCACTCGAACGGGCCAGGATCAACTCGACAGGATCCGAAATCCCGATATCGGCCTTGCCCTCAACGACCTGCTGGACGGGATCGATATTCGGGCCGCCCTCGATGAGTTCGACTTTCAAGCGGGCCCTGGCAAAGAAACCCTTGCGTATCGCAGTGTAGTAACCGGCGAACTGTGACTGATGATACCATTTCAATTGTAGCGATATACGGTCTTCAGTTTTCGCGGTTGAGGCAGCTCCCACGATCATGCTGATGCTGACGCACAGGCCCAAAACGATTTCGAGGAACCTGCGTGTCGAGCCGTCGCGATTCTCTGCGCCGGAGGAAACTGTGGTTCCGCTTGTTAAGGCTTCATCCATGACGTTCCACGCTAGTAAACTTCTGATGCTGAGGCATTTCTCAAAGTCGTCACCTGTTCTGTGCGGAACCGGACCCAAAATCAGCGATGATCGACCACGGGCACGCGGTGTTCGCGACCGCGCGACCTATGGCCAGACTTTATGATTGCCTTGCACGGCAATCATCGAGAAGCTTTCTTGCTCAATGCATTAATCCCTAAAAATTTTATGGCTTTTTGCATTATATGCATGGTTGCTTAACCGCTCAATTTTGATCGGCGCTCAACTGCGAAGATAATTGGTCATAACGTCGCCGATGGTAGCCTCTCGTGGACATTATGAACCCTATCTGCGAACGGCATTGACCTTGGATCAAGTAGAATCCACGTTTTGGGAAAAATGAGCGTGAGTACTACGGCCCACTACTTCTCAATATACGAGATTCTGCAATATCCATTCATGATTATAATTGACATCCATCAATGCCAGGCCAAGGCAACGTGTTAGCATCCATTTTTACATGAAATAGACTTAGGGGGCTTGGGAGCCATGGCTGAACCATACTTTCCATGGAAAGACGAATATTCTGTTGGAATTCGCCTGATTGATAATGATCACAAGGAACTTTTCGAGACGGTCAACGAACTGCACGCGATTATAGAAGATGACCTAGACTGGGCCGCGATCCGTGAAATCACAAATCGGCTCGTTCGATACGTTCAGGAGCATTTTGAACGCGAGGAGCACCTGATGGCCGAGTACTGGTATCCTGGGCTGGCGCAGCACCGACAGCTACACCACAATTTCGTGCGTCTTGTTTTTGCAATTCGGAAGATCGAGGCAGAGGCTCCCCAGCGGCTCGATCCGAAGAAGCTGCTAGCCCTGCTGGAAGGCTGGTTGCAGCGGCACATCATGAAGGCTGACCGCGAGTATCTACCGTATCTAAGGGGTGACTACGGGCGCCGTAAATCGGACCTGACGTTGTCCATCGCAGAAAGCGGCAAGCCAAGTAGCGCCATGGACGAAGACTCGGAAGATCAGGACGAACTGACGACCATTCCCGTTCAGGTTCCATTTTCGGCCGTCAACACGATCCGTCGATGCGCACGATTGCTTCGGATGAAGGAAGAGGGAGCGGACGCTCTGGAATCCCTGACAGACCCGATCACGAACATGACCCTCGACGACGCCCTTGTGCTCGCGAAGCTTGTCGTGAGGGATTAGCGAGGTCAGGCACTGGCGCAACGCCCCGAAGCCAAAAGCCGACCGACGTCGCCGCAGCAAAATTGTATATTCAACTCTATCTATTTTTTTGAGAATGATCGTGATCTACTTCGTCTCACTAGTTCATGGAAGCTTAGTTCGGAATGCTTGGGGGGAGCGCCGAAATGATCGAATGGAATGATTCGTACCTTGTGGGAATCCCGACAGTTGATAACGACCACAAACAGATATTGAAGTGCATCAATTGCTTTCTTGCAGTTTTGGAATCAAAAGAGGGAATTCTTGCGATCCATAGCTCGTTTCGCGACATGGAACGCAGCATCTATCGTCATCTGGCAGTGGAGGAGAAGATGTTGCACGCAGTCGGCTTCGTGCATGCTGGCCACCATGCAGATTGCCATGCAGAATTGATAGAACAGTTGGAAGAAATCTGGGAGAACATGCTTGTGAATCCCAATTTCTCTCCTGATGAGCCCGCGCGCAGATGGCTTGAAACATGGCTGTTCGCGCACGTCGGAACAGAGGATTTTCTATACCGCGATTGGATTTTTGATAACGGGCGAGAAGCTCTCGCGGAAGAACAAATGAGCTCTCAAGGTGGCTTCGGCACCTAAAGGTCATTCTCATCCCAATTACGTGTTTAAACTGGAAGCGACCATCGCTCACCATACGGCAATCCAACCGCCTTCAGGTAATTCGAAGATCGCCCAAACCAGATTTCTGAGTAAGGCCGAAAATTGGTTAATACGTGGCAAGGACTTGGGGAACATCCATCCAGTGGCAGGGGCGCCATGCAGAACGGGTACAGGTGGGCTCTCCAAAGCTGTGATTTTTCCAATCCAAAATTAGAACCGGATGGCCTTGTGCCCGACACACTGATCGTCGCTCCGTCAGTAACGCGCGTTGTCGCGCGTCGCGAATCACCGGAACGGGGCCTACTCATGGAGTTCCGCAATCGACGGCCATTCCGAAATTTCCGTAACGGAACCCGGCCCGGCAGATTGCAACATGAGCCCAATTCCGGGTCCCTTACGTAACGTTACGGGACGGGCACCACTCGCCTTACGTATACGTAACGTAATACGTATACGTAAGGGGCCGTGTACTAACCACCTTCATTCGCCACGCGCGTGGTGGCCTTACGGATCACATCAAACCAATCCGCTTTGGCTGATTTCGATAAGCGCGTCAGCCAACCGGAATACCACCCCATCGGAACATTGCGAAATTCCTGTCCCGGGAATCCCAAGATAACGCCGTCACGCATTGCAGACGGTGCTTCCCGAGATAGGGTTCTCCCCGGCAAGAGATCGCCCTCCTCCGTGACAGAATTTTCGCCCGATTCGCCGAGTTTCGGCGCAGCACGATCGGCCGCTCCTTACGTAATTACGGAACCGCGCATTCGACGCCCGAATGGCTATGGTTTCAGAAGTTCCGGGTCGCTGGGGCGTTTGCATCCGTGACGTAACGAGACGGACCAATGATCCAAAGAATGACGCACCCGCCGCAAGCCACGAATCGAAACTGCAAATCGCGTGTGCAAGTACGAGATCGCGAGTCCCTACGTACGCGAATTGCGAAAATCGTATACGTACGCTCGGACCGATTTCGGTTGCCCGATGAATCGTGTTGCGCGACCCAGTACGTATGGAGGTTTGAATAGTTCCATATGGATATCTCGCGCAAATCGTCGCCTCGTGAACGCGGACCATGGCCGCCATCGCCCATCCGCGAAACTCCGTACGCGGGAGAAGGCGAGCGCGTGGCGAATCGAGGCGCCGATCCGCGTAGGCATTACGGGCGAATCCCCGTTTATGCCCCTATAGAAAAACTATTTCCTATCTATAGGGATCGCATTTGGTGCTTTGCCAGGAATCCCGGTTCGGTTCCTATCGGGCGCATGACGACATTTCACAACCAACCGACAACCGGGGCACCCCGCCCCTATGGCTAGGGCCTCTAACGATAGGCTTCTGCCACCGTTGCCGACCCGGCGTTACCTGACGCGGGAAGAGGCGGCGGCGTGGCTTGGCGTATCGGCGGAAACGTTCAGCGGTTTCGACATCCCCTATTGCGACTTCGGGCAGCGCACGCGGCGCTGGGACATCGTTGACATCGAAAGCTATGCCAACGACGCTAAGTGCCGCGACAGCGCCCGAACCTCTGACGGGAAGAGGAGAAGGCCAAGATGCGAATCTACAAACGCAAAGGCTCGCCCAACTGGTGGGCCACATGGAATGACCAGAACGGAAAGCGACATCGCCGAAGTTCTGGAACTGAAGATCAAAAGCTAGCCGAAGCGCTAGTGGCGCAATGGGTTCAGGACGATTTTTTCGAAGAGCATTTCGGCAAGAAGCCCGACTTGCCCTTCGGTGACGCCTTGGTCCACTACGCCAAGGCGCAGAAGCGCGATCACCCGAGGCACTTTATGTCACGCACCCGCTACCGTTTGAAGTTTCTGGCCGAGAGGTTCAAGGGCCTCAACGTTTCCGACTTCACGTTCGGTTTTGTCCAGGCGTTCGTCGACGAACGTTTGGAAACGGTATCGTCGGGCATGGCTTTGAAGGACGTTGCCTACATCAAGGCCATCATCAACAAGGCGCGCCGCGAGGGACGGACGGACTTCGTTCCGAACTTCCCGCGTATCGCGGCGTCGAAGCCCCGTAGTCGGTGGCTGACTCATGACGAGGAAGAACGTCTCGTCCTGGCCGCTGCGGATCACTTGAAGCCTCTCATACGCATTGCTGTGGATACCGGTGGCAGGCGTTCGGAACTTCTCGGTCTCGATTGGCGACATGTCGAACTGGATGCACGTCGTATCGTCTTTGTCGGCACCAAGAACGGCGAGGATCGCACAGTCAGACTTTGCGAACGTGCGGTCGATACTCTGACGAAGATGGGACCAAAGAATTCGGGTCCGGTGTTCACCTACAACGGTAAGTCCATCAAGTGCGTGAAGGTTGGTTTCGGTCGCGCTTGCGAGCGGGCTGGAATTGAAGACCTGCGGTTCCACGATCTCCGTCACACGTTCGCGTCACGTCTCGTGCAATCGGGCGTGCCGCTTTACGAGATCATGCACCTGACCGGGCACAAATCGCTTGCCATGGTGCAGCGTTATGCACACCTCGCACCCGACTTCCAGGAGCGAGCCATAAAAGCCCTTGATTCCCACTGGCACGATTTGGGCACAGTGGGCAAAAACGACAATGCGGGAGAGGCGGCTAAGGCCTTGAAAGTAGTGGTGCCGATGCGCGGACTCGAACCGCGGACCTACGCATTACGAATGCGTTGCTCTACCAGCTGAGCTACATCGGCACGTCTCGCGGCACCCTACACCCGACTAATTCGAAGTCAAGAAAATGAGACGCCAACATCGCGCTTCGCGACCCATGTCGCGGACCTGGTGTGACGACCGTCACAGGTCATGTCATTCGCACGGCCAACGCGTTTGTTCCCTAGACGCCAACGCATTTCGCGGGTACGGTCTTGCCGTCACGATTCGCGTTGCTGGGAGCTCGCGTCATCTCCCGCGTTCCGTGCTTTGAAGCCGGGCCGGGAAATCGGGAAAAGGTCATCGAGGAGGTCCGACACAATGAATGCCAAAGCCGCCAAGCCGGCGAAACGGAAGAAGGCTGCCAAGAAGTCAGTGAAGAAGGCAGCCAAGAAATCGGCGAAGAAGCCAGCGAAGAAGAAAGTCGCGAAGAAGAAGGCACCTGCCAAGCGCAAGGCCGCGGCGAAGAAGCCAGCGAAGAAGAAGACAGCGAAAAAGAAGGCCCCCGCCAAGCGTAAGGCCGCCAAGAAAACCGTGAAGAAGAAGACAGCCAAGAAGAAGACCGCGAAGAAGAAGGCACCTGCCAAGCGCAAGGCCGCTACCAAGAAAACCGCGAAGAAGAAGACAGCTAAGAAGAAGACCGCGAAGAAGAAGGCGCCCGCCAAGCGCAAGGCTGCCGCTAAGAAGAAACCCGCAAAGAAAGCAGCGAAGAAGAAAGTCGCGAAGAAGAAGGCGCCTGCAAAGCGCAAGGCTGCCGCCAAGAAGAAACCCGCAAAGAAGAAAGCCGCCAAGCGCAAGCGTTAGGCGACACCTCTACGACTGCGGTGACGATTCGGAAACCGCGCTCTGGGCCAACGCCCGGGGCGCGGTTTTCATTTCCGCATCTCCCCGGTGACCCTCTGGCGACGAACCAATGGCGCGCAGTTCAATCGGTTGGGCAATCGGTCGCGCGGGTGTCTATCCTTCCGCCGCCGGAACGGCGACCACCGGATTGGTCGCGTCCTGGCTGGCGCGCGGCCCGGCGGGCGCATCGTTCGTGGTCGCCGGTGGCGATGACTCCCGAAGCGCCGGCAGGCGACCGCCGCCGGCCATGGCTGGCAGGCTGGCGATGTGGCGCGGCGTGCGCCATTGAAAACTATCGAAGGCGTGGCAGTTGGCGCACAGCGCCGTCCAGGTCTCGACGGCATTGCCGCAGTCGCCGCAAACCCACGCCGGGTCCGGCTCGGCACCGGCGGCCCGGCGGTACCAGTCGCGGGCCCGCGCCGGATCGCCATGCTCCGATTCTTCCAGTTCCGCCATCAGCCGGCAGACCCGTGCCGCCGGCGCAAGGCCACCCGCGTCGCCGGCGCCGAGGGCGGCCAGATGCTCGCGCGCCTCGCCCCACAACCGGGCATCGAGATTAACCCGCGCCTGCGCCAGGCGGCTTTCGGCATGGTCCGGATTGAGCGCCGCCAGCTTGTCCACCAAGCGCACCTGGTCGACCGCCGTCGGCGCGTCGCCGGCGATCAGGTAGGGTTCCACCAGGTCCGGGTGGGGCGACGCGCGCCACAGGTCCTCGACCAGGCGGCGGGCCTTTCGCATCTTGCCATCGGCAACCAGATCGCGGACATGACCGATGGCCGCCGGCAGGAAGGTGGGGTCGCGATCAACCGCGGTCCGGGTCTGGCGCGCCGCCTCTGCGGCATCCCCCCTGAGCGTCGCCTCGAGAGCCAGCTGATGGGCCAGCACGGCGCGCCGGCGCTTGCCCTGGGGTGCCGTGAGCAGGCGGTTCCGCACAAGCTCGTCGCCGGTGATCTGCGCATCCAGCCATTGCCCGTCGCGGGCCTGCAAATCGAACAGGGTCTCGGCCACCCATTCGCTTTTCGGTTTGATGCGATAGGCGCGGCGCGCCAGATCCAAGGCGGCCGGCGTGTCGTCGCGCTTCATGGCCTGTGTCAGTAATCCACGCAGACCGAGGAATTCCGTTTCCGGATTTTCCAGCATGGCCGTGAAGAAGCGGCCGGCGGCGCCCTCGTCCCCTTCGATCTGTGCTGCCTGCGCGGCCAGCAACATGGTCAGCGGCGGATCGTCGAGCATGTTCTCGGCCCGCCGGGCCTGGCGCCGGGCCTCATCGCCGTCGCCGGCGGCCACGGCAACCATGCCACGGCTGAGCGCGGTATACCCCTGGCGGCGCCGGCGCTCCCGCCAGGCCTCGGCGACGCGCCCCGGCGTCCGCCGGACGGCATCCCAGAACCGGAACAGCAACCCGGCCACGGCGGCCAGCAACGCGGCGCCCGCCAGCAGCACTGCGAACGACGTGTCGGCCCGGTAGCCGCGCCACTCAAGCGTCGCCTGCCCCGGCTCGCCGGCCAGCCAAACGGCACACCAAACGATTACGCCGATCACCAGAATGAATTTCAGGCCGCGCCACATGGACCGCTTACCCGCCGCCCGGAACCAAGAGCGCCACGGCCTTCACGTGCAGCGCCGTCAGGGCCCGCTCGGCATTCAGCCGCGCCTTGGCGATCTTCAGCCAAGGCTGGGTCAAGGCCCGCGCCGCGTCGTTGAGCTTCCCGGCAACACCTTCGACCTCGCCGACCGCTGCCTTCAGATCGCCCGATCGCATCAACACCTCGGCCCGCGCGATACCGGCCTCCAGCGAACCGTCGTCTTCCTGCGCGCCGATACGGCGCAGCGATACCAGGGACGACACCTTGTTGGCGGCGCGTTGCCACCATGTGTCGTCGGGTGTCGACCGGGCGGCGCTGATGATGCGCGCGGCCAGGCTGTCGAACTGCTCTCGCAAAATGGCCAGTGTCGGGATGCCGCGCTCGGCATGTGGCGCCAGTGTCGCCGACGCGGCGGCGATCTCCGTATCGTCGCTGGCCAGCTTGCCGAGTGTCTCAAGGTCCGCGGCATAGGCGTCGCCGCGTCGCAAGGTGTCGCGCAGCTGAGCCACCGCCAGCACCAGGGCCCGCGCCGCGGCCCCGGCCGTCCGGGTCTCGGACTTGACCGCCTGGCGGGCCTGTTCGAGGGCTCCCAGGCGATGATCGATGGTCGCCAACGCCTCGGTCACCGCCTTGGCATCGCCACCCGCCTGCTCCAACTCGACGACGCGGGTCAGCGCCTCGGTCAGCTCGCCGCCAGTCTTCTCCAGTGCCTCGACCCGATTGGCCAGCGCGCTTACATTGCCGTCGCTTTTTTCCAATTCGGATAGGCGGTTGAGCATAGCTCCGGCCTCGCCGCCTTCCTGTTCGACCCGGGCCAGGCGTTCGTTGATCTCTTTCAACGATTGCGTCGCCACCGCCATGGTCGGCGCCCCCGATGCCGCTTCGGCCAGGCGGCGGACGTCGGACAGTTGCCCCTCCACCGACTCCAGCCGATCGATCACCGTTATCAGATCTTTCGAAAATCGTTTCCGCTCGGATTCCAACTTGCTTAGGGCGCCGGCAGCGTTGGCGCGTTCCTTGAGCCGGCTTTCCAGTACCGTCAGGCGACCCATCAATCCCTCGACCCGGGGGTCGGGCTCCGGCGCCGGCACCAGGTCCGGAAAGACCCGGACCAGATGCGGCCCCCAGGCGTCCTGCGTCAGATAGCCGCCGACGCCGACACCAGCGACCACGACGAGTGTCATCAGGACACCGCCCATGAGGCCGGACCGGGGTTCGGATTCGGGCGGCTTGATCGAGACGAAGGTGCCGGGATCCTCGGCGGTCTCGCCGGAGGATTCGGTTGCCGCTCCAGCAGCGGCGACCGGTTCCGCCGTCGTTGCCATATCGTCCGACGATGCGTCGGCCGGTGTCTCGGCCGGTGTCTTGGCCGGTGTCTTGGCGAGTGTCTCGGCGAGTGTCTCGGCGGATTTGGGCGCGACCGTCGCGGGTGTCTCTTCCAGTGCGGCCTCGTCGGCCGGTGCCTGAGACGTCTCGGGCGTCGACTTGCGCCCGCCCGGGGCGCGTTTTCGCGATGACCGCGCCGTCTTCTTCGCGGGTTTCTTGCTGACGCTCTTCTTCGCCATGCGCTGGTCTTCCTCGCCGGGCCGCCGGGAAGCCCTAGTCGTAGCAGGCCGCCAGGGTATCCAGCAAGCGCTGCTGCGTCGGCTGTTCCGCGATCAGCACCCGGCGCCAGGCCAGGCTGGTGGCGGCGGCCACATTGGCGCTGAGACAGAAGGCGAGCAAGCCGGCCGCGGCATTGGCCAGGCCCGCCGCGACGACCAATTCCTCGAAGATGGCGGCCGTCCGGGGAGAGAACAAGAGGACCCCCGAGACGCCGCCCGGCGTGTTACCCCGGGTGAGGGCCGTGCGTGTTTCGTCGCTCAAGCCCGTCGTCGCCTCGGCGGCGTAGAGCACCTGGCGTCGAACGTCGAAACCGTCACTGGCCAGGAAATTTGCCAGGTCGCCGGCGACCTCCGTGCCGGCCACATGGATCAGCGGACCCGCCCGCAAATCCAGCTGGCTGGCGACCAGGGCCGCCAGGTCATCGACGTCGCCGCCGGCGCTTTCGACCGTTTCGAACCCGGCCTCGCGGGCCGAGCGGGCGGAGGCGTCGCCGACTGCATAGACCGGCACCCGGCGCTCGTCGGTGCGGCCGACGAGCGCCCTGACGCCGTTGGCGCTGGTCACCAGGACGGCCTGCGCGCCAGTCAGGTCGAGCCGGGCCGGTCCCCGGTCCGACACCGTCATCATGGGCTCGATCAGGCTTTCGATGCCTCGCTCTTGGAGCACACCGGCAAGTGCCTCGGCATCGGCGCGCGGCCGGGTGACGATGACGCGGCGTTCGAAGATGGGCTTGGGCTCGGATGGGGTGGACATGGTCGATCTGGAGCACGGGCGCCTCGACCGGCGCCGCTGGTTTCCCGTTGACGGAAACGCTAGATTGCGCGCCATCGTCCGGAAAGGAAAGCCGTTGATCGTCCTCGGCATCGAAACCAGTTGCGACGAGACCGCCGCCGCCGTGGTCGACGGTGACAGGCGCATCCGCGCCAACGTGGTGTTGTCGCAAACGGAGGAGCACGCCCCCTTCGGCGGCGTTGTGCCCGAGATCGCGGCGCGCGCCCACCTGCAGCACCTGGACGGCATCGTCCGGCGCGCCATGGACGACGCCGGCATCGGCTGGGGTGAGCTTTCTGGCGTCGCCGCCACCGCCGGGCCGGGTCTGATCGGTGGCGTGCTGGTCGGCGTCATGACGGGGAAGGCCATCTGCCTCGCCCACGGGCTGCCATTCATGGCCGTGAACCATCTCGAAGGACATGCGCTGACCGCGCGGCTGACCGACGACGTCGCCTTCCCCTACCTGTTGCTGCTGGTCTCTGGCGGCCATTGCCAGTTGCTGACGGTCGAGGGTGTCGGTCGCTACCGCCGCCTCGGCACCACCATCGACGACGCGCTGGGCGAGGCCTTCGACAAGACCGCCAAGATGCTGGGACTTGGTTATCCTGGCGGACCGGCTGTCGAACGGCTGGCGGTGGAGGGCAATGCCAAGCGTTTCCCCATGCCCCGGCCGATGAAGGGGCGCGCGGGCTGCGACTTCTCGTTCTCGGGCCTCAAAACGAAAGTGCGCCAAACCATTGAGGCCTTGCCGCCAGGCCCGGTGACCGACGCCGACGCCGCCGATATCGCCGCATGCTTCCAGGCAGCCGCCGCCGATGCCGTCGCCGACCGCACCGCCAATGCCATCGACATGTTCCGGGCCGAACACGCCGAAGCCGAAACCCTGGTCGTCGCCGGCGGCGTCGCCGCCAACGCGGCCCTGCGCGCGCGGTTGTCCGAGGTCGCGGACGGGCACGGCATGCGCCTGGTGGCACCGCCGCCGGCACTCTGTACCGACAATGGCGCCATGATCGCCTGGGCCGGAATCGAACGCCTGGGCCTCGGCCTGACCGACGATCTGGACTTCAAGGCGCGGCCGCGCTGGCCGCTCGACCCGGACGCCCCCAAGGCCGCCTTTGCCGGCGCCAAGGCCTGAGCCTGATCGCCAAGAGTTGATTGGCGGCGGCAGAGGGTTGGCGTTAGCCTTGCGGCATGAACTGGAAAACTTACCAGCTGTTCGGCCTGCTGTTCGTTCTGCTGTCCGCGACGCCCCTGCCGGCGGCGGCGGACCCGGCCAGCGACTTGCAGTCAATCATCGATGAACTTCGAGGTGCCGATCCGGCCACCGAAACCGGCGACCACGTGGTCGGCGAACATCTCTGTTGAGGTCGCCGAGGCCAGCGGCTTAAATCGCTGACCATGACCAATCCCATCGACACCATTGCCGTCATCGGCGCCGGGGCCTGGGGCACGGCGCTGGCAGTCGCCGCCCAGCGGGCCGGCCGCCGCGTCGTCATGCAGGCGCACGAGCCCGAGGTGGTGGCGGCGATCAACGACGATCATGCCAATCCGCTCTATCTGTCCGGCATCGATTTGCACCCCGATATCCGCGCCGTCCAGGATCCGGGAGCCGCCGTCGACGGTGCCGACGCGGCACTGCTGGTGGTTCCATCGCAATTCCTGCGCGGCGTTGCCCGCACGCTCGCGGCGAATGCACCGACCCGGTTGCCGCTGGTCATCTGCGCCAAGGGCATCGAGCAGGGCACGGGCGCCCTGATGAGCGAAGTCGCGGAACAGGAACTTGCCGATCACCCGATCGCCGCCCTTTCCGGCCCGACCTTCGCCATCGAGGTGGCTCGCGACCTGCCGACGGCGGTGACGCTGGCCTGCGACGATGCGGCCATCGGCGAGCGCCTGGTCTCGGCCCTCGGCACCGCGCGATTTAGGACGTATCTGTCGGACGACGTCATCGGCGCCGAGGTCGGTGGCGCGGTCAAGAACGTGCTGGCCATTGCCTGCGGAATCGTCGAGGGCCGCGGCCTCGGCGACAACGCCCGCGCCGCGCTGATCACCCGCGGCCTGGCCGAGATGGTGCGCCTGGCCGTGGCCAAGGGCGGGCGCCGCGAGACCCTGATGGGGCTGTGCGGCCTGGGCGATCTGACTCTGACCTGCAATGCCATGCAGTCGCGTAACTTCTCGCTCGGTGTCGCCATCGGCCAAGGCCGCACGTTGGCTGAGATCGAGGCCGAGCGGCGCTCCGTCGCCGAGGGGGTGCCCAACTCAGCCTCGGTCGCCGCGCTGGCCGCTCAATTGGGTATCGATATGCCGATCGCCGCCGCCGTTGACGCCATCCTGCAACACGGTGGCGGGATCGATGAAACCATCGCCGGGCTACTCGGCCGGCCCTTGACGCGGGAACTCTGAAACGGGACAACCGCGCACCGAAGAAGAAGGAACCGATGCATGCACTTCGTCATCTACTGCAAGGACAAGCCCGACCACATGGACGTGCGCACGGCGACGCGACCCGATCATAGCGCCTACCTGGAACAGCACGCCGACAAAATCGTCGCCGCCGGACCCATGCTGACCGATGACGGCAACGGCATGGTCGGCAGCGTGCTGCTGATGGAATTCGGCGATCGCGCCGCCGCCGAGGCCTGGGCCGCCGGCGATCCCTATGCCAAGGCCGGCTTGTTCGAAAGCGTCGAGATCACGCCCTGGCGCAAGGTCCGCCCGGCGGACTGATCGAGGCGGGCATGACCGAGCAGCGCCTCTGCGCCCTGGACGACATCGCCGACGGCGGCTCCGACCGCTTCGAGGCCACCGTCGACGGCCAGCCGCAATGGGTCATGGCCATTCGCCGGGGGCAATCCGTCCACACCTACCTGAACGAATGCCCGCACATCGGCTCGCCACTCGACTTCCGACCGGGTGAGTTCCTCAATGAAGACCGCACGCACATCATGTGCAGCACCCACGAGGCACTGTTCCGCATCGAGGACGGCCACTGCATCGACGGCCCATGCGAAGGCGACGGTCTGACGCCGGTCGAGGCGGAAGTGCGCGACGGCGAGGTCTACGTGGCCGTGGTTTCCGGCGAGCCCGTTACCTGATCAAACCAGTCCGAACCTTGTTCTGGCGGCAATTTTTGCGATAATCCAAACCACGGCAGAAAAAGAATTCCTGCGGGCGCGCAACGTTCACTGGGAGGTGCCGGCGCGCGCTGCATACCTGACAGGGGAGGCCCCAGAGCCATGAGCGAAGAGCACGTCTATCCGGTCCCTGACGACTGGGCCAAGAACGCCTTCATCGACGACGCCAAGTACCAGGAGATGTACCGGCGATCGATCGATGACAACGAGGGTTTCTGGCGCGAGCAGGGCCAGCGCATCGATTGGATCAAGCCCTACACCAAGATCAGCGACGTCGACTGGACGCTGGGCAATATCTCGGCCAAGTGGTTCGAGGACGGCACGCTGAACGCGTCCTACAACTGCATCGACCGGCACCTGTCCGAGCGCGGCGACAAGGTGGCGCTGATCTGGGAGCCCGACGATCCGGACGCGGAAAGCCTCGCCATTACTTATAAAGAACTCAAGGCCCACGTCTCGCGCCTGGCCAACGCCATGAAGGACTTGGGCGTCCAAAAAGGCGACGTGGTCACGATCTACATGCCGATGATCCCGGAAGCGGTCTATGCCATGCAGGCCTGTTCGCGCATCGGCGCCATCCACTCGGTGGTGTTCGGCGGCTTCTCGCCCGAAGCGCTCTCGGTCCGCATCAACGACTGTGAATCCAAGTACGTGGTCACCGCCGATGAGGGCCAGCGCGGCAAGAAGGGCATCCCGCTGAAGGTCAACACGGATGCCGCCATCGAGAAAGCGCCGGGGGTAAAGAACGTCATCTGCGTCAAGGCCACGGGCGCCGACATCAACTGGATCGAGGGCCGCGACGTCTGGTACCACGACATCGTGGACGGTGCGTCGGACGACTGCGAACCTGTGGAGATGGCAGCCGAGGATCCGCTGTTCATCCTCTACACGTCGGGGTCCACCGGCACGCCAAAGGGCGCCATGCACGGCACCGGCGGCTACTGCGTCGGCACCTCGCTAACCTTCCAATACATCTTCGACTACCACGAGGACGATGTGTTCTGGTGCACCGCCGATATCGGCTGGATCACCGGCCATTCCTACGTCAACTACGGACCCATGCTGAACGGCGCCACGCAGGTCATCTTCGAGGGCGTACCCAACTACCCGGACGCGGCGCGCTTCTGGGAGATCTGCGACAAGCACAAGGTCAGCATATTCTACACGGCGCCGACCGCCATCCGCGCGCTGATGGGGGCCGGCGACGAGTTCGTCACGCGGACCAGCCGCTCGTCGCTCAGGTTGCTCGGATCGGTCGGCGAGCCGATCAATCCGGAAGCTTGGGAATGGTACTACAACGTGGTCGGCGACAAGCGCTGCCCCATCGTCGATACCTGGTGGCAGACCGAAACCGGCTGCATCATGATCACGCCGCTGCCAGGGGCGACGGCGCTGAAGCCCGGGTCGGCCACCCGCCCGTTCTTCGGCGTCGAGCCGCAACTGCTCGATCCCGAGGGTAATATCATCGAGGGCGAGGGCGATGGTGCGCTGGTCCTGGCGCGCTCGTGGCCGAGCCAGATCCGCACCGTCTACAAGAACCAGGAACGGTTCGAGGAAACCTATTTCTCCACCTTCCCCGGCAAGTACTTCACGTCCGACGGCTGCCGGCGGGACAAGGATGGCTACTACTGGATCACCGGGCGCGTGGACGACGTGCTCAACGTCTCGGGCCACCGCATGGGCACGGCCGAGGTGGAAAGCGCGCTGGTGGCGCATCCGGATGTCGCCGAGGCCGCCGTCGTCGGCTACCCGCACGACGTCAAGGGCCAGGGCATCTACTGCTACATCACGCTGAACGTCGGCATCGACGGCTCGGATGATTTGAAGAAGGACATGGTCCGCCAAGTACGGACCGAAATCGGCCCCGTTGCCTCACCCGACCTGATCCAGTGGGCGCCGGGCCTGCCCAAGACCCGGTCCGGCAAGATCATGCGGCGCATTCTCCGCAAGATCGCCGAGAACGACTATTCCAACCTGGGCGATACCTCGACGCTCGCCGAACCGGCCGTCGTCGAAGATCTGATCGAGAATCGCCAAAACAAGTAGCCAGAACACCATCGAAACAAAGCGGCGCCTCCTTCCGGGGCGCCGCTTTTCGTCTGGTCTCGGTCGGTCCGCGCGTCAACTCGCCTTCTTGGTCTCCAACAATCGTTCGACCCGCGACAGGTTGTTGGCGATGACTTCGGCGCGCTTGGCGTAGCCGCGGGTCTTGCGGAACACTTCCACGGCGCCTTCGAAACAGCCGGCGGCGGCGCGCAGCAGCAACTCCTTGCGCGCGGCGTCACGCTTGGCCAGCGAGAACGACGCGGCCCCCAGGTTGTTGGCCGTCTGCGCCCACATCAGCGGTACGTGCTCGCGCTTGCGCACTTCCAGCGTCTTCTTGAAGGCGGTGATCGCCTGCTCCAGGATTACGGTCCCCGCCAACTGGTCGCCCAGCGCCATCAGGCAGACGCCGTACTGGTTCATGACCTCGGCCCAGCGGCCGGGCATGGTCTCTTTGGAATAGACGGTCAGAGCTTCCTCGAAGGCGCTGCCGGCTTCCTTCAGGTGCGGCGTGATGTTCTTCAGGTCCACATTGGCGAGCCGGTAGAGCACAGCGCCGAGGCGCACGTGCGCCATGCCCCAGTCCATGGGGTAATCGACGCGGCCAAGGGCGTCGGCGACGCCCCGGTAGCGGGCCGCCGCCTCGATCAGCGGGTCCGGGTCCTTGCTCTTCTTGCCCTGAGTTTCGAGCACGGCGCCGAGATGGTTCTGTGTCATCGCCCAGGCCAGCGGATCGTCGTTCTGATTGATCAGGGAGCCCGCATTCCGGAAGGCGAGTGCCGCGCGGCCAAGCATTTTCTTGCCGCCGCCGATCAGGGCGGCCGCCGCCATGGCGTTGCCGAGGGTAATCAGCACCGCGCCACGGTGATCGTGCGGCACCTCGTCCGGGAGCTTGTCCGCCCAGCCCTGAATTGGGTCCAGCCGGCCCTTCAGACCCTCCAGCAGCGGCTCGCGCATGCCCCGGTGCACCGGCGCCAGGGCACCATAGATGCCGGCGGCGATCAGGTTGTCATAGAAAGATGCGGAATCTGCCGGCAGGTCGAGTGAATCGCCGAGCGCGAAGCCGATCACCTGTCCCGACGGCGGCGCCTCGCGCGGCAGGAAACGGAAGCGCTGGATGGTGCCGAGATCCTCCATCTCGCCCCAGACCAGAATGTCCGCCTTCTCTTCCACCAGCCATTGCCGGCCTTTCTCGGCCGCGCCGGTCAGGCGCTCCAACAAGTTGGAGCCGCTCGGCTGCTTCAGGGCCTCGGTACGACGCAAGACCTCCAATCGCTGCTCCGACCCCAGCATGGCGGCGACCCGGTCGGCACCGTCGACGCCGCCCGAACCAAGCAGGTTGGCAATCACCACCTTGGCGACGACGGACGCCTGCGCTTCGCCAGCCGGCACGAATTGCGCCGCGCCGCTTTTCTGCGTTCGCGTCTTACGCTTGCGTTTGGATCGGGAAAACATCCCGAACAGATTTCGAATGATCGACATGGGCGTCTCGTGGGCCGCTTCCCGACCCGTTAAATTAGCAACCGCAGAGGCCGATCCATCTTCCCCTGGGTGCATAGATTAATATGTCCCCCGCGGGGTCGCAACGGGATTCAGGCGCCTCAAAAATCGATACAGCGACCTTTTTTCTCCCAATCGCCATAGCGCGTCGGCTCCGGGCCCTTCGGACCACCGATCTCGGTGACGGTCGGCGCACCGGGCGCGGCGCCGGATTCCGGGCCGCCGTCAGCGGGTTTCGGCTCGGCCGTTTCTTTTTCGATGTCGGTTCGTCGATCAGCCATGGTGTTGCGATCCCGGTTGGCCCTGCCTAACTAGATAATTGTCCAGTTCCCGGCGTCTTGGCAATGGTGTCGTCGCCCAAGAACTAGGCCCGAGAACTAGGCCCGGGGACCAGGCCCAGGGACCAGGCCCGGGGACCAGGCCCAGGGACCAGGCCCAGGGACCAGGAAGGAGGACCGGAATCGTGTCGACGTTGCGAACAGGCATACTGCTGGCCGGCATGACGGCGCTGTTTCTCGGCGCCGGTTTCATGCTGGGGGGCGAGGGCGGCATGATGATCGCGCTGGTGTTCGCCCTGGCGACCAACCTCTATGCCTATTGGAACGCCGACAAGCTGGTGCTCCGCATGTACGGCGCGCGCCAGGTCGACGCTCTGAGCGAGCCGACCCTCCACGGCATGGTGGAGCAGCTGGCGCGCCGTGCCGGACTGCCCATGCCCAAGGTCTACATCATTGAGGATGACCAGCCCAACGCCTTCGCCACCGGTCGCAATCCGGAAAACGCCGCCGTGGCGGCCACCCGTGGCCTGCTGCACATACTGAGCGCCGAAGAGGTGGCCGGCGTCATGGCCCACGAACTGGCCCATGTCCGCAATCGCGACACGCTGATCATGACCATCACCGCGACCATCGCCGGTGCGCTTTCCATGCTGGCGAACTTCGCGCTGTTTTTCGGCTCCAACCGCAACAATCCACTCGGCATCGTCGGCACGCTGCTGATCATGGTACTGGCGCCGCTGGCGGCGATGCTGGTGCAGATGGCCATCTCGCGCACCCGCGAATACGCCGCCGACGCCACGGGTGCCGAGATTTGTGGCAATCCCGAGTGGTTGGCCTCGGCGCTCGAGAAACTCGAACACGGCGCCCGGCGCATCGACAACGGCGTCGCCGAGGACAATCCGGCGACGGCGCACCTGTTCATCGTCAATCCGCTGCACGCCCGCGCCGTCGACAGCCTGTTCTCGACCCACCCCAAGACGGCCGAGCGAGTGCGCCGCCTGCGCGCCATGGCCGGCGGGGCCACGGCCGGTAAAGGGCCGTGGGGCTGAGCGGCGTCGCGACGCCTTGCCTCGGCCGCCGCCCTCGGGCATGACCAGGGTATGAATGCCCAAGCCGACGACGCCCGCGCCATCGCGCTCGACCTGCTGGCCGCCGTGCTACGCAAGAAACGGCCGCTGGACGAGGCTCTCGCCAACCATCGCCGCTTCGCCCGGCTGTCACCGCAGGACCGCGCCTTCGCCCGCCAGTTGGTGTCGACGGTGCTGCGCCGCCTGGGCGAGATCGATGCCGTTCTGAAGCGCCTGGTCGAACGGCCGTTGAAAGGCGGCGCGCGCTCGGCACACGACGTGCTCAGGTTGGGGGCGGCGCAGCTGCTGTTTATGAACACGCCCGCCCACGCCGCGGTCTCGACCTCGGTCGACCTAGCCGCCCGGCGCGGCCACGGCCACCTCAAGGGCCTGGTCAACGGCGTGCTCAGGCGTCTCGACCGCGAGCGCGGCGAGCCGGCGGCGACAGCCGATGCCGCGCGCCTCGATACGCCGGACTGGCTCTGGGACGCCTGGGCGGATGCCTATGGGGCAGAGACCACCAGCAAGATCGCCGAAGCCCATCTGATTGAGCCGCCATTGCATATAACCACGAAAGCCGGCGACCCCGAGTTTTGGGCCGAGCATCTCGGCGCCGAAATCCTGCCAACCGGAAGTCTGTGCCGGCGCCAGGGCGGTGACGTCACGGCACTTCCCGGGTTCGACGAGGGCGCCTGGTGGGTCCAGGACGCGGCGGCGGCGTTGCCGGCCCGCCTGCTGGGCGATGTCGCCGGCAAGCGCGCCGTCGATCTTTGCGCCGCACCGGGCGGCAAGACCCTGCAACTGGCCGCGGCCGGCGCCAGGGTCACGGCCATCGACCGTTCGGGGCCGCGCCTGAAACGGTTGCGCCAGAACCTGTCGCGAACCGGCCTCGAGGCCGAAACCATCCAAGCGACCGTCGGGACCTGGCGGCCGACCGACGGAGAATTGGCGGACGCAGTGCTGCTCGACGCGCCCTGTTCGGCGACCGGGACGCTGCGTCGGCATCCGGACGTGGCACGGTTGAAATCGGCCGCCGACGTGACCGCCCTGGCGGCGGCCCAGGCACGCCTGCTGGCGGCCGCGGCGGAATTGACGGCGCCGGGCGGCATCCTGGTCTATTGCGTCTGCTCGCTGCAACCGCAGGAAGGGTCCGCGATCGTCGAGGGCTTCCTCTCCGCCGGTGATCAGTTCGAACGCCATGCGGTCGGACACCAGGAGCTCGCCGGCCTGGAAGCTGCCGTCACCCCGGCCGGCGACCTTCGCACCCTGCCCTGCCATTGGCCGGAGGCCGGCGGCGTTGACGGTTTCTACGCCGCCCGGCTCAGGCGACGGGGTTGAGCCGCCGGCAAGCCTTTACAGGGGCCCGGCCGCAGCGTTAAACACGGACCCACGCTGATCGAAGGACCCAACCCATGGCCCGCGAGCCGCAACTGCACGAGGATTTCGGTCGCCACGACGACATCAAGGTCGGCGGCGAACGCGGATTCGGCATTGTCTTTGCCGTTGTCTTCGCTGTCATTGCGCTGTGGCCGCTGAAGGACGGCGGCGACGTTCGGCTTTGGGCCGCTGTTGTCGCCGCGGCGTTCCTGGTCCTCGGCCTGGCTTTTCCGAAGGCGTTGAAACCGCTCAATCTGCTCTGGTTCCGCTTCGGCATGCTGTTGTATAAGGTCGTCAACCCGGTGGTCATGGCGTTGCTGTTCTTCACCACGGTGATGCCGATCGGCCTTCTGATGCGGCTCACGGGCAAGGATCCGTTGCGGCTGAAGCCCGACCCGAGCGCCGAGAGCTACTGGATAGAGCGCGAACCGGCAGGCCCCGAACCCGAAACCATGAAGAACCAGTTCTGAATACGGATTAGGCTATGGCATTTATCATCGAACTCTGGACATTCATGCGGGTCCGCAAGAAATTCTGGCTGCTGCCCATCATCGTCATGATGGCCATTTTCGGCGGCCTGGTGGTGCTGAGCCAGGGTTCGGCCGTCGCCCCCTTCATCTACACGATCTTCTAGAGCGACCACGGGAGCCGCCTTACGTGCGCATCCTCGGGATCAGCGCCTTCTACCACGACAGTGCAGCGGCGCTGGTCGTGGACGGCCGCATCGCCGCCGCTGCCCAGGAGGAGCGCTTCACGCGCAAGAAGCATGATGCCGGCTTCCCCAAGAACGCCATCCGCTATTGCCTGGCCGAAGCCGGCAGTGATCTCGCGGACGTGGATTTCGTCGCCTTCTACGACAAGCCGTTCCTGAAATTCGAGCGCCTGCTTGAGACTTACGTCGCCTTCGCGCCCCGGGGCTTCCAGTCGTTCAAAATGGCGATCCCGGTGTGGCTGAAGGAAAAGCTGTTTCAGAAGGACCTGCTGCGGAAGGAGTTCAAGAAATTCGACGGCGGGTTCGACTGGCAGAACAAGCTGCTGTTCGCCGAACATCACCAGAGCCATGCCGCGTCCGCCTTCTTCCCGTCGCCCTTCGAGGAAGCCGTGGTGCTGACCATGGACGGGGTCGGCGAATGGGCCACGACGTCGGTCGCCATCGGTCGCGGCAATGATCTGAAGATGACCAAGGAGATCCATTTCCCCCACTCCTTGGGGCTACTCTATTCCGCCTTCACCTACTACACCGGTTTCAGGGTCAATTCGGGCGAATACAAGGTTATGGGATTGGCGCCCTACGGCGAGCCGACCTACAAGGACACCATCATCGACAACCTGATGGACCTGAAGGCGGACGGCACGTTTCGGCTCGACCAGTCCTATTTCGATTATTGCACCGGGTTGCGGATGACCAACGACAAGTTCGCGGCGCTCTTCGGTGGCCCGGCACGCACGCCCGAGGAACAGCTGACGCAGAAGCACATGGATCTGGCCGCGTCCGTGCAGGCGGTGACGGAAGAGGTGGTATTGCGGCTGACCCGCTCGCTGAGGGAAGAGACCGGCATCGCCAACCTCTGCCTGGCCGGCGGCGTGGCGCTGAATTGTGTCGCCAACGGCAAGGTGCTGCGCGACGGCCGTTTCGATAATGTCTGGGTGCAGCCGGCAGCCGGCGACGCCGGCGGCGCGCTCGGGGCGGCGTTGAACGCCTATCATCGCTACAAAGATGGCCCGCGTACGGTGAATGGTGCCGGCGATTCCATGGCCGGGTCCTATCTAGGGCCGAACTACGACCAGGCCGACATCGAACGGCGTCTGGCAGATGCCGGTGCCAAGTTCGATGTCATGGACGAGGACGCCATGATCGACGCCACCGTCATGGCGTTGGCCGACGAAAAGGCGGTCGGCTGGTTCCAGGGCCGAATGGAATTTGGGCCCAGGGCGCTGGGCGGGCGATCGATCCTGGGCGATCCGCGTTCGCCGGCCATGCAGAAAACCCTCAACCTGCGCGTCAAATACCGCGAGAGCTTCCGCCCCTTCGCGCCGTCGGTGCTGCGCGAGGACGTGGCCGACTGGTTCGAGATCGACGCCGACAGCCCCTACATGCTAATGGTGGCGCCGGTCGTCGAGGGCCGCCGGCGGGCCATGACCGAGGAAGAGAATGCGCTGTTCGGCATCGAGAAGCTGAACGTGCCGCGCTCGGATATCCCGGCCGTCACCCATGTGGATTATTCCGCCCGCGTGCAGACCGTGCACCGCGAGACCAACCCGCGCTATCATGAGCTGATTTCGCGCTTCAAGTCCGCGACCGGCTGCCCGGTGCTGGTCAATACCAGCTTCAACGTCCGCGGCGAACCCATCGTGTGCACGCCCGAGGACGCATTCCGCTGTTTCATGGGTTCCGACATCGAGGTTCTGGTCGTCGGCGAGTGCTACATGCGCAAAGAAGATCAGGACCCGGCTTTGAAGCTCGACTACAAGGACGCCTTCGAGCTCGATTAGATCCGAATGCAAGACATCCTACGTCACTGGTTGTTCCGACGCGGCTTCTACAGGGCGACGCTGCGCGGCGCCGTGCCGACGACGCTGGCCGAGATTGATCTCGGAACCGGGCAAGGGGACGCGGCGCGGGGCGCCATCATGGCCGGCGGCGACCTGCCCTTCGGCGGCCAGCGAATCGCCATCGCAAGCGGCGTCTGGTCCACCGATGATCCCGCCCTTCGCCGCCACCTGCACGGGTTCCAGTGGCTCGATGATATCGCCGCCAATGGAGATGCCGAGGCCTGGCGCCGCGGTCGTGAACTGGTGGTCTCCTGGTTGGCCAGCGAGAACCATTGGCAGTCGGAGACCTGGCGCGCAGATGTCCTGGGTTCCCGACTGTTCCGCTGGCTCAGGCATAGCCGCCATCTGCTGACACTGGACGCCGGCCCCAGTCAGGCGTTTCTCAAATCCATGGCCGAGCAGGCCCGCCATCTAGTGCGCGTCGCCGATGAGCCGACGGGCCAGACCGGCGGGTTCGCCGCGGCTCGCGGATTGCTTGGCGCCGGTCTCGTCATCCCCGGCCTGACACGGGCGCGGGGTCGAGGTCAGGCCGCCCTCATGGCAGCCATCGAACACCAGGTTCTGGCCGACGGCGGGCACATTTCGCGCTCACCGGCGGTGCAGGCCCGGGCGCTGCGCCAGTTGATTGATATCCGCGCCATGCTCAAGGCAGCCGGCGAGCCGGTGACCGGGTCCCTGCAGAATGCCATCGACCGCATGGCGCCGGTGCTTCGCCTGTGGCGTCACGGCGATGGCGGGCTGGCGCTGTTCAACGGCGCCATCGTCGACGACGCAGCCGAATTGGAAGCGCTGTTGGCAGATGCGGTGGGGCCCGGCCGCAGCATCCGCAACGCGCCGCATTTGGGATTCCAGCGTCTGAAGGCGGGGCGCACGCTGCTGATCGTCGATGCCGGAGCACCGGCCGCCGCCGAAACGACCCACGCCGAAACGACCCACGCCGGCACGCTGTCGTTCGAGATGAGCATCGGCCGCGACCGCCTGGTAGTAAACTGCGGCGCCACCCCCACGGGCGATCCGCGTTGGCGCAATGTGTTGCGCGCCACGGGCGCCCATTCGACGTTGGTGCTAGACGAGACCGCGTCGATGGCGCTGGACGGATCGGGCGGGACCACGCCCCGGCGGCCCCGGGACGTCCGCGCGCAGCGACGCGAGATCGAACGAAACCAATTGGTGGAAATGCGCCACGATGGTTATGCGGCATCCCACGGCGTCATCCACCATCGCGACCTGTATCTGGCAGCGGGCGGTGACGACGTTCGGGGCGAGGATCGCCTGGCCGGCGGCGATCGGCCGTCGCCTTTCGCCATCCGCTTCCACCTGCACCCGGGCGTTCGTGCCTCAGCAGCGGAAAGTGGCTCGGTATTGCTGCGGTTCGGCCGCAGCGGCGGCTGGCGGTTCCGCGCCGCCGGCGCGGACCTCAGGCTGGAAGAAAGCATCTATTTCGGCGACGGCAGCCGCCGCAACACTCGCCAGATCGTCCTCGACGCTCGCCACGATGGCGCCGAGACGATCGTCAAATGGCGCTTTCAGAAGGAAAACTAGGGCGCGCGGAAGACCTCGACGGGCACCGTGTCCTGATGCAGCACCAGGCGTAGCGGCAACGCCTGCGTCGGGCCCGGTTGCCGGGCGCGCTCGAAAGTCCGCGCCTTCTCCGCCCCGGTCAGCATGAGGAACAGGGCGCGGCAGTCGAGCAGTGCCGCGGGCGTCAAACTGACCCGGGCGTGAGCGCGGGCGTCGGCGGCGGCCGTGTCCGGCGGCGGCACGGCGACGAGCCGGCCCGGCGCCGCTTGCCAATCCCCATGCGGGAACAACGAGGCGACGTGACCGTCGTCGCCCATTCCCAGATACGCCGCGTCGAGCGGCCAAGGAACGCCGTCGAGCCGGCCGTTCGCCTCGATGATCCCCGCCTCCGGCGGCAAACCCTTGCTGACAAGGCCGACGAACGGCGCGGCCTCGGCCGGCGTTCCCTGCGCCAGCCGGCGAACCATGCCCTGGTTGCTGTCATCGGCACTCATCGGCAGCCATCGATCATCGGTGAGGGTCAGGGTGACGCGGCCCCAGTCGCGTTCCGTGACGAAAAGATGCGGCAGGACCCGGGCCGGCGTGCGCCCGCCGGAAAGCGCCAGCGTCGCCCGGCCGCGCCGGGCGATGGCATCGTCCAGCACCAGGGCCAGGCGCCCCGCCAGTGCCCGGGCGCAATCGTCGATGTGGTCGAAATCCCTCGTGTGAATGGCCGCCGGCATGGGGGCCCGGCTCACAGTTCCCAACGCCTGACGTGGTCCGGCAACTGAACATGCCGCCACATGCCCTTGAGGTCCGCGATCAGGCCCCCTTCGCACACCAGGCTGGAGAGCGTCTTGCCGCTGAAGGCGATGTAGACCGCGTGGGGCACGGCACCGACGACACAATCGTAGGCGCCGGCCGGATCCAGCCGGCTGATCGGCTTGAGGCCATAAAGGGCTTCGGCCTCGGCCAAGTCGGCCATGGCGTCATGGACATCGACCGTATGCCCTCGGCCTTCCAAGGCACGCACGAGATCGACGGACTTCGCGTTGCGCAGATCGGGCACGTTCTCCTTGAAGGCCAGGCCGAGCACCAGCACGCGACCCGGCTGGCCGTCCGTAACATCGCGGCGCATCACCATATCGATGCGTTCGGCGCAAAACCCGGCCATGTTGTCGTTGATGCGCCGGCCCGAAAGAATGACCTCCGGCTCGTACCCGTTCTCCTTGGCCGCGTGGGCCAGGTAGAAAGGGTCGACACCGATGCAGTGTCCGCCGACTAACCCGGGCTGAAAATCGAGGAAATTCCATTTGGTGCGCGCGGCCGCGAGCACGTCGTGGGTCGATAGCCCCATGCGGTTGAAAATCACCGCGACCTCGTTGATGAAGGCAATGTTGATATCGCGCTGCGCATTTTCGATCACCTTGGCCGCCTCGGCGGTGCGGATGTCCCGCGCCACGAACACACCAGCCTCGGTGACGCGACCGTAAAGTTCGGCGAGGCGTGCTGTCACATCCGGGGTTTGGCCGGCCAACACCTTGACGATCTGATCGACTGTGTGGGCGCGGTCTCCCGGATTGATACGTTCTGGCGAGTAACCGAGGAAGAAATCCTCGCCGCATCGCAATCCCGACGCCGTCTCGAGGGCGGGGCCGCAAACGTTCTCCGTGACGCCGGGGTAAACAGTGCTCTCGAAGACGACGATGGCGCCCTCGGACATGACGCCGCCGACGATGGCGCAGGCAGACGTCACGGCGGCAAGGTCGGGACGATTGTCCGCATCGACGGGTGTCGGCACCGTGATGACATAGATGTCGCACCGGTCCAAGACATCGGGCGCGTCGCTCAACCGCAGCGACGTGGCACGAAGTTCGGATGAAGGAGTTTCGCCCGTCGCATCGTGACCGGACCTCAGTTCCGCAATCCGCGCCGCATTGATGTCGAACCCCGTGGTGTCGAAATGACGCGCCATGGCGAGGGCCAGGGGCAAGCCGACATAGCCGAGGCCGACGACGGCGACACGCGGTGAGGCGGAAGCGGGAGGAGCGGTCATTCGATTTCCAGTCTCCTTGGATGCGGTCGATTATCGCGACGCGACCACGGTGTCAAACGGATCGGCAACACCAATCCGTCACGGCTGTTGCCGTCACGGTCGAGGATCGGGCAGAGTGCGCCATCAATGACTGCCCGACGGGACCATCATGCTTCCCTCCGTGCCGCTGCCTGAATGGTCTGATTTTCCGACCCTTTTCGGGGGCCCTGCCCTGGACGATCAAGCCCTTTCCGTGCCGTGGGCGACGAGAGGCCAGCAGGCGATGTGGTTCTCTCGATCGGCGTGGGCGTTGCGTCACATCGTCATCAATTGGAAAGACCGGCGTGATAGGGAGACGCCGACGGTGTGGCTGCCGGACTACTTCTGCAACCAATCGACGGCTCCCATGCGCGAGGCCGGCGCGCGTCTCACATTCTATCCGGTCGATCAACGATTGCTGCCCGATTGGCCGGAATTGGCCGCCATGGCAAAGACCGGTGCGCCGGACCTGATGATTTTCGTGCATTATTTCGGCGCTGCGTTTGACACCCGAGATGCCGCGCGGTTCTGCCGCGAACATGGCGCGGAGTTGATCGAGGATGCGTCACACGTACTGGTGCCGCACGGGGAGATCGGCAGCGCGGGCGATCATGTCTTCTATAGCCCCTACAAATTCTTGGCGGTGCCGGACGCGGGTCTCTTGCTGTCCCATAATGAACTTTCTTCGATCGAACCAAGTTTCGACCACCCGCCACCGTCGTTCCTTTGGTTGACAAAACGGTTGGCGCAGAAGTCGGCTCCCGGCCTTGCCGGTCGTCTGGGCGCGCGCCCACCGACGCACGACCAGGATCCCGCTTTTCAATCACTGGCGCCACAAGCCGCGCTGAGCCCGCTTGCCCGCAGGTTGATGACGCGCGCGATACCGAGGCTGCCGGCACTCCCCGATGATCGCGCACGGCGGGCCAGCCGATGGCGGCAGGAACTCGGGGCACAGAATCTGGCCCTGCGACCACTGTTCGAGGACGTTCGACGCGAAGGCCCCGCGCCCTACCGGTTCGTCGCCGTCGCCGACGATGCCGACACGGCGCGGCGCGCCTACGATGGCCTGATCACAGCGGGTTGCCCGGTCTCCACGTGGCCAGATCTGGCGCCCGAGGTTATCGAGGACTCGGGGCGGCACCGCGAAGCGCTGAAACTGCGGCGCCGCCTGCTGATGTTGCCAGTGCATCTTGATATGAATGTTTCGGCTTTGTGCGCCTGCTTGTCCAGTTAGAGTCCTGACCATGCGTATCTTCGAATCCACGTGAAAAATCAATGACATTGGTCATTCCGAGTTGACGTTCATAGAATGAACGCGGTATTGTTCATAAATTGAACGCTGTGTAGGCCCGGCTGGCGGGAGCGGGTATCGAAACCCGGCCCAGCGGACGCCTCAAGGACATTGCGACACGTGAATCAGAACATCTCACAAGAGTCCGAGATCACCCTCGGCCTGCTCCGCGCGGTAGAGGACGATGCGTCGTTGACACAGCGCGGAGCGGCCCAGGAACTGGGCATCGCGCTCGGGCTCGTCAACACCTACTTCAAGCGCTGTATCAAGAAGGGCCTGATCAAAGCGCAACAGGTGCCGGCCAATCGGTATTCTTATTACCTAACGCCCAAGGGGTTCGCCGAGAAAAGCCGCCTGGCGGCGGAATTCCTGACCCAGACCATGAGCCTGTTCCGTCAAGCGCAGAACGGCTACGAGGACGTTATCAAGGCCTGCGTGTCTCGCGGTCTGGTGCGCATCGCCCTGGTTGGCGCCAGCGATCTCGCCCAGTTAGTGCTGCTTTTCGCGCGCAACCACCCCGTCACCATTGTGGGCGTCATCGATGCCGAGGCCCGTCAAACCACGGGGACCTTTCACGGCATTCCCGTGTTTGCCAGCCTCAACGAGCTGCCCGATGTGGACGCCTTTATCATGAGCGGCCTCCATCATCCGCAAGAAGACTTCAACCAACTCATCCAGACGGTGCCGCCGGGCAAGGTGTTTGCGCCCGATCTGCTGGACATCGCAACCTCCATTCCCGACGACATGGAGGAGACGGGATGAAACGCTGGTATGTCGTTCAAACCCATCTCCGCGCCGAGGGCCAGGCGGCCAGGCATCTCCGCCAGCAGGGTTTCGACGCCTATCTTCCGCAATACATGAAACGCCGCCGCCACGCGCGACGGGTCGACCGCGTCGCGGCGCCATTGTTTCCGCGTTATGCGTTCGTGCGCTTGGACCTGAACGTCGATCGCTGGCGGGCCGTCAATTCCACGCTCGGGGTGGCGCGCCTGATCAGCAACGGTGAAACGCCGGCTTTTGTCGCCGACGAGGTAGTCGACGAGATCAGGCGCCGTGAAACCAATGCCGGCATGGTCAAATTGTTCGAGCCGGAACGTTTCAAGGCCGGTGACCGCGTCACCGTCATCGAGGGCGCCTTCGCCGATCAAGTTGGCATTTTCCAATGCCTGGACGACACCCAGCGTGTCGTCCTCCTTCTGGGCCTCATGGGGCGCGAGCTTCGCCTCAGCGTGCCCCAGGAGGCCGTTGTCGCCGCCTGACGTTTCCGGTGGCGCCGCGCTGTAGTTACCGACGGGTGAATTATCGTTTTCACCCGAATGGCGGCAGCGTGCCGACCCCCAACCAGCTTGTTGAAAAATGCGTTTCTCGGATATCGATCTCATCATCTACGATTTTGACGGCGTCATGACGGACAACCGCGTGACCGTCGACGAAAACGGCGTCGAAGCGGTCGCGGTACACCGTGGTGACGGCCTCGCTATCGGTTTGTTCAAGGACCAGGGCATCGCACAGGTAATCATCTCCAAGGAACGCAATCCCGTGGTCTCCGCCCGCGGCCAAAAGCTCGGGATTCCGGTTCTCCAAGGCATCGATGCCAAGCAGCAGGCCGTCGAAGCCTATGTTCGCGAGCATGGGCTCGACCTGACGCGAACCATGTATGTGGGCAACGACATCAACGACCTGGACGCCATGCAGATCGTCGGGCATCCGGTCGCGCCGAACGATGCCCACGTCAAAATTCTCGATCTCGCTCGTCACGTAACCGCCGCCAAGGGCGGTTACGGCGTCGTCCGAGAACTGTTTGATTTGTTCGACTAGATCCGACGAACGAGACCAACAAGACGCCACGCAAAAGGAACGCCCTCATGCACACCTTCATCATCGCCGAAGTCGGCATCAACCATAACGGCGACATGACCATCGCCAAGCAATTGATCGACGCCGCCCACGACGCCGGCTGCGACGCGGTCAAGTTTCAGAAACGATCGATCGAGAAGGTCTACGACAAGGAGATGCTCGACGGCTCTCGCGAAAGTCCCTGGGGGACGACGCAACGCGCCCAAAAGGAGGGCCTGGAGTTCGGTCTCGATGAGTACCGCGACATCGACACCTATTGTCGCGACAAGGGCATCGCCTGGTTTGCATCAGCCTGGGACCTGGAGAGCCAGGAATTCTTGCGCCAGTTCGACTGCCCCTACAACAAAGTGGCGTCGGCCATGCTGACCGCGTTCCCCTTGCTGGAGATGATCGCCGAGGAGAAGAAAAAGACCTTCATCTCCACCGGCATGCACGAGCTAGAGGAAATCGACACGGTGATCGACCTGTTCCGCACCGCGAATTGCCCGTTCGAGATCATGCATTGCAACAGTCAGTACCCGATGCCCGTCGAGGTCGCGAACCTGCGGACCATGGACACCCTTCGCCAGCGCTACGGCTGCGATATCGGCTACAGCGGGCACGAGGCCGGGCTGGTTGTCAGCACGACGGCGGTGGCCCTGGGGGCAACGTCGATTGAACGCCATATCACCCTCGATCGCGCCATGTACGGATCGGACCAGGCGGCCTCGGTGGAGACCGGCGGCATGCGTCGGCTCGTTGAGATGATTCGGGTTGTCGAAGAAAGCCTGGGGGATGGCGTCAAGCGGGTTTCGGAGACCGAGCACGAAGTCCGGAAGAAGCTAGCCCCCTTGCCATCGGCCATGGGACACTAAGCGCGCATGAAAATTCGGAGGATCAAGGATGAGTGATACAGCGTCGAACGCCGGAGACCGCGTGTTCCGGAATCAAGCCGGGTTGGGCAATTGTGTCGACTGTCCGATGCGTGAAGGCGGCTCGGGTCGCAATGAGGACTGCTGCGGACATGCCGCTGGTCTGTTCGATGATGGCTTCGAGTCAACGTCCTACCGTCTGGAAACCTATGACTTCGACGATGCGGCGCTCGCCAGCGTCGGTATCGAAAAAAGCATGGAGAAATCCAACGCCCTGTGGGAGCGGGGGGAAAAGTGCATCCCCTGCGGGACGCAGACACTTGGCAAAAGCCCGATCGGTTTCATCGACGGCGTGGCGCCAAAATATTTGTCGCATGGCAAGGGTGGCCGCGTCTGGGATGTGGACGGCAACGAATACATCGACTGCTGGCTGGCCTGCCTGCCGATCACCTTCGGTTACCGCGTGGACGAGATCGACAATGCGATCATCGACCAGATCCGAAACCACGGCATCACATTCTCGCTGATGCATCCGTTGGAGGTCGAAGTGGCGGAGATGCTGCGCGAGGACATCCCCATCGCCGAGATGGCCCGGTTCGCCAAGAACGGGTCCGACGTCTGCGAAGCCGCGGTTCGTCTCGCCCGCTACATCACCAAACGCGAGAAGGTGGTGACGCTCGGTTATCACGGCTTCCACGACTGGTACATCGGCAGCACCGACCGCAACGGCGGCATCCCGGAATCGGTCCAGGAGCTGACACTGCGTTTCGGCTATAACGACCTTGGCCAGTTGCAGGAATTGTTCGCTGCCAACAAGGGCGAGATCGCGGCCGTCATCATGGAACCGGCGATCTTCGATTTCCCAAAGGATGGTTTCCTGGAATCGGTGAAAGCACTTTGCCACGAGGAAGGTGCGTTGCTGATCTTCGACGAGATGCTGACCGGTTACCGCTTCGCGCGCGCGGGCGGCATGCAGTACTTCGGTGTCGAGCCGGATATCGCCACCTACGGCAAGGGCATCGCCAACGGCATGCCCATCGGCATGCTGGTGGGGCCGGAGAAGTATATGAGCGGCTTCGAGGAAGTCTTCCTGTCCTCCACCTACGGCGGCGAAACCACCGCCCTGGCGGCGGCGCTTGCGGGTCTCGAGTATCATCGCAAGCACGACGTGGTCGGCCACATGTGGCGCATCGGCAAGATCGTACTCGATAACTTCAACGTCGAAATCGAGAAACGCGGGCTGACCGACAGGGTGCGCGCCATTGGGTATCCGGCACGCCAGACCGTCACCTTCAAGGACGCCGACGGCAATCCGGATTTCGATCTGGCTGGCCTGTTCCAACAGGAGATGCTGAAAGCCGGCATTCTATGCAACGCCGGTCTCGGTTTCTGCCATCTCCATAGCGAGAACGACGCCATGCACGTGGTTCGCGGTTTCGCCGGCGCCCTGGACGCAATGGCCAAGGCGATCGACGCCGGGGACATCAAACGTTTCCTGGAGGGCAAGCCGGCACAGCCCGTATTCCGCGGTTTGCGCAATCAAAAAGTGACTTCGAACTAAGGAAGGGCTGGGCTGACCGAGCCCAAGAAAAAATGAGTGTCCTGCTTATCACCACGCCGCTACGGCCCGTGCCCACGCCGTATCCGCCGATGGGCTCGCTGTCGATCATCAATTACGCCCGCAAGCATGGCGGCGTGGAGATCGATTTCTATAATATTGATTCGTTGCGCCCGTCGTTCGATGAGGCGGTTGCCGAAATCGTCCGTCGCGCGCCGCGCGTGCTTGGCATCAGCGCCGTGGTCTCGACCGCCTATGACTACACGAAACGCCTGTCCCTTGCGGTCAAGGCGGCCCTGCCCGACACGTTGATCGTCGTCGGTGGCAACTTGGCGGCGAGCGCAGAGATCCTGCTGCGGCGCACGGGCACGGACATCTGCGGTCTTGGCGAGGGCGAGGTCACCATGCTGAAGATCGCCCAGCGCGCAGAAACGACGCTGGAACCCGGCGACTACATGGACATACCTGGCCTGGCGCTGCTGGATACATCGGGCAAGATGGTCAACACGGGCTACGAACAGGCCATCGACAACGGCGACGTTTACGACGTGGACTGGCGTGATCTAGTGCGAACGTCGGATATCGACCACTTCATCTTCGACCCATTCGCCGGAGAGATGTCGCTTGAATGGCTTGCCCACGACGCGCGCGCCCATGAACCCCATCGCCAGGGCAGGAAAGTGATCGAGATGCACGCCTCCAAGGGGTGCGTCGCCCGCTGCACCTTCTGCCACCGCTTCGAGAAAGGCATTCGCTACATTCCTGTGGATGTCCTTCGCGACCGCATCCAGGTGCTGGTCGACGAATTCGATATCGGTTACCTGGTGATCGCCGACGAGAACTTCGGCACCGACCGCAAGTGGCTGCGGGCCTTCTGCGAGATGATCACGTCGTTCGACATCCTGTGGCGAGTCGCCGGCATGCGGGTCAACTGCATTCAGCCCGAGTTCATCGGACTGATGAAGGCCTCGGGCTGTGTCTCGATCATCTACGGCATGGAAACGGGCAGTGCGCGCATGCTGGAGATCATGGAAAAAAAGACCAAGGTCGATCAGAACCGCCAGGCCATGGAATGGACGATCGGGGCGGATCTTTATTCGATCATCCAGCTGATCGTCGGGATGCCCGGCGAGACACCGGAAACCGTGGCCGAGACCATCGCGTTCTCGAAGCAGGGCCTGTCGCTATCGCCACGCCAGAACCCGAACAACCTGAGCATCAACTATGCGCAGGCGCTTCCCGGCACGCCGTTGTACGAATTCGCCCGCCACCACGGGATGATTGGCGATGACACGGATGGCGAAGAGGATTACCTGCTTCACATTTCGGACAAGGACGCCCACGACGAAATTTCGACCCTGAATTTCACCGACGCGCCGGCGTTGGAATGCCAGACTTGGCGGCCGCGCATCACCATCGAGACCAACTATGCCTACGTGCACAAGTTCGGTATCGACCAATACCGCCAGGTGCTCCTGAAGGATACCAATTACTTCATCGTGAAACGCCCGACAGACGGACGCTTCGCCAACCCGAAGCGCCTTGTCGATACGTCTATAGCCACGGATTCGCTGCACGAAACCAAGCAACTGTTCGAGGTCGACGATGGGGCTGCAGATCTGCCCGGCTTGTGGTCACTGGTCAGGCGCGGCAATTTCGGGCTCGCCATGATATGCTACCCGGTGTTGTTCTACCGGCTTCGCGGCATTCTGCCCCTCCTGGTGCTGGCCAAGAGCCTGATGCGTCAGCCGCTCGGCTACAATATGCGGTTGCTGGCGGACTACATGGTTTACAAGCTGCGTGTCATGGGTCGCCGCCATGGCCTGAAGGGTGAGTACAAGTCGCTGCGCAAGATCGTTCGCGACGACCTCGGTGGCGTGATCGAGGACAACGCGGCCATGGCACCGCTCCGGCAAGGGCGTTAACGGGAATTCCCACGCACATGCTCGGCCGTTATCCACTCGGCACCATGCAGGGGCGCTTGGTCGCGAAGTACAAAGGCCGCTACCAAGCACATCCAAAGGGCTACTGGCGCAACGAATTCGAAGTCGCCCGTGACGAAGGTCTCGAGCTGATCGAATTCATCCTCGATCACGAGGACGCGGCGGAGAATCCTTTACTGGCCGATCCCAACACCATCATGCGTGTCGCGGACGATACCGGCGTCCAGGTGCGCAGTATTTGCGCAGACTATTTCATGGAGGCTCCGCTGCAACGCGACGATAACGGCCATGACGTCCTCGCCCGGCTACTGGACAACGCAACGACCATGGGTGTCCGCGATATCGTCATTCCCTGCGTCGATCAATCGAGCCTTGCGACGACAGCCGAGGCCGAGGCCTTCGTGACGGCGCTGCGGCCGCACGCGGAGAAGGCCGGGCGGGTCGGCGTCAACCTGGCGCTTGAGACGGACCTCGCGCCGCGGCCGTTCGCCGACCTGCTTGGCGCGGTCGGTCATCCCGCCGTAACCGTCAACTACGACAGTGGTAATTCCGCGGCGCTGGGGTTCGACCCGGCGGAAGAATTCGCCGCCTACGGCGCCCGCATCACTGACATCCATATCAAGGACCGCACGCGAGGCGGCGGTCCGGTCGTGCTGGGCGAGGGCGACTGCGAATTCGATCTTGTGTTCAAGCTGATCGCCACGAGTTCATTTGACGGACCGATAATCATGCAGGCCTACCGCGATGATGAGGGGGTGGCCGTCTTCCGGCGTCAGAAAGCATGGCTGGAAGACCGTTACGGCGAGGCACTTCAATGACCGGTGCACCCAACGTGATCGCCCTGATCCAGGCGCGCGGAGGCTCGAAGGGCGTGCCCGGAAAGAACCTGCGCCCGCTCGCGGGGCATCCGCTCTTGGCGTGGTCGGTGGTCTCCTGCACGCTGGCAACGTCGATCCCGCGTACGATCCTGTCGACCGACGACGCGGAAATCGCCGAAGTTGGCCGCAGCTACGGTGCCGAGGTGCCCTTCATGCGGCCGGCCGAGTTCGCCACCGACACGGCGACCGATTACCCGGTCATCCGCCACGCCATCGAATGGCTGCGCGACAACGAGGGCCAGGCACCGGACCTGGTCGTGCAGATTCGACCGACCACGCCGCTGCGCGAGCCGGAAACACTGGATCGGGCCGTGGCCGCCCTTGAGGCGGCGCCGGAGGCAACGGGTCTCAGAAGCGTGTTCGAAATGTCGGAGACCGCCTGGAAGACGTTTGAGCTGAGTGAGGGATATCTGGACAGCCTTGCGACCCGCCTGCCCGGCATGGGGCCGGAAGCCGCCAACCTGCCGCGACAGGCGTTTCCGTCGACCTACATCGGTCAGGGCTATGTCGATATCGTGCGCAGCCGGGTCGTTCTCGAAGGCCAGCAGACCTACGGGGACCGGGTGCTCGGTTTCGTCACGCCGGACTGTGGCGAGGTCGATGTGGAGAGCGATTTTAGGCGCCTCGAGTTCATGGTCGACGCGTTCGGCCACACCGTGCGTCAGCACCTGGACAGCCACTTTCCGGCCGCCGCATGAGCGACGTTCTGGGGCAATTCGATCTTAGTGGCCGCACGGCCGTCATCACCGGCGGCGCCGGCTTGCTTGGCCGTCGACACGCCGAAACCGTGGTGGATCTGGGTGGTGTGCCGGTCTTGCTCGACCTCGACGGCGCGGCGGCCGAAGCGGCAGCCAGAGAGATCGGTGGAGATGCCCTGGGCCTGGCCTGCGACATCACCGATGAGAAGGCGTTGCAGGCGGCCCGCGAGGGCATCGCCAGCGAACGCGGCGACGTTCACATCCTGATCAACAATGCCGCCAACAACCCGAGCTTGGGAGCATCCGGCGACGGCTCCAAGACCTGGTCGCGTATCGAGAACTTTCCCCTGGCGGACTGGAACGCCGACATCGCCGTGGGCCTGACGGGTGCCTTCCTTTGTTCGCGCGTCTTCGGCACGGCCATGGCCGCGGCCGGTCGCGGCGTGATCCTGAACATCGCCTCGGACCTGGCGCTGATCGGGCCGGATCAGCGCATCTATCGCGAGGCCGGCACGGCCGAGGGCGACCAGCCGGTGAAGCCGGTAACCTATTCCGTGGTCAAGGCGGGGTTGTTGGGCCTGACCCGCTATCTCGCCACCTACTGGGCGGATCGGGGCGTGCGTGCCAACGCCCTGGTGCCTGGTGGCGTGTTCGACGGCCAGGAGTCCGCCTTCGTCGAACGGCTGACGCAACTCATTCCCATGGGCCGCATGGCGGACGCGGATGAATACAAGGCGGCCGTGGCTTTCCTGATCTCCGACGCGTCATCGTACATGACCGGAGGCCATCTCGTTGTGGATGGCGGTCGCACGGCTTGGTAGGCGACATGAAAATCGTTCCTACGGAGTTCGTGGCGACGGCGACCGCGATCACGCCTTTTCGACAGGAGCATATCTCATCCGCATATCTGGGCTGGTTGCGTGACCCAGAGATCAATCAGTTCTTGGTCGGTGTTTCGGAGTTGACCGGCATCGACGATATTGAAACCTTCTGCGGCAAGATGATGGAAAGCGAGAACGATTACTTCTTCGCGATCGTGACCCATCCCGAACGGACCCATATCGGCAACGTCCGGCTTGGGCCCATTTCATGGGCTGACAAGACGACGGGGTTCGGGATCATGCTCGGCGATCAACGTTTCCAAGGTCGGGGACACGCCGCCGAAGCGCTTTCGCTTGTCGAGCGTTTCTGCTTCGAGACCCTCGATCTGAAACTTTTGGCGTTTCCCGTGGTCCATGGTCACGACAAGGCCCTGCACTTGTACCGTCGCAACGGCTACCACGAGCACGCGGACTGGCCGGAGCGTTTTCGAAAGGGTGCCGTTGATCTGCCGTTGATCCGCTTCTCCAAAACGAAAGCCGACTGGAAATCTCACCGGCAGTCGGAAACGTCATCGTGATGATTGCTGCAACGCCAACCGCCCCCCCTGTGCGGTCGATTTCTTGAGCCGTACAACGATCACCATGTCGGGTTGTCGCATTCTATATCTCATCGAACGGCCGCTGGATCAGCGAGATTACCAGCGCCTCGGCGTGGCGTTTATGGTCGCGCGCGGCAACCTGGTCACGGTCATCGATGTCGGCGACCTGACATCTCCGGACCACCATCACGACCGAAGCCATTATCCCAAGCTGGCGGATATCACCATCCACTGTGCACGGAACCGCATCGAACTGGCGCACCTGCACGATGAAGCGGCACGGGCCGATCTCGTCATCCTTTTTGTCGGTGTCAGTCATTTCACGCCACGCAACCTCGCCGTTCATCGCTTTGTCGCGCGGCTGGGCGTGCCTTACCTGATCCAGTTCTCCAACGCCTACCCGGGATGGAGCCGTTACAACGGCCAGCCGGGGGCTTGGTTCCAGCGCCTTCGCGACCGGATCGGGCGCCTCGGGGAGATCCGCCTCCTGGAAAGCCTGGCCGCCCGGGTGCCGCCGCACCTGGCTGGCGTTCGCGCCGCCGATTTCATGGTTGTCGGCGGCAAAAAGTGTCACGGTTACGGTCGGCTCGCCAACGGCACGACCCGCTACATCAATGCCCATGCGATGGATTATGAGCTCTACCGCCAGACCATCGCCGAGGGTGTGGAGAACGAGAATTCAGCCGTTTTCATCGATGAGTTCCTGCCCTTCCATCCGGACCTGGCGATGATGGGCACGGGCGCCCCGATGGCCGCGGAGCCTTATTTCCGATGCCTCCGCGCCTTGTTCGACCGGATCGAAAAGGAACTGAATATCGAGGTCGTCGTCGCAGCCTGCCCGCGTGCGGACTACACAGACATGCCCGACGTGTTCGGCGATCGGCGCGTCGAATATTTCGCCACGGCGCGCCTGGTGGCCGCGGCCCGGCTGGTCATCGCCCATCGCAGCACCGCCATCAATTACGCCATTCTGTCGAGAAAGCCCGTCCTGCTGACGGCGACGCGCGAGACCTATCGCCACACCTCGCAGACGCCCTACTTCGACGGTTTCCGGGCGGCGTTGGAAAAGCCGATCCAGTTTTTCGATGACGCCCAGGCGGTCGATCTGGGCGATGTGTTCGCCGTCGACGACGCCGTCTACGACCGCTACGTCGAGGACTACATCAAGCAGCCAGATTCGCCGGAGGCCCCCTACTGGCAGATCGTCGCCGACGCCGTGAATGACTCCGGCATCACCCACGTCTGATCACACGATTGAGGAATACCAAGTGAACACCGAACCCGAATTTCACTTTGCCCTGACCCCCGTCGACGTGCCTCGCGTCGAGACACCGCACCGGCGGATCGTCACGCCCATACCGGTGCCGGAATCCATCCCGATTCTGGAAACCATCGCCAAGTACGAAAGCTCCAACGTCATGGACCAGCTGCCGGTCGTCTGGGACCGGGCCGACGGTTACAAGGTGTTCGACAAGTGGGGCAATTGTTGGATCGATTTCACCTCGACCATCTTCGTCACCAACGCCGGCCATGGACATCCGCATATCGTCAACAGCATTGCCCGAGAGGCGGAAAAGCTGCTGCACGCCTACAGTTATCCGACCGAGATTCGCGCACGTTATCTCGAGAAACTGATCGCGATGACGCCAGACAATCTCGAGAAGGCCTCGCTCTACAGCGCCGGCACCGAGGCCACGGAGCGGGCCGTCAAGCTGGCCCGCTACTACGGCATGAAATCGACGCCACGGCGCTCGGTGATCATCGGCTGGGACGGCAATTACCATGGCAAGACCATGGGCGCACAGATGATGGGCGGACAACACGCGGACAAGGATTGGATCGGCTTTCACGATCCCAACATGGCGCACCTGCCGTTCCCTTATCCGTGGGAGTTGGAGCGGCGCAACATCTCGGGCGCCGACTTGTTCCACGAACACTTGGAGTTGCTGGAGAAGCAGGGCATCGCGCTTGGCAACATCGTCGCCTTCATGGCCGAGACGTTCCAGGGCTGGGGCGCGTTGTTCTATCCGGAAGACTACGTGCAGGAGATGCGCCGCTGGACACGCGAGCGCGACATCCTATTGATCTTCGATGAGATCCAAGCGGGCTTTGGTCGCTGCGGCAAGTTGTTCGCCTACGAACATTACGATGTGGACGCCGACCTGGTGTGCTGCGGCAAGGGTGTTTCGGGCAGCATTCCGTTGTCCGCCGTTCTCGGCCGCGGTGACCTCATCGACCTCGATCCGGCCTACACCAGCACCCACGGCGGCCACCCCATCGCCTGCGCCGCCGGTCTCGCCAACCTGGAGGTCTTCGAGCGCGAGGATCTGGTCGCGGAAGCGGTGCGCAAAGAAGCTATTGTCCGGTCCGAGATCGAGAACTGGAAAGAACTTCTGCCGGGTCGCATCGGGCCGGTCTATGGACATGGGCTGCTGTTCGGCATCTTCATTCTGAAGCCGGATGCCAAGGACAACCTGGATGTGGATATCCCGTTCACGGACCTCATCGTCGAACGCGCCATGCGGAAGGGCGTGTTCGGCATCCGCACGGGACGTGGAACCTTGAAATTGGGGCCGCCGCTTTCGATCCCGGATGACGCCCTTGTCGAAGGCCTCCAGGTGTTGGCGGAGACAATGGCAGAAATAACCTCGGAACAACGGGCCGCCTCCTGACATTGAGCGATGACGGCAGCACGTAGACACGACATGAAACGGATTTTCATCGTTAATGAATGGAGCCTGCCCATTCTGTTGGCCTGTTGTTTGTTCAACAGGGAAAATTTCTACACCTCGGTTGCACCGAGCTTTCTGGCGTTTCGGTGGCCGTTTCATCGCATCGTCAAGTGGCTCGAGTCCATGGGGCGCCTGAGATCGCTGAAAGCGTTCTCCGACGACCTCCCGTGGATCGAGAATGTTCCTGGTCGGGGCTGGTACAACGATACCTTCGCATCGATCGAAAGCGAACTACACGCGCATTTTCGAACCACGGAACCGGAACCAGGTTCGGATTCAAATGCCTACCTGACGCGAAAGATCCTGAACTACTACGCCAATGGCATCATCGAATTGTTGTTATTCATCGAGTGGGCAGAGAACAACCTCGATTACGACACCTGGAAGATCGTCGGCCTACATCAGAACCACCTGATATTGTACCGGATGTATTTCAAGAAAGCGGCGGCTTTCAGGTTTTCCCGGGCGCGCGTCCCGGCGATGCTCACCAATACCTTGACGGCCATGGCCGTCGTTCTGCTGGGCGTGTTTTGGCTGCTTCCAAGATGTCTGCCCTATCCGGTCAAGAAACTTCGTTTCCGGTTGGCCGGCTACGGATATCCGCCCTACGAACACGAAACATTCGCCAAGATCATCGACGATCCTGGCGATCTGTTGATTTTTCAAAAGCCCTCCTTGGTGCCCGACCCGAGCAACGAACGTTACCGGCAGTATCACCTCAGTGACATTCGCGACGGCCGCGTCGCGGTTTGGCAAATCCCCGGTTACATGTGGGACCTGGTGGTGGAGACCGCCCAGATCTTTGGGCGATGGCACTCGGAAGATCCGGTGTTTGTCACCCGCCTGTTCACCCACGCCGTCAAACGCATTCGGTATCGTGCCTATTTCAACCGTTTCCACGTGAAATACTTCCTGAGCCGCGACGATTACGTCACGGACCACATCGTTCAAACGGGCGAACTACGGCGGATCGGCGGACTGGCGCTGGGGATCAATCACGGACTGCCGATGAACACGGTGTTCTTTGCCTGGCGCGAGATTGACTACGATGTCTATTACATATTCGGACGCCACTTGTTCGAGAACCACTACAAGCCGTTCTGGCCGAAAACGATGACCGTGCGGCCGGTCGGATGTTACAGGCTGGCGCAGTATGACAAGCGCGACCCCGACACGGAACGTTCGGTCGACATTGCCTATTTCCCCATCGTGACACGCTGCGCCAGTCAAATACTTGAGGAAGTGTTCGCGATCGCCCGGCATTTCAATGACCGCAACGTCTATGTGAAGCTTAAACCCTATCGCGTGCCGGCGGAGATTGCGGAAACCAAGCGCATGCTCGGCGATGCGCCGTCCAATGTCTCTGTGTCGGACGGGGATCCGTATGAAATGCTGAACCGCATTTCATATGCCATCACCTCGGGGTCATCGTTGACGGCCGAAGCAATACAGTACGGCGTCAAGACGTTCGTTTTCGACGTCGATCCGGAGTTGACGATGTTTTACTACAGAAACTTCGAGGGCCTTTGCGTCAAGACAGCCGGCGATGTCATTCGGCGCATCGAAGCCATCGAGAACGGCACCGAGACCTACCGGCGCGAAGATTTCAATGATTTGGTGAAGATGGATGGCGATGGCATCTTCGATGTCATCCGCCGCGACATCGGGTTGGCGCCCGCAGCCAAACACGAGACCCGCACCATTCAGCATCCCATGGGAGGCAACCAAGCGTGAGCAAGGTCTTGGTCACCGGCGCCAACGGGTTCATCGGTTCACACCTGGTCGAAGCATTGGTGCGTCGCGGGGATTCCGTGCGCGCACTCGTCGAGTATAATTCGCAGAACTCCTGGGGTTGGCTGGACAGCTTCGACCAGGAGGTGATCGACGCGTTAGAGATCGTCACCGGCGACATCCGCGATTCCCATTGCGTGCGTGAAATTGTCGCCGGCCAAGACGTCGTCTACCACCTCGCCGCGCTGATCGCGATCCCCTACTCCTACCGAGCGCCGGAGAGCTACGTCGAAACCAACATCCGCGGAACCCTGAACGTGGTTCAGGCGGCGCGCGATTTGGATGTGTCGAAGGTCGTTCATACGTCGACAAGCGAGGTCTACGGATCCGCTCAGTTCGTGCCGATCACCGAACAACACCCTTTGGTCGGTCAATCGCCTTACTCGGCGACCAAGATCGCGGCGGATCAGATCGCCCTGTCATTCCACCATTCCTTCGCGACCCCGGTCGCGGTCATCCGCCCATTCAATACCTACGGACCACGGCAGTCCGCGCGGGCGGTCATCCCGACGATCATCACACAAGTCCTTGCGGGAAACCGTGAGATTGAATTGGGCGATCTGTCCCCGACGCGGGATTTCAGCTTTGTTCGGGACACAGTCTCCGCGTTCCTAAGCATCGCCGATTCACCCCGCGCGATCGGTGAGGTCATCAACATCGGCAGCGGCCACGAAATCTCGATCGGTGACCTGGCCGCGCTTATCGGCGACACCACTGGCGTCGACGTGAACATCGTAAGCCAGCAAGATCGCGTTCGCCCCGCGGGCAGCGAGGTCCAGCGACTGTGCGCCGACACGGCGAAAGCGCAGGATCTTCTGAGCTGGCAGCCGGAATACGCCGGCCAAGATGGACTGGCCCGCGGCCTTTTGGAAACGATCGAATGGTTCCGTGAACCCGGGAACATGAAGTTCTTCAAACCCTCGCTCTACAACATCTGATGACAACACCTGATCCCGACATCAGCCTGGTTATCCTGCTTCCTGAGACACCCATCTTCGAAGCGTTGGAGGCTCTAAACGACGCCCACCGCCGAATCGTCCTGATCGTCGATAAAACGGAGCGCCTGGTGGGCCTGGTCACCGATTCGAACTTTCGCCGAGCCATGCTGGATGGTGTGGATTTCGCCAATTCGGTTGACGAGATCATGACCGCCCGTCCCGTCACAGTGGCGCCCGATTACCGGGCGTCGGACGTCCTGCGTTTGATGCAACAGACCCACTGCCACGAAATTCCAGTGGTCACCGAGGACGGGCACATCGTTGATCTTCTGTCCATCGAGGGCCTCATGGCACAGGATCACGAACCCTACGCGGCCGTCGTGCTCGCGGGGGGCCTCGGCGAGCGCCTGCGCCCGATGACCGATACCGTTCCCAAACCGTTGCTCACTGTCGGTCATCAACCGATTCTGTTCACCATTCTCGACCACCTCATCAAATCGAGGTGCCGACCTATCCATCTGCTGTTGAACTATAAATCCGAGGACATCATCGAGGCCGTTTCCAAGGAATCCCGCTTCGCTGACAAAGTCGCGTTTGTCGAGGAAACCGAGCGGCTTGGAACGGCAGGTCCGCTTTCGTTGCTCGGCGAACGTCCGACGCGTCCCTTTGTCGTCATCAACGGCGATGTCTTGACCAGTGTATCGGTGTCCGACATGGCGCGGTTCCACAGAGAGGAACGCAACAGCCTGACCATCGCCGCGAAAGAGGAACGCTTCCAAATTCCTCTTGGCGTCACGGAGTTGGAAGGGACCAGAGTCAGGGGCATCGTTGAAAAGCCCATCTACACCCATTACATCAATGCGGGCGTCTACATCATGGAGCCCGAAGTTCTGGATCTCATTCCCACCGGCCAGCGCTACGACATGAACGAATTGATCGGTAAGGTGTTACAAGGCAACAAGCGTGTTGGCTGTTTCCCGGTTCATGAATACTGGCTCGATATCGGCTATCCAGATCAACTCGAAAGGGCCAACGCCGACGTGCCCTTTGTGCTAACTCAGATGAAGAAAAACTGACAGGCGTTCCGTCATTCTGTCGCCACCGTGGATTGAGCAAAATGAAATCATCTCGCTTTTCATCTTTCATAAGAAATTACTTCCGCTTCGAGAACAGCTACTTCACGGTCGGCGGCTGGCGTAGGGAATTGGCCTACTTTCTTCGAATGGGCAACCTTCCCGCGCATCTCGTCGACAGGATGAAGTTTCGCATTTATCCCAAGCTGGACGTGGTGTCGCGGTTCCCGTCGCACGTGGACATCGAATCGGCGAGCAACTGCCAGATGCGGTGTCCCATGTGCTACACGACGTACATGCCCGACTCACTGAAGGGCATCATGAAGTGGGATCTTTTCGTGAAGCTCGTCGATCAGGCCCGCGAGCTTGGGGTCTACTCCATCAAACTGAGCTGGCGAGGCGAGCCTCTGCTCAACAAGCGCATCGTCGACATGGTCCGCTACGCCAAGGACGCCGGCATCAAGGAGGTTGCCTTCCTTTCGAACGCCGAACTCCTGACCAACGAGCGCGCCGAGGAGTTGGTTGATGCGGGCCTCGATTGGTTGAGCATCTCGGCCGATGGGGTCGGCGATATTTACAACGAGATTCGTTTTCCGGCTATTTTCGAACAAACCGTCGAACGCGTCCGCTACATGCGCGAGTATCGCGACAGCAAAGGCCTGACCCGGCCCCTGTTGCGCGTTCAATCGATAATGTCAGCGGTGGAGAACAACTCAACGGAGTTTTACGAGGCTTGGGAAGGTGTCGTCGACCGCATTAACGTGATCGCCGATGAGATTCGCGATTTCGAGAATAAGGACCTGAAGTGGGATCCCTATTTCATCTGCGCGAAGCCCTGGCAGCGGTTGACCATTGCCTATGACGGCAAGGTGCACCAGTGCATCTCGGATTATTCCGGCAAAAAGAAAATCGGTGATGCGGCCAACACGAGCCTTTCTGATATCTGGCACGGACCGGACGCCGAGGGCGTGCGCGATGCGTTTCGGCGCCACACCTATCTGGACCAGAACCCGGCGTGCAAGTTCTGCTCCTACGGCCTGGCCACAACCCCGGATGCGATCTCTGTTGGCGAGGAGAACATGAACATCCGGCGCTACGAGGAAGTCCGGTCCATCGTCGCCGACGGCGAAGTTCGCCTGAAGACACCCGAAGACAAGAAGGTTCGACAGAAGAACCGGTCGGCGGCCAGTTGAGTTTTGGCGCGGTTTCCGAATGGTCTTGCGGCTTAATGGCGCGCCAATGGCGGACAACGTCATCATGAACGTGCGGGCGGCATGATCCTCGTCACCGGGCACACGGGTTTCATCGGTGATGCACTCGTCACCCGATTGGCCCAGACCCATGGACATCGTCGAGTGAGGGGCGCTTCCAGATCAAACGGGTTCGACCTAATAAAAGTAGATGCCTTGGACGCCGTCATGGCCTCGACGCCCGAAGGGGATACGGGCGAGACACCCGTCATCGTCCATCTGGCGGGGCGCGCGGGCGTAATGGAAAGTTGGCAATCTCCGCTGGCGACCTATTGCGCAAACATCGTTCCGACGGCAACGGTTCTCGATTCTGGGCGGCGTCATAACGCCCACGTAATATTCGTCAGCTCTTACCTCTACGGCATGCCGCAACACCTACCCATCAATGAGGAACATCCGATCGCGCCAGCCAATCCCTATGCGCGCAGCAAGCATTTCGCCGAGGAGCTCTGTCGGGCCTATGCGGAAGATTTCGGACTGAACGTCACCGTGCTGCGCCTCTTCAACATCTTCGGTCCAGGCCAACCTGATTCGCAGGTGGTTCCCCATATCGTCAATCAGGCCATCAATGGCGAAACCATTTCTGTCGCCGACATGGCCCCGCGCCGCGACTATCTTTGGGTCGACGATTTCGTCGACGCCCTCGTATGCACAATCGATACGCCGGGCACCGGATTTAACGTGTTCAACGTCGGCTATGGTCGAAGCCATAGCGTTGGCGAACTGATCGACTTGGTAGCCGAAATCGCCGGCCCCATTAAATCCATCGACCGGGCAGAACATCGGCAAGGCGAGATACCGGATTGCGTCTGTGACAACACCAAGTTCCGCAAGTTCTACGATTGGCATCCGAAGGTCGACCTTCGCACGGGCCTCGAACGAATGTTCGCCGCCGGACATGCTTCTTAGCATTCAGCAGCCCGAGTTTTTCCCCTGGGCCGGCTACTTCAACAAGCTGGCCCAGTGCGATCGTGTCGTCTTCCTGGACAATGTGCAGTTCAAGAAGAGGTATTTCGAGAATCGTTGCCGCATCAAGGCGGCAGACGGCATGGCTTGGTTGACGGTCCCGGTTTTCAGCAAGGGCCAAGTCACGCAAAGAATCGACGAGGTCAAGGTCGATAACAGCAAGCGGTGGGGCGCCAAGACATGGTCGACCTTGCAGCAGAACTACCAGAAGGCTCCCTATTGGGATCAGTACTCGGATTTTCTGGAAGACACGTTCGCCGTGCGGGTTTGGGATAGGCTTGTCGATCTGAACCTGCACGTCATCAAATTCGTCTGCGCCGACCTTGGCATCACCGTTGACGGCATGCTGGGCAGCGACCTTGACCTTCAGGCTGATACCAAGGGCTCCGATTTGATGCTAGCCATGTGTCGGCAACTCGGCGCCGATAGTTACCTTTCGGGAACGCATGGCCGCGACTATCTCGACGACCGAGCGTTCGCGGAAGCTGGCATCCGGGTTTTATATCAGGACTATGCGCCCCCCCATTATCCGCAAATGGGCGACGCGTTCGTTGGACCGTTGAGCATTATGGACCTCGTCTTGAACAACGGCGCCGACAGCATCAACTACATAAGGGGTGAAGCGCCATGACACCTGTTCCGCTTGGCGACAAAACCATCGGCGCTAACGAGCCGGTCTACATCATCGCTGAGATCGGGGGTAATTTTCAGAACCTCGACGATGGCCGACGACTGGTCGACCTTGCCGCCGACGCCGGCTGCGATGCCGTCAAGTTACAGACGTTCCGCGCCGAAACGATCACCAGCAAAATTGCAATGTTCGAAATGGAGAACACGGGCGTCATGTCCCAGTACGACCATTTCTCCAAGTACGAATTGGACCTTGAATCCCACGCGGCAATGTTCGCCTATGCCGAAGAAAAGGGACTGTTCGCCTTTTCGACGCCCTCGCACCAAACGGATGTGGATGCGCTGGAAGAAATTGGTGTCGGCGCGCACAAAATCGGCTCTGACGACGCCGTCAACATCCCCTTGTTGAAGCATGTGGCGCGGACGGGAAAGCCGGTTCTGCTGTCGACCGGCATGTGTACCATCAGCGAGGCCGAGCGCGCGCTCGATGCCATTCTCGAGGAAGGCAATGACAATGTTGCCTTGTTTCACTGCACCACCAACTACCCGTGCCCGCCGGAAAGCGTGAACCTGGCGGCGATGTTGACCATGCAACGGCATTTCGAGGTTCCGGTCGGTTATTCGGATCATACGCTCGGCATCGACACGTGTTATGCCGCCGCCGTGCTGGGCGCGCGGGTGCTCGAATTTCACTTCACCCATGACAAGACCGCCGACGGTCCGGATCACATGCTTTCGAAAGAACCAGGCGAGACGCGGGCGTTGGTCGAGAAGGTTCGCGCCCTCCCGACACTCATGGGTGATGGCGTCAAACGACCCATGCCGACAGAGATGAATACCCGACGCAACAATCGAAAAAGCCTGGTCCTGACAGCCGATGTCACCGAGGGCGACAAGATCACGCCGACGAATGTCGATATCAAACGACCCGGATACGGTATCTCGTGCGAACACTACTTCAACGTTCTGGGCAAGACCGCCAGTCGCGATCTTAAGGCCGACGAGCCGCTGATGTGGGAAGATGTCCTCTGAGCCGGACCGGCATCATCATCCAGGCCCGCGTAGGGTCCCGGCGGTTGCCGGGAAAGGTCCTGCGGCCGCTTGCGGGAACGCCGATGCTGGAGCGGATCATCCGGCGTCTGCAAGCATCTTCCCTCGCCGACACCGTGATCGTGGCGACGTCGATGGCGGCGGAGGACGACTCCGTCGATCGACTGGGCCACGATACGGGGGCACTGGTTTTTCGCGGCTCCGAGTCCGATGTCCTGGATCGATACTACCAATGTGCCCGCACCTATGATCTCGATCAAATCGTCCGTGCGACGGGGGACAACCCGTTTGTCGACCCCGAGGCATGCGACAGCCTTATTCAAATGTTCATCGACCAGAGCCTCGACTATGCATCTGCCTTTCCCGAATTCGGAAGCGGCTTTCCGATCGGCATCGGTGTCGAGATCTTCACTATTGCGGCACTTGAGCGTTCTTGGGCGGATGGTCAGGCACCCCACCACCGCGAACACGTCAACGAGTTCATACACGAGAATCCGGACCTGTTCCGCCAGGGCGTTTTGCACGCGCTCCCCGACAAGCACGCGCCCACGCAGAGCTTCACGGTGGATACGCATGATCAGTTTGCATGGGCCGAATCGCTTGTTCATCTATGGCGGAATACCGGCAACGACGGTGAACCTTCGACGAAATGGTTGATCAACAATTGGCACCATCGAGACTCACGGTCGGCTTCCTGACCTTCGGCGACAACAACGTCGGCATGGGTCACCTGTACCGGTGTCGCGCGCTCGCCATGGGAATCGCCGCCCAGGCGCCGGGCTCGGATATGACGTTCTGCGTCGAAGGCGATGGCGCCGCCATCCTGGCGGAAATTCCCGAGGCCAACGTGAGTGTGGTTACAGCGTGGGATGCCGGGGGTGTCATATGGGACGCAATCATCGTCGATCGCTTGAATGCGGCTCCCTCGCAGATCGCATTGCTTAAGCAGGATTGCCGATGCCTGGTATCGCTGGACGACACAGGCGACGGGCGGCTCGGTGCGGATATTGCCGTGAATGCGCTTTACCCACCGCCCATGACGGCGCCCATGACGGCGCCCCTGAACCAGCGACGCCTGGCCCTGGATGGGCCGGCCTACCTGGCCATCGACCATCGTTTCGTCAACGACTCCCGAACGGTTGGCCCAGGTGTTGAGCATCTGCTGGTCACCCAAGGAGGCAGCGACACCTATGGTGTTGTTCCCCGGCTTGTGGCGCTAATGGTTCCGTGGCTCGCAGAGCATGCAGCGATAACGCTGCACGTTCAAACAGGTCCGGGCTTCGAGGCTGGAGCCGCGCTGAACGCAGTTCTCAAATCTCTTCCGGGCGACATCGAAGAGAGAATCGAATGGCACCACGGCGTCGATGATCTCGCCGCGATGTTTCACGGTATGGACCTCGCTATAAGTGCCGCCGGCATCACGGCATTCGAACTTGCGGCCAGCGGCGTCCCCCTATTACTGGTCACTGCCGAACCCAAGGAAATTGAGACCGCGCATCGTCTTGACGACACTGGCATGGCCATAAATCTGGGACATTTCGACAGATTGATTCCGGCGGCGCTTAATGACGTTCTCAATCGCGCGGTCGAGGACCAGGCACTCCGCCGGCGTCTTTCAAGCAAGGGTCGACAAGTCGTCGACGGCCGAGGCGTCGAACGGATCGTCGATGCGATCATGCAGTATCTGCGACCCCATGCCCCTGAACGAATCGAGGTTGGCACATGAAAGTCATTGCGATCGGTGCCCACTGCGACGATGTCGAGATCGGATGTGGCGGCACATTACTGACCTATCGAGATCAAGGGCATGAGCTTGTCATTCTCACAATGACGGATTCGGCCTTCAACTCCCCGACTGGCGTCGAGATCCGCTTGGCCGATCAGGCCCGCGCCGAGGCCGAGGACGCCGCGACGCGGCTCGGCGCTCGCCTGATCATGGGAGATCACAAGTGTTTCGAGTTGGCGAGTGCGCGTGCATTGGGCTCGGAGGTTGCGGGAATCGTCGAACAAGTTGGCCCCGATTTGGCCTTCATCCATTGGCCAGGCGACCCACACGCCGACCACGCCGCCCTGGCTGCCGCGTCGCTTCACGCGACCCGGCGAGTTCCCCGCGTCCTCGCCTATCGCACCAACTGGGACACTGGCACCGTGCCCTTCGACGGGCGAATCGCCGTCGATATCACGTCGACCGTTTCCGAGAAGATCGAATTGATCGGCTGCTATGCCAGCGAGAACGCACGCACCGGCGGCGCCTGGCAGGAATTCGCGCTGGCACGGTCCCAGACCCTTGGAAAAACCCATGGCGTAGAGTACGCGGAAGTGTTCGAGCCGGTCCGATACCTTCTGCCATGACAGGAATGAAACTTGAAGCGATGACGCAATGACTGATCAATTAGACCTTCAGGGCCGGCTGGTTTTGGTGACCGGGGGCGCCGGATTCATTGGCAGCCACCTCGTCGACCATCTTGTCGACGCCGGCGCCCACGTCCGCGTGATCGATGATCTTCGAAATGGCCGCACCGAAAACCTCCGCAACGCGGAACGCACGGCGCGGGTCGAACTGATCCGCAAGGATGTTTCCAGGCTGGCCGCCGATGACGCTGCGTTCAGCGGAGTCAGCTGGGTTTTCCATCTGGCGGCCATGGCCGACATCGTGCCGTCGATTGAAGAACCGACCGCCTATCTCGAAGCCAACGTCAATGGCACCGTTGCGGCGCTCGAGGCGAGCCGGCATCACGGCATCGAACGATTTGTCTACGTCGCGTCTTCATCCTGTTACGGCATCCCTGACGTTTATCCGACGCCCGAAACGGCGGAAATTCGGCCGATGTATCCCTATGCGCTGACCAAGTATCTGGGTGAGCAATGCGTCATGCATTGGGGAAAGACCTACGGCCTCGGCGTCGTTTCGCTGAGGCTGTTCAACGTCTTCGGTCCGCGGCATCGCACCAGCGGCGCTTACGGCGCCGTCTTCGGCGTGTTCATCGGACAGAAGTTGGCGGGCCATCCATTCACCGTCGTCGGCGACGGAGAACAAACCCGGGATTTTACCTTCGTCAGCGATGTCGTGGATGCTTTGATCACGGCCGGGAGCTCGGGGATCACGGGCGAGATCATGAACGTCGGGTCGGGGGGCACCTACAGCGTCAATCGATTGGTTGCGCTCCTCGGCGGCGACACTGTTCATGTCCCCAAGCGACCGGGCGAACCGGAGTCGACATTTGCAGACACGACAAAGATCCGGCGCCTCTTGGGATGGTCACCACGGGTTTCGTTCGACGATGGCGTTCGGATCATGCTCGACAATATCGAGGATTGGCGTGACGCCCCTGTGTGGACCCCCGAGAAGATCGAGGAATCAACGGCCGGTTGGTTCAAATACCTGGGGCAAACCAACGAGTGAAAATCAAGGCGAACAACTATGCCAAATGAAAGCAACCCGGCGCGGCCCGCTGCGTCGAATTCAGTTCGGGAGAAGATGAAATCCATCGCGGAGCTGGCCGAGATAGCGCGCCGCGCCCGCGACAACGGCCAGGTCGTCGTGCTGGCCCATGGTGTCTTCGACCTGGTTCACATGGGGCACGTCCGTCATCTGGAAGCCGCGAGGCGCGAAGGTGATATCCTCATCGTCACCACCACCGCCGATGCCCTGGTCAACCGCGGCCCCGGACGGCCGATATTCACGGAAGACCTGCGGGCAGAAATGCTGGGCGCCATTCAGTACGTGGACTGGGTCGGCATCAACCAGACACCCAGCGCGGAAGAGACGCTCGAGATCATTCGCCCCAACGTCTACGTCAAGGGCTCAGATTACGAAAATCCGGAAGACGACGTGACCGGCAACATCGCGCTCGAACGAGATGCCGTGGAGAAGTTCGGCGGCCGTCTGGTGTTGACCAAGGACATCACATTCAGCTCGTCCAATCTAATCAACCAGTATTTGAACGTCTACGATCACCCGCTCCGTGATTACCTGAATACGATGCGCCAGCAGGATACCGCGGACCGGGTGGCGTCCCTCATGGATATCATCGCGAAATTCCGCGTTCTGATCATCGGCGACGCAATCATCGACGAGTACCAATACGTCAACGCCATGGGCAAGGCCGCGAAGGAACACATCATCGCGACCCGGTTCCAGGAACAGGAAATATTCGCGGGTGGGGTGTTGGCGGCCGCCAACAATGTCGCCAACATCTGCGCCGAGGTCGAGGTCGTTACGATGCTCGGCAGCGGCGACGAACACGAGGAGTTTATTCGTGGCGCCCTCAAATCGAACATTACGCTGACGGCGCTACATCGAGACGGTGTGCCGACAACACGCAAGGTTCGCTTCATCGATCCGAGCTATATGCGAAAGCTGTTCGAGGTTTACCATTTCGATGATTCGCCACTCAGCGAGGACCATGAAGACACGGTCAACGACATCATCCGGGATCGCGCCAGCGACTTCGACCTGGTGATCGTAACCGATTACGGGCACGGCCTGATCGGGCGATCGACGATCGACCTTATTGTCGAGAAGGCTCGCTTCTTAGCCGTCAATGCGCAAACGAACAGCGCCAACATCGGATACAATCTGATCACAAAATATCCTTCCGCGGACTTCATCTGCATCGACGCGCCCGAAGCGCACCTCGCCACCGGCGATCGTTTCAGCGACATGGAACATATCGTCACCGACAAGCTGTCCGACATGGTCGACTGCGGCCAAATTGTCGTGACGCACGGTAAGCGCGGCTGCATGACCTATGATCACGAAGCCGGTGTGACCAATATTCCGGCGTTCACGAAAACCGTCGTCGACACGGTCGGCGCCGGGGATGCGTTCCTTTCCATCACGGCCCCGCTGGTCGCGGCGGGCGCGCCCATGGACCTGGCCGGATTCGTCGGTAATGCCGCGGGGGCGATGAAAGTCAGTATCGTCGGGCACCGCCGGTCAATCGAAAGAGCGCCGTTGTTGAAATACATCACCACGTTGTTGAAATAGCGAGACAAGCGAATGCGGGAAGCAGGAATATGAGCAAGAAATGGAATGTGCTGGTAACCGGCGGTGCCGGATACGTCGGCAGTGCGCTTGTGCCGCGGCTGCTAGAGGCAGGGCACGCCGTCACGGTTCTCGACCTCTACATCTATGGCGATGACCATTTCGCGGATCTGCGGAACAGCGGGCGCCTGCGCGAAGTTCGCGGTGACATCCGCGACCCTGATGTCGTCAGTCAGGCGCTCGAGGGCTGCAACGCGGTTATTCATCTTGCCTGCATCTCGAACGATCCGTCCTACGATCTCGATCCCGGGCTGGGCCGTTCGATCAACTACGATTCGTTCGGGCCTCTCGTGAAGGCCGCCAAGCGGACCGGCGTCGAGCGATTCATCTATGCGTCGTCATCCAGCGTCTATGGCATCAAGAGCACGCCAAACGTCACCGAGGACATGCCGCTTGAGCCGCTGACCGACTATTCCAAGTACAAGGCGCTGTGCGAAAACGAGCTGGCGGAGGAACGCCAACCGGGTTTTACAACGGTGTCGATCCGGCCGTCCACGGTTTGCGGCTATGCGTCGCGTCTGCGCCTCGATCTGACGGTGAATATCCTGACTAATCACGCCGTGAACAACGGCAAGATTCTGGTTTTCGGCGGCGCTCAGAAACGGCCCAACATCCACATCGACGACATGGTCGGACTGTATTGTCATCTGTTGCAGTGTCCGAGCGAGCTCATCGATGGCAAGGTCTTCAATGCCGGGTACGAGAACTTTCCGGTGGTAGAAATCGCCGAGATGGTGCGTGACGTGATCGGATCAAGCGTTCAGATCGAAACCGTGCCGACGGACGACAATCGATCCTATCATGTCAATTCCGATAAGATGCGCCGGGAACTCGAGTTCGAACCGCAGCTGACGATCGCCGATGCCGTGCAGGATCTGGTTACTGCATTCGATGCCGGCTTGATTCATGATCCGATGAACAATCCGCAATATTTCAATATCAAGAAGATGCAGGACCTCGGCCTCAAGTGAATGTCGACCATGCGTCTCGGCGTTGATTTCGACAACACGATCGCCTGTTACGACAGTGTGTTCCAGTCCCGGGCGAGTTCACGCGGCTGGCTTCGTCCGGCCGAGGAACTGACCAAGGATCAGGTGCGCGATGTCGTCCGCGCGCTCGAAAACGGCGAAGTGAAATGGCAACAACTGCAGGCCGAAGTCTACGGCCCCGCCATGAACGAAGCCGAAGTGATTCCAGGGGTCGAGGGCGTATTGAGGTCTTGCCGGGAACGCGGCATCCCGGTCTTCATCGTCAGTCATAAAACCCAGTATGCGAGACGTGATACCACCGGTACGGATATGCGCGAGGCCGCCCACCGCTGGATGTCGTCGCGTCGCTTCTTCTCCGAGGACGGCCTCTCGATCCCGGAGGCCAACGTTTTCTTTGAATCCAGCCGGGACGATAAGGTCAAACGTGTTGCACGACTGGGGTGCACGGTTTTCATCGATGATCTTCTAGAGGTTCTGTGTCATCCCCGGTTTCCGCACGGCGTACAGCGAATACTGCTCGATGGGGGCGCGCGCGCCGAAACGGTTCAGGGCATTCTATCCGCCACGTCATGGGAAAAAATTGGCTGTGAATTGTTCGGCGCCACCTGAGACCGGCGACGCGATGATGGAGATCGCGGCGGACCTGATCGGTGAGCCGATCACGGGAATTGAACGTGCGCGGCCTGGCGCCAATAATCAGGTCTACCGCCTGTCCACGGCGACGCGGGCCGTTGCCATAAAATTCTATCCGCAACACAGCGACGATTGTTCTGAGCGTCTTCATCGAGAGTATACGGGACTCGAATTCATGACGCGTCACGGTATTGACGTGGTGCCGCGGCCGATCGCGTGTTCGCCCGAAAACCACTGCGCGGCCTACGAATGGATCGCCGGCGACGCCGTGACGGACCCGACGGCGGCGGACATTGATGCGATGGTCGCCCTGGCGACGCGGTTGGCTGAACTACGGAACGCCGACGGTGCGGCGCAGTTGTCCCCGGCTTCGGCGAGTTGCCTTGCCGAAGACGATGCAATCGAACAGACCCGCACACGATTCGATCGTCTGAGAGATATCGCTCCGTCCGAGCCCGCATTGGATCGGTTCCTGATGGATGACCTCGGACCAGCGATCGGCCGCGCCGAACTCGCCCTCCGCGGTCAGCGCGGCAGCGGGGGGACGCCGGTCGGCCAACGGACCCTTAGCCCGTCGGATTTTGGATTTCACAACGCGCTGCGCCGGCACGACGGAACGCTCGTGTTCTTGGATTTCGAGTATTTTGGCTGGGACGATGCGACCAAAATGGTCGCGGATGTTCTACTGCATCCGGGATCGAATGCGTCGTCTGAATTGAAACAGCAATTCTTTATCCGTCTTGAGCCGATATTCGATCCGGGTGGCGATGGAAGTTTTCGCCAGCGTGTTGGCCAGCTTTATCCTGTTTTCGGCTTGATATGGTGCCTTATTCTGCTTAACGAATTCCTGCCCGAAAAATGGGTTCGTCGCAGCGCCGCCCGCGGCGGTGAACGGAACGCGGCAAAATCACGACAGTTGCGCCGCGCCAAGACATTGTTCGACTCTCTCAACGCCGACGGCGTCGCCCTTTTCACGATATAGAGCCAGCATGCCCCATCTCGATGAACGATCACTCCATCTGCGCCGGCTGGTCATTCGGGCCATGAAGATGGGCGGACGCGGCCATCCCGGATCGGCGCTGTCCATCATCGAGATTCTGCGCGTGCTTTATGATGGCATTCTACGGGTTCGGCCGAACGAGCCGGATTGGCCGCAACGCGACCGCTGCATCCTGAGCAAGGGCCATGGCTGCCTTGGGCTGTACGCGATACTAGCCGATTGCGGTTTCTTCCCTGTCGAGGAGTTGGACACGTTCTGCCACGTGGACAGCCGTCTCGGTGGCCATCCGGAGCTTGGGAAGGTTCCGGGCGTCGAAGCCTCGACCGGCGCTCTGGGACATGGACTTTCCATCGGTCTCGGCATGGCTCTGGCAGCGCGCCTGAACAAGACGGACTCGCGCATCTACGTCATACTCGGTGATGGTGAGATCAATGAAGGGGCGGTCTGGGAGGCCGCCATGTCGGCATCGAAGCATGGGGTCGGCAACCTGACGGCCATCGTCGATTACAACAAGCTGCAGTCGTATGGTCCAACCGAGATCGTTCAGCCGCTGGAGCCACTGGCGGACAAATGGCGTAGCTTCGGTTTCGACGTCCACGAAGTGGACGGTCACGATGTCGAGAAACTTGGGCATCTGTTCAATGACTTGTCGTCGCCGGGCGATGCGCCGCGCGCTGTCATATGCCACACAGTGAAGGGAAAGGGCATCCCGCTAGCGGAAAACAATGCCACCTGGCACCACAAATCGCGCCTGAACGAGAGCGAGCTCGCCGCGCTCCAGACGGCACTGGGAGCGGATTGATGCGTCGGACATGCCTCGACATGGTCCACCAATTGGCACGAGACGACCAGCGCATCGTCTTTATCGGTTCGGACCTGGGCGCCGGCGTCCTGCAGGAGATGAAAGACGAGATGCCGGAGCGGTATTTCATGGAGGGTGTCGCCGAACAGAATATTATCGGCATGGCGGCGGGGATGGCGCTCTGCGGCATCGTTCCCTACGTCAATACGATTGCCACGTTCATCACCCGACGCTGCTTCGAACAGATTGCCATCGACCTTTGCCTGCAGGACCTGCCGGTGAGGTTGATCGGCAACGGCGGTGGGCTGGTCTATGCCCCGCTTGGGCCGACCCATATGGCGATCGAGGATATCGCCATCATGCGTGCCTTGCCCAACATGACCGTCGTCGTTCCCACGGATGCCGACGAGATGCGCCGATTGATGCGCGCCTCGGTCGCGCATCCAGGCCCGATTTACATTCGCGTCGCCAAGGGCGGTGATGAAGTGGTGTCGCGCGACGCGGACGGTTTCGAGATCGGCAAGTCGATTAGGCTGCGCGACGGGGACGACGTGGCACTGATCGGCACCGGTGTGATGGTCGCACGCGCCCTCGGCGCGGCGGAGATTCTAGCTGAATCCGGCGTCTCGGCGGCGGTTCTGAACATGCACACAGTCAAGCCTATCGACGTGACTGGAATAATCGATGCTTGCGCCGACAAGCGTCTCGTCGTGACAGTCGAGGAACATGTCGCCACCGGTGGATTGGGCAGTGCCGTCGCCGATGTATTGATTTCGCACGGCGGCACAATGCCCCGGTTGCGTCGCCTGGCGATTCCCGATGCCTTTCCAGAGAACTACGGCTCGCAGGATGCGCTCTTGGAGCGATACGGACTGCAGCCGTCGCAGATTGCCGCCGCCGTTTTGGATGACCTGGCGCTGGCTGCCGCGGAATAGATTTAACCATCCCATGAGTTTTTGATTGCGGTGACCCTCCATGCATAAGGTGCGCTACTCCTACCTCCCCGAGCAGTTTGCCGAGGTCGACGAAATTTTCGACGAGCTTCGGCGTCTGGTGCAGTCCGGCGATTTCACGCTTGGTGCGCCGGTGGCAGAGTTCGAGGAGCGTTTTGCCGGCCTCATCGGCACCCGGCATGCCATTGGTGTCGGCTCGGGCACCGATGCCCTCAAGTTGCCCCTGAAGGCGTTGGACATCGGCACCGGCGATGAAGTCATCACGGCCGCCAATACGTTCATCGCGACGGTCGGGGCGATCGCTGAAACCGGCGCGCGTCCGGTCCTGATCGATTGCGACGACGGATTCTGCATGAACGTCGACCACCTGGAGCGCGCGATCACCGATAAGACACGCGCCATAATGCCGGTTCATCTCACCGGCAACGCCGTCAACATGGACAGCGTGATGACGGTCGCCGAAAAGCACGGCCTCGCCGTGGTCGAGGATGCCTGCCAGGGCATCCTCGCCGAATGGCGTGGGCAGCGTGCCGGAACCCTGGGCGCGGCGGCCGGTTTTTCCTTGCACCCGCTGAAGAATCTGAACGTATGGGGCGACGGCGGGGTCATCGTCACCAACGACGATGGCTTGGCCGAGAAGCTTCGCCTGATCAGGAACCATGGCCTCGTTAACCGCGATGACGTGGCTATTCTGGGCTGCAATTCGCGCCTCGATTCCGTTCATGCCGTGGTCGGCAACTGGCTCATCGGCCAGACCCATGACATCACGGAGAAACGCATCGCCAACGCGCGGTACTTCGATGATGCCTTCGCCGGAATGGACGGCATCCAAATCCCGCCGCGTGACCCCGGCGTCAAACACGTCTACCACCTCTATATGGTGTTCGCCGACGATCGCGATGCGTTGTACGACTTCTGTGTCGAGCGCGGGATTGAAGCGAAGATTCACTATCCCGTGCCGCTCTATCAACAGGAAGGCCTGAAGCCCCTAGGATATGAAAACGGCGACTTTCCAGTGACCGACCGCCACGCGGCGAGCGTCATTTCGTTTCCGGTTGACCAGCACATTACCCGTGAACAACAGGATCTGGTGATCGAGGTCGTTCGGGAATTCTATGGCTGACGCTGACATGCAAACACGGCGCGTTTCCTACGTCGACCTGGTGGTCAAGAGTGCGGCCGAGCGGGCAGCGCTGCATGCCTGCCTCGATGCGGTGCTCGATCACGGCCAATTCGTCGGTGGCGCGGAGGTCGAGGCCCTGGAAGTCTCCCTTGCCCGCAAGTGCGGGACCGCCCATGCGATCGCCGTCAACTCGGGGACGGACGCACTGACGCTTGCTCTGCGGGCGTTGGAAATTGGCCCCGGCGATGAAGTCATCACGCCGCCAAACTCGTTTGTCGCGTCGGCCGCGGCCATCGCCAATGTCGGCGCGCGGCCGGTCTTCGCCGACGTCCAGCCAGACCAGAATATTGACCCCGCCGCCATCAAAAACGTCATCTCGGCACGAACGCGTGCCATCATGCCTGTTCATCTGACCGGGCGCATCGCCGACATGCCGGCCATCAATGCGATCGCCGATGAACACAGGCTGGCGGTCGTCGAGGATGCGGCTCAGGCCATGGGATCGCGTTATGACGGCGCGCCGAGCGGTTCGCTGGGCACGATCGGATGTTTTTCGGCCCATCCATTGAAGAACCTGAACGCTCTTGGTGACGCAGGATTCGTCACCACGAGTGATGATGCGCTGGCAAATCGCATTCGGCGCCTCAGAAATCACGGCCTCGTTGATCGCGATACGGTGGCGGAATGGGGTGTCGTGTCGCGCATGGATGCGTTCCAGGCGGCGGTTTTGATGGTGCGTCTGGAAGAACTGGACGACGTCATCGCGCGTCGCCGCGCCAATGTCGCCGCCTACCGCGAGCGTCTCGATCCGGAGCGGATCTTCATTCCGCCCTGTAGGAACGAGGAGTTCAACAGTTTCCACACGCTGGTCGCCCAGACGGACCGCCGGGACGAGTTGAAGGCCTATCTGTCGGAAAGAGGGGTCGAGACCGGCATTCATTACGCCGTGCCCATTCATCTGCAGCCGCCGGCACGGGAACTTGGCTACAAGGTCGGCGATTGCCCGGTTGCGGAACGCCAGGCACAACGCATTCTAACACTTCCCATCCATCAGCACCTGACGGCCGACGACATCGCCTACGTCAGCGACTGCGTCATGGAGTTCCTGACATGAGTCCGACCGGCACCACGTTCCTGACGCCGGAGGAGCTTGCGCAATCTGAAAGTTTCATGAGCAGTGGCTACGTCATCGGCCAAGTCGAAAATAGGGACGAGCTAGACTGGCTGCGGCTCGAGGTCGCCCGTGCCGCCGCGGATTTTCTTGGACGCCAAGTGCCGGACGACATTGATGCGTTCCTGAATCACATCGATCGGGAGGTCGACGCGGCGGCGATCAATGATTTCCGGCTCGCCATCATCGGTGCCGTGAATGCGGTGGCGGCGCTGCGGCCGACCTACTTTTCACTGGCGCGACGGACCATCGAGGGCATCGTCGGCAACGAGTTGGCCATGCAACGCCATGTCAACCTCAGCATCCAGATGCCGTCCGACCGAACGTCGGTCCTGCCGGTTCATGCGGATGTCTGGTCGGGGGATTCGCCGTTCGAAGTGGTGCTATGGATACCGCTGGTCGATTGTTTCCGCACCAAGGCGATGTTCCTGCTGCCGCCGGACCAGAATGCCGAGGTGTCCGCCAGGCTCAGTGAGTTCGAGGACCAGACCGTCGAGGACCTGTACGCCGCCATCGAAGCGGATGTGCGTTTCATCGATATCCGGTATGGGCAGTTCCTGCTGTTCAACCAGAACCTCATGCACGGCAATCGGGTCAACGCGGAGAACGAGACCCGCTGGTCCATGAACTGCCGCTTCAAGAGCGTGTTTTCGCCGTACGCCGAGAAACGCCTTGGCGAGTTTTTCGAGCCCATTACATTGCGCGCGGCGACCCGCGTCGGCATGGCCTATGAGTGGCCCAAGGGTTTCGATGACTGAGCGCATCGGGCATCGCGGTTATGTGGGCAGCCGATCCTACTTCGATGCACAGCCGCCGCAACGGGTGCAGAATATCGTCATCCGCGATTACGCCACCCGCAACGGGTTGCACTATCTGCTCAGCGCGGTCGAGTACGCCATGCCGGGCTGCCACATGATGCTCGGAAACCTTCTCGACGAGCTTTCCGAAATCGAGGGCGTCATCTGTTATTCGATCTTCATGCTGCCGGTCGAGAACGACCGCCGGCTACAAGTCTACGCCCGCTTCCTGGAGAACGGTGCCACGCTCCATGGCGCACTGGACAACCTGGTCCTGGAAAGCCGGCATGACATCGCGCGCATCGAGGACATTTGGCTGGCGCGCAAGACGTTGGATGCCTGTCCGGTAAGTTTGTGAATGGTTCAACACGCCGAACCCCGCGGCCAGGTCGTGAGACCGGCATTGCCCATCGGGGACCGGCGTCGACATACGGCTGATCTCCCGGAGCGCCCGTAGCACCACGACGGAAAGTTAACGACAAGCGATCGAAACCGATCCATGAGCGAAAATGGCAATCATCAACTTCACTGAATCACTTCATAAGGCCACGCAACGAGACTATGTCGGGCGCGTCACCGAGCACGACAAGGCCGCCTGCGCCGAGATCGCGACCCAATGGGGCGCCGACTACTGGGACGGCGAGCGTCACCACGGTTATGGCGGTTATCATTACGATGGTCGTTGGCGACCGATCGCCGAGGCCATGGCCGAACATTACAACCTCAAGGCCGGGGAGCGTCTGCTCGACATTGGCTGCGGCAAGGGATACCTGCTCTATGAGCTTACCCAGGTCGTGCCGGGACTCGACGTCGCGGGGCTTGATGTTTCCAGTTACGCAATCGCCCACGCCAAACCCGAGGTTCAGGAACTGATCACCGAGGGTGGGGCGACGGAGCTTCCTTTTGCCGAGGATAGCTTCGATTGCGTCATATCGCTGGGTGCTTTACACAACCTGCCGAACTTCGACCTATGGCGCGCGTTGCAAGAGATGGAGCGGGTCGGAAACAGTGCCAGAAAGTACGTCATGGTGGAGTCTTTCCGGAACGAGCGCGAAAAGGCCAATTTGCTCTATTGGCAGCTCACGTGCCGGAGTTTCTACGCGCCCGAGGAGTGGTCGTGGTTTCTGGACCGTGCCGGATATCACGGCGACCTGGGTTTCATCTTCTTCGAGTAACCGAAGGGAAAATCTGTCATTGACCGTCCCTAAACAACGTACCGAACCGTTGTTTTTACTCGACGTTTTTGATAGGTTTCCCTCGCGAAATACCTCATCACTACAGTTGGTTTTTGCTTGTGGAGGCACTAATCGTGTCTTTGCCGAAAGAATTGGGTAGGAATAACGCTGTAATGAAGCCGTGGATCTATCTTGCAGACCTGACCCACACCGGTCTGGGCATCAACGCGCGCACGTTCCCGCTCGGCATCGGTTGTGTCGCCGCCCATGCAAAACAGGAACTCGGCGATGAGTTTCAATTCAAGATTATCAAATTCCCCGAACATCTTGCCGAGGCGCTTCGCGATACGCCGCCCAGCATCATGTGTTTTAGCCATTACGTCTGGAACTCCCGGCTGACCCACGAGTTCGCCCGCTACGCAAAACAACTGAACCCGAATATGACCATCGTTTACGGGGGACCCAATTTCCCGATTGATGTGAACGAAAGACAGCAGTTCCTGGATGAGAATCGCCATATCGACTTCTACATCAAGTGGGATGGTGAACTCGCATTCGTCGAACTCCTGCAGAATTTGCTGGCCAACGGACTCGACCCTGCCCGAATCAAACAGACGAGAAGCTCGATTCCGAATTGTTGCTACGTTGATGGCGATGACTATGTCGAGGGCCCGGACCAACGCGTTCGGGACTTGAGTAGTCTCCCGTCGCCTTATCTGATGGGCTTGATGGACGAGTTCTTCGAGTTCAACTTGGATATCTTGTTCGAGACAACGCGTGGGTGTCCGTACAGCTGTACGTTTTGCAATGATGGCCATATCTTCCGCAGCAAGGTCTTTCGCAAGACGTCGGAAATGATCCGCGAGGAGCTGGAATACATCGTCGCGCGCGTCGCGCCCTCCTCCGAACTGCATTTCGCGGATCTCAATTTCGGAATGTACACCGAGGACCTGGAAACCAGCCGAACGCTTCGCCATTTCATCGATCAAGACGGCTGGCCGAAGCGAATCACCGCAGCCTTCGGGAAGAGCCACCCCGACCGCATTCTGGAGGCGGTGGATATCATCAACAAAAACGACGACGGTATCCTAAAGTTCGGAGCCTCTTTCCAGACCACCGATCCATTTGTCTTGGAAAACATCGAACGCAAGAACATTCCGTTGGATCGGCTGATGCAGCTTCGTGATTTCAAGAGCGGCGAGTTCAGGAATCTTGAGTTTTTCACCGAGCTGATCGTTCCCTTGCCGGGCGACACGGTTGCGACTCATGTCGAATCCCTTCGCACCTGTATCGACGATTTGGGAATGAACAACATCGATATCCATCAGTTGACCGCTCTGCCGGGAACGAAGATGGCCGGTGCCGCGACTCGTGATCTTTACGAGTTTGACGTGCGCCACCGGGTTTATGTGGGCTGTCTCGGTGTCTATGAAATCGACGGCCGTGAGGTGCCTTGCGCGGAGATCGAAGAAGTCGTCGTCGGCACCAATACCATTTCGTTCGAGGGTTACCTGGAATGTCGCATCTTCGATTTTCTGGTGAAGACCTTCATCGACCATGACCTTTTTTCCGAGATATTCGGTCTGTTGAGCTGGTTGGAAGTCTCCGAATTCGGGCTGATCGAGGAACTGAAGGAAAATCACCTTTCGTCCTATCCGGAGATAGCCGCCCTCGTCGAGAAATTTGTCGGTGATACGAAAGCGCCGCTCTACGAGGATTTGGGCGAACTGAAATCTCGGCTCGAGAAGCGGGAGTTCGTCGATCGATACGTTCGTGGCGAGCTTGGCCGGAACGAGACCCTGTGGAATAGATCCCTCGCATACCTGGAGCACCAGTCAGCGCTTCACCAAGTCTTGCGCGACGCAACCATCGCCTATCTCGACAAAAAGGGACTGCTGACCCCATTGATCAAAGACTATGTCGATCAGGCAGCGCAGTTTTCGGAACTGCGAAAGTTCGACCCCAGGAAAATCGACGAAGAACGCACCGGCCTGTTCGATTTCGACTTCATTCAGGCAGGGGAGAATGGCTTCCGGGTCGACCCCACGAACGCCCGCATCGAACCGACAACCATCACCTTCCAGCATAAAGACAGCGATCTGCCGTTGATCCACAGCACGCTTGCGAAGTGGACCGATGAGCATGGGATCAATTTCGGGAAAGTGTTTCAAAAGGGCAACCTGAAGGTCATGGCGCGCGACGCATGGGTCGTGGCGCCCAATGAATGACCGATCCCCATGGGCCGCAGCCCGCAGTTAAGAACCCATTCCCTTCTTAATCCCGCCTGAATGAGTGGCCTCAATGATGTTAAAGAAACCCGACGTTTCCGAAGAGTATATGCAAAGTCAGGTTGCCAGCCTCGCCGAACGGCTGTCGCTTCAATCAATTGACGATGCCTGTTATTTCCCCAAGTTCGTCCAGATCGAGACCATTCGCCATTGCAACGCCCGCTGTCCGTTCTGTCCCGTCGATACATGGGATATGTCACAGCCGCTGATGAAGGATGCCCTGTTCGAAAAGATCATCGACGAACTGAGCGGTTACACGGACTGGATCGAGAATGTGAATATCTCCCGCTCCGGGGAACCCCTGCTCGACAAAAAGATCGCCAGTCGCATCAAGCGGGCCAAGGATGCTGGTCTGAAATTCGTCATGATTCAGACCAACGGCTCGCTCTTGGACGAGAAGAAAGCCACCGCGATCCTTGAGGCCGGTATCGACCAGGTCTACATCTCGATGGATTCGATCGATCAGGAAACTTACGAGAAAATGAGGGTGCGCCTCGATTACGACACTGTGGTCGCAAATATCAAAAACTTTTTCCGGCTTAGGAACGAAATTCGGCCGAGCACAATGATCAGGGTTCGGTCGATCTGCCCTTATCCGAGCGAGCCGGAATTCCGGGAAGCCATGCGACGGTGGCTGGCCTTCTGGGAGCCGCACACCGGCCCCAACGACCGGCTTCAATTCAAGCCCCTCCACAACTGGGGCAACAACAAGTCCTGGGATGCGGCGAGTCCCGACAGTGACACCGTCTACGATCCGTGCATAAGCGTCTGGTCGACGCTCAACGTCACAGCCATGGGAACCGTCGCGCTTTGTTGCCAGGATACCGATGCCAAGGTATTGCTCGGAGACGTCAATACGCAATCGCTCGCTGACGTTTGGCGCGGGCACGAATTTCAAGCCGTCCGCGACAAGCACAGTTCCGGCAATCGCAACGATATCAATTTCTGTATCGGTTGCCGGTCATTCGATCCGGAACATAGTACCATCGAGTTGGACAATTGATGGATTTACGCATGCGTACTCAATGCCGGAACAACGATGATCTCGAACGGGTAGGAGAAGCTCGATGAAGTACGATGCCACACACGTTTCCGAGGCGGAAGAGTTTCCCGTCACCATGACCTTGGAGTTGAGCGAGAAGTGCAACCTGCGTTGCCCATTCTGCCACCTGAGCGTTTTTGAGCCCGAGAAGCCCAATCAAATCAGCCTGGAGCAGTTCGAGGAGCATTTCGCGCCAGCCATGGCGCGGATCAAGTCGCTCACGTTGCACTACAAGTTCGAGCCGCTGACGTGTCGCGATTTCGTCCCTATCTTCCGACGGATTTCCGAATTCGATATCGAAACCTATTTTTCAACCAACGGCATCCTGCTGACCGAGAAGGCCCGCGACGTGATCGTCGGCAACCTGACGTACCTCACTGTCTCAGTCACCGGTTTCACACCGGAAAGCTACAAGAAACAGATGGGTTATGATGGCCTGGAGAAGGTTCGCAAAAACCTCCGCGCACTCAATGCCTTGAAGAAGGAGCGCGGCACGCGCTATCCGATCTTGCGGATTTCGACCGTGGGCAAGCTGGACGCCCTCGACGAGCTCAAATCAGCCGTCGATTTTGCTGATGAATTCGACGCGGAAGAAGGCGTGCAACTGACGTTCTTCCGGGCGATGGACGAATCCATGGAAAGCGAGCGCCCCGTCCACGATCCGGAGTTTTTCACGGCGACCACGAACGAGGCGCTGGCCTACGCGGAGAGCCGGAAGGTCAAACTGTTCCTCCAATCCGGCGACCTGGAAGCCAATCGCAAGGAAACGGAGGAACTTGGGCACAAATACTGCCGGATTCCCTGGAACGGGATGACCATTCAGCCCGATGGTGATGTCTTTCCTTGTCCGGTTGCCCATACCAGCGTCGGAAACGCCTACGAACAACCGATTGAGGAAATCTGGTCCGGCGAACGACTGGCGCACTTCCGTGACCGCGTCAACAATCCCGATGACATGAACGAGGAATGCCGGACGTGTCATCACTGCCGCGTCGGCTCGGTTGTCCGAACAGAAACAACAGACCTCTCTTACAAGGACTCCTTCCTGCGCTTGAAGCGCAAGGACGAGAACGTCCGCCGGGCTGGTTGAACGACCTGGACACATTGCTGGACGTGCTCGTCATCGGTGCCGATTCAAGGATCGGCGGTGCTGTCATTGACCGGCTAACAAACCAAGGCGTGCGCGTTTTCGGCACGACCCGCCGCCCACGTGACCGCCGTCGCGAGCATATCCACTTGGACCTGGGCGAACCGTTTGACATCCGGTCCCTACCCCCGGCGCGCGCCTGCCTGATCGCCGCCGCGATCACATCGCTGGAAGCCTGTGAAAACGATCCGCGAGCGACAGCGCGCATCAATGTCGACGCGGTGGCCCGGTTGGCCGACGATCTCGCGGCGCAAGGCTGCTTCACCTTGTTGCTGTCGACCAACCAGGTGTTCCCCGGCGAGATCGCACATCCAAGGGCATTGGAACCAACCCGGCCGATGAATGCTTACGGCAAACAGAAGGAACGGGCGGAACGGAAGGTGTTGAAACTCGATCCCCATACCGCCGTCCTGCGCCTCAGCAAAGTCATGGAGGCGAGGCCGAATTTATTCCGCGGATGGGCCGAACGCCTATCGAGGAATGAAAGTGTGCAAGCCTTCTCCAACATGGTTCTAGCGCCTCTCCCATTGGGCTTTACGGTCGATATCATCTGCCGGCTTTTGATGAGCCGTCAGCCCGGGATATTTCAGGCTTCCGGCGACACGGACATCGATTATCACCAGGTGGCCGAGATGTTGGCCGACAGGCTCGGCGTTAGCCGTTCGCTCGTTGAGGCGACGTCCGCCAGCGATGCCGGCCTGGACTTCGCGGCGCCAAAGCACACCACTCTCGACATGTCCCGCTTGCACGACATGTTCCAGCTGTCGCCACCGTCAAGCCGATCCGTCATCGAGGCGTCCCTTGATGCGGTCGTTGTGGCGAATTAGCGGTCGAGCTCGTGGAAGATCGCTCTAAAATCCTGATTCTGGGGGCCGGGTGCGCCATCGGCCAACGGTTGCAGGCGGCGCTTGGGCCGCAAAGGACTCTCGCCACCTATCGGCGACGCAGCGTACCGGAGGGGCTCTACTTCGAGCTTCCCGGCATGGAACTATCGGAGATCATCGATCGGCCGAGCCGTTTCAGCCACGCCGTCATCCTGCTCGCGGAAACCGATCCGGATACGTGCTTTCGAAATCGCGCCGATGCCGAGGCGATCAATGTCGACGGCATAAGACGCATCATAGATTGGTCGCTTGATCACGGGATCGTACCCGTGTTCACCTCTTCGCGGTCCGTGTTCGACGGCGAGAAGGGCGACTACGTGGAAAGCGACCCGGCACGGCCGATTACCGAGTACGGCCGCCAGAAGTTGAGGGTCGAACGCTATCTCGAGGACGCGGGCGCGCCATTCACCATTCTTCGATTGTCGAGTGTCGTCGGTATCGAGCCCGGCGACGGCACGCTGTTCACCAATTGGCTGCCAGCGCTCGATCGCGGTGACACGATCCGGTGTGCCCAGGACCAACGGTTTTCTCCAGTGTTCATCGACGACGTGATCGCGGCATTGGTCGCAACTGTCGAGCAGGATCTGCGCGGGACCTTTCACGTCGCCGGCCCGGCCGGCATGACACGCCTTGAGATGCTTCAACTTCTGATCGGCGAAATGCGGCGCCACGGCCCCTGCGACGTGACCGTAGACGCCTGCGACCTGGACGAGTTCCCGACCCTCGAGCGACGGCCGCTCGACACCACCATGAGGGCCGATAAACTGACCGCCGCAACGGGCCTCCGCTTCCGTCATCCGACCGACATCTGTGCCGAAATCTGCGCCTCCGAGGCGGCCCGACGACGGGTCGGGCGGGATGGCCTTGTTGCCGAGACGCGTGCATGACCATCCGGGCCCAAGTGTTCAAGATTTTTCAGCTCGGCTCCGCCATCGGATTTACGGCGGTCGTTCTGCCGATTCTCTATCTGATAGAGCCGTTCTGGCGCATTCGTATCGGGTTTCTGGTCGAAGATCGCATCGGCCATCTTTCCACCGATGTCGAGTTCTACTTGCGCCAGCAGAGCATGGATGGACCTCGTCCGCGAACCACGGTCCTGTTCATCGTCTGGAATCCAGCTAACCGTCAACTCTTGGAGATGTGGAGGCGGCAATTGAATATTGTCGAAAGTCGCTGGCTGCGGCGCGCCTCTCACGGGTTTGATGCCATTCTGCGCCGGACACGGTTTTTTGAAGCCATCCCGGTGACCCATCCCAAACGCCACGATCTGATCGTGCACGAAGCACCCGTTATTTCGTTCACCGCGGATGAAGGCGACCGGGGCGGTGATCTCCTACGCAAGATGGGTGTCGGTGAGAATGATTGGTTCGTCTGCTTTCACACCCGCGATCCCGTCTACATAGCGACACGGGAAGGATTCGGCGACAAACCGTCTTGGCAAGACAACAACACTTTTCGAAATTGTTCGATCGAGAACTATTACATGGCGGCGCGTTGGATCGCCGATCAAGGTGGATTCGCCATTCGCATGGGCTCGGCGGTGGAAAAGGCCCTGCCGGATTTGGGCCCGCGGGTGATCGATTACGCCACTCATTACAGGAGCGCGTTCGGCGATGTCTATTTGCCCGCCAAATGCCGGTTTTTTCTCGGGGGCGCCGCCGGACTTAACAATATCTCTTTGATTTTTGACGTTCCAATTGCACTCGCCAATTGGTCGACTTACTACCACTCAGGCCACGGCCCGAACAACATCTACAATCCGAAGCTTCTCCGCCGCGCCAACGGAGATCTTGTTTCGTTTCCGGAACTGAAACGATTGGGATTTTTCGACATCGATGGGCGAAAAGAATCCTTGAGCATTCTGGCGAGCCAGTTGGACCTCGAATGGGCCGAGAATTCCCCGGAAGAGGTTCTGGGAATCTGCCAGGATATGGTGGAGAAGCTTGAAGGCATACCGCCGGCGCCGGAGGCCGCGCGCCTTCAAGAGGTCTACAGGACATTCTATCCGGAGGAGGAAGCGCATCCGTTGGCGAGCCCGATCGCGCCCCGTTTCGCTTTGAAGTACAGCCAGCTCATCCAACCATCATCGAAAGAATGCACGTCGGCGCCGTTGGGCAGGGCGCGGGGAAGCACCGCCGAACAGCCCCGGAACGACGGAACCACCCTCTGACCCTTGATGGGTATGCCCAATCGGCCTAGAAACCCGTGAGTTCGCACGAGAAACTTTCGGAAATCCATCATTAATGAATTGATGATCATGAAGGTAATAATCTATACCCGTTGGCAAATATCGATCCGTTTCGACGCGTGAGTGACGGCAGGCATGACATGCTTGGTCGATGCATCGATACGGACGCGGTCGCGAGTCGGCTTCGATCCGTGCCCGAGGCTTGAATACCATGGTGCCGGGGTCAGGAATTCGGCTATTATCATGAGGTCGTCCACTCGGCCAGAAGGCGCACGTTGGCACGAGGCCGGCGCCAGAACGAGATAGGAAATACGGTCATGGCGAAGAAAAAACTGGTTCTCATCTACCCCAACCAGCGCTGGGAAAAGTTCGACATCACGACCACATGGAACCTGAGCCCCATGGTGCTGTGTTTGCTCGGCGCCATGGTCAAGGAGGATGTCGACGTCGAGATCATCGACGCCCAGTTCTATGACCTCAGTGTGGACGAATTCAAGGAACGCATCCGCGAGAGCGCACCGGATTACGCCGGAATCTCGGTTCTGACCTCGGAGTACGAGAACACGCTGGACATCACCGCCGACGCCATCAAGGAGATCGCCCCCGAAACCGTTGTCGTCGCCGGCGGCGTACATGTCACCATCGAGTATCGCCGTGTCATGAAGAACCAGAACATCGATTATGCGGTTCGCGGCGAGGGTGAGTATGTCCTCCGTGATTTGATCCGGTTTCTGAACGGGACCAACAGCGAACTCCCGGTGAACGGCCTCGTCTATAGACAGGACGATGAACTGGTCGTGCTGCCGCAGACCTTTATCGAGAACCTGTCCGAACTTCCGTGGGCGGATTTCGATCTCGTGAATTTCGACGACTATATCAACACAGGCGCTCGCCACGGGCCACTCCGCGCGCCGGAGTATCCTGCCTTGCGCTGGATGGTCACACGTGGATGTCCGGTCGGTTGTTCGTTTTGCCAGGTCGAGTTCATTTCCGGCAAGCCGGTGCGAACGCGAGACCCCGAGGACATCGTCGCCGAGCTCGAATTCCTGAAGGAGAAGTATGGGATTAAGTCCATCCTGTTCGAGGATGACAATATGTCGATGCCCAGGAAATTCTTCATGGAGTTGCTGGAACTGATGATCGAGCGGGAGCTCAATCTCAAGTTCATCATCCAGGCGTTCGCCATCTTCACGCTCACAGACGACATGCTCGATCTGATGGTCAAAGCGAACTGCCAAGGGATCAACGTCGCCATCGAGTCGGGAAGCCAGCGCGTTCTGAAGGAAATCGTGCAAAAGCCGGTTCGCCTCGATCTGGTCCCCGAGCGGATCAAGAAGGTCAAAGACCGCGGCATGTTCGTGCTTGCCAATTTCATCGTCGGCTATCCGGGAGAGACCTGGGACGAAGTTCAGGAGACGGTCCGGTTTGCCGAACATTGTGGCGTCGATTACGCCAAGCTCTTCGTCGCGGTGCCGCTCAAGGGCACTAAGATGTGGGACATGGCCAAGCGATTGGGCGTGCTCGACAAAGCGGAAGACGATATTTCCGTGGATTGGCGATATGGTCAGATCACATCCGACGAATGGACCGCGAAGGACATCAGCATCCTGCGTGCATATGAGTGGGACCGGATCAATTTCTCGACACCGGAACGCCGCGCGCGCGTCGCCGAGATCTGGGGTCTTTCCATCGAAGAAATGGCGGCGATCCGCAAGCGAACGCGCGATACGCTGACGTTTGATGCCAATCTGGTTTCGAATGCCACCCCGAGCATGCTGCTGAAAAATGACAAGGACGACCGGTCGGTGGCGTAAAGCCATCGAGCGAACCGATCACAACCCAGCGAACGTGAATAACGTCGTGCGTATATGGCGTGCCGATCAAGTGCTACGTCGTCCGCTTTGAAAAACCCGAGCTCCGCGTCCTGTCCGGGCACCATCGGTCCCGGCATTGCACTGAAATATCGGCATCTCGCCCCGCATTCGTCGTGAATGACCACGACAGCGGGGTCGGATCAGCCGCGTTCAGCATCGCGCATGCCAACCATGAAGATAAGCGATCCATGAAGAAAAGCGAAACCGGGCTTGCCGCCGCGATATTCAAGGCCGTTGGGCTGTTGGACCGCAGTGTGCGCGTGCAATTCGTGGGCATTCTGGTCCTGATGGTCCTAAGCGCCATACTGGAGATGCTCAACGTCGGCATGTTGCTGCCCTTGGTGCAGATCATTCTGAAACCGGAGGATCCCCTGACGCTGCAGCTGATCGCGCACATCAAGGAATTTCTCCCGGGGACAGACATGCTTTCCGGCTTTTGGTTCATTGCCGTAGCCTTGCTGGCCGTCTTTGTGATCAAGAATATCCTCATCGGTATCGCCGTTTATCTTCAGTCGCTGTTCGTCGCCATAACCCAGGCAAAGATGACAACACGGCTATTAACGTCGTTCGCCCACAAGCCCTACGAGGATCATCTGGAGCTGAACTCAGCGAATACGGTCTACGACATCACCAATACGGCGCCCGCCGTTGTCGGCGGCATCCTCCAACCGTCACTGGCCATGGTCATGGAGGTTCTGCTGGTTTCCGGCGCCGCCATTGCGTTGTTCGCGATCGCTGCCAAGGGCGCGACGATTGCGGCCGTAATCGTGGCCGTAGCCCTGATGCTGTTTTACTTCGTGGTCAGGCACCGGCTGTTCGATTTGGGCCGCCGGCAGCGAACGGTCAATAGCACCATCTCGCGCTGGTCCCATTTCTGCCTCGGGGCCACGAAGGACAACCTGATCCTGGGAAGAGCCGGACACTTCATCGACATCATCTCGGATCTCGCACGCGAGAGCGCCCGCATTACAGCCACCATCCAGGTCATCAACCAGTTGCCGCGAATCTATGGCGAGGTCGTCATTGTGCTGGCGATGATCGTCGTCTGTGCGGTGGTGGTTCAGGACCAGGGATCGATCCAGGAAGCTCTTCCTGTATTGGCCGTGTTCATGGCCGCCGCATTTCGGGTTTTTCCGTCGGCCAACCGGATCGTTCATTATGCCGCCGCCATCAGGCAATCGACGGCGCTGCTGGATGCCGTCTACGAGGATTTGCGCGAAGCCCACGAACGCGAGATCGAACCGCTTCCCGAAACCCCTGCCGTTGCCGTGCCGTTCGAACACGAGATCCGCCTGGCGGATGCCAGCTACCGCTATCCCAAAACCGAAACGTTCGTGATTCGCGATGTCAGCCTGACCATCAACAAAGGTGAAACCATCGCCATCGTCGGGCCGACCGGGGCCGGGAAAAGTACTTTGGTCGACATTATTCTGGGCCTGCTGCCGCTCACCGAGGGTGAACTCCTCATCGATGGCGTCCCCGTCCTCACCGGAACAAGCGTCTGGCAGGGTCGTGTCGGATACGTGCCGCAGAGCATCTACCTTCTCGATGATTCGTTGCGCAGGAATATCGCACTGGGTTTGCCTGACGAAGAGATCGATGATCAACGCCTCGCCGAGGTTTTACGCTTTTCCCGCCTCGATGATGTCGTGGACTCCATGGACAACGGCCTCGACACCATGATCGGCGAGCGCGGCGTCCGCATGTCCGGCGGCCAGCGCCAACGGGTCGGGATCGCACGGGCGCTCTATCATGATCCGGAGCTGATGGTACTGGACGAGGCAACGTCGTCTCTCGACAGCGAAACGGAACACGAGGTCACCAGCGCGGTTCGCGGCCTCCAGGGAACGCGGACGATGATTGTCATCGCCCACCGGCTGAGCACAGTCCGGCACTGCGACCAGATCTTTTTCATCAAGGACGGCACGCTGGACCAGGCTGGCACCTTTGACGAACTCATGAGCAACAGCACGGCGTTCCGACGAATGGTCGAGCTATCGCGCGTGGATCAAGACGCGAAGAACATCGCGCCGTCGGTGGGTCACTTCGTCTCAAACGAATGAGAATTGGAGCCATGGCAAAATCTTTCAAAGAAAAAATAGGCGATCGCGACATCTGCCTGGGCGCCTGGCTGACAATGCAGTCTCCGCAGATTGCAGAGGTGATGGCGTCGTGTGGGTTCGACTGGCTTTGCGTCGATATCGAGCACACGCCCCTCGATGAATCCGACACATTGCTGGCTTTCATGGCCGCCGAGCGCCACGGCGCGGCGCCGGTCGCGCGCTTGCCGTCCGCCGACCCTTTCCTGGCGCGGCGCCTTCTTGATGCTGGCGCTCAGGGTCTTATTGTCCCGGTGGTCGAGGATTCCCGCCGTTTCTCAGAGTTCGCGGACCACTGTTTGTATCCCCCGAAGGGTCGGCGTGGCATGGGGCTCAGCCGCGCCAACCTCTGGGGGGATCGCTTCGACGAGTACACCGGCGATTTCGAACCGGTCCTGGTCGCCCAGGTCGAAACGCGGAAGGGCGTTGCCAACATCGACGAAATTGCCGCGCTCGAGGCGGTCGATGCCGTCTTTTTGGGGCCCTATGATCTTTCGGCCGATCTGGGCCAGCCGGGCAACTTCGAAACCGAAGCCTTCGCGGACGCCATCGATAGCGTCCGGTCGGCCTGTGAACGAGAGGGCAAAGCCGCCGGATACCACCAGGTCGCGCCCGACATGGCGGCGCTGCGTGAACGCATTGCCGAAGGCTACCGCCTGCTTGCCTACGCAACCGATGTGGTAGCCATGCGCCAGGCTTTCACAGGCATTCGTGAACTGATCGCCTCGACGTCTTGAGCAACATCTGCATCATTCCAGCCCGCATGGCCTCCGGTCGCTTTCCGGGCAAGCCCCTTGAGCCGATTCTCGGCTTGGCGTTGGTGCTGCACGTTTACGAACGCTGCCGTCTCTGTGACGATCTCGACCGCATCGTCATCGCCACCTGCGACGAGGAGATCCGCGCCGCCTGCGAAGCGCACGGGGCCGAGGTGGTGATGACGGCGGATACCCATCCAGGATGCGTCGACCGTACCGACGAAGCAGTCCGGATCGTCGGCGCTGACTACGCCAACGAAGACCTGGTCCTCATGGTGCAGGGCGACGAGGTTATGGTGACGCCGGAGATGCTGTCCGACATGGTCGCCGCCTTCGCGGCATCGGGTGCGCCTGTCGTCAATCTGGCCTCGCGGCTCTACGGCGACCAGGAGTTCACCGACATCAACGCGGTCAAGGTGGTGATGGCGCCCGACGGCGATGCCCTCTACTTTTCGCGGGCAGCCATTCCCTCGCGTGCGCGGGACGAGCGCGACGACGACGCCTTCCCCATGTATCAGCAGACCGGCGTCATCGGGTTCTCCAAGGCGTTCGTGCATCGCTTCGGCGAGATGCCGCAAACGCCGATGGAAACCATTGAACGCGTCGACATGCTGCGTGTCCTCGAGCACGGCCTGAGCGTGCGCATGGTCACGACCGAGCGCACGACCATCGGCGTCGACACGCCGGCGGACAAGGCGCGGGCGGAGACGCACCTCGTCGCCGATCCGACGACCGCCCGCTACCTGGGGACAGGGTCCTGACGGCAGTCCCGCTTCGTGTCGGCATCGCCGGATATGGGGTCGTCGGGTCGCGCCGGCGCGAACATATCGACCGGCACGCTGGCCTGGAGACCGTCGCCGTCTGCGACCGCAAGTTTGATGACCGTGGCGTCTTCGACGACGGGGTCCGGTACTACACCAACTATCGGGATCTGCTGGCCGAGGAACGGCTTGATCTGTTGTTCGTCTGTATGACCAACGACATCGCGCCCGAGGTCGCCATCGCCGGTCTGGAGACCGGCCTGCACGTGTTCTGCGAGAAGCCGCCCGGACGCGATCTGGACGACGTGGCCCGGGTGATCGCCTGTGAGCGCCGGCACCCCGGACTGAAGCTGAAGTATGGCTTCAACCACCGCTACCACGATTCGGTGCGCGACGCGCTCGACGTGGTCGGCTCGGGGGAGCTCGGCAGGGTCATCAATCTGCGCGGTGTCTACGGTAAGTCGGCGATCATCAACTTCGAGTCTGACTGGCGCACGCAACGCGCCGTCGCCGGTGGCGGTATTCTCCTGGATCAGGGCATCCATATGGTAGACCTGCTGCGGTTGTTTGCCGGGGAGTTCGAGGCTATTCACAGCTTCGTCTCCAACGGCCATTGGCACCACGATGTCGAAGACAATGCCTACGCGTTGATGCGGACGGCCGACGGCGTGGTCGCCATGCTTCATTCCTCGGCGACGCAATGGCGTCACCGCTTCCACCTGGAGATCGCGCTCGAGAAGGGCACTCTGGTGCTGGCCGGCATCCTCTCCGGGTCCAAGAGCTACGGGCAGGAAACCCTGACCATCGCCCGCGCCGCGCCCCACGATCGCGGCGATCCGGAGGAGGAGGTCCGCCATTATGATCACGATCCCTCCTGGGCCGACGAGATCGCCAATTTCGCGGATGCCATCCTGAACGACCGCCCGATCAGCGATGGATCATCAGAGGACGCGCTGAGCACCATGCACCTCGTCTATCGCATTTATTGCGCCGACGCCGCTTGGCGGGATAAATGGGATTTGAATGATGTCTTGCCGAGTATTGATCGGTGAGATGCCGGGTCGCCGACTGTCACTCCTGCGACGCTTGATTCAAAAGGCCCACACGCCGATGAATGATCGTCCGTGCCTGCGTCTCCACGACAGAAAACGGGTCCGATGATACAGAGCGCCTGGATCCGCGCCGTGAACCTGCTTTTGTCGATGGCAGCCCTCTTTGCCGGCATGGTTCTTGTCTATGTGATCACGCGCGGCGACCAACTGCTTGTCTCGCCGGCGAAGTTCGGACTCTTTGTCGGCACCCCCGTGGCCCTGCTGACACTCGCCATGGGTCTCAGGCTAACGAGACCAGAAGTCCGTGCCCTATGGACCGTCATGCTCGTCGCCATCGGCGCAGGGGTTTATGCCGCCGAACTGTATTTCGTCGTCGACAAGTTTTCCGCGACGCCTGGTTTTTCGGCGCCCAAGACTGAGGAGCCGTCCAACGATGCCCGGTCGCCGTGGGAGGTGATCCGCGATATGCGCGCCGAAGGCGCACGCGCGGTTCCCGCGATTGTGCCCGAATATCTCCTGAAGACGACTGTGTCCGGTGAACTGCGCTCGCCCATTCGGATTTCGGGGAGCGAGGTATTGCCGCTATCGGGCGTGGCGAACAGGCCGACAGTATTGTGTAACGAAGCCGGATATTATGTTTCCTATGATAGCGACGATCACGGCTTCAATAACCCGCCCGGGATGTGGAAGGTTGGAAAAGCCGATATCGTCGCACTGGGCGACTCCTTCGTTCACGGCTATTGCGTCAACGGCGCGCGCAACTTCATCAGCCTGATCCGCGATCACTATCCCACCACGGTCAATCTCGGAACCAGTGGCGCCGGCCCACTGATCGCACTGGCGTCATTGATGGAGTTCGGCCCCTTGCTGCGCCCGCGCAAGGTGTTGTGGTTCTTCTTCGAGGGAAACGACATCCCAAGCAACCTCGAGGTCGAGTCCCGTGCGCCGCTACTCATGCGCTACCTGGAGACGGGCAAGACGCAAAATCTGGTCGAGCGTCGTGACGCGGTCATGGCGGCCCTGTCTGATCATGTCGAAACCATCGTCGCGACGAAAAAATCCGGAACCGCAAGCGACGCCGGAACCCTGCAACATATTATAAGTTTCATTGGCTTGGCCGAACTGCGTGCGCGGCTGGGCATGCCGACGACATTGGACCAGCCGGACTTCGATCTGTTTCGTCAAATTCTGGAAACGGCGCAAAGCGTGGTCGCCGGCTGGGGCGGCGATCTCGTGTTCGTCTATCTGCCAACCTGGTCATCCGTCGCCGAGGAAGGCGAGGACAAGGCATATTCCGCAATCAGAGAGCCCGTACAGAAGATTGTCTCGGAACTCGGCATTCCGCTGATCGATGTCTACCAGTCGTTTCGGCGACATCCGAACCCGCGCGATCTGTTCCCCAACCCGTCCGCACACTATGGGGACCTGGGGCACGCGCGGGTCGCTGACGAGGTCCTGCGTCACCTGGACGGTTCGTGATCCCGCGAATGCCCGCCCCCTCGTGGACCACCATTGTGTTCGATCTCGATGGGACGATTATCGACAGCGTTCCGGAGGTGCGCGCCGCCCTCAATCGCCTGCTCGGCACCTTCGGCCTGCGGCCGATCACCGAGGACGAAACCTTGGCGTGTGTCGGCCGAGGGGCCCGGAAGACCATTGAAAATGCCATTGCTTTGACAGGGGCCGATGCCAGATCCATCGACATCGCCGACGCAGAGGAATCCTATCTGACCCACTATACCGAGGCGCGCGGCGCCAACACGATCATATATCCGGGCGTTGTCGAAGTTCTTGAAGGTCTGCGCGCCGCTGATGTTTCGATGGGGATTTGTTCCAATAAACCGGCGTCCACCACCGCCACGACGTTGACCGACCTTGGCCTCGCCCGGTACTTCGACGCAGTCGTCTGCCCGGAGGATACCCCACACTGCAAACCGGATGGACGCCACATACTTTCGACGCTCGAACGTATGGAGCGGTCACCACAGCACGCCTGCATGGTCGGCGACAGTGAGACGGATGCGGATGCAGCGCTTTCAGCGCGCATCCCCTTCATCGCTGTCAGCTATGGTTATAGGCATCGCCCCCTCGACACATTTGGGGCCGCAGCCGTGATCGATAGTTTCGACAAACTCCCCGAGGCTCTCGCCGAGATTTCACCATGATCAATTCGATGAAAATTGCCGTATGCTCGCGCTCATTCTCTGCGCACCCTGTCCTACGCAGGGAACTTTTGGACAAATATGAGCATGTTCAGTTCAACGACGCCGGTGCGTCTCTGAAGGACGATGCGCTTGTCGATTTTGTCGCCGGACACGATGCGATGATCGTCGGCCTTGAACGCGTCAATGATGTTTTTTTGGCGCGCCTTCCGGACCTTCGCGTGGTTGCCAAGTATGGCGTCGGACTGGACGGCATCGATACCGAGGCCATGCGCCGGCGTGGCGTTGCGCTGGGCTGGACGGCTGGGGTCAACCGGCGCTCCGTCGTGGAGCTGTCCATCGCTTTCATGATCTCGTTGTTGCGCCATGTCCCCGTCGCGACAAGCGCCGTGAAGAACGGCGAGTGGCGCCAACTGGTCGGCCGGCAACTGTCGGACCGCACTGTCGGCATCATTGGTTGCGGCCATGTGGGCAAGGACCTGGCGCGCTTGCTGCGGGCCTTCGGCTGCCGGGTTCTTGCCCATGACGTCCTCGATTTTCCCCAGTTTTACCACGAGAACGGCATCGAGCCGGTATCGCTGGACGAACTTCTGAGCGAAGCCGAGATCGTCAGCCTGCACGTGCCACTCGACGACACCACGCGGAACATGCTGGACGCCGAACGCCTCACGGCGATGCGAGACGGTGCCCTGCTGATCAACACCGCGCGTGGCGGCCTCGTGGATGAAGGCGCACTCAAGGAATTGCTGAGCGACGGCCATCTTGCCGGCGCCGCCTTTGACGTGTTCGCCGATGAACCGCCGACGGACTTGGAGTTACTGAACTTGCCTAACCTGATTGCCACCCCGCACATCGGCGGCAGCGCCGAGGAGGCAGTTCTCGCCATGGGACGCGCTGCCATCGACGGCCTGAAGACGGCGACGGTTCCCGGGCCTGGTTGATTGTTCGCTCTCGTACTCGATGATACTCGATGCCAGTCCTTCTGAGACGGTCTTGTGATCTCCCGGCCACGGGGGACTGGGAGTCTTGCATCGCCATTGGCGATGTCGGTATGACGGTCCCGGGGCCGTTGTTGCCTGATCTGGCTTTCCGATTGGAGGCCGCCTTTGGCGCCATGGCCGAAACCTGGTGGGAACTCGCGCGGCGCTTGCAGGAAACGCCGAGCGCCGAGCTCGCCCACGCGGCCTGTTGCAATCCGTCGCCGTCCGATCTGGGTGAGATGTTGGCATGGGACCGCTTGGTCGGAGAAATTGCGATGGCGGAAGGCAACGTCCTCGTGATCTGCGACGATCCGTGGCTGTTTCGTCAGTTGGAGACCCTCGAAGGCGTGCGGACGGGACGGCGGCCGGCTCTACTTGCCCTCATCCTGGGGTGCCGCATGCGCGGACTGGCCGCACGATCGAAGGCGGCGCTCGCAATGGCCTGGTCGGCCTGGGCAACGCGCCTGCAGCGTTCCACCAAAACTGTCGGGCACCCGGCGATTCTGGTCTACGGCCATGGCGCCAGCCGAGCAGACGGAACGGATGCCTATTTCGGTGACCTCCTCTCGACCACGCCGGCCCTGCGCCGGGTGTTGCACACGGATACGCGCTGGAACGGCGCCGCGGCGCTCGCCGCCGATGGGCGAACCTCAGCCCTCCACGCCTGGGGTTCGGCCATCTATGCGATGATCGCGCTGCCCTTTGCGCGCTGGCGACCTCGGCGATCCGACGTCGGGGGTCGGTACGGCTGGTTGGTGCGCCGTGCCGCAGAGCGCGAAGGTGCAACGGGGGCGCCGGCGATGACACGATGGCAGATTCATTGCCAGGAACGCTGGCTGCGCAACACATCTCCGCGCACCGTGATCTGGCCATGGGAAAACCAGCCTTGGGAACGCCCGCTCGTCCGTGCCGCGCGCAGTGCCGGCGTTCACACCGCAGGTTATGTCCACACGATCGTTGGACACCACATGTGGAACCAGAGCCCACGCGCCAACCGGGACGGCCTCGACGCCATTCCCGACGCCATCCTTTGTAACGGTCCCGGTTACGCCAAGGACCTGGAGCGCCAAGGCCTGTCGCGCTCGCACATGGAGATGGCCGGGGCTTATCGCTTCCGGCCCCCCGCACCGTTGCCCCATGATCGCGACGGACCGGTGTTCGTGGCGCTTTCGGGCACCCTCTCGGTGACGGCGGAACTGATGCGCGCCGTCGAAAACGCCGGGCGGTGCGGGACGCAATTCCTGGTCAAGGAGCACCCCATGTATCCCTATGCGTTCCAGGAATCGGAGTGCATCCGCCGGACGTCCAACGACCTCTATCACCAGCCACCGCTTGCCGCCGTCGTTTACGCGGCAAGCGCCGTCGGGCTGGAGGCGCACCTGGCGGGCATCCCGGTTATCCGGTTCGTCCCCTCGGGCCGCGTGGCGACCAATATACTGCCGCCGGGCATCAACCTTCCGACAGCCGATGCGTCGACGCTGGCGGCCGCCATCGCGTCCTTGGAGCCGATGCCGCCGACGCCGTGGGAGAAAGTATTCCAGCCGGTCGACCCGGCAATCTGGAAACGCCACCTGGACGCCGCGCACGAGGCCATGCCAGAGACAGACCCGATGGACGGAACGACGGGGGAAGGACCATGAAAACCATTATCCTGTGCGGCGGCCAGGGAACACGCATCCGCGATGTCGCCGAGAATATTCCGAAGCCGATGATCCCAATCGGCGGCCGGCCGGTCCTCTGGCACATCATGAAGGGCTATGCCCAGGCCGGCCACAACGAGTTCGTGCTCTGCCTTGGTCACCGGGGCGAAGCGATCAAGGAGTTCTTTCTCGACTACCGCGCGCGCATTGGCGATTTCACCATTACCCTCGGCGACGAGCGCCGGATCGCCTACCACGGCGATGGCGATGAAAGTGGCTGGCGGGTGACCCTTGCCGATACCGGCCTCGCTACCATGACTGGCGCGCGCGTCAAGCGGATCGAGAAATACGTCGGTGATGACGCAAACTTTCTGCTGACCTACGGTGACGGCGTCGCCGATGTGAATCTTTCGGCCCTGGTCGCCTTCCACGAAAGTCACGGCAAGATCATGACCGTGACCGGTGTCCGCCCACCGGGCCGTTTCGGCGAACTGGAGCACGATGGGGACGGCCGCGTGGTCGAATTCAACGAGAAACCGCAAGCCACGGGAGGTCGAATCTCCGGAGGTTTCCTGGTTTGCCGTCGCGATATCTTCGGGTATCTGGACGACCGCGAAGATCTTGTGTTCGAACAAGGGCCCATGCGCCAGCTGGTCGCCGATGGCGAGATGATGGTCTACGGTCACGACGGCTTTTGGCAGTGCATGGATACGGCGCGCGATCATCGGCTGCTGAGCGACCTATGGCAATCGGGCAACGCCCCCTGGAAAACCTGGTAGCCACGCGCCATGACTGATCTTAAACAGGCCTTCGCCGGGCGGCGGGTCCTGGTCACCGGCCACACCGGCTTCAAGGGCTCGTGGCTGGCCTACTGGCTGCATCGGCTGGGGGCCGAAGTGACCGGCTTTGCCCTCGCGCCAGCCTACGAACGCTCGCACTTCGAGCGCCTGGGCCTCGATCGCAAATTCGTTCATATGGAAGGCGACCTGCGCGATCCGGCGGCGATCCTGGACACCGTGCGATCGGCGCAGCCGGAGTTTGTGTTCCACCTGGCGGCGCAGGCACTGGTGCGGCGGTCCTACGCCGACCCCAAGGAGACCTTCGACACCAACGTCGGCGGCGCGGTCAATCTGCTGGAGGCCCTGCGGCTGACCGGCGGTGTCGAGACGCTGGTGTTCTGCACATCGGACAAGTGTTATCTCAATGTCGGACGCGCCGAGGGCTATGCCGAAACGGATACGCTCGGTGGCCACGATCCCTACAGCGGCTCCAAGGCGGCGGCGGAAATGGTCTTCCATGCCTACGACCATTCGTTTCTGGCGCCCGCCGGCATCGCCGCGGCCAGCGTACGCGCCGGCAACGTCGTCGGCGGCGGCGACTGGGCCGAGGACCGCATTCTGCCGGATTGCATTCGCGCCCTCGAGGCGGGACGCGATATTGTGTTGCGCAATCCGGACGCGACGCGACCCTGGCAACACGTGCTCGATCCACTCAACGGTTACATGAACCTGGCACTGGCACTGCGGGACAATCCCGGCGCATTCCGAGGCGGTTGGAATTTCGGCCCCGAGGCCGCGGCGCCGATGACCGTTATGGAGGTCGCCGAGCGGGCCATCGCCGCTTGGGGCTCGGGCGCTGTCCGCGTCGAGCGTCCGGCCGATGCGCCGCCGGAGCATCACCTCCTGCAGCTCGATATTGCCAAGGCGACGCAAGCGCTCGGCTGGCGGCCCCGCTGGTCGATGTCGCGCGCCGTCGACGAGAGCGTCGCTTGGTACAAGGCCGTCACCGAGGGAGCGGACGCGGCCGAGATGACGGCGGAACAGATCGCGGCATTTATGGAGAACGACGATGATTGACGGTGTTGTCATCACACCGCTTAAACGCATCGCGGACGAACGCGGTTCAGTGATGCACATGCTGCGTCGCGACTGGCCCGTGTTCAAGGATTTCGGCGAGATCTACTTCTCAACCGTGCATCCGGGTGTCGTCAAGGGATGGCACATCCACGAGCGCATGACCTTGAACTACGCCGTGCCGGTCGGACGCATCAAGTTCGTTCTCCATGACGACCGCGCCACAAGCCCGACCCGGGGCGAGGTGCAGGAAATCTTCCTCGGCGAGGATGCCTACGACCTGGTCACCGTGCCGCCACTGATCTGGAACGGTTTCAAGGGCATCGGCGACGTCACGGCAATGGTCGCCAACTGCGCCTCGATCCCGCACGATCCAGACGAGATCAGGCGCAGGGATCCGTTCGACCCGGCCATGCCCTACGACTGGGGTGTCAGGCACGGCTGATGGCGCGTCTCTTAATCACTGGCGGCCTCGGCTACCTCGGCGGCCGCGTCGCCGACCACCTGGCGCGCCACACCGCCCATACCGTGCGACTGTCGAGTCGCCGCGCAGCCGCGGCCTGGCCTGAGTGGGCCCGCGAATTCGAGGTCGTCACGGCCGGCCTGGACGGTGATCTCGGCCCGGTGCTCGACGGCATGGACGCGGTCGTGCACTTGGCAGCGCTCAACGCCGGGGCCTGTGCCGCCGATCCCATGGCTGCCATCGATGTCAACGTGGGCGGCACGCTGCGCCTCATCGCGGCCGCCGCCAAGGCCGGCGTCAGCCATGTTGTCTATATATCCACGGCCCACGTCTACGGCGCACCACTGGTCGGGCGACTTGATGAAACGATGCCGAGCCGGCCACGCCATCCCTATGCCTGGACCCACCGCGCCGCCGAGGACATCGTGCTCGCCAGCGACGGCGTCGCCGGCACCGTGCTCAGGCTTTCCAACGCCGTCGGCGCGCCCATGGATGGCGGCGCTGATTGTTGGATGCTGGTCGCCAACGACCTCTGCCGCATGGCGGCGGGTGGTGGGCCGCTGGTGCTGCGAGGTGACGGCTCTGAAGCGAGGAACTTCATCCCCATCGCCGACGCCGCCACAGCGATCGACCATGCGCTCAGCGATCCATCGCGGTTTGCCGGTGGCCTCTACAACCTCGGTGGTGACGCCACCACTACCATCGGTCAGCTTGCCGAACGCATCGCCGGCCTGGCGGCCACGGACGGCGGCCAGCGGCCCGAGATCGCCTACGGCACGAGCGCCGCCATGCCGAACAACGGGTCGCTGGATTTCCGCGTCGACAAGCTTCGCGCGGCCGGCTTCTCACCAGCCGGGAACATGGACGCAGCCTTGGTCGAGACGCTCCATTTCTGCCGCCAGCACTTCGCTGATCCGGCGGCATGACGGAATCCGCTCAGCCACACGTCAGTGTCGTCATCCCGACCTATAACCAGGCCGACTTCCTACGCGCGGCACTGGACTCCGTGCGCCAACAGACGATCAGCGATTGGGAAGCAGTGATCATCAACAACAATTCCGACGATCATACGGTGGAGGTGGTGCGATCGTTCGACGAATCGCGCTTCCGTGTCGTCGATTTTCACAACCACGGTATCATCGCCGCGTCTCGGAACAAGGGGATCGAACTCGCCCAGTCGCCCTGGATTGCCTTCCTGGATTCCGACGATCTGTGGCGGCCCGAGAAGCTGGAGCGTTGCCTGGCGGCGGCCGAATCCACCGGCGCCGACTTGATCTGCCATCCGGAAGTCATCGTTCGGAACGGACGCACGGTGGGGCGGACGCAAACGGCGCCATCCGGCCGTCTTGATATACGTCGTCTTCTTTTCGACGGCAATTTCCTGTCGCCCACCGGCGTCGTCGTTCGCGGAACCCTGCTAGAGCAGGTGGGTGGCTTCAGCGAGGACCCAGACTACGTCACCGTCGAGGATTTCGATTTGTGGCTGAGGCTGGCGCGGCACGGGATCGAGGTGGCGAGCGTGGATGTGCTGCTGGCGCAATTCACCCTTCATGACGCCAGTGCCACCACCAGGACCGACGTTCATCTAGCCAACGGATTGCGCGCCATGGCCGACCACTATGCCGAGCTGATGCCCGCCCGGCCGATGGACGCTCTTCGCTACCGGCGGGCCCGTGCGTGCCTGATCTACGGCGCCGGACGGAACCACGCCAAGGCGGGACGGCGCGGCGCGGCGCTACGACATTTCCTGCGGGCCGTCTGCACATTTCCGTTGCTGCTGCGCGCCTACGTCGCCGCCGTTGTCGCCGTTGCCATTGCGGGGCGCTGATGCCATGACCTCGCCGTTCTTCGACACCTCCGGTCACGTCGGCGGCGAGACCGGTCATGGCCGGGCGCGGCGCCGATGACCGGCGGCCATACTGACGTGATACTGACCATGGAGCCAGCCGGCGGAACGCCACCGGACATCACCTGCTCCGATGGCATGCCCAGCCTGCTTCAACAGCCGGCATACGGCGCCGCCAAGGCCGCTGGTGGCGGTTGGCGCGTGGAACGCGGCACTTTCTACGAAGACGAACATTCGGTCGGCATGTATCAGGCATTGATCCGCGACCTGCCGGCCATCGGGGGCGGGCTGGTATGGATCAATCGGGGACCCCGCTGGCGGGGGGCGGACGACGATACGTCTTCGCGCATTGGCCAGATTCTATCCCTTATTCGTGACCGCTACTTGCCGGCAGGCTACTACGTGCGTGTCGCGCCGGGGTGGCCCGTGGATGCCGTGCCTGACAGCGCCGTGCAACAGGCCGGCTTTCGCGCCACCGGGACGCCGGGCTGGGCGTCATCCATCATTGATTTGACGCTGCCGCCACAGGAACTACGCGCGAACCTGCACCAGAAATGGCGCAACACCCTGAACAAGGCGGAGAGCGGAGACCTTGGCGTGGACCATGCAGCCGATAGTGCTGCGCTGGATGAATTCGTCGCCGCCCACCAGCGCGATCTCGATGCCAGGGGATACCCGACCGGCCTCGATGGTCCCTTCATCCGATCACTTCATGCGGCGTTGGCGGAATCGAAGGGGCTGGAGTTCCTGTTCGCGCGCCAAAGCGATGGCTGCGCCGTCGGTGCCATCGCGATCGCCAAGTACGGAGAAACGGCCGAGTACCTCGCCGGACACAATGATCCTTCAGGACGCCGCGCCGGCGCGGGGCAGCTCCTGCTATGGCGGGCCCTCCTGGCCATGCGCGAGGCCGGATACGCCCGTTTCGACCTAGGTGGTATGGATCCCGAGATGACGCCCGCCGGAATCTATCGATTCAAGGAGCGGATGGGCGGCGTTCACTATCGCCTGGCCAATGAAATCGAAGCCCTGGGCGGCGGATTGCGTGCTGGCCTCGTCCGCTGGCGGGTCGGCATCGAACAGTCGCGCGCCCGGCCGACGCAGGACTGAGCGCTTGGGAATGCGCACGCGTGACGTTCTTGCCGGACCGGCTCTGCTGGCCTGGTCCGTGTATTCTAAGCTGTGGTGGTCTCCGCCCGGGTTTCGGGTGGCCGTGTTCCACGATGTGGCGGCGCACAACACAGAGGCTCTTGCCGCAACCGTCGATGACCTCATTTCGGGCCCGGGCATCCTGACCCCAGGCGATGCAGCACGCTGGGCCCTGTCGGGAGTTCCGCCGATGGATCCGCCCTCCGGCCATCATCCCGTCGTGCTGTCCTTTGACGACGGGTTTGTCTCCAATCATCGTATTGCCGCCGACGTGCTTGAGCCACGAGGTATCAAGGCTCTGTTCTTCATCAATCCGGGCTTGGTCGATCTTCCCGAAGCGGCTCAACGCACCGCTCTCGCCAATAATACCTTGGACGGCGCCGTGGAGCCGTCGCACCTGCCGCCGGACTTGAGATTGATGACCTGGCGCGAGATCGGTGACCTTGCCGACGCCGGCCACGAGATCGGCTGCCACGGGCTGACCCACCTTCGGCTGTCCCAGTTGAGCGGTTCGGCGCTGGAGCATGAAATTCTGGGCGCCGCCGATCTGTTGGCCGAGCGGGTCGGCCGAGAAACCGATTGGTACGCATACGCGTTCGGTGATATCGATAGCATCACCCAATCGGCCCTTCGAATCATCGGCCGGCGGTTCCCAATATGCCGCAGTGGCGTGCGCGGCCTCAATACGAGCGAGACGCCGTCCACGGCGATACTTGCGGAAGAAGTCAACCTTGCAACGTCGCCGTCCCACCGGCTGCTCGCAGCGCAAGGGGGGCTCGATTTCCGCTACCGTGCCCAAGTCAAACGCCTGCAAGACTTGACGTGACAGGCCGCTATTTCGTGAACGTCGAGAGTATCCGGTAATGCCCTTCGAAACCGTCGTTCTTTCAATCGCGATCTTTCTGGCGAGTCTGGTGCCGGCGGTAATGTGGTGGCGTAGTGATGCGGCGGAACGCCCGCGGTTTCCATTGGCCGGTTTCACCGGATTGTTCTACGGCGTTTTTTTTGGACTTTCTGCGTTGCTCAGCCCGCTGCTTCCGCGAGGCGCCGATGGTGCGATCATGTACTATGACACGCCATTCCCAGATGGTGTCTCGATGGAAGCACAGTTCCTTGTCCTTGGCGGCCTGGCCGCGGCGTGGTTAGCGTATGCGTTAGCCCGGCACGTCCTGGCGCCGGGCATGCCGGCATTTCGAGTTCCGGAGTCGATCGATACCAGGTGGGCGCTGGTTTTATTGTGGTTTCTGGTGGCGGGTCATGCGCTTTACCTTACGTCGACGACGGTTTCCAGCCTGCCGTCTATTGGTCCGTTTCTCATGCCGGCAATTCTCGTCGCACTAATTGGTTTCTGGGAATACCGGCGCACGGAGAGGATGGGGAAACGACATTTCCTGATCGCCATCATGACCATCTTGGCGCTGGTGGTTCTCGGGTTCTTCGAGAGCACAGCGATCACGCCAGCGATCATATTCATGGTCATTTTCTGGTCACTCTTGATAGGACAGCGTCCTCGCTTGGCTCTGACGCTCCTGGTGATCGCTATTATCTTGTTCCCGATCGCTTATACGGCAAACATCGGTGCCCGCGAGTTCATGTATCGGTGGAACGCCACGGGAACCATGACGGAGCGCACCCAGGCGCTGGCCGTGGCGACGGCACTGCGGCTTAGAGTCCTCAGTTGCAGCATCGGATTCGGCAGCGAGACATCGTGCCGAACCGATGAAGGGAAGGAGTTGAAGCGGTCGACGTCAGACGACCGATTTTTTGCAACCCGCCTCGGCCATATATTCTTGATGGAGCGAGTTGTGGGCGAGACACCCGACAACGTGCCGTGGGCCAATGGCGCCACATATACGCGATTGCTGACCAATCTCGTGCCGCGCGCGCTGTGGCCCGATAAACCACGGGAAAACCTCGGCAATCAATTCGGCCGAGAGTATGGCCTGCTGTCATCAATCGAAAATGAAATGTCGCTCAACTTTCCATGGAACGTCGAAATGTACGCTAATTTCGGCGCCGCCGGCGCCATCGTCGGGATGGCCATCGTCGGCGCATTGTTGGCATTGTTGGAAATGTTCTTTCTCGCACCACGCATCGTCGGCGCCAGTTATGCGGTCGGTCTGGCGATTGCGGGGCCGCTGTTCTTTCAAGAGTCGAACACGAGCCTGATGCTGGGCAACGTACCGGCCGTCATCCTGACCATGTGGTTTTATTTCTTTATCGGCGCCGCCGCGACGCCATGGCTGACGAAAATTCGTTCATGAGGGGCGAAATCAGGGGTCACCTCGTTTCGAGACGTACTTCGGCGGTGGCCGCGAGAACGGGCCGCAGGATATGGTATCCCGTTTCCGGAGGCCCGAGGGTATTGTCAAACGGGTGCAAAGATGTAGGACTTCCAGAAACCGCTTGACCAGTATGATTTCCGCAGCGCAAAAAACCTAAAATGAAATTGTTTTTGGATTCTGTCGTCACATGACCGTTGTCCTTTCCATTATCGTTCCGGCGTATAACGAAGAAGAGACGATTCTGCGCATTCTCGAACGGGTGCGCGCGCAATCGATCGAGGGATTCCGATTCGAAATCGTGGTCATCGACGACGGCTCCAAGGACCGGACCGTCGAGCTACTCGAAAGCCGGCTCGATCTTTTTGATACGCTCATCAAGCAGCCCAGAAACGGCGGCAAGGGCGCGGCGGTGAAGGCGGGTTTGGCGGTAGCGACCGGCGATTTTATCCTGTTTCAGGATGCCGATCTGGAGTACGACCCGGCAGACTATTCCAAAATGTTGAGGCCGGTGGCCGAATACGATGCCGACGTCGTCATGGGCTCGCGCGTGCTGGCGCCTGATTGCACGCGGGTGTTCTACTTCTGGCACAAGATCGGCAACCAGTTGATCACACTGTGCTTTAACGTGTTCAACAATGCCACTTTCACCGATGTCTACTCATGCTATCTGATGTATCGCCGGTCGCTGCTCGACCCCTCGGAACTGGTCAGCGAAGGCTGGGAGCAGCACGCCGAGATCCTGGCTCGGGTGGTGCCCCGGGCCAAGACTATGTACGAGGTCGGCATCGACTATCACGGCCGTTCCTACGCAGAGGGCAAGAAGATCCGCGCCTATCACGCGCTAGGGGTGTTTTGGACCATCATCTACCGGCGCTTCTTCCGCTGAACCGCCACCGACTTGGAGAGAACTGAATGAGCGACAGCGATGTCGACATCGATCCCGTGACCGAGGAAGAAAAGGCCCGCTGGCCGAAACAGCCCCTGGTCGAGTTGGAGAAACCGTTCTCCGACGTGCGCGGCGAAATCCAGCCGCTGGTCGACGAGATGATGCGAAGTGCGGTGTGGATCGAATCCAAGGCCGGGTCGATCCGCGCCAACCACTATCACAAGACCGACTGGCACTACTGCTACGTGGTTTCGGGGGCCATGGATTATTTCCACCGGCCCACCGGCAGCGACCAGGAGCCAGAATGCATCCGCGTCGAGGCCGGTTCCATGGCCTTCACACCGCCCATGGTCGACCACGCTATGAAGTTCCCGGTGGATTGTGTGTTCCTGACACTGGGGCGGAACTACCGCGACCAGGCGACCTACGAAGCCGACGTGGTCAGGGTCGAAGTCATCGACCCCGAGGGTGCGATATCGTGGAAGCCGGGCGACGATCAGTCCCGTGGCTGACGTGGCCGACGTGGCGGAACAGCCGGACGTCCATCGTCGCGGCGATTGCCGGCTCTGCGGCTCGGCCGATCTCGACCTGGTGCTGGCGCTGACGCCGACACCGCCGGCCAATGCATTCATTCGCGCCGACGCGATCGAAACGCCACAGAAGACCTACCCGCTTGACGTCTTCATGTGTCGTGACTGCGCCCACGTTCAACTCCTCGACGTGGTCGACCCGCGGGCATTGTTCGAACACTACGTCTATGTTTCGGGCACCAGCCCCGTGTTCGTGAAGCACTTCGAGGACTACGCCGATGCCGTCCTCGCGCGGATCGGCACGGATACCGATGGCTTCGTGCTCGACATCGGCTCCAACGACGGCACGCTGTTGAAGGCATTCAAAGAACGTGGCATGGCCGTGCAGGGCGTCGATCCGGCGCAGGAGATCGCCGCCGAGGCGACGCGCCAAGGCATCGACACCGTCGCCGATTTCTTCACCACCGATCTGGCGCGCCGTCTGAAGAATGCGCGCGGTGACGCCGCCGCCATCACCGCCAACAACGTCTTCGCCCACGCCGACGACCTGGGCGGCATCGCCGACGGCATCAAGGCGTTGCTGGCGCCTGCGGGCCTGTTCGTGTTCGAGGTTTCGTACCTGCTCGACGTCTACGAACAGGTACTGTTCGACACCATCTACCACGAGCACGTGGCCTACCATTCGGTGAAGCCGCTGCGAGGTTTCCTTGCCGCACACGGTCTCAAGCTGGTGGCCGTCGACCGCATCGGGTCCCACGGCGGCTCAATACGCGTCTGGGCCGGTCACGAGGATGGCCCCTGGGACGATGAGGCGAGTGTCGCATCCTCGATTGCCGAGGAGGAGGCCGCAGGCCTGGACAAGGGCGATACACTACAAGCCTTTGGTGCGCGCATCGATGCCGTCGGCGCATCGCTAAAGGCCGAATTGGCGGCGCTCAAGGATGTCGGCAAATCGATCGCCGGCTTCGGCGCGCCGGCCAAGGCGACCACCCTGATGTACCACTTCGGCATCGGCGCCGATGTCGTCGATTTCATCGTCGATGACAGCCCCCTGAAACAGGGCCTCTACTCCCCCGGCGCCCACATCCCGGTGCTGCCGTCGGATGCGCTTTACGAACGCCGCCCGGATGCGGTCGTCGTGCTGGCCTGGAACTTCGCCGACCCGATCATTGACAAGCACCAGCGCTTCCTCCACGAAGGCGGCCGCTTCATCGTCCCCCTTCCCGAACTCAGGATCATCTGACCCATGGCTTCTTTTGGCCTCGGCACCGATATCGAGGAAATCGCGTCGCGTCTCGGCGATGCGGCCCAGGACCTTTCCGGCAAGACGGTACTGATTACCGGCGGCCTCGGATTCCTCGGCCGCTATTTCATCGAGACGTTCGCCAAACTCAACGAAACCGTGCTTTCCGAGCCGGTTCGCGTCGTCGCCTGCGACAACCTGATCACCGCCGGCAAGCTGGGCGCCGAGATGCCGGAACTGGCCAACGTCGAGGTTCGCCGACAAGACGTCTGCCAGCCCATCGAATGGCAGGGGCCGCTCGACTACGTCATCCACGCCGCAGGGATTGCATCGCCTTTCTATTACCGTGCCTACCCGCTGGAGACGCTTGAGGTTGCCATCACCGGCACCAAGAACATGCTGGAATTGGCCGAGGCCAATGATGCCCGCTTCACCTTCTTCTCGTCGTCGGAGATTTACGGCGATCCGGATCCCAAGCACGTGCCCATGGCCGAGAGTTATCGCGGCAACGTGTCCTGCCAGGGACCTCGGGCGTGCTACGACGAATCGAAACGGGTCGGCGAGACGCTCTGCTACATCTACCACACCATGAACGGCACCCACACCAACACCATCCGGCCGTTCAACGTGTTCGGGCCCGGCATGCAGGAAACCGATTACCGGGTGCTGCCGAACTTCGCCAGCCGCATCAAGGGCGGCCTGCCGCTTAACGTCTACGGCACCGGCGACCAGACCCGCACCTTCTGCTACATCACCGATGCCATGGTCGGCTTCCTGCTGGTGGTGTTGAAGGGCGTGCCCGGCGAGGCCTACAACATCGGCAACCCGACGCCCGAAATCTCCATGGTCGACCTGGTGAAGCAGTTGGAAGGCGTCTCCGCGCGGGCCTTTGACTACAACCTCATCGAGTACCCCGACAGCTACCCCGCCGACGAGCCGCTGCGCCGCGCGCCGGATATCCGCAAGGCCCGGTTGCAGTTGGGTTACGAGCCGGCCGTGCCATTGGACGACGGCCTGAAGCGCTTCCTCGGCTGGACGGACGGCATCTATACGGGCGCTCAATGACCAAAACGGCCCCGGGCGTCGCACCGGCACCTCTCAGGCTCGGCCTGGTCGGCGCCGGTCCCTGGGGCCGCAGCATCATCACCACCATCGACAGACTGGACGGCCTGTCGCTGACCCACCTGGTGACGACGCGGGCCGAGAACCGGGACCTGGCCGGCGACGATTGCCGCGTCGTCGGCGATGCCGGTGACATCCTGTCGCCGGACCTGTTGGACGGCCTGGTCGTCGCCATCCCCCCGCAGGCGCAGCCGGAAATTGTGCTGGCGGCGCTCGCGGCCGGCGTGCCCGTGTTCGCCGAGAAGCCGCTGGCCCTGGACGCGGCAACTGCGGAACGGCTGGCGGGGGCCGCGCGTGCGGCCGGTGTGCCGCTGGTGGTCGATCACATTCATCTGTTCAGCCCGGGCTTCCGCGGCCTGCTTGCTGCTTTGGGCGAGCTCGGTCCCATTCGCCACATCTCCAGCGAAGCTGGCCGCTGGGGGCCATTCCGCGAGGGGGTGTCGGTGCTGTGGGACTTCGGGCCCCACGACGTGTCCATGTGTCTCAAGGCCATGGGCCGTCCGCCCGACACCGTGTCGGCCATCCGGCACCCGGCCGCAGGCGAGGGCGAGACCGTCGAACTGCGCCTGGCCTTCGATCATGTCGTCGCCCATTGCGTGCTCAGCAACCGGCGGGACAAACCGGCGCGCCGTTTCCATGTCGAGGGCGCCGACGGCGAACTGCTCTACGACGACAAGGCCGATGCCAAGCTGCAGCACCGGTTCGGCGACGACGCGGCCTGGCGGCCCGTCGGGGTGCCGGCGGACCTGGCCCTGGATACGGCGCTGCTTGAATTCGCCGGGGCGGTGAACGGCGGCGTGCTCGATACCAACGGCCTGGACCTCGCGGTCGAGGTCGTTCGCGTTCTTGCCGGCTGTGAGCAGAGCCTGGCGTCATGAACGACCGGCAGACCGACGACCTTCAGAACGCGGTCATCTACGAGGGGGCCGATCTCGAGGCGCTGCTGGTGCTCGAGAACTACGCGCAGTGGATCGTCGACTGCTTCCGGCCCCATCTTTCGGGACGCGTCATCGAGTTCGGCGCCGGACTGGGCACCATCTCCCATCGGCTGCGGCCGCATGTGGCGACCCTCGACCTGGTGGAGCCGTCGTCCACGCTGATCGCCCCCCTGCGCGACCGCTTCGCCGACGACGACGCGGTCAGCGTGGTCCACGATACGTTGGAAAACCAGGTCGGTCGCCAGGCGGACGGGTCGCTGGATGCGGTGATCATGGTCAACGTGCTGGAACACATCGAGGATGACGCCGGTGCCCTCCGCGAGTTCCAGCGCATGCTGTCACCGGGCGGGCACCTTCTTATTTTCGTGCCGGCCCTGTCCGCGCTGTTCAGCGAACTCGACCGCATCCACGGCCACTATCGCCGGTATCACCGGGCGCCACTGAGGCGTCTGGTCGAGGCCGCCGGGTTCGACATCGTCCGCCTGGATTATTTCGACTTCGTCGGCATGTTCGCCTGGTTTCTGATGAACCGGGCACTGGGCAAGACCGAGTTCGACGAACGACTGGTCAGACTCTATGACCGTGTTGTCGTCCCGGTCATGCGCCCATTGGAGGGCCTGATACCGCCACCGCTCGGCAAGAACCTCTTGCTGGTGGCCCGGCGTCCCGCCAACGGGACCTGAGCCCTCCCCGCACCACCTGAAAACCGTTAGCCGATCGGCCGCGGGTTGGGTATAAGTCCGGCCCATGAGCACGCTGCCCTGGATCGGCCTGGTGGTCGCCGTTTTTCTCCTCACATTGTGGACCCTTGGCCCGTTGCGCGACTATCTGTCGCGGCGCGGCCTGACCGATTCCGAAGGTGCCCGCACGTCCCACACCGGTGAGGTGCCACGCGGCGGCGGTCTGGTGCTAACGCCGGTGCTTCTGGCGGCCTGGATCGCGGCCGGCCACGGTCTCGCCTTCGACCGTCTGACCCTGGTCGTGCTCGCCACCGGCACGGCGGTGTTGTTCGTGGTCTGCTGGCGCGACGACGCGGGCGGCCTGCCGCCGCTGGTCCGGCTGTTGGTGCAGCTCGGCGTCGTTGGCGTGGCCCTGGTACTGGCGCCTCCCGGGCCCGTGTTCCAGGGCCTGATGGCGCCGGTCGCCGAGGGTGGTCTGATCCTGCTGCTCTGGGTCGGCTTCCTCAACATCTTCAATTTCATGGATGGCATGGACGGCATCGCGGGTGCCGAGACCGTGACCATCGGCCTCGGCTCGGCGCTCGTCACGGCAGTCGCCGGCCTGGCCCCGGTCCTCGCCGTCATGGGCCTGGCGGCGGCGGCGGCGGCGGTCGGATTCCTGCGCTGGAACTGGCATCCGGCCAGCATCTTCCTGGGCGATACGGGCAGCATCCCGCTCGGTTTCCTGCTCGGCTGGCTGCTGCTCGGCCTTGCCGCATCGGGCCAATGGGCGCCGGCGCTGATCCTGGCGCTCTATTATCTCGCCGACGGCGGCCTGACACTGGCCCGCCGGGCGCTGATGGGAGAGAGGATCTGGCAGGCCCATCGGCAGCATTTCTATCAGCGCGCCTTCACGCCGGGGGACGACCAGCGGCCGGTCCTGAAACCCATCCTGGTGGCCAACGGCTGCCTCATGCTGTTGGCGACGATCGCAGCAGCAGGCGTCATCTGGCCGGCGTTGCTGGTCGCCGGAGCGGTAGTGGCGGCGCTGCTGTGGCACCTGGAACGGTTGGCGCGAGCGCGGGAACGGTCGGCATGAAGATCCTGTTCCTGACCGAGAACTTCCCGCCCGAGACCAACGCCGCCGCGACCCGCGTGTTCGAGCGCGCCGTCTATTGGGCCCGCTGGGGCCACCAGGTGACGGTCATTACCTGCAACCCCAATTTCCCGCAGGGCCGCCTGTTCGATGGTCACCGAAACGATTGGAAGACAGTCGAGACCATGGCCGGTATCCGGGTGGTGCGGGTCAAGACCTACATCGCGCCCAACCGAGGGGTGTTACGTCGGACATTCGATTTCATCAGTTTCGGCGCGACCGGACTGCTGGCCGGCCTGCGCGAGCCACGCCCGGACGTGGTCGCCGCCACGTCGCCGCAGTTTTTCGCCGCCGTCGCCGCCTGGCTGATCGGGGCCTGGCGCCGCATCCCCTTCGTCTTCGAGCTTGGCGACCTGTGGCCGGCGTCCATCGCCGCCGTCGGCGCCATGCGGCCCAACCTCGGCCTTCGGCTGGTGGAGAAACTGGAGCTGCACCTCTACCGGCGCGCCGCCTCGGTTGCCGCCCTGACCCACCACTTCAAGCAGAACCTGGTCGGTCGCGGCATTCCGGCCGACAAGATCGCTGTCGTTATCAACGGCGTCGACCTGGGCCGCTACGCGCCGCGCGAACGCGATGCGAACCTGGCCCGGGAATGGGACCTAGAGAACAAGTTCGTCGTCGGCTATGTCGGCACCCACGGCATGGCACATGCGCTGGGTAATGTTCTGGACGCCGCCGAACTTCTTGGTGATCGGGACGACATCCGCTTCCTGTTCGCCGGCGCCGGCGCCGAGCGCGAGCAACTGATGGCCACGGCCGAGGCCCGGAACCTCGCCAACGTGCGCTTCCTGCCGATGCAACCGAAGGAGATGATGCCCAGGGTCTGGAGCCTCTGCGATGCGGCCCTGGTGCACCTGAAGAATTCTCCCGTGTTCGCCGGTGTCATCCCATCGAAGATCTTCGAGGCCATGGGCATGGGCCTTGCGGTGTTGCTAGCCGCGCCCGAAGGCGAAGCCAGCCGCATCGTCATCGATGACGGCGCCGGCCTGCACGTAGCGGCCGAGGACCCGGCAGCATTGGCCGACGCGGTCCGACACCTGGCCGACGATGGCGACGGGCGCACTCGCCTCGCCGCCGCCAGTCATGCCGCAGCGCCGCTGCATAGCCGGGAAGTCCAGGCACAGCACATGATTGACGTCCTGGACGCCGCCGCCAACGGCCACGGTGGGGTTGCCGGCACACTGCCCCTGCCGGACGCACCAAGCGACGCCACGGCGCGGGAAGCCGATTGATGCGCATCCTGGTCACCGGTGCCGGCGGTTTCGTCGGTCGAGCCCTTTGCCCAGCCCTGAAGGCAGCGTGCCACCGGGTCCACGCCTGTGTACGATCGCAGGCCGGGACCGCGGGACTGGAACTCGCCGGCACACTGCAAGTCGCCGATATCGGCCCCGAAACCGATTGGGGAGATCAGCTTTCCGGTTTCGATGCCATTGTGCATCTGGCGGCCCGCGTCCATGTCATGCGCGAGACCGCGGCGGATCCACTGGATGCCTTCCGACGTGTCAACGTGGGCGGTACCCGGCACCTGGCCGAGGCGGCGGCCGCCGCCGGCGTCGAGCGCCTGGTCTTTCTCTCCACGGTCAAGGTGATGGGCGAGGCAACCACCACCCGCCCTTTCACCGAAAGCGATCCGCTCAGGCCCGAGGATGCCTACGGCATCTCGAAGATGGAGGCCGAGATGGCATTGGCGGCGGTTTCCGAGGCGTCGTCCCTCACCGCGGTCGCCTTACGGCCACCCCTGGTCTATGGCCCAGGCGTCAAGGGCAACTTCTTGAGCTTGTTGAGCGCGGTGCAGCGAGGCCTGCCACTGCCCTTTGGCAGTATCGACAACCAGCGCAGCCTGATCTACCTGGGCAACCTGGTTTCCGCCATCGTGGCGGCGCTGGAGGTCCCCGAGATCGGCAGCGGCGGATATCTGATCCGTGACGGCGAGGATCTGTCGACGCCCGAGTTGGTGCGCGGCATGGCAGCGGCCCTGGAGCGGCCGGCCCGTTTATTGCCGATCCCGCCCGGCCTGTTGCGCCTGGCGGGCCGGTTGAGCGGCCGCACGGGCGCGGTCGATCGGTTGTTGGGGTCGCTCCAGGTCGACGACGACGCGTTTCGGCGCGATACGGGCTGGACCCCCGGAGCCAGCGTGGTACAAGGGCTCGCCGACACGGCTACCTGGTATCGGGGGGACCGGGTCGCCGTCGACCAGAGGGGCTGAGCAGTGCCTATTCTTCACCGTTTGTCCGCTCGCGGGTTGATCGCCTATGGCCATGACATCGCCATGGCCGCGCTGTCGTTTCTGATCACCATCTACCTGCGCGAAGGCGAGTTCACCTACGTCTGGGACATCGTCAAGCCGGGCACGCTGGTCTTTACTCTGATCGCCACCGTGGTTTTCTGGGCGTCGGGCCTCTATCGCGGCGTCTGGCGCTACGCGTCGATGAACGATTTGATGGCCATCACCCGGGCCGTCAGCCTGACGTTGCTGGTCTTCATCCTGGTTATGTTCGCCTGGACCCGCCTGGAGGCGCTACCGCGCTCGGCGCCGTTCATCAATTGGTTCGTGCTGATGGCCTTGCTCGGCGGGCCGCGGTTCATCTATCGCGTGGCCAAGGACCGGCGCGTCGACCTGGGCCCCATGGACACGGCCCGCCGCGTGCCGGTGCTGCTGGTCGGCGCCGGCGACGAGGCGGAGCTGTTTATCCGCTCGCTGCAGCGGGACGAAGACGGCCCCTATCGGGTCGTCGGCATCGTCAGCCTGCGCGAGGGCCGGGTCGGCCGCATGATCCATGGCGTCGAGGTATTGACCGACGGTGGCGACGTCACCGGCGCGATCAAGAAACTGGGCACCCTCGGCGGCAAGCCGCAGCGGCTGATTCTGACCCGCCACGACGTCGATGGCCCGACCGTGCGAGCATTACTGGACGAAGCCGCCCAGCACGGGCTTTCCATGGCGCGCTTGCCGCGTCTCACGGATTTCCGGCCCGAGGGCGGTGGCGCGCCGGCGGTCATGCCCATCGCCGTCGAGGACCTGCTGGGCCGGCCGCAGACACCACTTGATCGCAATGCCATGCGTGACCTGGTCAAGGGTCGTCGGGTACTGGTGACCGGCGCCGGCGGCAGTATCGGTAGCGAGCTCGCCCGCCAAATCGCCGATTTCGATCCGGCACACCTGGGCTTGTTGGAGGTCAGCGAATTCGCGCTCTACTCCATCGACCGTGAAATTCAGGAACGTTCCCCGGATGTGGCGCGACGGGCGATCATCGCCGACGTCCGTGACCGCGAGCGCATTGCCACCGTCGTCACCGAGCTGAAACCGGAGCTGGTGTTCCATGCGGCGGCGCTGAAGCACGTGCCGCTGGTCGAGGACAACCCGTTCGAGGGCGTGCGCACCAACGTCGCCGGTACGGTCAGCGTCGCCGATGCCTGTCGCCGGGGCGGCGTCGAGGCCATGGTCATGATCTCTACCGACAAGGCGGTCAACCCGACCAGCGTCATGGGCGCCACCAAGCGCGTCGCCGAGCGCTATTGCCAGGCCCGCGACGTGGCGGGCGGCACGCGGTTCGTCACCGTGCGGTTCGGCAACGTGCTGGGATCCACCGGCTCGGTGGTGCCGCTGTTCCAGCGCCAACTCGCCATGGGCGGGCCGCTGACCGTCACCCACCCGGACATGACGCGTTATTTCATGACCGTGCGCGAAGCCGTGGAACTGGTGCTACAGGCGTCGGTGCATGGCCTCGGGCACGAGGACACGGAGGGCCGCATCTTCGTCTTGGAGATGGGCGAGCCAGTGAAGATCGTCGACCTGGCGCGGCAGATGATCCGCCTTGCCGGCTTGCGCCCCGACGAAGACGTGGAGATCGAGTTTTCGGGCGTGCGCCCCGGCGAGAAACTGTTCGAGGAGATCTTCCACGGCAGTGAGCCGCCGGTGAAGACGGCGACCCCAGGCGTTCTACTGGCCGCCCCGCGCGCCGACGACGGCGTCGATGTCGGTGGCCTGATCGAGGAACTGCAAGCCGCGGCGGCCGGCGCCGACCGGCCCCGCGTCAGCGCCCTGATCGGCACCCTGGTGCCCGAATACACGCCCGATGAAGAGGCCCCCGCGCGCGCCGCCAGCGAGGCCTGAGTTTTCATTTTCCCAAAAGGTTCCCCATGAGCGACAAGATCACCCGCGCCCTGGTCTCCGTTTCCGACAAGACGGGCCTGGTCGAGTTCGGCCGTTTCCTCTCCGACCAAGGCGTCGAAATCCTTTCGACCGGCGGCTCGGCCAAGGCACTTGCCGATGCCGGCATCCCGGTGACCGAAGTTTCCGACCACACCGGTTTCCCGGAGATCATGGACGGCCGCGTGAAGACCCTGCAGCCGGCCATCCACGGCGGGTTGCTGGCGGTGCGCGGCAATGCCGATCACGAAGCGGCCATGGCCGAACACGACATCGCCGCCATCGATCTGCTGGCGGTCAACCTCTATCCCTTCGAGGCGGCGGTGGCGGCGGGGGCTGCCTTCGACGACTGCATCGAGAATATCGATATCGGCGGCCCGGCCCTGATTCGTGCCGCCGCCAAGAACCACGCCTTCGTCACGGTGGTCGTCGAGCCTGGTGACTATGATCGCGTGATGGACGAGATGCGGGCCGGCAACGGCGCCACGACGACCGAGTTCCGCCGCCAGCTAGCGGCCAAGGCCTATGCCCGAACCGGCGCCTATGACGCCGCCATAGCCGGCTGGTTTGCCGACCAACTGGGAGAGCCGTTTCCCGAACGCCGGGTATTCGCCGGCAGCCTGCGCCAGGTCATGCGTTACGGCGAGAATCCGCACCAGACGGCCGCCTTCTATGTATCCGGAGAACAACGCCCCGGTGTCGCCACGGCCGAACAATTGCAGGGCAAGGAGCTCAGCTTCAATAACCTGAACGACACCGACGCCGCCTATGAACTGGTGGCCGAATTCACCGATCGGCCGGCCTGTGTCATCGTCAAGCACGCCAACCCCTGCGGCGTCGCCCAGGCCGACGATCTCCGGACCGCCTACGCCCGCGCCCTGGCCTGCGATACCGAAAGCGCCTTCGGCGGTATCATCGCCGTCAACCGGCCGATGGACGGGGCGACCGCGGTCGATGTGGCGGAACTGTTCGCCGAGGTCATCATCGCGCCCGAGATCACCATCGAGGCGCGTGAGATCTTCGCAGCCAAGAAGAACCTGCGCGTGCTGGAGGCCGGCAGCCTGCCCGACGCAGCCGCCCCCGGCATGACCGTGCGCACGCTGGCCGGCGGCTATCTGTTGCAGGGCCGCGACGACCGGTTGCTGGAGGACATGAAGGTGGTGACGAAGCGCGCGCCGACCGAAGCCGAACTGGCCGACCTCCGGTTCGCCTTCACGGTCGCCAAGCACGTCAAGTCGAACGCCATCGTCTACGCCAAGTCGGGCGCCACGGTCGGCGTCGGCGCCGGCCAGATGAGCCGCGTCAATTCATCCCGCATTGCCGCCTGGAAGGCCGGAGACGCGGCCCGCGTCGCCGGCGATACGGAAAGCTGGGCCAGGGGATCAGTCGTAGCGTCCGACGCCTTCTTCCCCTTCGCCGATGGCCTGTTGGCCGCCGCCGAGGCGGGTGCCACGGCGGTCATCCAGCCCGGCGGCAGCATGCGCGATGACGAAGTCATCCAGGCCGCCGACGAGGCCGGCCTTGCTATGGTGTTCACCGGCATGCGGCATTTCCGGCACTGATCCCGGTCCGCTTTACCGATTGAACCCTAAACTGTAGGAATGACTGCAGATGACGGATGAGAAATTGTACGAGAAACTGACGGTCATCTTTCAGGAAGTCTTCGATAATGACGACGTGATTCCTGTTCCCGAAATGGTGGCTGGAGACGTTGACGAATGGGACAGCTTAAGCAATATACGCTTGTTTGTGGCGATTGAGCAGGAATTCAAGGTGAGGTTTTCGAACGCCGAAATCGTTAACTTCAAGTCCGTGGGACAGTTCATCATTGCCCTTAAGAGCAAGCTTGGCCTGAGTTGAATGTCTGGCGTGTCAGCCATAGACAACATCAACGTTGGCGACGAATTTACGAATTCGTTTCACGTCACCCTCGACGACCAGAACGCTTTTGCAGATGTTTCCGGCGATCGAAACCCGCTTCATTTAAATGAGACTTTTGCCCGATCCAAAGGATTTGATGGGGCGGTTGTTTACGGGGCCCTTGTCGTTGCGAAGCTATCGAAGATCATTGGCGAAGAAATTCCAGGTCAAAATGGTATCTGGAACAATGTCACAATGAACTTCAACCAACCGGTCTTTGTGAACGAAGCCGTGGAGATACGCGCTGTCGTCGATCACATCTCACCGGGTACAGGCGCCGTGATCTTGAAACTGGCGGTATATTGCGAAGACCAAAAGCGGATGTCTGGTAAAGCGATGGTGATGTTTTTCGATCAAGCTGGAGATGCAGCCTGAACATTCTGATAACCGGAGCCTGTGGTGGCGTTGGAACGGCTTTGTGTGAACAGTGCTTTCAGGCTGGGCATACCCCTCTTATCGCATGTCGGCCGGGCAACGGGGCGGCACAAGAGTTGGCGGATGAGTATGGGGGCCGTGTCTTTCCCGTCGATTTGGCTTCATCCGAATCCATCGCGAACATGATTGCGGCCCTGGTGGACTGGGGGCAGTCGATCGAAGTCGTGATCCTGGGTGCCTCCCCTCCGCCGGTCCTGGCCCCATTTGGCGCCGTTGGCGCCGCCGACATGGAAATGTTTTGGAAGGTCAATGTGCTGGGTAACCAGCAGCTTGTCGCCGGGGTGGTGAAAAAAATTCTTCGAAAACAGAAAAAGGGCCAGATCCTCGGGATTCTAAGCGAAGCGATGGGCGTCAACGACCCAGAGGGGGCGGCCTCGAATTTCGGCGCCTACACGATCTCAAAATACGGTCTGCTTGGGGTGTTGAAACAGGCCAAGGGCGACTATCCATGGCTCGACGTTAAAACAGTTTCTCCGGCTTTCATCCAAACCCCCATGCTGGATGTTTTCGACGACCGCTACCTTGAGCTTGTCCGGGAGGCCGGGCCGATTGCCTCTGCGAAGGAGGTCTCGGACGTGATATTCGCGACGTTGGGTTTGAAGGATGTCTGATGATGTCCAAAGGATGCTGCATTGGCTCCCGGAGCCTGGGGCGGATTTTCGTTCGCGATGCAAGGAACTGGTTTCCGGGTTGGATGATGACCCAGCCGCAAAATTGCGCCAACTGGGCACCCATTGCCTGAACATCAACCAGTTGAGCAATTTAGGCAAAACACTGCTCGAAGTCCGAGAACGCCTTGGGGGTCGGTTGCCGGGGATGACCCGGTTTAAACTGGGAATCGTTTCCAACGCGACCACATCGCTTCTGCTTCCATGCATTGAGGCGAGCGGGCTTCGATACGGTCTGGATTTGGAAGTTGTCGCGGGGGAATTCGGGCAGATCGAACAGGAGATCCTGGACCCGACGTCACTGGTCCGGAGCGCCGGTCTGGACGCGGCCTTGCTTGCATTGGATCACCGGGCCTTCGAATTCGGTTCCGGGCCGGGAAGCTCGGAGATCGCGTTTGCGCGGATCGAGGATCTGGTTCGGGTGCTTCGCGACGACGCCCGCCTGGAAACCTTGGTTCAAACCATCTCTCCCGCATTTACGACAACGTTCGGCCACCTCGACCGGGCGTCACCGCACGCCGCCGCCTTTCAGATCGAGGACTTCAATGCGCGATTGGCGCAATGGGCCGGAGAAGGCAACACGACCGTCTTCGATGTCGCCAAGTTGGCGGCATCGGTTGGCGCCAACACCTGGTGTGACGCAACCATCTGGCATCTCGGCAAACTCGCCTTTGCCCAGTCATGTGTTCCCCTCTATGCGGACCATGTCGCCCGTGTGATCAGCGCGATGTGTGGCAAATCCCGCAAGGTCCTGGCCTTGGATCTGGACAACACCCTGTGGGGCGGGGTGGTCGGAGATGATGGTCTTGAAGGGATCGTTCTCGAACAAGGAGACGCCACCGGGGAGGCGTTTCGAGCCGTCCAACAGACGGCCCTTGATCTAAGAAAGCGCGGGATCGTCCTGGCGGTCTGTTCCAAGAACGAAGAGGCCATCGCTCGATCCCCGTTTCAGCACCATCCGGATATGATTCTGAAAGAGGACCATATCGCGGTCTTCGTTGCCAATTGGGCCGACAAGGCCAGCAATCTGGAAATGATCGCCCGGCACCTCGACGTCGGACTGGACTCTTTGGTTCTGTTGGACGACAGCCCGGTTGAAAGGGCCCAGGTCCGTCAAGCCTTGCCAACGGTTGCCGTGCCCGAGATCACGGACAACCCGGCCAATTACGTCCGCGCCCTGACGGACAGTGGATACTTCGAAACCGTCGGGCTGACCGAAGAGGACATGAAACGCGCGGACCAGTACCAGTCAAATGCCCAACGGTCCCTGGTCGAGAGCACCTCTCGGGACTTGAACACGTTCATCGCCAGTCTGGAGATGGAATTATCGTTCTCTTCTTTCGACCGCATCGGCCATAAGCGGATTGTCCAGCTGATCAATAAGACCAACCAGTTCAACCTGACGACCAGGCGGCATACCAGCCTGGAGGTCGAGGAACTGCGGGACGACCCCGCGACCTTTACCCTTCAGGTCAGGGCACGCGACAAGTTCGGCGACTACGGTGTCATTAGCGTTGTCATCTGCCGCAAGGAACAGGCGACCGTCTGGACCATCGAGACGTGGCTCATGAGTTGCCGCGTCTTGAAAAGGCTTGTGGAGCAAGCGACGATGGATTACGTCGTGGCGGGGGCGCTGGCCGAGAATGTTTCCATGATTAAAGGGCGTTATTCGCCCACGGACAGGAATGCCCTGGTCAAGGATTTCTATCCTTCGCTAGGTTTTGCAGAGAGCGGCATGAGTGGCGAAGACAGCCTGTATGAGTTGAATCTTTCCATAACTCCGTATGTCCCCAAGAACCCCCCGATCGCCATCAATCCCAATCCGCGATGAGTTCGCGCGGGTCGTCCACGTCGTCAACTTGAACTAGGTCCGTTTAATGCGATCTCTTCACGATGACCCGGCAGATCAGAACACGGCGCGAGGCGAAGGCGATGAGTTGACCCCTCGGTTCGTGGGGGTCCGGCCGCGACTGTTCCTTGGGATTGTGTGTATGCTGATGGTTGTCCTGGTGGGGTTGTCACTCCATGCGCCAGGGCGGGATCTGTACGCGTCGATCCAAGAGGGCCATCTGCTTCAAGTCGATAAGGACGAGCCGACCCCACAGACGTGGAAGTTCCGGGCGACGGTTCATACAAAGACGAAGCTCGAACATGCCTTGAGGCGTGAGAAGTTCAAAGTCGGCATATTCGGGAACAGCTACAGTTGGAGCCTCCGGGGGGCTGATTTCGGCGTTCCGGAGGACGACTTTTTCAATTTTTCGATCCAAGCATCGGTCCGCGGCATCGTCAGAATGATGGAAGAATTGGCGCGCCACGGCAAACTTCCGGAGCTCAGCATCTTCTATCTGGACCATATGGAGGTTCAGATCTTCTCCAATTCGGACTATCCGAATTTCCCGGCAAGGTTTTCAAATGCCGTTGGCGATCTCTATCAGGGGCTGAGGCAAGGCGCGCCTGCCAAGAGTCTGGTTCGAATGGCCAGCCGGCATGCGCGGGATGAGTGGCGGCGCTTCACATGGATGATGTCGCGCCATCAGTTCATACAGAGCGCCCTATTGTTCGCAGGCGTTGATCCGCCGCAAATCTCCGCCGCCGTGCCCGAAAGTGTCGGTTATCGGCGTGATGGCAGCAGGGCCGGACGGACCGTATTCGCGGGCCGCGGTGACGGTCCACCCGCTTTGCTGCCGTCGTACAAACCTAATATTCTGCCCCACTACTTGGCTTATGACATCGAGCGCATCGGGGCGTTGAACGCGCCGAATCAGAGGATCGTCATCCTGGAGAGTTTCGTACACGCGCGGAATACTAGGATCTATCAGGACAACCCGTCGGACATCGCCATCAGATCACGTGAGGCCTATTTGAAGACTTGCGCAAGGATGGACACGACCTGCGCAAGGGCCCCCACCGATATGGAGACGGTCCGTGGCCCGGCGCCCTATTTGCGATGGCCGACGGATGCAAAGCATCCTCCGAACGAGCTCATTGTTCGCCAAACGTTGGATTTCTTGGCGAGCCGTAAAGTTCCATTGCCCATCGGACCCCAGGAATGACGTTCAACAGCTACGGCTTCATTTTCCTGTTCTTGCCGCTGGTCATTGGCGTTTTCTTCATTCCGGGTCTGCGGGCTTGGCGTACCCACGCTTTGGTGCTGTTTTCTTTGGTTTTTTACGGCTTTTCAGGACTCGTGCATGTCTCCATTCTTATCGCATCCATAGTCTGGGTATATATAATCACGAACATGAAATCTTATTTGGAAAGTTCTCTTAATGTATTTATAGCTATTACCGTACCGATATCGGCGCTTATTTACTTTAAGTACTCGGGTTTTATAATTGCGCAGTTTACCGGCGAAGGTGGGCAAACCCATAGTTTTTTGACGCTGTATGCGAACGTCCTGTTGCCGGCCGGGATTTCGTTCTTCACCTTCCAGCTTGTGACCTACAGCGTCGACCGATATCGCAGGCAGATCGATACGCCGCCGACATTCTGGAATTTCGCGCTCTATATATCCTTCTTTCCGCAGCTTATCGCGGGGCCGATCGTTCGCTACCACCAGGTGAAGGAAGCCCTGGATAATCTGCTTTCCTACAATGCCAACCAAAGAAACTTCGCCGAAGCCATCAGCTATCTGACCCTGGGATTGGCCTTGAAGGTCATCATGGCGGACAGTCTGGGCCGTGAAATCCAGCCCATGCTGGAGGCGCCTGGAGAGTTGCCCTTCTTCTCCGCAGTGTATTTTCTGCTCGCGTACAGCTTTCAAGTCTACGGCGATTTTTTCGGCTATTCCCTGATGGCCATCGGCATGGGGCGAATCTTCGGCTTTCAATTGCCGATGAATTTCAACCGCCCCTTTCTCGCGCCAGACCCGGCGGCATTCTGGCGAAACTGGCATATCACGCTGATGACCTTCTTTTCGGACTACATCTGGACACCCTTGACCGTCGCGGCCATGCGCAAGAGCGCCGTCAACAAATATGGAATGATGGGCGATGCCCTAATTACGATAATCATCCCGATTACCTTTGTGTTCATGCTGTCGGGCCTTTGGCATGGCGCAAGTTGGGCCTTCGTTTTTTGGGGCCTCTACCAGGGTATCGGTGTCACGTTCTATCGATTGGTCGAGAAGAAGTGGCGCCGCATGCCGAAACTGCTGCAGCGTGTGATCACGTTTGTCTGGTTCAATCTTAGTTGGGTCCTGGTGGCTTTTGATTTTGAGAGCGGCATGCAGTTCACCCGCAGCCTCCTGGACCCGGCGCTTCAAGGGTCCTTCGGTCTGCCGTCGGCCGAGGCATGGATGGCCTTGTTCGTATGTTCCCTGATTTCCATATTCGTGAAGTTCGAGGCCCTGGCCGAATACGTGCCTCGTACCCGCGGTGTTGAGATTATCTACACCTCCTCCCTATCGGTGCTCTTCTTTGTCTGCCTCCTCTACGTCCATAAATCCCAGACCTTCTTGTACTTCCGCTTCTAGGGCCTGACCCAAGCCCGCCGCGTCGCATCTTGCCGTTTGTCGCAAGCCTCCAGGCGCACTGGCCGCCGAAACCCGATCGTTCGCGGTGTCGCCGGCGGACGGACGACGAAGCGAAACACTCGATCCATTCCGATCGTCAGTTGGCGGGAGAACGTCGCCCCTCTCCCGCGGTCGGCGCCTGGCCGCGCGGGGGTGATGACAAGGCCTTCATTTGACGCGCCACGACCTCGGCGACGATCTTGTGTCCGAGCGCGCTGGGGTGGCCGTCAACGCTCAGGTAGGGGAGAAGCGAGACGGGAATAACCTCGCCAAACTCGCCCTGATCAAGACGTTTTATCAAATCGGCGATGTAGCGCCGAAATGCGTCCGTCGTGTCGATCAGGATGATACCCTGCTCGCGAGAAAACGCCTTCAACGCCTCGCGCTGGCGGCGGTGCGGATGATCGTCGGAAACCGGTCGGCCCTTGATGGCCTCGAAATAGATCTCCCAGCGCGCCGGCATGTAGACGATTGCCAACTTTCGCCCCCACCGAACGGACAGGTCGCGCATTTCCCGATACCGGTTCATGGCTGATTCCCAGGCCGGATTGACGTTGTCGAAATGCTTCGTCATGGCGCCATCGACTTCGCGCTTGTACTGTTCAGTCTGGCCGAAATATTTCCTTTTCCCGATCCAGTCGAGCATCCGGATGTAGCGGGCGTAGGTTACTAATCGTCCAATTTGGTGTTGTGTGATGTCCAGGGCGATGTTTGTGAACAGGAAGTTCGTGTAGAGCAATTCGCTTCTATTCTCTTCCACCATCCGGGCGACGATCCCAATACCACCGTGGAACAATTTATCTGACAGGAAGCCGGAGCTCATATAACGAGTCTCGCGGGCTTCGATTCCGGGTGTGTATCCGGCCAGAATCCAGTCCGAATGTAGGGCCGGCCCCCATTGTTCCAGGACCCCCAGCATCTGGACCGGGGCGTAACCCTGAACGCCCGTGTTGTATGTCGGATAGCCCATTTTCGACAGATGGGCGGACCATGTATCATTTATCGAGGTTCCCGTGCCTTCGACATAGGAATCGCCCAGGGCCAACGCGAAATAGGAATCGCGTGCCGCAATCTCAGGCGTGTTCTTGAATCCAAGACTGTCGGTCGTCCACTGCGAGACAAAATCGTCGCCGCGAATGTCCCGGGTGTCGATCAGCGTCCCGCCACGGAACTTCACCCAGGGCCGCTCGTCCAAATACTCGACGATGTCGACTCGCTTGTCCCTGACGCCGGGCAACTTCTCAACGATAAAGCCCGGCGTCAGCGCGGGAAAGACCAGAAACACGGCCTCCAAAAAAAACAAGAGAAGCCACGCCACCAAGAAATTGAAATTAACGAAGAAGGCCAGCCCCAATAGGGCTCGAAACACCAGGGAGAGGATGAGAATAGCGCAAAGGACGAAGATCCCCGCCGTGATCAGATACACCTCGTTCTCGCTCAGGACGGGTTGCTGAGACCACCGAAGCAAAAAAAAGGAAACGGTAATTGAGATGGCGAGCCCGAATACGAGCAGGTTTGCTTTTCGTAGCGAGGCGAATTCCAATACCTTCTTCCTTCGAGCCGGTCGTTCCCGGAATTCCGTCGAGACGGCGCCGATCATAGGCAAAGCCCGCCAGCGTTGGAAGCGACTTCCCTCTATGGCACGTGTATGTCCGCGCGAGTCGCGAACGGACGCAATCGGCTGTTGATGGCGCGGCCGTTGGGATTGTTCCCGACCCTGCGAATACGGACACGCGAGACCTGAAAAAACCCTTCGCGAGTCCTCAGCTTTGCAAGCGGGTATGGGGCATTTGGCGCGTGAATTCCGGAATCACGCTAAGTATCAAGTGCGGCCCGCGCCATCCGAGGAAGATACTGGTAGTTCGCCAGGATGTTGAAACTCCATGCGCATTCATACGTGCACGTACACTTGGTGTCCCGGATCCATTTCCGCGTATCCTGGGCGGTGGCATCCCGCCACAAACGCATAAAGTTGAAATCATAGTCCCGCAGATTTCCAAGCGGACGGTCGAGGATTTCGCAAGGATAGACATCGCCGTTGGCGGCGATGACGCCGAACAGGGAACCGGCATAACAGTAGCTTTTGAATTCGGGCTCCAGATAGATGTCCTCAATCGTCTGGTACATGATCTCGTTCTTGCGGTTCATCAGCCGGCCTTGCAGGGTCTTCGGGTTGTAGCCCGAGAGCCGACCATTGGCGATGTCGCGGCGGATGCGGTGGGTGATCTCGGAATAGGCGACGAGGATCCGTTTCTTGTCGTCGGGCGGCGTCGCGTAAACGCCTTCATCGCGAACGGCGACACAGGTGATGGCATCGACACCGTAATCGTCGATCAGAGATTCATAGGTCGCCGGGGCGGTGTCGGCGTTGGACAGTGAAACGGTGATCGAGATGTTGCCGAACACGTTGCCGCCGAAGGATTGCACGCGCCGGAACGAATCGATGCAGTTGTCGAACAGGCCCTTGATTCGGCGGATATCATCGTGAGCCGCGCCCAATTCATCGATCGAAAACGAGAAGATCAACTTGCGGTCGGGAAACTCGGCTTGCAGGGTCCGGATGAACGTCTCGATGCGATCCGGCAGACTGCCGTTGGTGGTGATGAAAATCGATTCGATGCCGGTGTGACGAAAGTAACAACGAGCGACATCGATCAGGTCCTTGCGCGCGAACGGCTCGCCGCCAGTCAAGTTGACGTTGGTCAGGTTGGGGCCAAGGCTCTGCGCAAGCACCTCGATGTCCTCTATGCGCATTTGCTGGCGCAGGACGGCCGGGTCGTCGAAATCGATGAAACAGAACGGGCAGCGCGCATTGCACCGGTTGGTGACGAAGTGGACAACGCTGACTGGATTGCGCCGGGTCACGAACAGGTTGCGTGCCAGGTCCGCATGCGCCAATGCGCGCCCGACGGGGCCGCGGGACCCACTGCTCATGCCATGCCTCCGTCGGCGCGGCTCTTCGCATCCGCCTTGATCAGTCGCCGGCGGACGATGAAATCATGAACCCGCTGCTCGAACAGATTATAGGGCTGAAACTTTTCGCTGAAGGCACTGCTCGCCAGCCGCGCCAACCGGCGCGGGTGCGTCAGGTAGGCCAGGACATAGAACGTGGAGTGGCCGAAGAAGCGGACCAGCGACAGTGCGCGCCCCGAGACATGGCGGCAGACCGAGAACTCGGAGGTGAAGTCGAACTGGACGGCAAGGTTGCGGAAATAATCGTCCGACGGCGGCGGCAGTTCGCCGCACTCGCGCAGGTCGCGATAGATCTCGGATCCCGGATAGGGGCAGAACGTGGAAATGTTGACGTCCGCGGCACCGAACAACGCGAGGCGAACGGCGAACCAATAGGTCGCCAAGACATTCCGCCAGCGCTCTTCGGGGAAACCGATGATCAGGTTGACCTTGACGACGAGTCCCGCCCGCGTCGCCGTCCGAATGCTCTCGGTGATACGATCGAGCTTCACCTTCTTCTTGATCAGGCGCAGGGTCTCGGCCGAGCCGCTTTCCGGCGCATAGACGACGAAATCGCAGCCGGTGCGCTTCATCGCCGAGAGGGTTTCCTCGTCCAATGCCTCGGAGCGCGTCCCCGACGGCAGTTGCCACGAGATGGCAAGGCCCCGGCGTTCCAATTCGGAACAGAAGTCCAAGGTCCACTCGCGCTTGACGATGGCCGTCAGGTCGAAGAAATCGATGCTGGTGGCGCCGTATTCACTGTGCAGGAATTCGATCTCGTCGACCACGTCCTTGGGGTCGCGCATCAGGTAGCGCGTTGTCCACATGGTCGGGTTGGAACAGAACGTACACTGGTACGGACAGCCCCGGGTAGCGACGATGGGCAGGTTGCGGCCCTTTGAAATTCCCATTGTCCAGTTATCGATGGCGAAGTTGTCTAGATTCAGAAGGTGCCAGGCGGGTCGCGGGATGTCATCCAGGTGCTTGATCCGGCGGCTGAGGCCATTGGCGACGATGCTGCCGTCGGGCGCGCGCGTGAAAACGCCCGGTATCTGGCCCAGGTCACCGCCGGCGGCCACGCGATGCACCAGTTCCAGCATTGTCATCTCGCCTTCGCCGGCAACCACCGCGTCGACGGCGGTACAACTTTCGAGAATAAATTCGGGCATCGCCGTGGGATGCTCCCCGCCCAGCACGATCACCGCATCCGGGTTCCGATTGCGAACGGCATCGACGAACAGCCGGTGCAGGAACCATTCCTGTGAGAACATCAGCGAGATGCCGATCACGTCGCAAGCCGGGTCAATGCGCGCGACCAGATCATCTTGCGGCAAACCCTGGATTTGGAATCTGCCGCAATCAGACCTTTCCAGATGGTTGATGGCATCCCCCAGGCCATCGAGCACGCTGACGGAATACCCCGCCTTCTCAAGCACCGCGCCCAGATACGCCATGCCGATGGGTGGTGTCACCGGGGCGCTGTAGGTGTTCCGGGAATGCACGGCGAATGGGCGGACCAGTTGCACGGTGACCGCCCGGTCCCGTGGCGCGGCGAAAACGGAATAGGCATCGGAAAACTCGCGCTCATCGGGAAGATCGACGTAGCGCGCGGGTGCGGGCATCGTGGCAGCGGCGGAATTAGCGTGGTCGCTTACTGGCATGGTGAACTCGGTTCAGGCCGCTCCGTCGTGGTTACGCGTGATCCCGCACTCTCAACCAATTCCAGGCCGAGGTCACGATAGTTGTGAGATCGCTATGCAGCGGTGAAAAGTCAAGCTTTTGGCGAGCCCTTGATGCATCGGCATACAGCACGGCGGGATCGCCCGGGCGACGCGGCGCGATCCGGAGCGGCACCTCGCGACCAACGATCTCGCTAACTTTGCAGAGGATCTCGCGGACCGAATAACCGTCGCCGACACCAATGTTTAGTGTGCCGACCTCGTCGCCCGCCGCCAATGCAGCCAACGCTGCCACGTGAGCGCGTGCAATGTCGACGACGTGGACATAGTCCCGGACGCAGGTGCCGTCAGCGGTCTCGTAGTCGGTTCCGTAGAGTTCCAATTCATCAACCAAACCCATGCAGGCCATCAAGGCGCGCTGCACGAGGCGGGTCTCCGGATCGTGGCGAGCACCGATTTCGCCATCCAGGTCGGCGCCGGCGACATTGAAATAGCGCAGCGCGGCCCACGAGAGACCTCCGGTTTGGGCAGTGTCGGCAATGATCTGCTCCGAGACCATCTTAGTCATGCCGTAAGGGCTGATGGGCTTGAGCGGGAAGGTTTCGTCGATGGGGCAGGCATCGGGAATGCCGTAAACGGCGCAACTGCTCGAAAAGATCAGTTGGCGCACCTCTGCATCGTACATGGCCTGCAGAACAGCGACCGTGCCGGCGACATTATTTTGATAGTAAAGCAGCGGCGCGGCATAGGATTCTCCCACGTAGGCCAGCGCCGCTAGGTGAATGACGGCTTCGACCTCGTATTGCCGGAGCGTTCGCGCGATATGCGCCACGTCCTCGATCTCGCCGACTATCAGCGGGCCCCATTTGACGGCCGAACGGTGACCACGGCTAAGAATGTCGTAGCTGACAGGGAGATGCCCGGCGCCGGCCAACGCCTTACAAACCTGGCTGCCAATATAGCCGGCGCCGCCGGTGACGAGCACGCTTGTCACAGTGTTCTCACCCGAGAGTCAGGGAAAGGGATAATCCGTGCGTCAAATTCCGCGTCCAGACGATAGTAGCTCCATGGTAGGCGGGCAAGACCCTTGGCGGGCACCGAAACCCGCCGGGCGACCTGCCGTCCGGTGCCTTGACAACGCCTGGTGCGCGTAGCTTAACCGTACTGATTCAATGGATGAATGGACTATCCCAAAGATCATGGACGCCGCCGTTGTCATCCCGACGATCACCATCAATCCCTTGGTGCAGCGATGCGTCGACGCCTGTCTGGAAACGGCGCCCGGCGCGGAGATCATCGTCCTCGCCGACACCTTGGACGGCGCGCTAGCGCTTCCTGTTGCCGTCACCATCCTCGAAACCGGACCGCTGACGATTTCGGCCAAACGAAACCGGGGCGTCGAAGCGACATCGAAGGCCAATATCGGTTTCATCGACAGCGACGCCTACCCAGCAGAGGGCTGGCTGCAAAATGGCATCGAAATTCTCAAGCAGGACGCCCGTATTGGCATTGCCGGCGGCCCGAACGTCTCGCCGCCGAACTCCATGGCGACTGAACGATACGTGGGCGGCGCCCAGCGCAGCTTTCTGGTCACCGGTCATTACAATTTTCGCAAGAAAATCGCACACGCTCGGTTTTGTGACGACCTTCCGTCCTGCAATATGGTCGTGCGCCGATCCGACTACGTGGACCTCGGTGGCATGGACGAAAACCTCTACATCTTCGAGGACAAGGATTTCTGTGTCCGCATGATCAAATCGGGAAAACGCATCCACTACAGCCCCGACGTTCTGGTCTATCACAGGGACCGGCCGCTCGGGTCATTCTTCGTGCAGCGCGCGGTCTGGGGTGGTGACCTTTGGAACGCCATGCCGAAAATTCTATCATTCTCGAAGTTGTACCTGTTCCTGCCCATGTTGGCGGTTCTGTTTTTCCTTAGCGGCGTGTTGATTCCGCTGGCGCCGTTGTGGGCGGTTGTTTATGTGCCAGTCAGCGCCCTTTATGGGGTCGTTGTTCTGATCGAAAGTGGGAGGAACGCCGCATCTATTCTCGATATTCCGGGCGTCGCCCTGGCTATTCTGATCGGCAACCTTGGACCTGGTATCGGCTCCATCGCACAGCCCTTGCGTATGATGCCCGATGTACGAAAGATTTACCGCAATGATGACTGACAACCCGACATCGTGCGCCCGGCGCATCTCGGCTTGTTGATTTATTCCTTCCGCCGTTTCTTCTTGCTTCCCTTGCCGATGGCCGGCAGCACCAAAGGTCACTATCTGGTAAATGATCGTCGGCAAAATACGGAAAATTGGACATGACCGGTCCCGTCGACCCTTCGCCTCCCGGCGATCGCCCGTGCCTGACCGTCGTCATTCCCTGCTTCAACGAAAAGCAGGTCATCCAACTGACCTGCGAAACCGTCATCGATACGCTCTGAGGTGAGGAACAGTTCGATCTCGAATTGCTGTTCGTCGTCGACGGCAGCACCGACCGTACGCGCGCCATCATCGATGATCTGATTGTCCGGGAGCCGCGAGTCCGCTTGGTTGAACTGACCCGGAATTTCGGCCATCAGGTCGCGGTCGCGGCAGGCCTGGAGATGGCCCGCGGCGACATCGTCAGCGTCATGGATGCCGATCTCCAGGACCCACCGGGGTCGTCCTCGACATGTTCAAGGCCTGGCAGCAGGGGTTCGACATTGTCTACGGCATCCGGCGCAACCGCAAAGAGATGCTGCCCAAGCGCGCCCTCTATAATATGTTCTATCGAATTCTCGCCTGGCTGACCGATTTCCCCGTGCCGAGGAACAGCGGCGATTTTTGTCTCATGAACCGCCGCGCCGTCGACGTGGTCAATGCCCTGCCCGAACGCCAGCGATTCGTTCGTGGACTTCGCGCCTGGACCGGATTGACCAGCATCGGCGCCGAGTACGACCGCCCGAAGCGTGCCCGGGGTGAAACCAAATACTCTTTCTGCGCGCTTCTGCTGCTGGCGCTCGACGGCATGACAAATTTCTCCATCCAGCCCTTGCGGCTGATGTGGTTCAGCGGGATCGCCGTGTTTCTTGCCTCGATCCTGCTCGGCGCCTTCATGATCATCTGGCGGCTTTCCGGGATCGTCATTCTGGACACCAACCCCACGGAGGCCCAAGGCTGGGCCAGTCTTGTCGTTTTGGTGCTGTTCTTCGGTGGTATAAATCTTCTCGCCATCGGCCTGGTCGGCGAATACCTGGGCCGCATGTATCATGAGATCGAGCGCCGGCCGCTTTGTCTGGTGCAGCGGGACAGCGGCAACGGGGCGCCGTTGGTACAGCCCGTGCCGGCTTGGCGCCAAGCCCGCGCCGCCGCGGCGAAGGACACCCAACCCTCCGACTAAGGGAGCCGCCGCTTGGTTGACCGCCGTCGCCCGGCGGCGGACAGGCCGTCAAGCGACTCTGAGGCCGTGGCCCGGTCCGCTCGTACCCAGCACCTCCGACACAGCGCTGAACACCGCATCCACTGTGATGTTGTACATGCACTGGGTATGCGGGCAGAACACATGGGCCTTGTTCTCCAACGCGTTCAGGCACGGGCTGCAGAACGGCGGTTCGTAGAACACATGGGCCTTGTCGGACAGCGGCCGGTAGATAACCGGTGTTTCCGGTCCGTACATGACCACGACGGGGACATCATGCGCGGCGGCGATATGGGCCGGCCCGCCGTCGTTGGAGATCACCACCGACGATGCCTCGATCAACGCCACCGCCTCCAGGAAACTGGTGCGACCGGCGAGGTTGAGCAGATGGGGTGCGTCGCCGCCGGCGAGCCGGATCACGTCGTCGATGCGCGGACGCTGCTCGGCGGTGCCGATCAACGCAAAGACGGTGTCGGGCCACTGGGATTCCATGCGACGGATCAGTTCCGCGAAGTGCGTCGTCGGCCAGGCACGCAGCGTGCACAATTCAGACACACCGGCGACGAGAGTTGCCAAAGGCTGGCGCCGGTCATCGCCGAGGAAGCGGTGGACCGTCTCCGGCCGGCCGGCGCCAACGCTCGGCAGGCCAATGTCCAAGTCTTCGCCGCTGCAGTCCATGCCAACGGCCTCTGCCATGGCCAGGTAGTTGCGTGCGATATGGGCGTGGTTATTGAACGACGTGGGATGGGTCAGCAGCGCCCGCCGCGTCGCATCCTGGCGTGAATCGAAACCGACGCGAACGGCGGCGCCAGAAAGGCACGCCAGCAGCATCGGAAAGCGGGTAAAGAACTCTAGGTCAACGGACATGTCGACACCGCGACGGGTCAGTGCCCGAAGCGTGGCCAGTGTGCTCAGGACGAGCCGGGCCAGGTTCCGGTTGTCGATCACCCGGACATCATCGGCCAATCCCGAGAGGCGGACAATCTCCTCCTGCGCCGGGAACGTGACGAAGACGAAGTGCGCGTCGGGGTATTGCCGCCTGAACCGGCGCAGGGTCGGCAATGCGTTGACGATACTGCCGATGCCGAAGAATTTCTGAAACATCACAGTGCTGATGGAATCCGGATGCGTGTTCCGGGCGCGGGCACCGTCGAACATCCGCCAGAGGACACGGACCACCAGCAGGCAGGCCGAACCGACGTATGTGTCGATGCTTCTCATGAATTCTAAATGCATGGCCCCGCCCGCCCTCTGGATCTCTGGCACCAACCGTGCGACGAACCGAAACAGCATACCGCACCGCCGTCGGGTTCGGCGAAATATCCAGGCGCGACTGTCAGGCGTTTCCTCGAGATGTGGTCGCAATCACCACCCAAGTCCCCGACCGCGCGCCCAAGAAAACGGCGACAAGGGCCATGGGCAAGAATTGTCGTCCCATCTCGGAGGGATACGCGGCGGTGAACAGGCCGATCACGAAAACGCCGATAAAGCCCATGTACAGGACGGCCGAGATGATGACGTCACGGCGGACTTGTTCCTTTATGATGGCCGGGCCAGGAAGCAAGCCATCGACAAACCCGATCAGCCAGCCGGCAATGAGGGCAGGAAGCGACATCATTGCCAGGTTGGCGAGGATGACGTTCAGCCAGGCCATGTTGTTGTCGATGTGCTGATACGGGTTGTCCGGCGCCGTTACGATCGGCCCAATGATGCCGCCACTCAAGTAAAAGATGGCCATGGCGATACCCGCCGCGATGATCAGGCCGGCGAGTGCCGCAAGCGTCAGCCGTCCGCCGTGGCGGCGCGGCGACGGTCCGTCCCGATCCGCTGGAAACACCAAGAGGGACAGCACTGCCGCACCGACCAGCAGGGGACCGAAATACTCGAGCGAAAGCTGGCCAACGATGGCCAACAGGAAAAAGTGTATCGGACGTAACCGCAGAGCATCTGCCAGGGCGAAATAGAGGATGCCGACCAGACCGAGAGCCCAGAAATTCTCAACGTTAACGTATTGATCGAACAGATAGTAGGAGTGCGGCCAATCGACAACTGTCTCGCCGCCCATGATGACGAGCGAAACCACGTTCGGGTGCCACCCGAGGATGACCATCATGGCCGCGCCCAGGAAGGCAACACGAGTCAGCGTCCGTCGCAACCAACGGAACGACAAGAGCAAAATGGGCGAGAGCGCCAGGAACACGAACGTCAGCCAGGAGGCGATTCGTACGGCGCAATGAGTTTCCACCTTGTCGACCCGATAAGGGCTATTGCGCGGCGACCCTTGATAGAGCGCGGAAGCGGTGGGGTCGAGGAACCCGAGCGACAAGACGCCCATGGCCCCCTGTTCCAATGTCGCCAGCACGATACGCGGCACGACGCGGAGGTTTGGGCGCCCGGCCGTGCGATCTTGAAGATACGCGCGCAACTGTTCCGTCGCCGTTGGATGGGTGCCGGCGGCGTCGCAGGCAAAGATCCATCCGGGGCTCTTGACCTGGACTGATAACGCCGCCAGGAGCAGGAAGACGAAAATCGGAAGGAGCGCGAACGTCCGTTTCGCCAAGGTCATCGGCATCGCCCGGTCGGCAAGCTGATCGGCACGACGTCTTTTCCCTCGTGGCAGATGGTGAACGTCATTCGGATCAACCCGTCATCCTCAATATCCGAACCTTAATAAAGCACCCGTCGATAGCGGTCGCGCATGTCTTCCGGGCTTTCCAACTCGACCGCGCCGCCGGTCTGATCGCGCAGCATTTCGGCCATGGTCGGTAAGGCCGAGCGTTCGATCCGGGTGTCCGCATCCCAGAGCCGCGAGCGCATCAGCGCCTTGGCGCAGTGCAGGTATGCCTCGACCACATGCACCAGGATGACGGCGCGCGGCAGCTTGCCGTCGACCTCGAAGCGCTGCAGCAGTTCCGCGTCGTCGCGAATCTCGGCGTGGCCATTGATGCGAAAGGTCTCGTCGACGCCGGGGATCAGGAAAATCAGGGCGACCGCGGGATTGGCCAGGATGTTGGTCATGCTGTCCAAGCGGTTGTTGCCGGGCCGGTCCGGGATGGCGACGGTGTGGTCGTCGAGCACATGCACGAAGCCCGGCCGCTCGCCCCGGGGCGTGACGTCGCCGAGCCCGTCGGCGCCCTGTGTCCCCATGACCAGGAACGGCGAAAGTTCGATGAAGCGTCGGCAGTGCTGTTCCAGCCGGTCGAGTTGCTTGGCGAGCGGACGGCCCTTGGGCATGGCGTAAATTCCGCGCAGCTGTTCCTGGGTAGTGATCTTTGCCATCTTCCGTTTCCTAGAATTTGCGCTCCGGCACCAGGCCGGCGGCCATGTGGTCGAGCCTGAGATACTGCGCCAGCACATGCATCAGGCCCTGGTGCACGTCCTCGACGACGCCGTAGTTATCCCCGTCCGCGTGCAGGTTGACGTCGGCCATGGCGGCCGAGCGGCCGCCCTCGAAGCCCGTCATGGCGATGGTGCCAACACCGTTGGCGCCGGCCCACTCGAGTGCGCGCACCACGTTCTCCGAATCGCCCGACGACGAGATGGTGATCAGCACGTCGCCGGCCTCGGCCAAGCCCGACAACTGGTAGCTGAACACGTCGTCATAGGAGATATCGTTGGCGACGGCGGTGATGGTCTCGATGTTGGCCGAAAGCGAGACCACTCGTGGACGCACGACGGTGTCCGTCCTGACCCCCTTCAAATGGTCGCAGACCAGATGGTTGGAAATTGCCGCCGAGCCGCCATTGCCGCAGGAAAAGACGGTGGCTCGGCGGCCGTAGGCCTGGGCCAGCATCTCCGTCGCCGCCGCCAGCGTGGCGCGGTCGACGGACGCCCATGCGCGCGCCAACTGTTCGCCATAGGCGTCGGCGAAGGCGCCGATGTTGGGATAAGTTTGGTCGGGAAAGGTCATGGCGGGCCCTTTCTAACGCGCCGCCGGCACCTTGACCAGTAGCGCCATGCCACAGATCAGGAACACCATGATGGTGGCCATGCCCCAACGCTGGCTGTCGGTGGCGACGGTAACGACGCCCAGCAGGGCCGGGCCCATGAACGCCGTCGCCTTGCCGGAGAACGCGTAGAGGCCAAAGAACTCCGTCCGCATGTCCTCGGGCGCCAGCCGCGCCATCATCGAGCGCGAGGCCGACTGCGCCGGACCGACGAAGATGCCGAGTGGCAGCGCGAAAACCCAGAACCACATCTTCGTCGGCGCCCACAGCAGCGCCATGCCTAAAAGCGTCAAGCAGCCGACGGAAATCAGGATTGTCGGCTTGGCACCGATGCGGTCGTCGATCCAGCCGAAGGCGAAGGCGCCCGCTCCGGCGGTCACGTTCATGGCGATGCCGAGCTGGATCAGTTCCTCGAACTCCATGCCGAAGGTGCCGGCGGCATAAATTCCGCCGAAGGCGAACAGGGTCACCAGGCCGTCCGTGTAGATCATCCGCGCAATCAGGAACCAGAGCACGTCGCGGTACTGGCCTAGGTTTCCGAGCGTCGTCGCCAGCGTCTTCAGGCCGGCGCGGGCGGCCGCGCCCATGGCCATGCCCGAGGCCTTATCGGGCGTCCAGATGAACAGCGGCACGGCAAAGACGGCAAACCAGATCGCCACCATCGGGCCGGTGGCGCGCAAGTGTTCGGCGGCCGACTTGTCGAGGCCAAAGATCGGCGTTTCCGCCTGCACCAGCAGCACAAGGGCGGCCCCCAGGCAGGCCAGTCCGCCGACATAACCGACACCCCAGCCCCAGCCGGAAACCCGGCCCAGGCGCTCGCGCATCACCAGGTCCGGCAGCATGGCGTTGTAGAACACCATGCCCATCTCGAAGGCGAAATTGGCAATGCCGACGATGACCAGGGTCATCAGCACGGCATCCGCCCCGCCCCACCAGAGCGCCCAGGAGCCGACGACGGCGATGGCGGTGAACAACGCCAGCCACGGCTTGCGCCGGCCGCCATGGTCGGCGATGGCGCCCAGCACCGGGCCCAAGGCGGCCACGGCCAATGCCGAGAGGCTCATGGTCCAGCCCCATTGGGCCGTGCCCGTGACCTCGTCCACCGCAATGCCCTTGGTGAAGTAGGCGGCGAAGACGAAGGTGACGATGACCGTCGGAAAGGCCGAATTAGCCCAGTCGTAGAGGCACCAGGCCGCGATGGCTCGGCGGGAAGGGGTCGTCGAACTGTCAATCGTCATCGTTGGTCACCCCTCATCGTTCATCGGCCCGCATCATTGAGCCGCCCGCACGCGGGGCGGTCAAGGACCGGGCGCGGCAGCGCCCGCAGCGGCGCCGCCAAAACGGCGTCCTCCACTATTGACTTTGCCCATGACCGCGGGCGACATCATCGCTTCGCAGCGACCGCTCTCCGTCTTCCGGGCGGGACCGGAGGCCCTCAGGCAGGCAGTGTTCGGAAACCATGTCCGCTCTGTTCTTCTACGCATTCTTGATCGTCGGTCTCGGGGGTTTGTATCGAATTCCCACCGCAATGGCAGAAATCGGGCTTCGCGTCGCCCTGGGGTCGGCGTCCCTGATCATTGGCCTGTTGGTTCTGGCCGTTCTGTTCCGCATGTCGATCACAGCCAGCGCACTCGTGCTTTCCGTCGCGGCGGCAACGGGCTGCGCGCTTCGCCTCGCGGCTTGGCGTCAACGCGGGATGCCCCACATTCCGGTGGAGGCCCTTGGTCACCCAGTCATCGCCCTGACCTGCGCCGCCGTCGCGGTGGCGGCCTATCACGGCGGTATCGAGTACCTGCCCCTGACCCATGACGAGTTCTCGACCTGGCTTGCCAATCCGGTCCGCATATTCGCCCATGGCGGTTGGGGCGCCGCTTACGATGACCTCCATCTGAAAGGTTATCTGCCGGGTTGGCACCTGCTGGCGTCATTGTCCTGGTCTTGGGCTGGTGGCGTCGATTTCGGACAGACCATGGCCGCGATGGTGGTTGTGCATATTGCCGTTCTCGGCCTGATTTTCGACTGCGCGGTTGTCATGATCGGCCGCATCGAAGGCATCGGCGCCGGGATGGCGCGGCTTCTGGCTTGGCTGTTCTTGCTGTTGCTGATCGCCGCCCAAGCGATGGGTCCGCTGTGGAGCCGCACGGTTCTGATCGAACCTCTGCAGATCTATACGCTGGGCTTGTTCATGGTGATCGCGTTGATGGCTGAACGATCCCCGGCATCCGAAAAGACTCTGGACGGATTTGCCGGCCTCGCCCTCGCCGCCGCCTATATCATCAAGTCGGCGGCGATATTGTTCCTGCCGGGCATCCTGCTGATCGCCGCGGCGCGGGCCAGCCGGCCAGGCGAAACCTCGGCCGGGCGTCTTTGGCTCTTCGGTCAGACGGTACTTCTGATGGGCGGGCCGTGTTTCGTGATCATGGCGATCTGGTCGCGGGTCGAAATGCCGACGAGCTGCTTCTATTCACCATTGGTGACGCTGACACCGGACATGATCACGACCGCTTTGGAGCGCGATCCGGTGGGGCTGGCAACCCGTTTCATCGCCGAGGTAGGCGACTATGTCGGGTCCTATAAGTTTCCCGTAACGGCCGCCGCCGCGTTCGGATTTATCGCCGCACTTCTGCGCGGGCAGTGGCGGGTTCCGTTGGCCTTCGGGGTCATGTGCGCGTTGTATTTGGGCGCTATCTACTGGTTCCATCTGACGTGCTTCGCGATCTATCACTTGGAGAACCTGAATTCGATTCCACGTTTCACCCGGGTAATTCTTCAGGTGATGCACGTCTCCGGGCTGATCCTTCTGCTTGAAGCCGCCGTGGCAATTCCGGCGAACCGACCCTGGAGTGCACGCGCCCTGTACACACGTCTCGGCCGTTTCGGCGCGCGCGCGCGCGCAGCCTTCGTCCTGGTTCTGGCGCTCGCCCTGTTCGGCTGGCAGATCTGGCAGCTGGACCGCAGTCTGACAGACATGGCGGTACGGAACCTGCAGCCCGTCGATCCGCGGGTCGCCGAGATGAAGAAAGCGGCGAAGTTTATCGGCCGCCATGCCTCATCTTTGCCCGAGCAGCCGCTCGTCGTGGTGCTTTCACAGGGCGGCGACAGCGCGGTAGAGGATTACGGGCGGTTCTACGCTCTTGGTCGCACGCCGGGTCAAACCAAACCGCTCTTTCGCGTGTTCGACGAGGTTAGCTGGAAGATCGCCGGCGGTGCCCCTAACGCCTGGATGGCTGGCGGCGACGAGAACTATCTGCGGCGCGTGTTCACGAAAGCGGATGTCATCTGGCCGACGAACGTGACACCCCAACTCACCGACATCGTCGGACGATGGCTGGGAGATAAAGCATGCGCGCCACGACTGCAGGACCACGCCATCCTGCGGACGCAAGCTGGCGGCGACGCATCGGGACACCGCTGCATTCCCAAGCGCGAATAGCCCCCGGTCTGCGGCGTCGGCCTATTTCAACGCCCCCTCGGCCATGGTGCGAACCTGGCGGCTGGCCACGGCGATCATGGAGAGGTCGTTGACCTCGGTGTTCCAGAGCTCGTTCAGCAATTGCTCCGTCGGATCCACGTCTTCTCGGTTGGCGGCGATCCAGCTTTCGATGGCCTTGGTCGGATCGGCCTTGGCGCCGGCGTGATTCAGGAGATTCTCGGCCAGCTTCAGGTGGTGGCCGTAGATCTCCTCGATCAGTGCCGCCACGGCCAGCTGATGCCAGTGGTCCTCGCCCGGCATGAACTGGGCCGCGGCGCGCAGCCGGCCCAACCGGAACCGGGTGCCGACGGCGAAATACATGCGGGCCACGTCGAGCACGTCCTGTTTCCGCTTGCGGGCCAGACTGACGATGTCGCAGCCGGAATAGAGGTTGACCAGATTTGAGACCCGGAGCGCCAGCTCCTTCGGCGCGCCGTGCTCGATGTAGGGCTTGGCGCGCTTGTGCATGTCGGCCACGTAGTGCTGTGGCATCACTTTCTCGATGCCCTTGGCCAACTTGCGGATGCCGTCCCGGTAGGTATCGATGTGGGACGTCAGGTCGAGCCCGCGCTCGCCATTGCGTAGGAACCACAGCACCACCCATTCGATGAGATCGTCCGCGTCCCGGAACATGCCGGTCTGGGTCGTCGTCGGCACCTTGTTGTCCAGTGCCTCGATGCCTGACCAGAGCTCGCGCATATCGAACACCTCGCGCGAGATCAGGTAGGACCGAGTGATGGCATTGGCTGACTGGCCCGTCTTCTCCATGAACTCGGTGACGAAGGTGCCGCCGACCCGGTTGACCATGTCGTTGGTCACGCGGGTGGCGACGATCTCGCGCTTTAGGCGGTGTTTGCCAATGCCGGCGCGGTATTTTTTGCGGAGCGGCGTCGGGAAGTAGTTGACCAGGTCGTCGAAGAGATACGGGTCGTCCGGCAGGTTGGATGCCAGCAGTTCGTCGTAGGCCCAGATCTTAGCGTAGCTCAGCAGCACCGAGATTTCCGGCCGGTACAGCCCGTGCTTGGCGGTGAAGCGTTCGCCCAGCACCTCGTCGTCGGGCAGGTACTCGACCGACCGGTCGAGCCGACCGGCGCGCTCCAGCTTCTTCATCAACCGCTGCTGGTTGTCCAGCGCGTGTACACCCTCGGCCTGCTCCAGGGTGATGGCCTGGGTCTGGTCGTAGTTGTGGCGCAGCACCAGGTGGCCGACCTCGTCGGTCATCGACGCCAGTAACGTATTGCGCGCCTTTACGCTGAGCTTGCCGGATTGCACGTCGGCATTCAGCAGGATCTTGATGTTGACCTCGTGGTCCGAGGAATCGACGCCGGCCGAGTTGTCGATGGAATCCGTATTCAGCCGGCCGCCGGCCGCGGCGTAGTCGATGCGGCCCAACTGCGTGGTGCCCAGGTTGGCGCCCTCGCCAATGACCTTGGCCCGGACCTGGCCGCCGTTGACGCGGATGGCGTCGTTGGCCCGGTCGCCCACGTCCAGGTGCGATTCCGTCGACGCCTTGATGTAGGTGCCGATGCCGCCGAACCACAGCAGATCCGCTTCCGCTTTGAGGATGGCGATCAACAGCTCGTTGGGCGTCACCGTGTCCTTTTCCAGTTCCAACAACGCCTTTACCTGTTTGGAGACCTTCAGCGACTTGGCCCGGCGGTCGAAGATCTCGCCCCCCTGGGAAAGAAGCTTCCGATCGTAATCGTCCCAGGTGGAGCGCGGCAGCTTGAACATGCGCTGGCGCTCCTTGAAGGACTTGGCCGGGTCCGGGTCCGGATCAACGAAGATGTGCAGGTGGTTGAACGCGGCGACCAACTTGATGTGTTTCGACAGCAGCATGCCGTTACCGAAGACATCGCCCGACATGTCGCCGACGCCGACGCAGGTGAAGTCCTGGGTCTGGGTGTCGTGGCCCATCTCGCGGAAGTGGCGTTTCACCGATTCCCAGCCGCCGCGCGCGGTGATGCCCATCTTCTTGTGGTCGTAGCCCTGGGATCCGCCAGAGGCAAACGCGTCGCCGAGCCAGTGGCCGTAGACCTCGGACACACCATTGGCGATGTCGGAAAACGTCGCCGTGCCCTTGTCCGCGGCGACCACCAGATAGGGATCGTCGTCGTCACGTCTGATGACGTTCTTGGGTGGGGTGATTTTGGGGCCGCGAATGTTATCGGTGATGTCCAGCAGGCCCGAAATGAAGAGGCGGTAACACGCGATGCCTTCTTCCAGGAAGGCGTCGCGTCCGCCGATCGTGGGCGGCCGCTTCAGGACAAAGCCGCCCTTCGAGCCGACCGGCACGATGACCGCGTTCTTGACCTGCTGCGCCTTCACCAGGCCAAGCACCTCGGTGCGGAAGTCCTCCGGCCGATCGGACCAGCGCAGCCCACCGCGGGCGACGTAGCCGAAGCGCAGATGCACGCCCTCGACGCGCGGGCTGTAGACGAAAATCTCGCGGAACGGCCTCGGCAGCGGCAGCTCGTCCAACGCCTGGCTGTCGAACTTGATGGAGAGATACGGCTTGTGCCCGCCGCCGTCCGCCTGCTGGTAGAAATTTGTCCGCAGGCTCGATGTGATGGCGTTGAGGAAGCGCCGAAGGATGCGGTCCTCGTCGGCGCTTTCGACGTCTTCCAAACCGGCCAGGATGCGCGACGTCAGCCGCTTGGCCGCCGCCTCGGCGCCCTTTGTGGCAGGGTCGAAGGTGGCCTGGAACAGTTCGACCATCATCGTGGTCAGGGCCGGATTATTGGCCAGCGTCTGTTCCATGTAGTCCTGCGAGAACGGAATACCGGTCTGGCGCAGGTACTTGCAATAGGCGCGCAGGATCACCACCTGGCGCCAGCTCAGGCCGCCGTAGGTGACCAGCGCGTTGAAGCCGTCGCTTTCGATGTCGCCGGCCCAGACCCGGTCGAAGGCGTCTTGGAAATTGTCGCGGATGTCGTCCAGATCGACGGCGCCGCCGTGCTGGGTGACTAGGCCGAAGTCGTGCACCACCATGCGACCGCCGCCGGCCTCCGAGAGGTCGACCTCGTGCGGGCCGGCCTCGTCGATGACGCGGAAGCCCATGTCCTCGAACAACGGCAGTGCGTCCGAAAGCGGAATGCGACCGCTCGTGTTGTAGAGCTTGAAACGGACCTCGTGCGCCTCGGCGCCGGTCGGACGGTAGAGGTTCATGCCGATGCCGCCGCGTTCCTGCACACGTTCGATCTCGGCGATGTCGTCGAGCACCTGGGCCGCCGTGTAGATGGCCCGATAGCCGGCTGGGAAAGCATGGCCATAGCGCTCCAGCAGCAGGAAGGCGCGGGCCTCGCCATGCTCGATAGCCAGCGCTTCGCCGATGCGGTCGGTCCACGAGCGGGCCAGGTCGGCGATGCGGGCTTGCAGGGCTGCATGATCGAAGTCGCCGCGCGTGCCCGGCTTGATCTTGGTAACGAAGTGGATGCGGGCCAGCGCCGAATCGCCCAGCTGGGTGAAGAACTCCGCCGCTTCACCCGAAAGCGTCGTAGCCAGTTCGTCCTCTACCTGGAGCCGCAGTTCGGTGGTGTAACGTTCGCGCGGCACGAAGACGATGGACGAATAGAATCGCTGGAAGTTGTCACGGCGGACGAACAGCGACACCTGCTGGCGTTCCTGCATGTGCAGGATGCCCATGGCGGTGTCGAACAGGTACTTGTCCGACGCCTGGAACAGTTCATCCCGGGGAAAGGTCTCCAGGATATTGGTCAGCGCCTTGCCATCGTGGCTGGTGCGGCCGAAGCCGGCGCTGTCGATGACCTTTGTCAACCGCCGGCGCAGCAGCGGGATGTCCATGGGCGAGCGGTTGTATGCGACCGACGTGAACAGCCCGGCGAACAATCGATGCCCGATGACGCGGCCCTTGGCGTCGATCTTCTTGATGGCGATGACATCCATGTGCACGGACCGGTGCACGGTGGCGTGACCATCCGCCTTGGTGACCAGCAGCAGCGACGGCTTGGTCAGGAAATTGCGCACGTCGGGCAGCAGGTTCTTGGATTTCTCGATCTGCTCGAACAGCGTCGTCGAGGACTTGCGCAGCACGCCCAGGCCGGAGCCCTTCTCGATGCTGACGCGCAAGTTTTTTCCCGATCCGCTCAGCTTGTATTCGCGCACGCCCAGGAACGTGAAGTGGTTGTCGTGAATCCAGCGCAGGAACTCGCGCACCTCGTTGGCCATTTCCGGCGTCGTGCCCTTGGGCTCGGTCTCCAGTTCCTCGATCACCTGGGCCATGCGCTCGCGCATGGGCCGCCAATCCTCGACCGAGGCGCGGACATCGACCAAGACTGATTCCAGCCCGCGCTTGATGGCGGCGTGACGGCTCAGCGGCTGCTCACCGATTTCCAGGTGCATGTACGATTCGGAGCGCGCGTCCGTATCCTTCTGCCCCGGCTCCAGGACCGCGGCGACGGCGCCGCCCTTGGCGCGGCGCACCTTGATGATCGGATGGATGGCGAGGAAGACGTTGATGTGCTGGCGATTGAGCTCCGACGTCACGGTGTCGAGCAGGAACGGCATGTCGTCGGTGACGATCTCGACGATGGTGTGATCGGAGGTCCAGCCGTCGGTCTTGATGTCGGGGTTGTAGACCCGCACCAGGGCTTCGCCGGGGCCACGCCTGGCGCCGGTGGCGAAGTGGGCGCAGGCCTTGCCGACCAGGTTGGGAATGGCCTCGCGGGCCATGTCCTGCGGCGGCACGTTGGCGAAGTAGTGATGGACGAAGCGGTCCAGTCGCTTGCCCGCGGCGCCCTTGGCGCGTTTCCTGGCATCGCGCGCGATGAGCCCGATCAGGCGCTCGATATTGTCCCGTGTGGTGATGGTCATGGTGCCTCTCCGCGCCCGTCCGCGACATCGCGGGCCCTCAGCACCAGAATTGAGGCAGCCCAGGGCCCATCATTGCCAATTTGAAAAAAGGCTAGCCCATTGAGAGTCAAAAAGAAAATACAATTGCGCTGGGGCGGTAGACATGCCGCCTGGCGCACCAGCCCCCTAGCCGCGCGGTAGGAGGAAATGGTTGGGTTTTAGAGCTGAAACAACGGACGGGCCGGCGCGAATCCTGTGGCATCGGTCCCGCGAAGCAGGGCGCCGAGAGAGGGCACGACCTCCATCTTGCCATCCCATATAGCGTAGATTATGTTGCGTTTTCGCCTGTATGCCAAAGTAAGAACCCCTTTTTTGGCCTTCTTATATTTCCTCTACAGCTTGATCGAAGGGCGCCGCGCAATACTGTGTGCGCCTGAGACGGGGCGCCGCCACGCGGTTGGCTCGACGGAGGCAGGATGAGGCATTACTTGCTACAAAGCTCAACGGCAATGGCCGTCATCGTTGCTTCGTTGGTCTTGGCGGGCGCCATGGCGATCTATCTTACGCGGCGCGGGACCCCGGATTTATCGAGGACTGCTGCACGCTACACGTTGCTTGGGGTCATTGTATGGTTGAGCCTCGAGTATTTTATGGGACGGTTCAGTCCGTTATTTTGGGGTGACGAAGCTAACCTCGTCCCCCCCATTCTCAATTATTTCGCCACATACGTGGAGCCCGGTCAGTTGTTTGCCCACGGTTTCTTGGGTGGCGTGGACCGGTATTCGATGCTGTTGGTCGGCTCGAGTTTCGTGTCGATCGAAATGACTCTGACTCATTTCCTGCCGATGTGGGCGGTGGTCATGGTGAATAAGGTGGCGTCGCACAGTCTCGGACTGGTTGGCATGTACCTTCTATGCCGCAAGATCGCTAGGGTTCCAAGGTTTCTATCCATTGTTGCCGCGGGAATGTTTTTCCTGGCTGATCCGAGATATTTCGACATCACTTTGATTCATGGACCGGCGTGGGGAAGCCTTCCCGCCGTCGCGTTTCTCACGGCGTACCAACTCGGCCGATCACGCCGATCGTTCATCGCAAGCCTTTTTGGGCTGGCCGCATTGTTTGCGTTGTTGCCGCCGACACATATGGGTACTGGCGCCGGAACAGTTTTCATCATCGCCGCGGTGTGTTTTTACAATGGATCGAAATGGCGGCTGATCGCGGCCACGCTTGCCATTCTGCTTGCGGTCATTTCCAACTGGCATGAAGTCTTATGGGCATTTCTGCAAGTATCCACTGAAACATACAAATTTGGCCGAGAAGGCTCATCAGCAACGTTTCTGGCCGGTGTTTCCATCGACTTTTTCCTGGCACTATACGTGGTAGCGATGGGCGTGCTCTTCATGTACCGAGACCGCCTCCTCTATCCTGGAGGGAGCGCGATCATCGGCTCGATAATTTTTGCGCCTGTATTGAAAGTGATCATCGGCTTCATCCCGGCGCTCGGAATATTGTTGGCGGGCCAATGGGGGTATTCCTTCGCAGCGATAGATGTCTTCGGAATGTTGATTGTGGCGCGCGCGGCATATCGAATTCAGTCGTCAATCGACCGGGGACCCACGCTTAGGCGATACATCAATACGAACGCCATTCTATTCGGCTTTTTTTTGGGCATGACACTGTTCTACAAAGGGGCGCACATTTTCGAGTTGATTCACAAGGGTGGGCACGCCCACTTCACGTCAATAGAGAACCTTAAAAATCGTGAGTGGGAGGAGTCCGGGCTCCATCGTGTCGTAACCCTGCGAGGATGGGACAGCGAACCGAATATCGCGCCAGGTTTTTACGGACTTGATGCATTCGACGGCCATCTCAACCTGGCGCCCCGGTCAACCTTCGATTATTGGTCTCATGGCATATACAAGATCGCGAACCCGGTGACGGGATCGTCCGTGGCAATCAGTGCCAGCCCCGACGACTGGTCGTGGGAGGACTTGGAATATGATCTGAATGCGAAAATTCGCACACGCTCTCTGCGCGCCGTCAATGTCCAGTATGTCCTGTCATGGGCTCCCATCAAAGAAGAGGGGCTCAAGCTTGTTTCCGGGCCGGACGGCTCGCGAGAAAATTTCGGTATGCATCGCAATTGGTCGGATAAGCAGCGGTATTACGCAAATCGTATCAAAAAAATTGATAACTACGGAAAGATATTCATCTACCGCCTGAAGGACGCGGTTCCGAGAGCTTTTGGCGCTGAAGCAATTGACCTCCGACCCGACGCGGAGAATGTTCGAGACTCTGTTCTCCTCGGGGTGGAAGCGGCTTTGGCCGGACGAGCTCGGATCGCCGAATCGAGCGCGAAGTATTTTAAATCGCATCGTGCGGGCCTAACCGTACGGGATGTCGTCAAGACGAAGAAGGGCTATTTGGTTCACATCGACGCGCCTGAAGCTGGGGCGGTTGTGCTAAATGTTCCGTTCACGTCGTTCTGGCGCGCCCATGTCGACAATGTCGAGCAAGAAGTGATTCGAGCAAATTTCGTGCAAATGGTCGTCGTCGTTCCGAAGGGTGCCGAAAAGGTCGAGTTCATCTACGCGCGACCACTGCTGAGGGACGTGCTCGCCGACAGAATATTTGGTATTGAAAGGCCTTAGGGCGAACGCCGACGCCAATCTAATAATGCCGAAGGATGGCTGTTGGGGCCATCGAATCCGGCCAGGCAAGGCGTTTAAAGGATAGTCTTGTCCTTTGACGAAAGATATCTTACCTCCCGTTGATCGATCTTGGGCGCGCCAGAGGATCGCACAATGCCTGCTACGACCTCCGTATGTGCGATATCCGCTCCATGGCAGAGCAAGCTGCGGGACACGACGTGCCGGCCAAGAATGTTCGCCGCCGGGTTGGCGGTCACGCGCTATACATGACGAATCCCTCAGTCACCAAGCAGGTGTTCGGTTGCAACATGGGATGCCGAAGCGTTAGCACCGTCGTTACGCGTGCCGAAGATTGGCACCGCAGGTCGTAATCTCCTCGGGGGCGCGAAAGATGGGAAGGGAGGCGGAAATTTTGGAAGGGAGAGATGGCCCCATACGGCTATCCGTCATCGTTCCCTGTTTCAACGAACAAGAGGTGGTCGAACTGACCTTCGGGCGCCTCGTTGAAGTCCTGGGCGAACGCGATGACATCAATTTGGAGTTGGTGTTCGTCGACGATGGCAGCAAAGACGAAACCTTCTCGATTTTAGAATCGAAGTTGGGCGGCGTTACCGACCTGCGTCTTATCAAGTTGTCGCGGAACTTTGGCCATCAAATGGCCGTAACAGCGGGGCTAGAGAACGCGTCTGGAGACGTAATCGCCATCATCGATGCTGACCTGCAAGACCCGCCCGAAGTCATTCTGGAAATGATCGACGAATGGCGAAAGGGCTTCAATATCGTCTACGGGATCAGAGCCCAACGCAAAGAATCCATGCCGATCAAACTCGCTTACAAGCTCTACTATCGCATCCTGCAAAAAATTGCCTCCATAGATATACCCCTGGATAGCGGCGATTTCTGCGTCATGGATCGCCAGGCCGTCCAGGCGTTGAATTCATTGCCCGAGAAAAACCGCTACGTCCGGGGTTTGCGCGCTTGGCTTGGCTTCGAGCAAAAGGGCATCGTTTATATGCGCCCGGCCCGTTCCGCCGGCGAGTCGAAATACTCCATGTTCGACCTCGTCAGACTGGCCGTGGACGGCGTCGTAAATTTTTCCGTTTTTCCTTTGTCTTTGATCGCGGCATTGGGATTGGCGACGTCTGTGGTCTCTATATTTGCTGGCATTTTCTATATTGTAATGTGGGTGACGGACTTTGCCTTGTTGGGTGGTGTTACAAAGGAAGCAGCTGGGTTCACGTCGATTATCTTGGCCATATTCTTTTTCGGCGGCACCCAGTTATTCTCTCTCGGCATAATCGGTCAATATCTGGGGCGTATGTATATCGAGATTAAAAGGCGCCCCAACTACATCGTCGAGCAGAAACTCGGATTTACAGGCGCTGCTTCAGCATCGGCCGATCAAACGGACGGATGATCGCGATACCGGGATAGATCGATCGGTCTAGGACGCCGAGGTCGCACGCCCTTAGGTGGTATGTTCTGCAGCGATCGATGTTCGGTCGTATCGTCACCGATCTTGGTCTCCTGCCGAGCGCGAACGTCTTCGATACCGCCAGCAGTACGAACGCCGATCTTAGGTTTCCCTCCGGCCCCGGCATTGAGTATCTCAGGGATTCGGGTCAGAGTTCCATCGTCCGGAGAGCCTTGATCGAAGAATCAGCCGACAGCCACTATCCCAAAATTTTCGATTTTCTACGATTGGGCTTCGCCAATCAGCCGTCGGCGCGGATGATGTCCGCCGCCTTTTCGGCAATCATGATGACCGGCGCGTTGGTATTGCCCGATGTCAGCGTCGGCATGATAGAGGCGTCGACGACACGCAACCCGTCCAGTCCGTGCACCCGCAGTGCGGCATCGACGACGGCGCCGTTGGCGGCGTCGGGCCCCATGCGGCAGGTGCCAATGGGATGATAGAGGGTGGCGCCGGTGGCCGCCGCATAGTCCAGCAGGTCCTCGTCGCTAGCGACCTCGGCGCCGGGCGTGACCTCCCGGACCACATGGTCCTTGATGGCGTCGGCCGCCATCAGGTCGCGGGCCATGCGCATGCCGGCCAGCAATATCCGGCGATCGGTTTCCTGGGTCAGGAAATTGGGCTGGATGGCGGGGCCCTGAAACGGGTCTGCCGAGCGGGCGTGGATGGTGCCGCGGCTTTCCGGGCGCAGCTGGCAGGTGGCGATGGTGAAGCCAGGAAAATCGTCGAACACGCGTGTCTTGGGGTCGCGGAAGCTGGCGTGGGCGATGTGGTACTGGATGTCCGGCCCTTCCAGCGCCGGATCGCTCTTGACGAAGCCGGCGACGATGCCGGCCGGCATGGTCAGCGCGCCGGTGCGCGTAAAAGCGTATTTCAGCGCCTCGCCGACCAGGCCGATGCCGCGGGTCTTTTCGTTCAGGCTGGCGACGCCGGTCAACTGCCAGGTATGGCGGGCGGCGTAGTGGTCCTGCAGGTTGGTGCCGACGCCCTTCAGCGGGTGCCGGACCTCGATTCCGAGGGGCTGCAGCACCGCGCCATCGCCGATGCCGGAAAGCTCCAACAGTTGCGGCGACTGCACGCCACCGGCCGACAGGATGACCGCGCGCCGGGCCTTGGCGCGCCGCATCTCGCCCTTGGCGCCGCCCACGTGGTAGTCGACGCCGGTGGCCCGCTTGCCTTCCAGCACCACCCGCGCCGCGTGGGCCCGCGTCGCCACGTCCAGGTTGGGTCGGCGACGCACGGGATTGAGGAACGCCGCCTTGACGCTGTGCCTGAGCCCGTTCTTCTGCGTCAGCTCGTAGTACGCAAATCCTTCCTGGCTGGCGCCGTTGTAGTCGTGGAAGGTCGCATAGCCGAGTTCGCCGCCGGCCCGGATGGCGGCGTCCAGGGCTTCGTAGGTCACCGTCGGTGGCGCCACGTTGAGATTGCCGCCGCGGCCCCGGTAACGCGCGTCCTCGCCATCGGCGCCGGCCTCGCGGTTTTCGGATTTGCGGAAATACGGCAGCACATCGTCGTAGGACCAACCCAGGTTGCCCATCTGCGCCCAGCCGTCGTAGTCGCGGGCCTGGCCGCGCACATAGAGCATGCCGTTGATGGAACTGGAGCCACCCAGCACCTTGCCGCGCGGCACCGGGATCGGCCGGTCCTTGGTCTGGGGGTGGGGTTGGGTGTCGAACATCCAGTTGACGGCCGGGTCAACCATGGTCTTCACATAGCCCACGGGCAGGTGAATCCAGGGATTGCGGTCCTCGCCGCCGGCCTCCAGCAGCAGTACCGTGGTGCCCGCGTCCTCGCTCAGCCGGTTGGCCAGCACGCAGCCGGCCGAGCCGGCACCGACGATGATGTAGTCGAATTCCATGCCTCGTTCCATGCCTCGTTCCAAGGCGCGAAACCTTAGAGCATTTCACCCGGCCGGCAAGCCGCCTCTATTCCCCCTGACCCTGTTCGGCATCCTGCGGCAGGTCGTCCAGGATGTCGTACCAGTCGGGCTTGTGGCTGACCCAGATGTGGCGCTCGGGCCGGATGTCGAAGGGCGTGTCGAGGGTGCCCATGCGCAGCAATACGATGTCCGGCGCCCAGTCCTTGGCGGCATAGATGTGGGCGCCGCAGGAGGCGCAGAAGTACCGCCGCTTGCCCGGCGAGGATTCGTAGGCCGCGAGGTCCCCTGTATCCGAGGTGACGTGGAAATGCTCGGCCGCCACCACGGCGCTGGAACCGTGGGTGGTGCCGTTGATCTTGCGGCAGGTGGCGCAGTGGCAATGCAGGAACCCGCTGATCGGGCCAGTGATCTCGAAGCGGGCGCGGCCGCAATGGCAACTGCCCCGGGCGATTGGTTCTGTGGACATGGTGGCGCTCCCTCTCAAGTCGGTCCGGCGCTGAGGTTTTCTTAATGCTTATGGCGGATGCTACGCGTCAGCCAAGGATTCGCACAACCAAGGAGGTTTTCGTGATGCTGGGACTCACGAGCCGAATGCATCCCCTATTGCCTGCACTGGCCCTGGTGGCGTTGCTATCCGTCGCGTCGCAACCGGCCCAGGCCGGTGTCACAAGTTTTTTTGTCGACCTTTGGGGCAACCTCGCCGACGCCGTCTCCATGTCCGGCCAGGCGCCCGCGGGCGAAAGCACAACGCCGAAACCCGAGGCCGAGGCCGAACCCGTGACGCCGACGGCCGCCGAGGCCCTGTTGCCGCCGATCAAGGCGGCACCGGTGAAGAAGGTCGAAACGGAGGTTCCCGCCGAACCGAAACCCGCCATGCCCGAACCTATCGAAGCGAAGGCCGAACCGGCCGCCGCACCTGCGCCATCGGCACAGACGCCGGAAAGCGGTCCCGTCGCGCGCGGCATGCATCGCGTCGCCAACTTGTTGGGTGGTGCGCGCCGGGAAGAGAACCTGCACGGCCTTCCCGTCCGCTGACGTCGCGCGTCCTACGCCAGCGCCGGTTCCCGGCGCAGGCGTTCGACTATGAAATCGACGAAGGCCCGAACCTTGGCCGAGACCAGGCGGCCTTCCTGGTGCACCACGTGCACTGGCAGCGGCGGAATTTCGAACTCTTCAAGCACCGTTTCGAGCCGTCCATCGGCCAGGTAGGGCGCCACCTGATAGAACAGCAGGCGCGACAGGCCCCATCCGCTTACGGCCAGATCGATGATGGCGTCGTTGGTGTTCATCCGAAGGGGTGCGGTCAGACGCATGGACAGGGGCTCGCCCTGATCGAGGAACGGCCATTCCGACGCCGCCTGGATGGCCAGCGGCTGGATCAGGCGGTGCGCCGCCAGATCCTCCGGTCGCCGTGGCCGCCCGAAGGTCTCGAAATAAGCCGGCGCGGCGAACATCACCCGACGCACCAGCCCGACGCGGACGGCGCTGAGCGATGAATCCGGCAGCTCGCCGATACGGATGGCCACGTCCAGGCCCTCGTCCATCAGGTTGACGACGCGGTCGACGTAGAGCGTGCGCGCCCGCACCAGCGGATAGGTTTCCAGGAACGCGCCCAGTATCGGCGTCACGTGCATGCGCCCGAACAGCACCGATGCGGTGATGCTGAGCTCGCCTCGGGGGGCGGCGTGGGAACCGACCGCCGCTTCCTCGGCTTCCTCCAAATCGGCCAGGATGCGCCGGCCGTCGACTAAAAGGCGCTCGCCGCTATCGGTCAGCCTGACCGAACGCGTGGTGCGGACGAATAGCCGCGTGCCCAGCCGCTCCTCCAGAAGCGCCACGGCGCGGGTGACGCTGGGCGGCGACGTGGCCAGGCGGCGCGCCGCGGCGGCGAAGCCGCCGGCCTCGGCAACGGCGACGAAAATCTGCATGGCATGAAAGCGATCCATTTAATTATTTTAATTTATAAAACAATAAATTCAAACTTATCCGTATTCAGCAAAATTCCAAAATATCCTACTTCTTGGGTCATCCAACGCGCCGCCCGACGCGGCGCCACTGAAACCCAAGAAAGCGAGTATTTCATCATGAGTCGCATCGACATCGTTACCCAAGACACCGCCAGCGCCGACCAGAAGGCGCTGCTCGACGCCATCCAGGGACAACTCGGCATGGTCCCCAACTTCCTCGCCGTGCTCGCCCATTCGCCGGACGCGCTCCAGGCGTTTCTCGGCCTACACGGCATCGCCGGCGCCGGCCAATTGGACGCCGAAACTCGTGAGCGCATCGCGCTTGTCATCGCCGAGGGCAATTCCTGCGAATATTGTGTTTCGGCGCACACCGCCATCGGCCGCAAGGTCGGTTTGTCAGACGAGGAAATGGCCGCCAACCGCGCCGGCACTTCGGCCGACACCAAGGCGGCGGCCGCCGTGGCCTTCGCCCAGGCCCTGAACGAGCACCTGGGCGACGTCACCCAGGCCGAGTTCAACGCCGTCCGCGAGGCCGGCTACAGCGACGCCGAGATCGTCGAGATCATCACCCACGTCGGCATGAACATCCTGACCAACCTGATCGGCAAGGCGACGCGCGTCGATATCGACTTCCCCAAGGTCTCCCTGCTGGCGAAAGCGGCCTGATCAACGCGCCCTTCGCCAACCTACGGGGCGGGTGCCGTCCTCCCGACGTCCCCCACAGGCACCCGCCCCGTCCTCTTTCGAAAAAGGAACACGGCCATGGCCCGAAAGTTCGCGGAGATCAGCTACACGCCCGCTGTCCGAGCCGCGCAGGAACGCTACGGCAGCCGCCGCGCCAATATGCGCTTCGAGGAGGCCGACGAGCCTGAAGCCCTGCTGAGCGAGACCGAGATCGATTTCATCGAGGCCCGCGACGGCTTCTACCAGGCCACGGCCAACGCCGACGGCTGGCCCTATGTGCAGTTCCGGGGCGGCCCCGCCGGCTTCCTGAAGGTGCTGGATCAGCGCACCATCGGCTACGCGGATTTCCGCGGCAACGTGCAGTATCTGAGCGTCGGCAACCTGGCCGACAACGACCGCATCGCCCTGATCCTGATGGACTACGCCAACCAGCGACGGCTGAAGATCTGGGCCCGCGCGCGCCTCGTCCACGCGAACGAGGACGCGGACCTGGTGGCGCGGCTCGAGGTTCCGACCTACCGGGCCCGCGTCGAGCGCGCCGTGGTGCTGACCATCGAGGCCTTCGACTGGAACTGCCCGCAGCACATCACGCCACGCTTCACCGAGGCCGAGATCGAGGCCGCCGGCCTCCGGTTGACGGCCACGCAGACGGAACCAGACGCCGCCATCGACGCCGCGCTCGGCGATGGGCCGCTGGAATTGGTCATCACCGGCATCCGCCAGTTGACGCCCGAGGTCCGCGCCTACGAGCTGCGCCGCCCGGGCCTCGGCGACCTGCCGGCGGTGGAAGCCGGATCGCATCTGCAGGTGCCAGTGCGCTTGGACGACGGCCGCCTGGAGACCCGAAGCTATTCGATCGCCAGCAATCCCGGCCGCCGCGATGCCTACGAGATCGCCGTGCGCCTCGACCCCGAGGGCAGCGGCGGCTCCAGCGCCGTGCACGCGGGTTACGCCCTCGGCATGCGCCTCAATACAGGCATGCCGAAGAACGCCTTTGCGCTGCATGACGACGACCGCCCGGCGGTGCTGATCGCCGGCGGCATCGGCATCACGCCGCTGAAGGCCATGGCTCAGAAGCTGAAGTCGGACGGCCGCGCCTTCCGCCTGCATTACGCGGCCCGCACGGAGGCCTTGCTGGCCTACCGCTCGAAACTGGCGTTGGCGCTGGCGGGCGACGTCACGTTCTATGCCGGCGACGGTGGCCCGCGTCTCGACGTCGCCCGTGTGATCGCCGAAGCGCCGGTCGGCGCGCGCTTCTACGTCTGCGGGCCCGAGCGCCTGATCGAGGCGGTGCGCCAGGCCGCCGCCGAACATGGCCGCGACCCTTGCGACGTTCGCTTCGAGCACTTCAAGGCGCCGGCGCCCGAAGACAGCGACACCGCGCATCGCGTGGAGCTGGCGCGAAGCGGAATCACGGTCGACGTGGCGCGCAACCAGACCATCCTCGATGCCGTCCTCGATGCCGGCATCGACGCCGACTACGCCTGCAAGACCGGGACCTGCGGCACCTGTGCCGTGAAGGTGCTGACGGGCGCTCCCGACCATCGCGACCAGGCGCTTTCAGACGCGGAACGCGACCAGGCCAGCTTGATGTGCCCCTGTGTCTCCCGCGCCACCACGGAGGACCTGGTCCTCGACCTCTAGGATCATCGTCGCGGGGGCGACAAGCCGGTTGCCGTCATGTTAGTGTCGGCGACGTCCTCGAAAGGTGGACGGGTTAAGGGGGAAGACCAATCGCGGATCATCATCGCGCGCGGGAATCGCGCGGGCCTTGGCTGTGAAATCGCCGCCGCTTCATCTCGTCGCACTGGTCGTGCTGCCGCTAATCTGTGGCATCGGCGCGTCCTTGGTGATTGCCGACAACCTTGAAGCCGAGGGACGCAGTCGCTGGTTACAGCGCGCCAAGGTCGACGTCACCCGCGTCACGGACATCGCCAACGCCTGGCTTCTTCAGACGGAAACGGCGGTTCGCGCCGTCGCCTCACGAATTCCCGACACCGGCGCCGCCGACACGACGACGCTGCAGGCGGCATTGGACGACATCGACCAGTGGGGCCTGGAGGTCACACCCGAAGCACTCGCGGCCATCCGGCGGCTTAGGCGCGATGACCGCGCGGCCTTCGAGCGGCGGGCCGGCGGGCCAATCAGCACCGTCGGCAACCCGGCGGAACCGGCGCCATCGGCGTTCGAAAGTTTTCCCGTCATCGCCACCACGGCACCGGAAGGGCCGCTCGCGCCGCGCGCCGACCTGGCCACCCATCCGGCCATGCGCATGGTCGCAACGGCGGCCTTGCGCAGGCCTGGCCAGGTGTTCACCGGCCCGTTCTTCGACGGCCCTGGCGGCGCCAAACTCGCCCTGGTCGGACTAACCCTGGGCAGCGTCACCGACGGTGCACTCATCGGTACGCTGAACATGAGTGAGTTTTTCGATGGGCTGATCAGTCTTTATGTGCCCAAGGGCATCGTGCTGCGGCTTTTTGCAAGCGATCACGAGGCCCTCGTGAGCGCTGCCTACAAGCCGGTGCTGGGGCCCGTGCGCGCCGCGCCCGACACCGCCGAGACCATCACCATCCGTATCACCCATGGCCAGGCGCGCTGGCAGTTGAATTGGGACATCATGCCCGACTACCTGGGCGGCCCACCTGTGCATTCAGCCGAGACGGTACGCTATGGCGGATCGGCCCTGAGCCTGGCGCTGACGCTGATGATCGCCGTCCTCTCGCTGCGCAACCTGCGCATCAGCGCCGAGGTCGAGGCACGCACCGCCGAGCTTCGCGAAAGCGAGGAGCGGCTGCAGTTGCAGGTGGTCGAGCTCCGGGACAACGAGCAGCGCCTGGAGGCGCAATCGGCGGAACTGGTGGGCCTCGCCGAGGACGTGGAACTGGTGCGCCTGGAGCTGCAGAAGCAGAACGACCAGAAGGACAAATTCTTCTCCATCATCGCCCACGATCTGCGCGGCCCCTTCGGCGCGCTGCTGGGCGCCACCTCCATGCTGTCCGATTACGTCGAGCATTTCGACAAGGTGAAGATCGCCGAATACGCCACCAACATGAACCGCACCGCCCAAACCGTGTTCAAGCTTCTGGAAAATTTACTGGAGTGGTCGCGCCTGCAGATGGGTCAGCTCGAGTTCGAGCCGGCGGAATTGAACTTGAAGGCGATCGTCGACACCAACCGGGAACTGTTCGAGCCGACCGCCGAGGAGAAAGGTATCCGGCTGGTCACCGATTGCGCGGAGGCGCTCTCGGTCTTCGCCGACGAACACATGGTCGACACCATCGTCCGCAACCTGATCAACAACGCGCTGAAGTTCACGCCGGCGGGCGGCGAGGTCCGTATCGGTGCCCACATAGCCGACGATTGGGCCGTGGTGGAGATCTCTGACACCGGCGTCGGCATCCCGGCGGACAAGATTGGCCGCCTGTTCCGCCTCGACGAGAAAACCTCGACCGTCGGCACCGGAGGCGAGACCGGCACCGGGCTCGGCCTCAACCTCTGCGAAGACTTGGTGAAGACGCAGGGCGGGCGGATCTCCGTCGAAAGCACCGAGGGCGAGGGTTCGGTGTTCCGCTTCACATTGCCGTTGACGGGCGAGCCTTCGGCGGGCTAGTTCCCGTTGAAATGCTGCGGATCGCGCCCAGGTAAACAGGGATCGATCCTTTCCTTCTCCGCCCACGGCGATTCTCGAGATGCCCACCATGAACCTTCGACAATCGACCGGCGCTCTGCTGTCAGCCGCATTTCTCGCTTGCGCCGCCACTCCGGCCGCGGCCGCGGAACCGCCGAGACCTACGGATGCTCCGAAGAGCGACTGGCGCTTCACCGTCGGCGCCGGTGTCGGCCTGTTTCCCGATTACGAAGGCTCGGATGACTTCGATCCGCTACCGTTGCCCGTGGTCGACATCAGCTACCGCGACATCGTCTCCATCGGCTCGGTCGGCGGTCCCGGCCTGAAACTGAAGCTGTTGAAGATTCAGGGCCCGACGCCGGGCGACAAGCTCAAGGTGACGCTCAAATTCGGATACGGCGGCGGCCGTGACCAGGACGACAACGACGCCCTGGGCGGTCTCGGCGACCTGGACGGCGGCGCCAACGTGAAGCTGAAGGCAGAGTACGGCATCCGCGGCTTCACGACCTTCGCCTCGCTGGCCCGTGACCTCACCGGGGACCGCGAGGGCATGGCCGCCAGCTTCGGCGTCGGCTACGGCCTCGCCTTCAACAACAACAAGACGATGCTGAGCGTCGGGCCCAGCGTCACCTGGGCCGACGACGACTACATGCAGAATTCCTTCGGCATCACGGCCGCCCAGGCCACGGCATCGACCCTGGGCCTGGCCCGGCATACCGCCGAAGCCGGCCTCAAGGATGTCGGGTTCAGCATCATGCTGCGCCACGGCTTCACCCGGCGCATCGGCCTGACTGCGCAGGCCAGTGTGTCGCGGCTGCTCGGCGACGCCGCCGACAGTCCGCTGGTGAACGGCCAGGGATCGGCCACCCAGTTCTCCTTCCTGACCGGTATCGCCTACACCTGGTAGGCTGCCGGTGGGGCGCCGGAACCGGCTTCCGATATCACCTTTGTTCTGAAACAATGGCCGCCGGTCATCGCGCCATAGCACCTGTACGGGAGGGGTCCATGCCGGAAGGTCCGCTGTTGATTGGTTTTATCGCTGCCTCCCTTGTGGTTCTGCTGATCCCGGGGCCGGGGGTGCTCTACGTGGTCGCCCGCAGCGTCGCCCAGGGGTATCGCGCCGGTCTGGCCTCGGCGCTCGGGCTGTCGGTCGGGGTGTTCGCCCACGTGGCCGCGGCGGCGGTCGGACTATCGGCCCTGCTGCTGACCTCGGCGACAGCCTTCGGCATCGTCAAGGCCCTGGGAGCGGGCTACCTGATCTATCTCGGCCTGAAGATTCTGTTCGAGGCGCGGCGGCCGGCGGCCGGCGCGGTCGCGACCGGTCATATCGCACTGGGGCGCCTGTTCCTGGACGGCGTCATCGTCAGCGTCTTCAACCCGAAGATCGCGATCTTCTTCCTGGCCTTCCTGCCGCAGTTCGTCGATCCGGCAGCCGGACCGCCGGCGCCGCAGGTCATGGCGCTCGGCCTCCTTTACGCGGCCTTGGCGCTGATGACCGACGGCTCTTATGCACTGTTCGCCGCCAGTCTGCGCCATTGGACCGGCGGCCGCTTTCTGCGGGGTGCGTTGCCGCAGGTCGTGACGGGCCTTCTCTACATCGGCCTCGGCCTCAACGCCGCGCTCACTGGGCGGCGGAACTGACGGCCGCGCTGCCGGCTTCTTCGTGCCCGACGAGGCGGCGCGTGTACTCGGACGCCTCTATCCGGGACGGGAGATCATCTTGCTGAACAGCGATGTGCTCGGCCGCGATGGCGGTGGCATCCACTGCGCGACCCAGCAAATGCCACGGATCCAATGGGGTTATGGAAAATTACTAGTCGCGAGGGCATCCGTCGGGCGGTATGATTTTCGCCTCGGTCGGCGCCCGCCTGGCGCACGCAATCGGCTGCGGAGGCCGCGGTGGCTAAGAATCCAAGGATGATCGCACTCGGGATGTGGTTGAGCATCCTCGGGCTCGCCTTAGCGGCGTCGGACGCCGCCGCCGACGGCTCCATCAAGGCCGCCTATCAGGCTCCCGAACACCACGGCACCGCCGAGTACATGGCCCGAAAGTTCGGCTACGAGGGCGGTCGCAGCCAGGGGGAAGGCGACAGTCGGGAGACCGACACCTATCTGAGCATGAAGGGCGACAAGGCCTTCCGCGACAATCTCGAGGCGCAAGGATACGTGCTGAAGGAAGCCATCGACGACCGCGAGAGCGGCCTGCAGGCGATGGTCATCACCGACACCCTGAGCGGCGAGCCGACCATCATCTTCCGCGGCTCCGACGACACCGGCGACCTGGTGGTGGATTTCGACCGGTCCGGCAACATCGGCGCCGCCCAATACGACAAGCACCGGGACGCCTTCGATTCATGGGCCAAGAAGTATCCCGGCGCCACGGTGACCGGCCACAGCCTCGGCTCGGCCCTGGGCCAGCGCTTCATCGTCGACAACATGGCGGCGGTGAAGGAAGGCATCTTCTTCAACGCGCCGGGCATCGCCAAGGTGCATGCCCATAAATACGCCGACAACCCGAACCGGCCGCCGGTGACGCTCTATGTCGGCAAGGTGGAGGGGAAGTCCCCCGACCTGGTTTCCGAACTGGGCGGGCAGAGCCACCTGCCCGGCCGCATCGTCGAGGTCACCAAGACGGATCTTGCCCTCCAGAGCGACCACCTGCTGCTCGACGATCATCGTTTCTGGATGCTGGACCAGGGCAAGGGCATCTATTTCACCGAACTCGATTACGAGCGCTATCAGGAGCGGCGCAAGGACTCCTCCGATCGGATTCGCGACAACTTGGACACCGCCGGCAACGTGCTAGACGTCACCACGCAAATCGTCGGCGGGCTGCTGGGCGTCGGCACCGATGAATTGCGCGACGGTGTCGCCGACTTGGTCGACGGCTACCTGGCGACCGGCCCGCAGGAGCCGACCGGTAAGATGATCACTGCCAGCGAGCAGTCGGCGGGGAGCCAGACCCAGCCCGAGACCGGACCGGCACCCGAGAACACGGAGACCGCGTCCACGCCCCCCGCCGAGGGCACTGCCAAGCTGACGCCCGATCCGACCCGCATCGTCATCTCGCGGGGCAGCCTGACGGGCCCGGTTCTGGGCGCCGGCGAAACGGTTGCCAACGGCCAGACCCTGGGCTTCCGCGCCTCGCTCAGCCACTTGGGCGCGGCCGGGCAGCCGGTGTCGGCGAACCTGACGTGGCAGGTTTTCGGACCAGGCGGCGATGCGGTCCCGAGGGGATCCAAGACCCGCACCTTGAAGCGCGAGGGTGGTTGGGGCGAGGCATTGTTCACCCTTCCCCTGGCCGGTCTGAAGAGCGGCCGCCACACCGTGATCCTGACCCACCAGAACACCACCACGCCATCGTTGCAGGCAAGCTCGCGTGCCACCTTCGAGGTGGCGCAGGGAATCGCCATCACCGACATGGTGGTCGACATATCGCCCGGCGGCATCACGCCGCACGGGGTCCTCTACCCCGATCAAGCGCCGCATCTGTTCGTCCATTACCGGCTGCCTGCCGGCGCCGCCGGCGCCACCGTGGCGCTCAGGGTGACGGATGCGGACAGCGGGGCCGAGATCGCGTCCAGAACCATCGACCAGCCCCGGGAACATGCCGACGCGCGGCATCGAACATTCATCCGGCTCGACCCGGGCCGGGTCAATGTCGGCGGCGGCGCTACCTTCAGCGCCACGGTGTCGGTGCCGGGGGGAGCCTCGGATACAGCGTCCAAGGATTTCCGGGTCAGCGCCTACGCGCTGGCACTGCATGTGCCGCGCACCCTGGTGACGGCGGACGGCAAGCCCTTCGTCATCAACGTGCCAAAACAGTTTCGGCGGCCCTTCAAGGTCGATATCGATGTCAAAAACGGCCTCGTCATCCATCACGGCAAGGACCGGCTGCGCGGCACCGTTACCGGCGTCACCGACACGCGCACCCTGCGCTCCGGCATGACCGTCCGGGTGACCGACGCGGCGGGCCGCCAGGCCGCCGGCTATGCCGCCATCAAGATCAAGCCACTGGCCCAGCCCGCCGCCGTCCCCAAACCGCCGCCGCCCAAGGTCGCGTCGGTTTCCCCCGCCGCCAAGTGCCGCGTGCCCAAACGCTACCTGGTGCCCAGCGGCACCGTGCCCGGCGACACCGGCAAGCTGATGTACGTGAAGATCGACCGCAAGGACGGCGAGATCTTCACCGCCACCCTGACGCCGGTTTCCGGCAAGGGCTGGTGGGCCCGCGGGCAGGCCAAGTTCACGGCAATCTGCCAGGTCCACCGCCACGGCTGGTTCAAGATCTACAGCGCCAAAGGCAAGACAATCTCGCAGGGGTTCTACGCCAACGACGTCAAGCAGTAGTCGCGCAGCACCACCAAGCGGAAAGGCGGCGGCCCCGCCTCCAACCTGTCTGGCGGCTGAACGGCGGCGCGTCGCTCAGGGCTTCGGCGTCGGGACGTCGCCGACAGTCACATCGACCTTGGCGGCGATGGCATATCCGGCTTCGGGCCAGTCGGCGTAAACCCGCACCTGGTAGCGGCCCGGCGGCAGCAGCTTGAAGACGTGGCGCCCTTGTTTCGGCCGGCCCTCAAGCATGACGAAGTCGAAGTATTGATCCGGCGCGTGATCGGGAGAGGCGATGGCGAGCCAGTCCTGACCCTTCCCCGGCAACCCTGCATAACCGATCGTGACTGCTTCCGTCGGAGAGAACACTGGCTTGCCCGGCCAGACCTTGACCTTCACGGGCACGGGCACGGGAAGCGGCGCTGCCGGCTTCGGCAGGCCGACCGGCGGTTTCGGCCTCGCTTGCATCGCCGCCAGCCGGTCCCGGAGCGCAAGCGTCGCCAAACTATTGGCGGGCAGGCCTTGGTCGCGCTGGAAGGCGGTGATGGCCTGGCGCGTCCTCGGGCCCGTGCGGCCATCCGGCGTGCCGGTGCCATAGCCGAGGCGGTTGAGCTCGACCTGGATTGCCCGCAGGAGATCGTCGGACGCCGGCGCAGCGGCTGCTGTCGGTTTCGGCCGGGTCCGGCCCACCGGCTTGGCGTGGGCCGCCCGCCGGGCCTCGGCCCGGGCCAGCAGAATGGCCTGTCTGCGGGCCGCGGGCGGCGCCTTCTCCGGGGCCTCGGCGGCGGGCGGCGGCGGGCCGGACGAAGGGGGCTTCGTTGCGGCCGCTACATCCGCGCTGGTGGCGGAGCCAATGCCGAGCAGCCGGGCGGCGACTGTCTTCTCCGCTGCCGTCGGCGGGCAGGCAAAGCCGGGCTTCAAATCGTGCGCCGCGGCAGCGGACGCATAGCCCGCCTGGCTGATGAACGAACGCGCGTTGGCCAGCCGGTAGAGGGAAATATCGCGCTCGGCGCCGGAACCCCGGTCGGTCCAGATCACCTCCGCCGCATCGACCTGTTCGACCAGGCACGAATTGATGCAGCGGTAGTTGGCCGGCCGTGGTTTGTCGTAGCTCGTCTGCCCGATGTCGCCGAGGCAAGCAAAACCCGGCGGCGCCACGGCACGCCAGATCGATCCGTCCTGTTCGGCGCCCGACCCCTTGTCCGTCCACGCGAGTTGCCAGTCGGCGGGCGGCGCCAGCAGCAACCGGCCGCCGTCGACGTTGTCGGGGTGCGGCCCGACGGTGACGAAACACGGCAGGTCGCCGGTGTCGTGGCTGGCCACGGCATGGCCGCCGATGATGAAATATCCGTCCGCCGGCTCGGGCCGGTGGATGGCCAGGTCCTGATCGGCGCCCGAGCCCAGGTCGGTCCAGTCGGTGCGATAGCCGCAGGCCTCGGTGACCTGCAGGCGCTGCGTCGCCCTTGCGTCGATGCGGGCACTGTCCGCCTGGGCCGTCCAAGGCCCGAACAACGTAGCGGCACCGAGCACGAGCACGGTGATCGATCGCGATGGCTGTCGGCGATGTCGCATCTGCCTGCCGGCTCCCTTCGACGGTCCGACGGTAAGTCTAACCCGATCGTCGTTCGGCCGAGAAGCCCGCCGGACGGACGGCCTGGTCAGACGTCCGCCAATTTCGATTTGGCCAGCAGATCGCGGCCCCATTGCACACCCAGGATCAGGGCCGCATGGTCGGCCGTGCGCAACCAGTGCCGACGCTGGCTGGGAATCACCAGATGCCCTCCGGCTCGGAGCATCCGTTCACCAGCACCCTCGACACCCACCACGGCCTCGCCCGAAATGGCGATATAAATCTCTTCCGGCTCGTGCCAGTGCGGCCGGTAGTCCAAGCCCTCGCCGAAATAACCGAAGTCGACGCGCAAGCCGTCCACCCGGAAGGGCCCGCGCGGCGACGCCAGGTGGAACCATCCGTACTTGCTGAGGAAATCGTCGTCGAAACCGTCCGCTTCCGTGTAAGTCCGCCGCCATTGGACAAGCGGCACGGCCGCCAGCAGAGCCTCGAAGAGCGCGCCGCTTTCGGGGGCCGTGTTCGATGCCATGCCCGCGATCAAATCCGCCACGGGAAGGCGCTTGGGAGCCGGCGGTTCAAAGTCCAGCGCCGCCGGCAGCAAATCGCGAAGCGGCGCGTGCCCCGCCGGCACATGGTCAGCGATGTAGGTGCGCGTGGCCTCCAACAGGTGAGCGAGGATCGCTTCCGTCGTGGCGTCGGTCATGAGCCATCTTCCTGCACGATCCGGCCGTCGCGCGCCGTCCTCAGACGCTGACCGGCGGCACGTTCTCCAACAGCCAGCGGGCGATGGCGGCGACGCGGGCGTCCTGTTCGCGCTGGCCGATGACCTGCAGGCCGACCGGCAGGCCGCCGACGCCCATCAGCGGCACCGTCACCACGGGGGCGCCCAGCATGGAGCTCGGGTAGTTGAAGACCGCGTCACCCGTCGGCCGGGATGCCAGCGGCTCGCCCGGCGTGTCGCCGGACCACGGCGTCGCCGGCCCCGGACACGCAAAGGTGACGGCAGCATCCGCAAGCGGTGCGGTGGCGGCGTAGTTGACCCGCGCGTGTTCCCGCCGGAGCACCAGGTCGCGATAGTCGTCGGGGGTCATCGCCTCGGCCTGGGCCAGGGTATTCTTGATCCGCTGGCTGGCCCCGTCCGGATGGTTGTTCAAGAGATTGCGGTGGCCCCAGCGGTTCTCCCACGCGGTGATGGTGCCGCAGACGTGGGTGCCGTCGGCGATGCTGGCTTCCAGGCTCTCGACCGCGCTGTTGTCGGCGCGGCGGATCAGGGTGATGCCGGCCCGCTCCATGTTCTCCATCAGCCCCGCGAAGGCGGTCTTCGACGCATCGTCCGTCTTCGCCCAGCCTTCCGTTTCCAGCACCACCAGGCGTTCCGGCTTGACCGCTTCAGGCGCCGTCATCGGCCCCATCAGCCCGGTATGGCCGGGGTCGCCGCCGGTGCGGCTGGCGATCTCGATGGCGACCCGCCACATGTCCTCGATGCAGCCGGCGTGCGGCCCGTGCGTGCTCATGGACGTGACCTGGCGCTCGCCCCGGTGGATGCCGCCCTGGCTCGGTTTCAGCGCCACGTTGCCGCAATAGGCCGCCGGCCGGATGATGGAGCCGCCGACCTGGCTGCCGATGGCCGCCGGCATCATGCCGGCCGCGACGGCCGCCGCCGAGCCCGACGAAGAGCCTCCCGGCGTGCGCGTGGCATCGAACGGGTTGGTGGTCGGGCCCGGGTGGCTGCCGCCGAGCTCCGCCGTCACCGTCTTGCCGAAGATCACCGCGCCGGCCTGGCGCAGCGCCGTTACCAGCGAGTTGTCGTTTTTCGGAAAATTGCCTTCGTAGGCCTTGCAGTTCATCTGCGTCGGCATGTCGCGGGTTTCCAGCAGGTCTTTTATGCCGACCGGCATGCCGTCGATGGCCGACAAGGGCTTGCCGGCCTTCCAGCGCGCCGCACTCTCGTCCGCCGCGGCCCGGGCCAAGTCCTCGTCCAGATAGGCGAACGCCTGCACCACCGGCTCCTCCGCCGCCACAACCTCCAGGCAACGCTCCAGGTAGGCGCGGGGATCGTCCGAGCCGGCCTCGAAATTCGCCAGGCGGTCGTGGAAGGTCAGTGTCTTGAAGGTGGCGGGATCGTAGCTGTTGGGGGGCATCGGCATCGGCGTCACTCCTGCGTCGCGGGGCCGCGCATCCTGGCAGCTTCCGCCGAGCGCGGCAACTTGAGCGCCGGTCCAGCCGTTTTCGTCGGCGGATCGAGGTGTGCGGAAGTGCGTCGCGCGCCGCACGCCTCGAACGCCTTATGTCAGGACCGGTCGTCGACGATGCCCTTGAGGCTGTTGGTCAGGAGCCAGACCGATACCGCGAGCAGCACCACGTCCTTGAGCAGGAATTGTCCCGGCATCACGGACAGCATCGGAAAGCCGCCAGCGCTGGCCTCGACCACGCCGGGCGTGGTCAGCATGAAACTCAGCGTGACGCCGAAGGTGCCGATGGCGAGGACGGCGCCGACGGCACCGAGACGGGCCGAGACGGGATGCGCCGCGATCAACGCGGCGGCCGTCAGCTCGGTGACGCCAATCATGTTGGCGAAACCGCTGACGCCGAGTAGCTCGTGGAGCCACGCCAACAACGGCGAGTTGACCGCCAGGCCGGCGATGGCATTGGCTTCGTAGGCGGTGAACTTGAGCATGCCGAACCACAGGAAAACGATGACCATGGCGTAACGGACGCCGATCTCGGAGACCCGGCCGAGCGTTTCGCCGATGTCACCGATGCCGGGCGCCGCAGGGTTCAGGGTGGGGGATTGAGTGTTCATGTTGGGGGTGTCCTTTCACTTCTTTGGCGCGGCCGTTACTTCGGCGCCGCCGCTTTCAGGATTGGGTAGTACTGCGTGAAGACCATGTCGTATTCGGCCGCGGCCTCGTGGCAGGCGGCACAGGCATCGGTCGGAAACGCCTTGGCGGCATTCGCGTAGGGCAGCGCATGGCCGAAGCTGTAATAGGTCCAGCCGCCGGGCTCCTTGGGAAAACGCTCGGTATCCTTGACCGTGAACTCGAGGCCCTGGAACTTGCCCTGAAAATAGCCGTTGCCACTGACCGCTTCGGTTTCGCCAACGCTGAGCAGTTCCTTGGCGATCATGGTGCCGTTCGGAAACTTGCCGGTTTTTGCGAAGTGGGCGTAGGCGGCGGGCTCGATATAGACATTGTGGAATTCGGGGAACGGCGCCTTGCCGTCGTTCAGGGCGTTCGGCGTCAGTGGCGCGCCGATAAACACCCATTGCCGCCAGCCGTCGGCGCGGATCAATTGGCCTTTGTCGTCATAGCGCGGCCCGGGGATGCGGTCTTCCGCCTGCACGGCGCCGACCATGGCGGCGAGTGCCAGCACACCGGCGGCAAAGGCCAGGGCTCGTTTCATGGCGGTTCTGTCTCTGATCGCGAACATCGTCTTTTCCCTCCGTTATCTGATTGATGGGCGGCACTATGTCCGACGATTGGCTATAATTAGAAATACCGTTGTGATATGAATTCGATGTTCTGTAGTTATGGCCGAAGGGGTGATGTGTGGAGTTCAATCAGATTCGGTATTTTCTGGCAGCGGCGGAAACGCTGAACTTCACGCGCGCGGCCGAGCGTTGCCACGTCTCGCAGCCGGCGCTCACCCGCGCCGTCAAGAAACTCGAGGAAGAGTTTGGCGGGCCGCTGTTCCGGCGCGAGCGAAACCGAACCCACCTGACCGATCTGGGCAAGGTCATGCACGAGCAACTGGGCCGCGTCGACGAGACCAGCAAGGATGCGCTGATCGCCGCGCGCAAATTGCTCAGCCTGGACAAGGCGCCGCTGAACGTCGGCGTCATGTGCACCATCGGGCCGGCGCGGACGGTTCCGTTCCTCTCCGCGTTCCAGCGCCAGCAACCGGGAATCGACCTGGCCCTTCACGACATCACGCCTGGCAACATGACGGAGGGCTTGCTATCCGGAGACATGGATTGTGCATTGCTCGGGCTGCCGATGGCGATGCACGAGCGTTTCGATACGGTCAAGCTTTACGATGAACGCATGGTCGCCGTTTTCCCGCCCGACCATCGGTTCAAGGCGATGAACGCCGTCCCTCTCGGCGAACTCGCGGACGAGCGCTACCTCGATCGCCTGAATTGCGAGTTTCGAAATTCGTTCTTCACGCTGCTGGAGGATCGCCAGATCGACATCTCGGTACGCTACAAGAGCGAACGCGAGGACTGGATCTTGAATATGGTCCTGCAGGGCATGGGCGTCTGCCTGATCCCGGAATATTCCGTCACCCTCGATGACCTCGTCTGCCGCCCGGTCATCGATCCGGAGCTTTCGCGCAGCGTCGAGATGGTCACGGTGTCGGGCCACCGCCGCTCGCCGGCCGTGCAGGAATTCGTCGGCGCGGCGATGTCCTATGACTGGCCCGCGGGGCCGGCTATTTAGGTCGTTTCGCGGCAGCGGCCACAGAACATTTCTGGCTCCTCTTGAAATCCGTTAGCGGCACGCATACCTCAACGTCGTCCCCGACAAGACGACGACGCGGCCGCGCGCCCTTCGGCGTGCGCGGCTCATCGTGAATTGACGCAAGGGATGATGACGAATGATGACAATTGATGACATCTCGCGCCGGAATTGGCGTGTTTCGAGGAATATCAACGGGTTGATCCGTTTCAACCCGGCTATTTCGGGCCCGAAATGGCAAAACCCCCAGGGTTACCCGGGGGTTTCGGCCGCCGCGAAATTGGAGCGGGCGATGAGATTCGAACTCACGACTTCAACCTTGGCAACGAAGCCAATGACAACAAAACCTAAGTGGTTTCAACAACTTGTTCGGGCGCTGTCGCGGCTTGAACCGGAACAAAGCGGGATAAACCGGGTTAGAATCGATTAACGGTGGCACGGTTTGGGCACACGCTGCCGCCTGTCGTATTAGGAAGATATCCGGATATTCCATCCAACCTGGCACGATTCAGGCTCACCCCATTCGTCATCACTGTCTAATTCTTACATGGCGGAGAGAGTCCGGTTAGGGGCCGACAGCGGACCATCGTCATCACCACACCAATCTTCCGGAAATGACCCGAAGCGGACGTTTCTGCCAGCCAAATTTACTCTGTCATTTATTGGCTCGCGAGCTGCACCGTCCGATGAACGTGGTAGTCACTACATGCCAAACCGACACAGTAGCCACCGACCAGATCTTCCAATGCCTTCGCGAGGCGTTGCTGGTCGGCAGTGGCGGCACGCAACCGGTCCATGGCATTCTCGATGTCCGACCTCAACGCGAAGAGTTCGACCCGGGTATGATGCCCGCCGTCGACGATGATCTCGCCGCCCACCATGACCGTCTGAACCGCAGAGCTGTCCTCGCAGGCGACAATCTGGTGAAGCGGATTGTTGAAGGGGATGTAGTTAACGTTGCCGAGGTCGAGCATCACCATGTCCGCCTTGTAGCCGGGGGCGAGACGGCCGATGCGGTCCGACATGCCGAGGACGCGGGCACTGCCGGTGGTCGCCATGCGAAGGGCCTCGGCGGCCGATATCCAGCCCTGGTAATCGAACGTGTTGACGCGGGAAACATAGGCCGCGAAGCGAATGGCATCGAACATGTTCTGACTATCGGAACTGTTGGTGCCGTCGGTGCCGACGCCGACGGGAACGCCCGCATCCAGCATGCGGCGCACCGGCGCGATGCCGGTGCCGAGTTTCAGGTTGGAGCCGGGGTTATGCGAGATGCTGGAGCCGTTGTCGGCAAGCCGCTTCAGGTCGTCATCGTCGACCCAGATGCAGTGGCCGCCGACGAAGCCGGGACCGAGCAGGCCAAGTTCGTCCATATGCGCCGTCAGGGTGCGGCCGTACCGGCGCATGGCGGAGACGGCCTGGGTCCGCGATTCCGCCAAATGCATCTGCACGCTGACGCCGAATTCCGACACCAGGTCGCGACAGCCGGCGAGGAAAGGGTCGCTGCAATGTAGCGGGATGGTCGGCGCCAGGGCGGGCCGCGCATTGTCGGGATCATGCCTCCAGTCGTGCAGGAACGTGCGCGCAGCCGTAATGCTTTCCTCGTAGGGCCGCAGGCGGAACTTCTCCGCTTCGCGCCTGAGGGCTTCCGGCAGGTGGTCGAGGAGCCCCGGGATGGCGTCGTAGAGGCTGAGGTCGGCCATCATGGGTGCCAGTACGACGCGCACGCCGGCGTCAGCATAGCCCTGGGCGACGGCGTTCATGCCCTCGGCCGTCGGCACCGGGAACTCGAAATACATGTCGTAGGCGGCGGTGCATCCCTTCAGCGCCATCTCGACGCCGTTCAGGTGGGCGGCCAGATACTTATCCTCGAGCGTGCGCTGGCCGCTGATCCAGGGCCCGGCATTGAGCAGTAGTTCCAGTGTCCAGCGATCTCCCATGCCTTTGCCGAGGCTGCCATGCCCGTGGGTATGAGCATTGATGAGGCCGGGGATGACGAGCATGTCTGCGGCATCGATCTCGCGAGCCGATTGCGGGGCTGCCAGTCCGGGCGGGCCGATCTCGGCAATGCAGTCGCCGGCGATCAAGACGTCCCGGACCTCGGCCCGTTCGGTCTCCGGATCAAGCAGCAGTCCGTTGCGGACAATGGTGTGGTCAGTATCGTTCATCCGCATTCCGATCAGGTTCAGGTCTGGTCGACGGCGAGGATTGCCTGCAACATGACGTTGGCGCCTGTCTCCAACTGCCCGGACGTGGTCCATTCCTCGGGGCAATGGCTGCGTCCCTCGCGGCAGGGAATGAACACCATACCCGCCGGCGCCAGCTTGGCCAGATAGACCGCATCGTGACCGGCGCCGCTCGGCATGCGGCGATATGAATAGCCGAGCCGTTGGCAGGCGTCGTCGATAGTTGCCTGCAATCCGTCGTCACAGTCCGTAGGAACGCCGTCCGTTTGGATTGTGGTCTCGACCGAGGTACCGAGGTCGGCGATGCGGGCTTCGGCGCCTGATCGGAACTCATCGCTGAACGCCTCGATCAACGAGCGCCGGTCGGCGCGGAGATCGATCGTGAAGTCGACGCGATCCGGAACGACGTTGGTGCCGCCCGGATGGACCGTCAACTGGCCGACCGTGGCGACGATATAACCGTTGCCCTCGTCCGCCATGCGCCGCGCCGTCGTTTGCACGTCCGCAACCAGTCTGGCGGCGCCGGCCAAGGCGTCGGTCCTGAGGTCCATGGGCGTGGTGCCCGCATGATCCGCGCGGCCACCGACGACGACGCCGATGCGCCGGATACCGACGATATTGGTGACGACGCCGATATCCGTCCCGGTTTCCTCGAGCACCTTGCCCTGCTCGATATGCAGTTCAAGAAACGCCTTGATGGCGCCTTGCGGACGCAAGGGAGATCCGAGTGAGCTGCTGGCGCCGCCGATATCATCGATGGCGTCGCGAAGCGGCTGACCGCTCGGGTCGGACGCCGCCAACATGTCCTGGCTCAGCAGGCCGGCTATGGCTCGGCTGCCGACGCAGGAGACACCGAAGTCGCTGGGCTCTTCGGAGAGGAAATCGACGACCTCGAAACCGTACCGTGGGCGATGGCCCCGGTCGTTGAATACACGCGCGATTTCGAGTCCTGTGAGAACGCCCGAGATGCCGTCAAAGCGTCCGCCGGCCGGCACCGTGTCGGAGTGCGACCCGGTCATGATGACCTGCTGCGGACAATCCGCGCCTTGCAACCGGCCACCTAGGTTGCCGCCGGCGTCGACCGAGACGTCCAGGCCGGCGTCGGTGAACTGCTGGCGCAGCCAGGCGCGGCCGTCGCGATGCAGCGCGCTGAACGGGCGTCGCGTGTGCGGCCGACCGGGCTCGGTGAACGTCGCCAGCTCCATATGGCTGGCCCAAAGCCGCTCGGCATCGACGCGTAGATCGCCGGTCATGGCTCAGGTCCGACCGAAGGGTTTGACGAAGTGGCCGAAGTCGGGCTCGACCACCACCGCCGCGCCGTCCCAGGCCATCTGGCCGCGCACATATGTCGCTGCAATCCGGCCCGGCAAGGTCATGCCCTCATAGGGACTCCACTGGACCACGGTCTGCGAGGTTCCGGGGTCGTAGGCGAACTCGCCGGGCTCGACGACGACGATGTCAGCGTCCGCACCGACTGTCAGCGCACCCTTGCGCGGCGCCAAGCGGAAGTGTCGTGCCGGATTGCCGGCCAATAACCTGGACACCCAGGTCGGACTGAGGCCCCGATCGAGGCATCCCTTGAGCAGGAGAAGCAGCATCACCTCCATGCCTGGTCCGCCGGAACTGCACTTGAAGATGTCCGGATCGTTCTTGCGCATCAGCGACCAGGCGACGTGGTCAGTGGAAACGAAGTCGATGTTGCCGACGGCCAGATGGCGCCACAGCGCCTCGCGCTCGGCCGCCGGACGCAGTGGGGGGTTGACCTTGGCCCGCCCGCCCATGCGTTTCACGTCGTCTTCGGTCAGGACCAGGTAGTGGATGCAGGTTTCGATGCTGGTATCGAAGCCCTGGCGGCGATAGCTCTCGCAGAGATCGAAACCACGCCCGATGGAACAGTGGACCACGTGCGCGCGGCAGCCGGTTGCGGCGCCGATCTCGTAGATTTCGGCGATGGCCAGCGCCTCGCTGAGGGCCGGCCGACTGAGGTTGTGGGCCTCGGCATCGGTGCGGCCCTGGCGCTTCATCTCGGCGACGCCATGCATGACGGATTCATGGTGTTCATTGTGAACGCCGGCGACCAGGCCCGACGGCGCGATGGCGGCGAAGGCCTCGGCCATTAGCGGCGGCGGGATGCGCGGGAAGCGCACCGGGTCCGTGCCGAAGGTGGAGAACTTGAAGGCGCAGACGCCGGCCTCGATCAGCTTGGGAATCTCCTCGACACCGCCGTCGGGCCGGATGGTGCCGAACAGGCCGACATCGACGTGGCTGTTGGTCTGGACGTCCTCGATCTTGTCGTCGAGCGCCTTGGTATCGGCGACCAGCGCCACCTCGTCATAGGGCATGTCGACCATGGTGGTGACGCCGCCGGCGGCGGCGGCCCTGGAACCCGGCCGGAACCCTTCCTGGTTGGCCTGGCTGCCAGTGTGCACTTGGCCATCGATGGCGCCCGGGAAGATCCAGGCCCCGCGAACGTCCTGGGTTTCCGCTGCCGCTGGCGCAGTCCCCTCGCCAACCGCCGCGATGCGCCCGCCGGCCACGGCGACGTAGCCGTTCTCGATGACGCGCTCGGTCGTCACCACGTTGCCGATCAGGACGAAATCGAAATCGCTCATGTCATGGTCTCCTTGGTCGGTGTGGCGCCGTGATCGGTGATCAGGGCGTAGTGCTCGGTTCGGCGATGGGCGCTGAAGTTGAAGATGGTTTCGCGATTGAAGACGCAGTCGTCGAGATCGCATTCCGCGATCACCAGTTCGTCGCCGTCGGTCTTCGCCTCGGCGATCACCCGGCCGTCCGGATGCACGATGGCGCTGCCGCCGATCAGGCCGTGACCGTCCTCGACGCCGGCCTTGGCCGCACCGATGACGAAGGTGGAGTTCTGATAGGCCGCCGCCTGCATGCACAGGCGATTGTGGAACCGGCGCAGTTCCTCATTCTCGTAGCGGATGGAGTTCTTCGTCGGCGTGTTGTAGCCGAGCAGCACCATCTCCACCCCTTGCAACCCCATGACGCGGAAGGTTTCCGGCCAGCGGCGGTCGTTGCAGAGGCACATGCCGAAACGCCCGTCCAGGTGATCCCAGACAGGGAAGCCGAGGTCGCCGACCTCAAAGTAGCGTTTCTCGAACTGATGGAACTGTCGCCGCGGATCGGGCTCGGCGTGGCCGGGAAGATGGATCTTGCGGTATTTTGCGATGACGTCGCCGTTTCGATCGACGATGATCGAGGTATTGAAGCGCCGCTTCCGGCCGGCCTCGACGATCAGTTCGGCATACCCGAGATAGAAGGAGACTTGTCGCCTGCGGGCCGTCTCGAACAACGGTCGGGTGACGTCGCCCGGCATGGCGGTTTCGTAGTAAGCGTCCAACTCCGCCTCGTCCTCGACTAGCCAACGGGGAAAGAAGGTGGTCAGGGCGAGTTCCGGCAGCACGACCAGATCACATCCTTTGTCCGCAGCGTCATTGAGCAGACAATCGATCGTGGCCACCACTTCGGTTTTGTCTTGCGAACGCTGTACGGGGCCCATCTGTGCCGCCGCCGCTTTGATGATCCTCGACATGGCTACCTCCGTGAAGAATGGCGACGCGGGCGAAGCACGGGCCGTGGAACCCTTCGCGATGCGTCTTTGTTGATGATGATCCGATGGTCGAAACCAGGGAGGGGCCGGGACGGCAGGCTAAAAGCACGCCGTCCCGGCCACATGAAGCTGGCGCTTATTTGGCCAGCCAGGAAGAGAACCGCTCGTTCAGTTCATCCCGATAGTCCGCCCAGAACTCGTCGCTGCGCTTGAGCGCCTTGGCGAAGTGCTTCTTCGAGGTGGGCAGTAGGTCGCTGACCTTGGCGTCCACGTACTGGTTCGCCGAGACCCGCGTCGGGCCGTAGGGATAGAGGCTGGTGAATGCCCCCATGGCCTTCGGCGTCGTCGCATACTTGACGAACTTCAAGGCGAGATCCCGGTTGGGGCTGCCCTTGGGAATGATCCACGCCCCCGTGGCCCAGATCTGGCCGTCCCAGACCAGCTTGAAGGGCTGGTTCTCCTTGATGATGGCGGTGTGCAGGCGGGCGTTGAAGGCCGAGGTCATGATAACCTCGCCGTCGGCCAGCAGCTGCGGCGCCTGGGCGCTTGAGGAATACCAGACCACGTGATCCTTGATACTGCTCAGCTTCTTGAACGCGCGGTCGACTCCGGCCTTAGTGGCCAGGACCTTGTAGACCTGGTCCATGGGCACGCCGTCGGCCATCAGGGCCCATTCCAGATTGGCCCTGGGGCGCTTGCGCAGGCCACGCTTGCCAGGGAAGCTCTTGATGTCGAAGACGTCGATGACCTTCGTCGGCATGCCGTTCTTGAAATGCTTGGGATCGTAGGCGAGCACCAGCGAATAGACGTAGTTGCCGACACCGCATTCAGCGAACGTGTCCGTCAGGAAGTCGTCCTTGGCCGGCGTGCCGTCCGGCGCCGGGGCAAGCTCGGCGATCGGGATTTCCTCCAGCAGGTTCTCGTTGCACCCGTTGTCGGCTTCGGGGATATCCGAATCGAGGACATCCCACATGACGTTCTTGGCCTCGACCTGCGCCTTCACCTGGGCAAGCCCGCCACTGTAGTTGTCCATCTTGACGGTGACGCCGTTGGCCTTGGCGAAGGGCTCGACCAGCGCCTTCATCATGGCATCGCCCGTGGCACCACCCCAGCCGATGATGACCAGATCGCGTGCGCTTGCGGTGTGTGTACTTGCGACGATGGCAGCGCCGAGTATGGCGGCACTCATCACCTTGAGATGTTTCGTGTTCATGTCTCTACTCCTCGTTGACGAATTTCGAAAACTCTTCACTCCCGGACTACCGTTCATGACGTTGCCGGGCTTAGGCAGGAGTATGAGAAGTACAGACTATTCAAACCAATAAAATTACAGGGCATTTACATCATTTAAACTTATTGATTTCTGTATCGACATTTCAAGAATAACATTCTTTATGCATCATTACGCTCTGAGCTCATTGATGCGATTGTAAGAAAAATGGCGTAAACTCCGAATGTTAAGGCGCTGAAGAACTAGCCATCTGATTTTTCACGCGTATATAATTTTAAATGATGTATATATCGAACATTTCAGGTAATTTTATTTCGTATTTAGTCAATGGTAAGGTGGGCAAGGGCTGATGAACCTAAGACAACTGGAAACGTTGAAGGCCGTCATCGATGGCGGCTCGACGGCTCGGGCGGCAGATCTGCTGAACGTCTCGCAGCCGGCTATCAGCAATATGATCAAGCACATGGAGTCACAATCCGGTCTCAGGCTGTTCGAGCGAATCAAAGGTCGTCTCTGGCCGACCGACGAGGCGAAACAGCTTTACGACGACGTCGCGCCGATTTTTCTTCTGTTCCGCTCCGTGCAGGCGAAGGTCCAGGATCTTCGTGACGCCAAGTCCGGCTCGTTGCGTATCGTGGCGACACCGAACCTCGGGCATTCGATCGTGCCGCGGGCACTTGCCGAGTTCCTCGCCGATCGGCCCGACGTCAAAGTGTCGTTGGATGTTCGGCGTACGGAGAACATCCTCGACCATATAGATCACCGGATCGCCGACATGGGCCTGACGCTTTCCAGCGTCAACCATCCGACGGTGACGCAGCGCCCCATTCACATGGGCCAGATGGTTTGCGTCGTGCCGAACGAACACCAGCTCGCGGCGGAGAACGTGATCAGCCCACAGAGTCTGAGCCGGCATCCCTTCGTCACCATGGAGCGCGATACGCCCCTCGGCAACCTGATATCCCAAGCCTTTCAGGTCGCGGAGACCCCGTACAACTGGAATGTCGAGACCCGGTTCAGCTACACAGCCTATGCCTTGGCCCAGCGCCTACGCCAGCCGGCGGTCGTCGACGAATTCACGGTCGCGGGCGTTTCCGACGATACGCTCCTGGTGAAGCCCTTCACGCCGACGGTCCAGTTGCACGCCTATATCCTCCACTTGGTGGACCGTCCGCTTTCGAACATCGCGACAGCATTCATTGAGGCCGTGCAATTGGTTTCGCTGCCATCGCGTTGACACGGGGACCCTGTGGAGTTCGTTTCCGGCACGAAGCCGGCATGCACTCTGGATAACGATGAGGACCAGTGTGAAGTCGGTAATGGACCTTGTGAGACAATAAGCAAAAGACCGACGACCATCCTGGAAATTCCGTAACGTAACGGAACCCGTACCGGCGATTTTACACTTTGGTAAAATTCCGGGTTCCTTACGTAACGTTACGGAACGAGGTCGAAGCGCCTTACGTATACGTAACGTAAGGGCGCCAAGCGCCAACCCCTGCGGAACCGGATGGTCCGTTCCCTGGGCCGGAATAATTTCCGGAAACGATCATCATCATACAGGGATGCGTCTTCGTCCGATTCGCCAATTTTCGCCTCATTGGGAACGGCTGTCCCTTACGTATACGGAACCGCGCATTCGTCGCCCAATTCGGCCATCGTTCGGCAGTTCCGATTCGCCGGAACTCTGGAAACGATTTGGGCAACGGGCAGGCCATCAATGAACATCGCAACCTCTAATTTTGGCATGGCGAATCGGGTCGGCGGTTCATGTAGTCAGTTTGACAAACTGCCCTGCTTCACCGATCGCGGGAAACTTTTTCCTATAGATAGGAAACCGATTTCGTGCTTGGTCGGAATTCCTGGTTTGGTCCCTATAGGGGGCATGAACGAGGTTCACGATAGCCCAAATATTAGGACTTTTTGCCTCTATGGCTAGGGTCTCTAACGATAGGCCGCAGCCCCCGCTGCCAACCCGCCGTTACCTTTCGCGAGACGAGGCGGCGGCGTGGCTTGGCGTATCGGCGGAAACGTTCAGCGGTTTCGACATCCCCTATTGCGACTTCGGGCAGCGCACGCGGCGCTGGGACATCGTTGACATCGAAAGCTATGCCAACGACGCTAAGTGCCGCGACAGCGCCCGAACCTCTGACGAGAAGAGGAGAAGGCCAAGATGCGTATCTACAAACGCAAAGGCTCGCCCAACTGGTGGGCCAGCTGGAACGATCAGAACGGTCGACGCCACCGCAAAAGCACTGGGACTGAGGATAAAGAATTAGCTCAGGCCCTGGCCGCCAAGTGGCGGCAAGAGAGTTTCATGGAACGGCATTTCGAGGTGATTCCCGAAACACCGTTTCGTGACGCACTCCTACGTTATGCAGAAGAAAGGCAGCGGGAGAACCCACGTAGCTACGAACACATGCTGAAATACTGCCTACAACGCCTACTGGATCGCTATGGCGACGACATGCTGACGGAGATCAATGCCGCGACAATACGCGACTTCGCGACAGAACGTCGAAAAAGCGTGAAGCCCGCAACTGTCCACCGTGACCTTTCGGTGCTGCGAGCAATCCTCAACCGGACCCACCAAGAGGGCCTGTTGGCGATGGTGCCGCCGTTCCCGACGGTAAAACAACCGCCAGGGCGGTGCCGTTGGCTGACACTCAACGAGGAAGGTCGATTGATCGGTGCCGCCGCCAATCACCTTTGTCCGGTGATAATTTTCGCCCTGGATACGGGCGGGCGTCGGACGGAAGTGTTGGGGCTCGACTGGCGCCATGTCGACCTGGATAACAACCGCGTCGTCTTCGTCAAAACCAAGAACGGCGAGGATCGCTATGTGCGCCTGACGGACCGAGCACGGTCGGTTCTAGAACGTCTAGAACCGAAGGAAAGCGGTCCGGTGTTTACTTTCAGAGGCAAGGCCATCCGAAACGTGGATACTTCGTTTGACCGGGCACGCGTAATGGCCGGTCTGGAAGACGTGCGTTTTCACGACCTTCGCCACACGTTCGCCTCACGGCTCGTCCAGAAGGGCGTGCCACTATACGAAGTGATGCAACTGACGGGGCACAAGAGCCTCGCCATGGTGCAACGCTACGCCCATCTGGCGCCAGACTTCCAGGAGCGCGCCATTGATGCGCTCAACACATTTGGGCACAAAATGGGCACAGCAACCGAGATGCCAACACCAGAAGCCATCGGCGAGACCGCTCCAGAAATGGCGAAACCCCCAGGGTTACCCGGGGGTTTCGGCCGTCGCGAAATTGGAGCGGGCGATGAGATTCGAACTCACGACTTCAACCTTGGCAAGGTTGCGCTCTACCCCTGAGCTACGCCCGCATCGAAGCGGTGCGGACTATAGCGAAAGCCGGAATCTTTGCAAGTGTGCAGTCGGTGGCCGGGCGGGCCGGCCTGAGGGCTTTCTCGAGGGCTTTCTCGGGGGCTTTCTCGGGGGCTTTCCTGAGGGCTTTCTTGAGGCCGCGGGGGGCGGCCGGTATGCTCCGCCGCATGCCCTGTTCACGCAACGATCTGATGGCCCGTCTGGAAGCACTCGGCATCGCCACGACGACGCACGAGCACCCGCCGGTCTATACCGTCGAGGAGGCCAAGGCGTTGCGCGGCGAGCTGGCCGGCGCGCATTCCAAGAACCTGTTCCTGAAGGACAAGAAGGGGGCGTTGTTTCTGGTCGTCACGCTGGAGGACCGGGCCATCGACCTGAAGGCGCTGCGCCATGTCATCGGCGCCAAGCAGCTGTCGTTCGGCAAGCCGGAATTGCTGCTCGACGTGCTGGGCATCGAGCCAGGGGCGGTGACGCCCTTCGCGCTGATCAACGATACGGAACACCGGGTTCGCGTGGTGCTGGATGCCGAGATGATGCAGATGGCGCCCTTGAACTACCATCCGCTGGACAATGCCGCGACCACGTCGATCTCGCCGGAGGGATTGCTGGCCTTCATCCGCGACTGCGGCCACGAGCCCACCGTGCTGGCGCTCTAGGTCCATCGCGCCTGAGGGCTTGCAGGGGCGGCCTGAACAGGCCATCTAACAGTCAACCGAACGGTGCTCCACATACCATTTGGGGCACCAACCGAGACAACACCCGATAAGGGGAAAGAAACATGGAATTCATTCTCAATCCCGACGGCACCACGACGCCGGCGACCCAAGCTGGCGGCGACGCGCAACCGGCGGGCCCGGCAGCGGGCCCAGCAGCGGGTCAGGCAGCGGCGCCGGCAACCGGGCCCGAGCCGATGCTGGGCAGCGGCGACGCCGAACTGGTCAAGGATTCGGATACCCAGCGCTTCATGGCCGACGTCATCGAGGCCTCGGCGAACGTGCCGGTGATCGTTGATTTCTGGGCACCCTGGTGCGGCCCCTGCAAGCAGTTGCAGCCGGCGCTGGAGAAGGTCGTGCGCGAGGCCGGCGGCATGGTCCGCCTGGTCAAGATCAACGTCGACGAGAACCAGGACCTGGCCGGCCAGATGCGGGTGCAATCGATCCCCGCCGTCTATGCCTTCAAGGACGGCCAGCCGGTCGATGCCTTCATGGGGGCGCTGCCGGAAAGCCAGCTCAAGGCCTTCGTGCAGAAACTGACGGGCGGCGCGCAGCCGCCGGTGGAGGCGGCGCTTGAGCAGGCGGCCCTGGCCCTGGAAGCCGGCGACCACGAGACCGCCGGCGCCATCTACGCCCAGGTGCAGCGCGAGTTCCCGGAGAACGACGAAGCCGTCGCCGGCATGATCCGCACGGCGCTGGCCGCCGGCGAACGCGAGCGGGCCGAGGAGATGGCGGCCGGGCTGCCCGAGGCCTGGCGCTCGAAGCCGGCCATCGCCCAGGCGCTTTCGGCCATGGAGCTTGAAGCCGAGACCGAGGGCGGGGCCGAGGACCTGGCGCCGCTGGAAGCCGCCGTCGCCGCCGACGCCAATGACCACCAGGCGCGCTTCGATCTGGCGCTGGCGCTCTATGGCGCAGGGCGCAACGAGGACGCGGTCGATGCCCTGGTCGAGATCGTGCGCCGCAAGCGGGATTGGAACGACGATGCCGCGCGCGCGCAGCTGGTGAAGATCTTCGATGCCCTGGGAACAACGCACGAGATCACGGTGTCCGGACGGCGCAAGCTGTCGTCGGTGCTGTTTTCCTGAGCGCCGGCGGCTGAAACAGGATACGGATCGCCACGCCATGACCGCCGGTCGCGCCATTGCCATCGACGAATTGCCGGACAGCCTGCCGGTGTTTCCGCTCACCGGCGCGCTACTGCTGCCTGGTGGGCGGCTGCCGCTCAATATCTTCGAGCCGCGTTACCTGAACATGGTCGAGGACGCGCTCGGCCGGCCCGGGCGCTTGATCGGCATGGTGCAGCCTCTGGTCGACGAGGCCGGCATGGTGCCCGAGGGGGCGGCTATCTATGACACCGGTTGCGCCGGCCGCATCACGCAGTTCTCCGAAACCGGTGACGGCCGCTACCTGATCACGCTTTCCGGCATCGCGCGCTTTCGCGTCGTCGACGAGTTGGAGATGCAGCGCGGCTATCGGCGGGTGCAGGCCGATTTCTCCGACTTCGCCGGCGACCTGGAGGAAGACGCGGGCACACTCGACGATCGGGACGCGTTGCTGGGCCTGCTCAGGGCGTTCTTCCAGGTGAAGGGCATCGAGGCCGAATGGCCGGCCATCGAGGAGGCAGACGACGGTTTTCTGGTCACCTCCCTGGCCATGGTCTGTCCGTTTGAGGCACCGGAGAAGCAGGCGCTGCTGGAATGCACCGGCACGGCGGCGCGCGGTGCCCTGCTGGCGGCGCTGATGGAAATGTCATTGCATGGTGCCACCGGCGACGACGACGACGCGCCGGCCGCGGCCCGGCACTGATGCAGCCACGCGCAGGAGATCGATGATGAGCAGCCAGAAAGTCGATGCCAAACTGCTGGAAATCCTGGTCTGCCCGGTGACCAAGGGGCCGCTGGAGTACGATCGCGAGGCCGGCGAGCTGATCAGCCGCTCGGCCGGGCTGGCCTATCCGATCCGCGACGGCATTCCGATCATGCTGGCCGACGAGGCGCGGCTGCTCGGCGACGGGGGCGGATGACCATGGCGGACGCCTACACGCAGGCCCACCGGCCGACCGAAATTCGCCTGAAGCGCGAGGAAAAGGCCCTCGAAGTGGATTTCGACAACGGCGAGAGTTTTCACCTGACGGCCGAACTACTGCGCGTCGAGAGTCCGTCCGCTGACGTACAGGGCCACGGGCCCGACCAGAAGAAGACCATCGCCGGCCGCCGCCATGTCGGCATCATGGAGATCGAACCGGTCGGCCACTACGCCATCCGCATCAAATTCGACGACATGCACGATTCCGGCATCTTCTCCTGGGACACGCTTTATGACATGGGCTCGAATCAAGAGGAGCTGTGGTCGGGATATCTGGCTGCATTGCAGGAAAAGGGGCTCAGCCGCGATCCTTGATGGCGATTGTTCAGAAAATGATTCAGGAACAATGGCTTAAGAGGTTGATTCGGTTTCGAAATCTTGGCCAATGCCGGCCTGGCTAACCGCGCATCAGTCGCGGCAATTCGCCCAAAGTCCCCATGGCGTGGCGCATCAGCAGGCGTTTCAGCGGCACTATCCGATCGACCGCCGCCAGGCCAGCTGACCGGGCCAGTCTCAACGGCTGAATATCATTTGAGAACAATCGATTAAGGCCATCAGTTGCAGCCAACATCAAGCTGTTATCGAAGCCCCGCCAGCGCCGATAGCGGCCCAGCACCTGATCGCCGCCGATGTCCAATCCCAGTTTGCGCGCATCGCCCAGCACCTCGGCCAATGCCGCCACGTCGCGTAGGCCCATGTTCAGTCCCTGCCCGGCGATCGGATGCATGGCGTGATCGGCGTCGCCGACCAGCACCAGGCGTTCATCGGTGCTGTGCGCCGCGAACTGCAAGCCCAGCGGATAGGACCAGCGCGGCCCAACGACGGACAGCGGCCCCATGAAATCGCCGAAGCGGCGCTCCAGCTCGACCATGAAATCCTCGGCATCAAGCGCCAGCAGGGCCGGCGCCAGATCGGCGGCCTCGGTCCAGACCAGCGATGAATAGGTGCCCGGCCGGCCCGCCGGGCCAGTCAGTGGCAGAATGGCGAACGGCCCGGCCGGCAGGAAATGTTCATGGGCGATGCCGCCGTGCGGCCGCTCATGCTCGACGGTGACGACGATCCCGACCTGATGGTAACTCCAGGACGTGGTCTCGATCCCGGCCGTCCGCCGGACCCAGGAGCCGCGGCCATCCGCGCCGACGGCCAGTGGCGCGATCAGCTGGCGACCATCGTCGAGCACGGCCCGCGCCCGCGCGCCGTCACGCTCCAGCGACACCACGCGCGCAGGCGCGACGACGTCGATACGCGGCGCCGAACGGACCGCATGGAACAGCGCACGCCGGAGGTGCCGGTTCTCCAGCATCCAGCCAAAAGGCTCGTCACCGACATCGTCGTGGTGGTAGTCGAGGAAGAGCGGCGACGCCCCGTCGGCGACGCGGATATCCAGGATCGGCTGGGCATCGGCCTCGAGCATCGACCAGGCCCCGATGCCGTCAAGCAGCCGCTTCGAAGCTAGCGACATGGCCGACGCGCGGCCGTCGAAACCGGCATCGAGGCCTTCCGCCGGGTCTCGCGCCTCGATCATGATCACCGACAACCCACCTTCGGCCAACGCCAGCGCGAGCGAGCCCCCGACGAGCCCGCCACCGATGACGACGACGTCGGCCGACACCGCAGGCGGTTCAGATTTCTTGGGCGCCGGGCCGCCCGCGGTCTGCCGCGTATTCGATTCAGCACTCATGTTCGACAGGGTCGATGAAATCAGGAAATTGTCCAGTAGATTTATAATGCATATTTATTGGGCATTATATAAATACAGGTGAAAATCTAGGCAAAACAAGTGTGCATTATATTTATCTAATATATTAGATAATCTCGATAACTAATTACGCTAAAACAAGATTATTCATAATTCATCAGTTGGCACGGTAATTGGAACCAATCCTTCTTAGTCGCTTGTTCCGATTTCCCGACAAGGCTTGCGCAACGGGCGCATCCCGCAGGCCGGGGGTCGAACGCAAAAAGGAATAAGGATCCAATAGATGAAAATGATCATGGCCGTCATCAAGCCCTTCAAGCTCGAGCAGGTCCGCGAGGCGCTGACGCCGATCGGTATCGAGGGCATGACGGTGAGCGAGGTCAAGGGCTTCGGCCGCCAGAAGGGCCAGGCGGAAATCTACCGCGGCGCCGAGTACGAGGTCAGCTTCCTGCCCAAGGTGAAGCTGGAAATCGCCTGTCCCGAGGACGTCGTCGAGGATGTCGTGGACGCCATCGGCCGTACGGCGCAGACCGGCAAAATCGGCGACGGCAAGATTTTCGTCTTCGGTATCGACAAGGCGGTGCGCATCCGCACCGGTGAGCTCGACCGCGAAGCCATCTAGAAAATTCAATCCATCTAGGAACTCAACGATGACCAGGGGTATTTCAATGTTCCCATCTATTCGACGTGCGCTCTTGGGCGCCAGTGTGGCCGCGGCGACGCTCGCGGCGACGAGCCTGCCGGCCATGGCCGAGGAGGCAAAGCTCGATTCCGGTGACACGGCTTGGATGCTGACTTCGACGGCTCTGGTGCTGTTCATGACCATTCCCGGCCTGGCCTTGTTCTACGGCGGCATGGTGCGCAAGAAGAACGTGCTGGCGACGGTGATGCAGAGCTTCACGTGCGCTTGCCTGATGACCGTGTTGTGGATGATCGCCGGCTATTCGCTGGCTTTCTCGGACGGCGGCGCCGCCAACGCATTCGTCGGCGGCCTTTCAAACGTGTTCCTCGCCGGCCTGACGGTGGATGCGCTTTCGGGAACCATCCCCGAGACCGTGTTCATGACCTTCCAGATGACCTTCGCCATCATCACCCCGGCGTTGATCACGGGTGCGTTCGCGGACCGCATGAAGTTCTCCTCCATGGTGGTCTTTCTCTCCGCCTGGTTGCTTGTGGTCTACGCGCCGATCACGCATTGGGTCTGGGGCGGCGGGTTCCTGGGCGCCGACGGCGTGCTCGATTTCGCCGGCGGCACGGTCGTGCATATCAATGCCGGCGTCGCCGGCCTGGTGACGGCGATGGTGATCGGCCGCCGCAAGGGCTACGGCTCGGAGAACATGGCGCCCCACAACCTGGTGCTCAGCGTCATCGGCGCCTCCATGCTGTGGGTCGGCTGGTTCGGCTTCAACGCCGGCTCGGCCGTCGCCGCGAATGGGTCCGCCGGCATGGCCATGGCGGTGACGCAGATCTGCACCGCCGCCGCCGCGCTGACCTGGATGTTCATCGAATGGAAGTTGCACAAGCGCCCGAGCGTGCTCGGCATCATCTCGGGCGCCGTCGGCGGCCTGGTGGCGATCACGCCGGCGGCCGGCTTCGTCAATCCCATGGGCGCCCTGCTGATCGGCATCGCCGCCGGTGGCGCGTGCTATTGGGGGGCCACGACGCTGAAGCGCATGGGCGGCTACGACGACTCGCTCGACGTGTTCGGCGTGCACGGCGTCGGCGGCATCGTCGGCGCGGTCCTAACCGGCGTCTTCGCCGTGGAGGCCATCGGCGGCACCCCCGGACTGATCGAGGGCAACCCTGGCCAGGTGCTGACACAGCTCTACGGCATCGCCGGTACCGTCATCTACTGCGGCATCGCCACCTTCATCATCCTGAAGGTCACCGGCATGATCACCGGCGGCATCCGCGTCGACGAGGAAACCGAGATCGGCGGCCTCGACAGCAACCTGCACGGCGAGACAGTGCAGTAGGCCACAGAACGTACCTCCGCGACTGGGCCGGGAGAAATCTCTCCCGGCCTCTTTTTTTGCCTGGCCGCCTGAGGGTACACTCCGGCCCGACGCGAACCGCCCGTTCGCCCGGATCAGGACCATCCCCGATGCTCAACCCCCGCCTCGCCACGTTGCCCGAGTATCCGTTCGACCGCTTGCGCCAGTTGCTGGCTGACGTGGCGCCGCCCGACGGTGTCGAGGAGATCGTGCTCTCCATCGGCGAGCCCCGGCATCCGCCGCCGGAATTCGTCACCGAGGTGATGGCCCAGCACAAGGACACCTGGGGCCGTTATCCGCCGATCGACGGGTCAAAGGAGTTCCGCGACGCGGTCGGCGATTGGTTGACACGGCGCTACGGCCTGGACCCGGCGAAATTCGACCGCGAAACGCAGATCCTGCCGGTCGTCGGCACGCGCGAAGCGCTCTACCTGGTCAGTGCCCTGGTTGTGCCGGAAGAAAAGGGCGGCGGCAGGCCCATCGTCGCCATGCCGAACCCGTTCTACCACGTCTATGGCGGTGCCGCCGCGGTGGCCGGGTCGGAGCCGTTGTTCCTCTCGGCAACGGCGGAAAACAGGTTCATCCCCGACGTCAGCGAGCTCGACGCCCGGACACTTGATCGCCTGGCCGTCTTTTACCTCTGCTCGCCGGCCAATCCGCAGGGCATGGCGGCCGATCGGGAAACTCTCGCCAAGGCCATCAAGGCGGCGCGACGGCATGATTTCGTGCTCGTGGTCGATGAGTGTTACGCCGAGATCTACATGGACGCACCGCCGGTCGGGGCACTCGAAGTGGCCGCCGCCATGGGCGAGGGGTTCAAGAATGTCCTGGTCTTCCATTCGCTGTCCAAGCGGTCGTCCGCCGCCGGCGTGCGCTCGGGGTTCGTTGCCGGAGATGGCGAGCTGATCCGCGCCTTCCGGCGGCTGCGCAACTACGTCGGGCCGCAGATGCCGCTGCCGACGGTGGCCGCCTCGGCGGCACTGTGGCGGGAAGAAAGCCATGTGGAGGAGTTGCGTGCGCTTTACCGCGCTAACTTCGATACGGCGGCCCAGGTGCTGGGCGATCGGTTCGGTTATTTCCGGCCCGACGGCGGTTTCTTCCTGTGGCTGGACGTCGGTGACGGCGTCGACGCGACGGAACGGCTGTGGCGGGAGGCCGGCCTCAGGGTGCTGCCGGGCGCCTATATCGCCAGGCCCGACGCGGACGGCGACAACCCCGGAGAGCGCTATATCCGGCTGGCATTGGTCAATCCGCCGGAGGTTACCCGCGAGGCCTTGGAGCGGCTCGTTAAGGTCTTTTAAATCAATCTCTTATAATCCGGTAGGATGACCGCGATCACGACACGTGCCGGTGCGTCGCAACTGCTGATGCCGGCCGCGGCGAGCGCTTATCTGCGCCGCATCCTGCGCCAAGGCCTGGGCCTTGCGCTGCTTGTCGGCGTGGCGCTTGGCGTCGCGGCGGTGTTCAGCTACGCGCCGGGTGATCCGTCCCTCAACAGTGCCACGGGCAACGCCCCGGAAAATCTGGTTGGATACGCTGGCGCCATCCTCGCCGACCTGGCGCTTCAAAGCGCCGGATATGGCGCCGCCGTGCCGCTGCTGGTGCTCGCCGTCTGGGGCTGGCGGCTGACGCGCGATCTGACCATCGGCAAACTCTGGCTGCGCGGCCTCTCGGCCCTGCTGGCGCTGTTCTTGAGCGCCGCCGCGCTGGCGTCCCTGCAAACGCCGGGGGACTGGCCGTTCGTCACCGGGCTTGGTGGCATCACCGGCGACCTTCTGCTGGCTAACATGATGCATGCCATCGACCGCTGGCAACTGCCGCTGCACCTGACCGTCGACCATGTCGGCATGACGGCGGGCGGGCTGGCGGCGCTGGCGCTGATTGTCGCACTCGGCATGAGCCTGCGGGACTGGATGGCCTCAATGGTGGCGGTTCAGGACGGACTACGGGCAATCGCGGCGAGTCTGGCCCGCGCCCGCGACTGGATTGGCGACATCATGACCCGGCGGCCCGAAATCGCCACGGCCGCCCTGGATGACGACGAGGAAGAGGACGACGGGGCCTTGGCAAGCGACATCGATGACGACGATGAGACGCCGGCCCTGGTCGAGACGAAGCCCAAGCGCGCCAAGGCCGGCAAGAAGGCGGCCCGCCGCCGTCAGGCCAAGCTGCCGCTGGAGCCGGGCGACGAATTGGGTCCACCGCCGCTGGAGTTGCTGACGCAATCGGAGAAGACGCCGCTGAGCCAGGCCCAGAACGACGACGCCCTGCAGCAGAACGCCTCTTATCTTTCAACGGTGCTCGAGGAATACGGCGTGCGCGGCGAGATCGTCAAAGTCCGCCCGGGCCCCGTCGTCACGCTTTACGAACTGGAGCCGGCGCCGGGTATCAAGACCTCGCGGGTGATCGGCCTTTCCGACGATATCGCGCGCTCCATGAGTGCTGTTTCCGTGCGCGTCGCGGTGGTGCCGGGACGAAACGTCATCGGCATCGAACTTCCGAACCAACACCGCGAGATGGTGCGCCTGCGCGAGCTTCTGGCATCCGACGCCTTTGAAAAGACCAAGGCTGAACTGCCGCTGGCGCTCGGCAAGGACATCGGCGGCGCGCCGGTCACGGTCGACCTGGCGCGCATGCCGCACCTGCTGATCGCCGGCACCACCGGATCGGGCAAATCGGTGGCCATGAACACCATGATCCTGTCGCTGCTGTTCAATCTCGGCCCCGAGCGCTGCAAGTTCATCATGATCGATCCGAAGATGCTGGAGCTCTCGGTCTATGAGGGTATTCCGCACCTGCTGACGCCGGTCGTCACCGATCCATCGAAGGCGGTGGTGGCCCTGAAGTGGGTGGTGCGCGAGATGGAGGACCGCTACCGCGCCATGTCGCACATGGGCGTGCGCAACATCGGCGGCTACAACGCGCGGCTCGGCCAGGCCCGCGACAAGGGCGAAACCCTGATGCGCGCCGTGCAGACCGGCTTCGACGAGGACGGTAAGCCGATCATGGAGGAACAGCCGCTATCCATGCTGGACCTGCCGTACATCGTCGTCGTCGTCGACGAAATGGCCGACCTGATGCTGGTCGCGGGCAAGGACGTGGAAGCCGCCATCCAGCGCCTGGCGCAGATGGCGCGCGCCGCGGGCATCCACCTGATGATGGCGACCCAGCGGCCGTCGGTGGACGTCATCACCGGCACCATCAAGGCCAACTTCCCGTCGCGCATCAGTTTCCAGGTGACGTCCAAGATCGACAGCCGCACCATCCTCGGCGAGCAAGGCGCGGAGCAGCTGCTGGGCCAGGGCGACATGCTCTACATGGCCGGCGGCGGGCGTATTTCGCGCGTGCACGGGCCCTTTGTCGAGGACGAAGAGGTCGAACACGTGGTGCAGTACCTGTTGGCCCAGGGCGAGCCCGACTACATCGAGGAGGTCACCGTGGAGGCTTCCGATCCGATGGCGGACATGGGCTCCGGTGGCGGCGGCAACGCCGACGATCAGCTTTACGACGAGGCCGTGGCCCTGGTGGCCCGCGAGGGCAAGGCCTCCACCAGTTTTATCCAGCGCCACCTGCAGATCGGCTACAACCGCGCCGCCCGCATTATCGAGCGCATGGAAGCCCAGGGCGTGGTCAGCGCGGCCAACCGGGTCGGCCGCCGCGAGGTCCTGGTCGGCAGCCATTGAGCCGGGCAGGCCGCCAACCTGACCACCAGCTGACACCGACATCGCCTTTACCCCGCCGCAATCCAGGGCTACTTAATCAGGCATGACCGTGCTCGCGCGCTTCACCGCCTTTCTGATCCTGGTGCTACCGGTCGTGTCGCCGTTGCCGGCGGCCGCGGCCTTCGACGCCAGCAAGATGACCGATGACGACCGCCGCCTGTTCGCGGAGGTCGACCGCTACCTGCGGGCCATCCGCTCCATGCAGAGCCGCTTTGTGCAATTGTCGTCGAATGGTGACTTCGCCGAGGGCCTGATGTTCCTGCGCCGGCCCGGCCGCATGCGCATCGAATACCAGAAGCCCGACAACTCGCTGATCGTCGCCGACGGCGAGTTCTTCACCTATTACGACGCGGAGGCGGGTCAGGCGACGCACGTCTATCTGAAGCTGACCCCGGCCTCGATCCTGCTCGACAAGAACCTGTCCTTGACGTCGAAGGAGATTCTGGTCGTTGGCTTCGAGCGCGCACCCGGCGTCGTCCGAGCCAAAGTCGCCCGCGCCACGGCACCCGATGAAGCAACCATCACGTTGGTCTTCAACGAGAGCCCGCTAGCGCTCCGTAAATGGACGGTGTTGGATGCGCAGGGAATCACCACCGACGTTTCCTTGGTGGGGGCCCGTTTCGACATGCCGCTTCCGGACGATCTGTTCATCTTCGACGCACCCGAAGAGTCTCAGGAAGGAAACTGAGCAAACGCCCGGTTCCCGCCGGACGCGGTCAATGCGGCACCTCCATTTGCTGGGCGGGTACCGAGAATATAGCTGCTCCGGACTGGACTCTTGGTCCAACTCACCCCATGTTTAGCGGAGAGAGCCGGGTGGCCCCCCCGAATCTGCCGCTCGGCCTCAATGGATGGTTACCCACCATCCTCATTCATCCTCTTCGAGGATGGGAGGCGCCCGGTTCCCCCCCTTACCGGGCGCCTTTCCCATGTTTGGGACCAGACGCACGAATTTCCGGCAATCAGCAGGCCAGCAATTTGCAGGGTCGTCAGGGGGCGGGTCGTCAGGGGGTGGGTCGTCAGGGGGCCAGGCGGTAACCGCCTGGCTCGGTGACCAGCAACTGTGCGTTCGAGGGGTCGCGTTCGATCTTCTGGCGCAGGCGATAAACGTGAGTCTCCAGCGTGTGCGTGGTGACGCCGGCATTGTAGCCCCAGACCTCGTCCAGCAGCACATCCCGGCCGACCGTCTTGGCGCCGGCCCGGTAGAGGTATTTGAGGATCGCCGTTTCCTTGTCGGTCAGGCGAATCTTACGCTGGTCGTCATTGTCGACCAGCAGCTTGTTGGCCGGCTGGAAGGTATAGGGCCCGATGATGAAGACCGCGTCGTCGCTGCGTTCGTGCTGGCGGATGTGGGCACGCAGCCGTGCCAGCAACACCCCCAGCTTGAACGGCTTGGTGATGTAATCGTTGGCGCCAGCGTCGAGGCCAAGGATGGTGTCGGCGTCGGTATCCGCGCCGGTCAGCATGATGATCGGCGAGGTGACGCCATTGCGGCGCATCAGCCGGCAGACTTCGCGGCCATCCATGTCGGGCAGTCCGACATCCAGTAGAATGACGTCGTAGTAATCCTGCTTGGCCAATTCCAGCGCCTCGGCGGCGGTGCCGGTCTGGGCGCACTCGAACTCCTCATGCAGGGTCAGCTGGTCACCCAGCATCTCCGAAAGGGCGTCGTCGTCGTCGACGATCAGAATTTGCTTGCCGTTGCTCATGGGGTCGCGGTTTCTAACCTCTTACAGGATCAGGAATTTTGCATCGCAGGCGTTAGAGTATATATGAAGGGTCTGAACACGGGAATTGCAAGGTCTGAAAGGCCTCGTAGAGGACTTGATGAAAGTTCCGTTCGACGTCATCCCAATGCCAGCCACGCGCGAACCGGTGTCACTGTTGTCGGTCGCCCGCGCCGTGGCTGAGTTCCGCGGCGAACGTGCCGTGGTAATTCGCGGAGGCGGTGGCACGGCGGTGCTGGCACTGGCGGCCGAGATTGCGGGCGCCGAGACGCTGGCCGCCATGGTCGCCCGGTGCCGCGCCACACCTTCGCTGGCCGTCACGGCACGCCGCGCCGCGGTGCTGGGGCTGGCCCATTCGGCCGGCCGCATCGTCGTCATTTCCAGCGATGAATGCCTCGACGCGGAAACCATCCGTGCCCTGGCGGACCCGCTCGCCGATCCGGTGGCCGAAGGCACGCTGGGCGAAGCCGAGCGCGCCGAGTTGGCGGTGACGGCCAAGGAGACGCCGACCTACGACTGCGAAAGCGCCGCCGTCATCCTGGCCCGTTTGGCGCGCCTGCTGCCGGCGGCGGTGACCGTCCCGGTGCTGGACCCCAGCGCCGACGACCTGGCCGCCTGGGCGCATCGCCAGGACCTGCTGCTGGTCGATGCCGGCGACATCTTCCAATACGACGCCACCTCGGCCAGGCGCCTGAGCCGCGTCGGCGAAGCCCGGGTACCGCTCGACGGCGCCGAGGAAACCCGCATCGTCGCCTTCCGGCCCGGCGATGGCGGCCAAGAGCATCTGGCCATCATCGTCGGCAATCCCGAGGCCGGCGAGCCGGTACTGACCCGGGTTCATTCGGAGTGCTTTACCGGCGACCTGCTGGGCAGCCTGCGCTGCGATTGCGGCGATCAACTGCAAGGCGCCATGGCCGAGATCAAGGCCGCCGGCGAGGGCATCCTGCTTTATCTGGCGCAGGAAGGCCGCGGCATCGGCCTGGTCAACAAACTGCGCGCCTATGCCCTGCAGGACCAGGGCCTGGACACCATCGACGCCAACGAACAGTTGGGTTTCGACGCCGACGAGCGGATTTACCTGCCGGCGGCGAAAATGCTGCGCGAACTTGGGTTTTCCAGCATCCGCCTGATGACCAACAATCCGGACAAGGTGACGGCTTTGGAGCACACCGGCATCACCGTGGCCGAGCGGGTGCCGCACCGCTTCCCGTCGAACAAACATAACGAAGCCTACCTGCGCACCAAGGCCGCGCGAGCCGGGCACATTTATTGACCACCCGCCGGTATTTCCAATTCCATCGGGCGCATTTCGAGCTCCCTACCGCGTAGCCATGCCTGTGAATGGGGCGCCAAATCGGTGAGTTCGTGCCGGTTTCGTAATGTCCTAGACCGGGCGATGTTGCCGCGTTCCCCTGGGAAGATGTTGCCGGGCAGTCGGTGGCTGCTCTGGGAGGTACGCCTAGTTTATTGATATTTCATAATATTATGTGGCACGTCGATTGCGTTGATTGAGGCCAAGACCAAACGACGGGAAAAGTGTTTGTCATGACCTCTACGATCGATGCCGCATCCGCATGGCAGCCCCGGGTATTCCCGGCCATTCCGACCGACATGCCCGCGGAAGGCTACGTCGCCAACCCGATGGCGCTCGAGAGCACCGAGGGCGATGATGGCGAGGACAAGGAATTCAAAGCGTTCGGCGACGACGGACTGACCTTCGGCGACTTCATCGACATCATCAATCCGCTGCAGCACATTCCATTCATCGGCCAGATCTATCGAGAACTGACCGGCGACGAGATCGATCCGATGTCGCGTATAGCCGGCAGCACGCTGTTCTTCGGTCCCCTCGGCACCGCAACGGCGGCGCTCAACGTGATGGTCGAGCACGAGACCGGCAAGGATCTCGGCGATCACGCCCTGGCGTTGTTCGAAGCCGAAACAGGCCCGACGGTCGCCGAGAACACGGCCGAAGCCCCCACCGAATCCGCTGCCGCCGGCGTCGATCCGGTCTCCGCCTGGGCTCAGGGCGAGATCACCTGGGCCAAACAGCAGGCCATGCAGCGCCATGACGACCCGGAAACCGTACCGCCTTCGCCAGAACTGGCGAGCAGTGGTCTTGACGCGTCACGTTTCTTGACCCATACGGCGCCAGGCTCGCGTCCGGCCATGACCGATCAGGCGGCAGTGCGAGAACTCGCCGCAGCACCCATCGATGCCAACCGTTATCTGATGGCAACCGACCGGAAACAACGCCGCGAACGGCACCAGCAACAGGCCACGCTCGCCACGCCCGAACCCGCCGCCGCTTGGGGGGCGCCGAAACCATTGCGCGCCCAGCCGACCGCACCGCCGCCGGCCGGCGCCACCGCGGCACTTGGCGGCTGGTTCAGCGAAGTCATGCTGGATGCGCGGACGAAGTACGAGACCGCGAACCGGCTCGACGCCGCGCCCGCGCCGAATCGACTCGACGTCGTCAACTGATCGCCGTGCCACCACCTATCCGCTAATATCATTAGATCATGGAAGTTCGCGTCACAGCCGACGGGTTTCTCCATTGGCCGGGCGGCTGCCTGCGCTGCGCCCTCGGCCGTGGCGGCATCGGCGAGAACAAGGTCGAGGGCGATGGCGTGACGCCGGTCGGCCACTTTCCGTTGCGTCGCGTTTTCTATCGGCCGGACCGCGAGGCCGAGCCGAAAACGGCGCTATCCGCCTTCCCGCTGAGTGACCGTGATGGCTGGTGCGACGATCCCGGCCACCCTGACTACAACCGCCATGTCGGTCTCCCCTTCCCCGCCAGCCACGAAGAAATGTGGCGCGATGACGCGCTCTACGATCTGGTCGTGGAGATCGGCTATAACGATGACCCGCCGGTGTCCGGTCGCGGCAGCGCCATCTTTCTGCACGTCGCCGCCGACGGCTACTCGCCGACGGAAGGCTGCGTCGCACTGGCCAAGAGCGATCTTCGCGATCTGCTGGCGTCCTGCGACGCCGCGACCACGATCACCATTACGACGGAGACGGCTTGAACGGCGGCCGTGTTCCAAAGATCGCCGTGCCGACACGTACCAGCGTGGCGCCGAAGGTGACGGCAATTTCGAAATCCGCGGTCATGCCCATGCTCAGCTCATCCAGCCCGTTGCGCTCGGCGATCTGGCGCAGCAATTGGAAATGCAGTGATGGCTCTTCGTCAATTGGCGGCAGGCACATGAGCCCTTTGACCGGCAAGCCGAACTCGTCCCGGCATTGGGCGATGAAGGCATCGGCGTCGGCCGGCAGGATGCCCGCCTTCTGCGGTTCTTCGCCGGTGTTCACCTGAACGAAGCAGTCCAGTTGCCGGCCCGATTCGTCGAAACCCCGGGCCAGCGCGCGGGCCAGTTTCGGTCGGTCGACGGTCTCAATGGCGTCGAACACGCGAAGCGCGTTCTTCATCTTATTGGTCTGCAGCGGGCCGATCAGGTGCACCCGCGCATCCGGCCAGGCTTCGCGCAGCGCCGGCCATTTATCTTCGGATTCCTGGACCCGGTTCTCGCCGAACAAGCGATGGCCGGCCTCCAGAGCCTCCACAATGCGTTCGGCGCCGAAGGTCTTGGAGACGGCGACCAGGCGGACATCGCCGGCGCCGCGCCCGGCCGCAACGGCAGCCTCGGCGATGCGGGCCTTTACAGCCGCCAGGTTTTGCGCTGTATCGCGTGTCTCATCCGCCGCCATGTGGGTCTCTGCCTTGTCCATTGATCGACCGACGCTAGCAAACCGCGGGGCCCGGCTCAACGCACGCCGCCCTGCACTGCCGACATTCATCGTCATGAGCGACGAAGAGCGGCTCGCGGAGCCCGGAGAGCTCATCGCCGACCTGCCATCGGGCTCGGTATTGATCGTGCGCCATCGCGATCGGACGGCTCGGCGCAGAATGCTGGCTAGCCTTGGCCGGGCGGCGCGGAAGCGCGCCCTGCTTCTATCGGTTGCCAACGACTGGCGCCTGGCATCGGGGCGCCATACCCAGGGGTTGCATCTTTCGGAAGCGATGCTGCGGCACGGACCCGGCACCTGGCGGCGCGCCCGCAAGCGTCCGGGTTTAGTCATCACCGCCGCCGCGCATGGACCGCGTGCGATCGCGGCGGCACGGCGCGCCGGCGTCGATGCGGTCCTGCTGGCACCGGTGTTGCCCACGGCCAGTCATCCACGCGCCCGGCACCATGGCATTCTTGGATTGGCGCGGATGGCGCGCATGGCCGGCGTGGCGGTTTTTGCGCTCGGTGGCGTTGGGCTGGAGCATTCAAGGCGGCTCGCGCGGTCCGGTGCCGTTGGAATTGCCGGGATCGGTCTGTTCCAACGAACACCTGGCCGTGACCTCGAACGCGTCCGGGCCGCCTTCCCTAAACGGCGGAAATCGTGTATCAATTCGATCTTCGTCGGCAACGACCGTGCGGCCCACCTGGGGAAGAAATGATGCAACGCCGCTTTCACGCGATCGCGTCTCGATTCGGACTCGTCATGGTATCCATGGTGCTTGTTCTAAGCGCTTGTGAATACACGCCGTCCGAGTTTCCGGAACAGGAAGAAGGCGTCGACACTGACTACTCCAACCGCAAGACCATCTTCGGCGAGGGCGGATTCAATTTCTTCGGCGACGACAAGGACAAGGCGGCGACGGACGGCGCGGCACTAGGCGTCAACAGTTTCCTCTGGCGCGCCTCGCTGGACACCATCTCGTTCATGCCAGTCAGTTCCGCCGATCCATTCGGAGGGGTCATCATCACCGACTGGCATTCGACGGTGGAGGCGCCGAACGAGCGGTTCAAGCTGAACGTCTATATTCTCGGGCGTACACTGCGGGCGGATGGCGTGCGTGTCGCCGTATTCCGCCAGACGAAGAACGGCGCCACCATCTGGCAGGATGCGGCCGTGCCGCAGCTGACCGGCCCAAAGATCGAGGAAGCGATCTTGACAAGGGCCCGGCAACTCCGCCACGAAACCCTTAAGAGCAAATAGCCGGGTTCGCGTGCCGCCCGGCCGAACGTCCGGACCCGCCGCATCAGGTCGCGGCGTCTGTCACCGAGTGATGCGTCAATCCAGGAAAGTCCGCGGATGATCCGTTACAATTTCAAGGAAACCGAGGCCAAGTGGCAAGGTCTCTGGGAAGACCGCGGCAGCTTCGCTGTCAGCGAGGATACGAGCCGGCCCAAGTACTACGTGCTGGAGATGTTTCCATATCCGTCGGGCCGCATTCACATGGGTCACGTCCGCAACTACACCCTTGGCGACGTGGTGGCGCGCCATAAGAAGGCGCAGGGGTTCAACGTGCTGCACCCGATGGGCTGGGACGCCTTCGGCCTGCCGGCGGAGAACGCGGCCATCGCCAACAACGTGCATCCGGCGCTTTGGACGCGCGAGAACATCGACACTATGCGGCGCCAACTCAAGACCATGGGGCTGAGTTATGACTGGTCGCGCGAATTGGCGACCTGCGATGCGTCCTATTACCGCCACGAACAGAAAATGTTTCTCGATTTCCTTGCGGCCGACCTGGTCTATCGCAAGGAATCCTGGGTCAATTGGGATCCGGTCGAGAACACCGTGCTGGCCAACGAACAGGTAATTGACGGCAAGGGCTGGCGCTCCGGTGCCGAGGTCGAGAAGCGGCAACTGCCGCAGTGGTTCTTCAAGATCACGGATTTCGCCGACGAGCTGCTGGCCGACTTGGAAGAGCTGGAGCGTTGGCCGGACCGGGTCCGGCTGATGCAGGAGAATTGGATCGGCCGATCCGTCGGCGCCTACATCGATTTCGATATCGCCGATCGGGACGAACGATTGCGGGTCTTCACCACGCGCCAGGACACGATTTTCGGCGCTTCGTTCTGTGCCGTTGCCGCCAACCACCCGCTGGCCCAGGCGCTGGCGGCGAACGATGATGCCCTCGCTAGTTTTATCGAGGAATGCAATCGCATGGGCACCAGCGAGGCGGCCATCGAGACGGCGGAAAAGCGTGGCCATGACACAGGCTTGGTTTGCCGCCATCCGTTTCTTCCCGATAAGACGCTGCCCGTCTACGTCGCCAATTTCGTGCTCATGGAATACGGCACCGGTGCCATCTTCGGCTGTCCTGCCCATGACCAGCGCGACCTCGATTTCGCCCGCAAGTACGATCTGAACGTCATCCCCGTGGTCTGCCCGACCGATGCGGATGCGGCGACCTTCAGCGTCGGTGACGAGGCCTATGTGGGCGACGGAACCATCATCAATTCCGACTTCCTGGACGGCCTCGAGATCGAGACAGCCAAGGCCGAGGCCGCGCGCCGCCTGGCCGACCAGAACGATGGCGAGGCCACGGTAACCTATCGGCTCCGCGACTGGGGCGTGTCGCGACAGCGCTATTGGGGTTGTCCGATCCCGGTCGTCCATTGCGGTGATTGCGGCGTGGTTCCGGTTTCGGCGCACGACCTACCGGTGGAGCTCCCCGACGACGTGACCCTGGGAGGTTCCGGCAATCCGCTGGCCGCACACCCGACCTGGAAGCACACCACGTGCCCTAAGTGCGGCACGGATGCCGAGCGCGAGACCGATACCTTCGATACGTTCGTCGAATCGTCCTGGTATTTCGCTCGCTTCTGCGCGCCAGACGGGGACGAGGCGCTGCAACGCTCCGCCGTCGATTATTGGCTGCCTGTGGATCAGTACATCGGCGGTATCGAACACGCGGTGCTGCATCTCCTCTATTCGCGGTTCTTTACCCGCGCGCTCAAGGCCTGCGGTTATGTCGGCATCAAGGAGCCCTTCGCCGGCCTGCAGACGCAGGGCATGATCTGCCATGAGACTTATCAAGACCCGGATGGCGCCTGGCTGATGCCGACCGAGGTCGAGCGCGCCAACAGCGGTGAGTGGGCAACGATTGAGGGCGGCCAAACAGTCACCGTCGGGCGCTCCGAGAAGATGAGCAAATCGAAGAAGAACGTGGTCGACCCGGAGTTCATCATCGAAACCTACGGCGCCGATACGGCCCGGCTGTTCATGCTGTCCGACAGCCCGCCCGACCGAGACCTGGACTGGACCGACGCCGGCATCGAGGGGGCGTGGCGCTATGTCAATCGGCTGTGGCGCATGGTCACCCGGCCGACAGTAGCGCCATCGGCCGTCGGCGCCGCGCGGCCCGAGGTGCTTGGCGATGATGCGGCCGAGCTCGAGCGGACGATCCACAGGACAGTGGCGGCGGTCAGCGACGATCTCGATCGCTTCCATTTCAACAAGGCCGTGGCGCGGGTCCGGGAGCTCTCGAACCTGGTCGACGCCTTGGAAGACGACGGCCCGGGGGGTGCGTGGGTCGTCCGTCTGGGCCTGGAAACGGTGGTCCGGCTGATCGGCCCAATGATGCCGCACGTGGCCGAGGAACTCTGGCAACGCCTGGGACATGACGCGCTTCTTACCGAGTCCCCCTGGCCGGAAGTGGATCCGGCCTTGCTCGTAGAGGACAGCGTCACCGTTGCCGTCCAGGTCAACGGCAAGCTGCGGGGCACCATCGACCTGCCCGCCGGTACGGACAAGGACGCCACCGAGGCGGCGGCCTTGACTGTGCCCAAAGTAGCCGCCGCTATCGGCGACAAGGCGGTGCGCAAGGTCATCGTCGTGCCGGACAAGATCGTCAATGTCGTCATTTAGGATCATCGCGGCGGTGACACTGGTCGCCCTGTTGGCTGCTTGCGGCTTCCAGCCGCTTTACGGCCGACGGGACACAGTGACCGTTCCCGACGAGTTCACCGCCATCTTCATCGCTCGCATCGAGGAGCGGGTCGGCCAGGAACTCCGTAATCATCTGGTAAAGACACTGCAGCCGCGGGGGCGGCTGGGGGCTCCACTTTATCGTCTCGAAACCTCGGTTTCCGAGGGGCGCACCAGCCTGGGCGTAAGGAAGAGTGCCTTCGCCACCCGCGGGGCCCTGCGGGTCAATGCGGCGGTCAATCTGTACCAGATCAAATCAGGGTCCAGCGTGCTCAGTTTCAACAGTATCGTCAGCGCGTCGTTCAACATCTTCAAGTCCGAGTTCGCGACACTGATGGCCGAGAAGGATGCCCGCCGAAAAGCCATCCAAGACATCGCCGAGGATATTCGCGTTCGCATCGGCGCCTATTTGAAGGAACCGACCAAGCGGAAGGGCTCGTAATCCGGTGGTGAAGATCGCCGCGGCGCGCGTGGATGGCTTTATCGACCGTCCGGACGGCGCTGCCTTCGCGGTACTCATCTATGGGCCGGACGCGGGCCTGATCCGGGAGCGGGCCGACCGGCTGGCTGGCAACCTCGTCGATGATCCGTCTGATCCGTTCTCCGTCACCGAGCTTAGCGTCGATGACCTCAAGTCCGGCGCCGCGCCACTGGTCGACGGTGCCGCCGCGATGCCGCTGACCGGTGGGCGCGGCCTTGTCAGGCTACGCGCGGCGACGGATGGGGTCAGCGGCGCCGTGGACGCATTGTTCGAGGCCGCCGCCGGTTTGCCGCAAGGGGGCCGTTTCGTCATTGTCGAGGCCGGCGAACTGCCGCCACGCTCCAAACTGCGCCAGGCCTTTGAAAAAGCCCCCAGTGGCGCCGCCCTACCGTGTTACGCAGATGATGCCGGATCGCTGCCGGCCGTCATCGTCGAGCATCTTCGCCGCATGGGCATGGAGATCGACCGCGACGCGGTGGCGTTCCTCGCCGAGCGTCTCGGGTCCGACCGCGGCGTGACGCGTTCCGAGCTCGACAAGATCGTGCTCTACATGGGCGGCCTGGAGGACGACGGAGCAACCGCGCGCATAGAGCTCGCCGATGTCATGGCGTGCATCGGCGACAGCGGCGCCATGTCGATCGACGCTGTCGTCGCCGCGGTGGCGGGCGGCAAGCGCCTGGAGTTGGAGCAGGCCCTGTCGAGGACACGCACGGAGGGCGTCTCGCCGATTCAGTTGATGCGCGCCGTCGGTGGCCACTTTCAGCGCCTGCACCTGGCCAAGGGGCTGGCCGAGACCGGACTGTCGCCGGAGGATGCCATGGGCAAGCTGCGGCCGCCGGTCTTCTTCAAGGCGCGTCAGGATTTTCGCCGGCAGATGTCCGGATGGTCAATGGACGGCCTGACCAGGGTGCTGGCCATGACAGCGGAGGCAGAGGCCGATTGCAAGACGACGGGGTTGCCGGCCGACGCGGTCGCGGAACGCGCCATGCTGCGCATCGCCCAGGCGGCCCGCGTCCGCTAAACTTCCGCTCAAGCGCCAGGGTCCTGGGCATCGAATCGGTTGGGAAATCAATTCGAATCGGATTCGTACAGAATCCGAAGCCCACAGCAAATCCGTTTTCTCAAATGAAAACCGCAGTCGCGATCAGCGGCGCTTCGCGGGCGCCATCCGGCGCGCCGCTGTGCCCTTCGGTTTCAAGCTGACCGAGAGTTTCGGCTGCTCGCTTGCGGGCGTTTTGATGCGCGCCGGCTTGGCGGCCTTGATCGTCTTGGCGGCCTTTGCCGGGCGCGACGGCTTGACCGCCGCGGCACCACCGGACCTCCCCAGGCGACCGATCAAATCGTCGAGCTGATCGAGCGAGCGATAGTGGGCGATCAGTTTGCCGCCTCCGCCGCCATGCTGGATCTCAACGCGCACCCCGAGCGTATCCGTCAAGTCGACCTCAAGCGCGCGGGTATCGGCATCCTTAACGGCCGCGGCCCTGCGAACCGGTGGTTCAGCCTCGTCCGGCGCCTTGGCCAGGCGTTCGACATCGCGCACGCTCAATCCCTCGGCGACGACGCGGCGCGCCAGCTGAACCGCATTCGGCTGGCCGATCAGGGCCCGTGCATGGCCGGCGCCCAGGCGCCGCTCTGCCAGCAGGCCCTTGATCTCGTCCGGCAGGCCCAGCAGTCGCAGAGTGTTGGCGACATGGCTGCGGCTCAGGCCCATGGCCTTGGCGAGGGCCTCCTGGGTATGGCCAAATTCATCCATCAAGCGACGGTAGGCGACGGCTTCGTCGATCGGTGACAGGTCCTCGCGCTGTAGATTCTCGACCAGCGCGATTTCCAGGGTTTCGCGGTCATCCAGGTCGCGAATGACCACCGGCACCTCGTGCAGGCCAGCCTTCTGGGCAGCCCGCCAGCGGCGTTCTCCGGCCACGATCTCGTAGCCGTTGGGGTCGTCTGGATGGCGGCGCACCAACAGTGGCTGCAGCACGCCCTTGTCGGCGATGGATTGCGCCAGGGCCTCGACGGTGGTGTCATCCATGTGCCGACGTGGCTGGAACTGGCCGGGCGACAACAGTTCGATGGCCACGGGCTTGGCGCCGCCGGCGCGGCCCGGCCGTGGCAAGGAATCGCCATCGTCGCCGAGCAGCGCCGACAGGCCACGGCCGAGTTTCTTACGCTCGGCCATCAGGCGTGCAACCCGCGTTCACGGTGGATGACCTCGCCCGCTAGATTTAGGTAGGCCTGCGAACCGGCGCAGTCCATGTCGTAGACGATCACCGGACGACCATGGGACGGCGCTTCCGAGACCCGAACGTTACGCGGAATGACGGTCTTGTAGACCTTGTCGCCGAAGTAATCACGGACGTCCTGAGCAACGGCGCCGGACAAGTTGTTGCGTTTGTCGAACATCGTTAACACAATACCTTGTATGTCGAGGCCTGGATTGAAGGATCGTTTGACGCCTTCGATGGTCTTCATCAGTTGGCTCACGCCCTCGAGCGCGAAAAACTCGCACTGTAACGGCACCAGCACTGCCTGTGCCGCCACCAGAGCATTGAGGGTCAGCAGTCCCAGCGCCGGCGGGCAATCGATGAGCACGTAGTCGTAGGCCGGCGCGCTCATCACCAGACGTTCGCGCAACCGGAACTCGCGTCGATCGACGTCGACCAGTTCGATCTCGGCGCCGGAAAGGTCGAGGCCAGACGGCACCAGCGCGAGGCCGGGGATGTCGGTCTCGATGACCGCATCCTCCAATTCCGCCTCGCCGATCAGCACGTGGTAGGAATTGACGACGCGCTGTTCATGCGGAATGCCGAGCCCGGTGCTGGCGTTGCCTTGCGGGTCAAGATCGACGATGAGCACATTCTGGTGCACCGCGGCCAGCGCCGTCGCCAGGTTGATGGCGGTCGTGGTCTTGCCGACACCGCCCTTCTGGTTGGCGATGGCGATGATCCGGGTCTTGCGGCCCTGGCCGAGCAATTGTTCAGGCGTCATATTTAGGTTTCTCGGCGGTTTTCGCGCTCGCTGATACGTAAGATCACCCCCTCGGGGTCGGATAAGCTGGGGAGCTTTTCCACCCGGATATTCCAAGATTTATGGGCTAGCGTCAATTCCGCATCAACATTTCGCCCCTTGTGAAGTAATCCGATGGTCTCCGGCGTCCATAGATTTGTGGTAAGCCGAAGCAATTTTTCGAGCGGCGCGCAGGCGCGCGCGGTGATAATTCCAGCCCTCTCCGGTGCAAGTTCCTCGACCCGTGCCACGATCACCTCGGCGTTCGCATCGGTCGCGCGAATGACCTCGCGTAGAAACGCCGCCTTGCGTTGATCACTTTCCACCAGGCCGACGCCGGGTATTCCCATGACCGCCAGCACCAGGCCTGGAAAACCAGCGCCGCTGCCGATGTCGTAGAGCGGCCGGTCGTCCGGTTCGATGTGTCGGCACAACTGGGCGGAGTCGAGGAAATGGCGGCGCCAAGGGTCGTCGAGGGTAGAGGTGCCGACGAGATTGATCCGCCGCTGCCATTTGGAGAGCAGTTCGAGATAGGTCTGAAGTCGATCGATCACGGCGTCATCGACCTCAGCCAGCGCCGAGAATTCCGCCGCCGTCATCCGCGCGGTCAATTTTCTGGATGTCCCAGGGCGCGTCGCCCGGATTGGCGGACGGGCTCAGACATTTCGGCGAAAGATTGTTTCACGTGAAACACTCACGCACTGAGACGCCGGCGCGGCTGGCGCACGTGTGCCAAAAGGATGGTCAGCGCCGCCGGCGTGACGCCGGAAATGCGCGCGGCCGCGCCGATGGTCGCCGGCCGGGCAGCGGTCAGTTTCTGGCGCACCTCATTGGAGAGGCCCGCGACAGCGGCATAGTCGAGATGGTCCGGCAACGCCAGCGCATGGTCGCGGCGGAATGCCTGTACGTCAGCCTTCTGGCGCTCGATATAGCCCTTGTAGGTGGCTTCGATCCGCATCTGATCCAGGGCTTTCGCAGGCAGAACCGCGACCTCGGGAAACGCGACGGACAGTGCGTCGACTGAGGCGTTGGGATAGCCCAGGAGCTCCATCGCACTGCGCCGTCGACCGTCGCGATTGACGTCTATACCGCAGGCGTTGAGGCGGTCCGGCGTCGCCATCTGGCTTTCAAGACCTGCGCGCGCTTCATCCAATTGCCCCGTCCAGGCCTCAAACGCGGCGGCGCGTAGATGATCGACGCAACCGACTTCAACCCCCATCGGCGTCAGGCGCTGGTCCGCGTTATCGGCCCTGAGCGCCAGGCGGTACTCGGCGCGCGACGTGAACATGCGGTACGGCTCATTGGTGCCCAGCGTCACCAGGTCGTCGATCATGACGCCGATGTAGGCGTCGGCTCGGTCGAGCGTGAAGGCATCGCCGCCACCAGTGCGCAGGGCCGCATTGACGCCGGCCATCAGGCCCTGCGCCGCGGCTTCCTCGTAGCCGGTGGTGCCGTTGATCTGGCCGGCCAGGAACAGGCCCGGCACGCGCAACGTCTCGAGTGTCGGTTTTAGTTCCCGCGCATCGACGAAGTCGTACTCGATAGCGTAGCCCGGACGGATGACGGTGGCGTTCTCGAGCCCTGGAATGGTCTTTAGGAATGCCAGCTGCACGCCCTTCGGCAGCGATGTGGAGATGCCGTTGGGATAGACCGTATGGTCATTCAGGCCCTCCGGCTCGAGGAAGATCTGGTGGCGGTCGCGGTCGCCGAAGCGGACCACCTTGTCCTCGATCGAGGGGCAGTAGCGAGGACCGGTGCCGGCGATCTGGCCGGAGTACATGGCCGAGCGTTCGATGTTGTCAGCAATCAGGCGATGCGTCGACGGCGTGGTGCCGGTGATGTGGCAGGGAATCTGTGGCACTTCGATACGCTCGGTCAGTGACGAGAACGGCAACGGCGGATCGTCACCAGGCTGAACCTCGAGGCCATCCCAGGCGATGGTGCGGCCGTCCAGCCGAGGCGGCGTGCCGGTCTTCAGCCGACCCAGCGCGAAGCCGATGCGGCGGAAAGTATAAGCCAGCGCCACCGCCGGCTGGTCGCCGACGCGGCCGGCCGGAATTTGTACATCGCCGATGTGGATCAGGCCTCGCAAGAAAGTTCCGGTCGTCACAACGACGGCACCGCCGCGGACCACCCGGCCGCCGGCCAAGGTAACTCCGGTGACGGCCTCATCATCGCTGGCGCGATCGAGAACGAGGTCCTCGACCGCGGCCTCCATGATGTCCAGGTTCGACTGTTCGGCGAGAAGCGCCTGAATGGCTGCCCGGTAGAGGGCGCGATCGGCCTGCGCGCGCGGTCCCCAGACGGCGGCCCCCTTGCTGCGGTTGAGCATGCGGAACTGAATGCCGGCGCGATCGATGGCTCGGCCCATCAGGCCGTCGAGTGCGTCGACCTCGCGCACCAGCTGGCCCTTGGCCAAGCCACCGATGGCAGGGTTGCACGACATCTCGCCGATGGTCTCCAGGCGGTGGGTGACCAGCAAGGTAGCGGCTCCCATGCGCGCGGCAGCCGCCGCGGCCTCCGCCCCGGCGTGCCCACCTCCAACGACAATGACATCGTAGCACTTCATGGTCCGGAATTTAGGTTCGAGTGATTTTCAAGTCAAACGGCGAAATTTACAAAGCCAGCCAGGATCTCCGATAATTCATCGATCAGGATCAGATAGATGTTTCACGTGAAACATCGCCGACGCACAGTGGATGCAGCGCCCATCAGCTCTATTTGCCGATGCAGAATTCACCGAAGATGATATCGAGCAGATCTTCCACATCGACCCGGCCGGTGACGCGGCCAAGGGCGCGGACGGCCAGCCGCAGATCCTCGGCAACGAATTCGGCGGCGCGCTCGGATTCGAGCGACAGTCGGGCGCGGACGAGGGCATCTCGACACTCTTCCAGCGCGCGGCGATGTCTTTCGCGGGTCAACGGCGGCGCCTCGTGGCCGGCCGGTGCGGTACCGATGCGTTCGGCGATCAGCGCCTCAAGATCCGCCAACCCCGCGCCGTCGAGCGCCGATAGAGAACAGATCGATATGGCCGAGAGTCCTTTGAGCGTTGTATCCGCCGTCCCGTCCATGGGCACGAGATCGATTTTGTTGAAGGCGACGATATCGCCGGACTCCACGAGAGCCAGCGTCTCCGCGTCCACGTCCGGATAGTTCGCCGCATCGACGACGGCCAAACGCAATTCGGCATTCTCGGCATTGAGTGCCGTGCGCCGCATGCCCTCGCGTTCGATCTCATCCCCGCCCTGGCGCAGGCCAGCTGTATCGACCATCACTACTGCGAAACCACCGATATCGAGATGCACCTCGATGACGTCACGGGTGGTGCCGGCGGTGGCCGAGACGATGGCTGCGTCCCGCCGGGCCAGGCGATTGAGCAGCGTCGATTTGCCGGCGTTGGGCGCACCAATGATGGCAATTCGAAACCCTTGGCGGATGCGCTCGCCGCGGTGTCCGTCGGCAAGCTGACGGCGGATCTCTTGCTCGATCCCGGTGGCGGTTTCCAGCGCCATGGCGGCCAGTCCTTCCGGCAGGTCCTCGTCCGAAAAATCGATGGCGGCTTCCATATGGGCCAGGCCGGTAGTCAGGGCCGCAGCCCAGCGTCCGCACAACTCGCCCAATTCGCCGCGCAACTGTCGCAACGCCTGGCGCCTCTGCTGCTCGGTCTCGGCCGAAACCAGATCAGCCAGGCCCTCGGCCGCGGTCAAGTCCATCTTGCCGTTCTCGAAGGCGCGGCGGGTGAACTCGCCTGCCTCGGCCGGCCGCAGGCCGTCGATGCCGGCCAACGCACGTACCAATTCGTCGACGACCGCCAGGCCGCCATGGACGTGAAACTCCACCACGTCCTCGCCGGTGAAACTCGCTGGGCCCGGAAACCAGATCAGCATGCCGTCATCGATGGCCACGGTCGATTCGGATTCGAAAAGAGTGGCGCGGACCGCCTGCCTCGGCGGCGGTGCGTGACTTGCCAACGAAGGCACCAGGGCGGACATGGCCACGCCGGCGCGCGGGCCCGAGACGCGAACGACGGCGATGCCAGCCGGCCCTATACCACTCGCCAGTGCGTAGATGGTGTCACTCATCACCCTATAGTGCCTTTATGATAGGTGATCGCAAAGTATTGTGGGTAATACTAAATCAGCGATTTATTCGTCGTCGGGGTGCAACATCAGGCGGGGAATGCGCTCGCCATTCATGACGTGCTTGGTCAGGACCTCGTCCACGTCTTCCGCCGTTTCGCATCGGTACCAGACGCCTTCCGGGTACACGACCACCGTCGGGCCTAATTCACAGCGATCGAGGCAGCCGGATTGATTGATTCGGGTTCGAACTATCCCCAGCTCCTTGGCCCGCACCTTCATGTAATTCCTGAGCTTGATGGAGTCTTTGCGCGCGCAAGACCCGCGCTCGTGCCCCTCCGGCCGTTCGTTGACGCAGAAAAAAATATGCCGGTCATAGAACGGCGACGGATCGTCGTGGTCGGTCATTTGTCGGTCCTGTCCTTCTCATCTCCCGCTTGGCCACCTGTCATCTGGCCCCAGAACATTTTCTGCATCTGCTCCCAGCCCTGGACGCCGGCGGGCAGCCACGTCTTTATCATGGTTTCCGGATCCATGGCCTGCAGGTTGGCGCGCATGCGATCCTCGACCTCCTTCATCAGGGCGTCCTGCATGGGCTGCACGTCCGGCAGGCCGAGAAAGGCGCGCGCCTCTTCCGGCGTGCACTCGATATCGAAATTGATCTTCATGTCCAGGCCTCCTGTCCGGGCGCGGATAATGCTTTTCATCACCGCGACGGCAACCCAAGTTAGGCGAGGAGCGATGGACTGACAATCGCCCCTCGCAATTGCCCTTTCCCGCCATTCAAGGAACCGCCTGTGTCCAATTTGCTCGTCGAAGAAACCAGCCCTTACCTGCTGCAACACAAGGACAACCCGGTGCACTGGCGGCCCTGGAGCGCCGAGGCCCTGGCCGAGGCCGAGCGGGACGGAAAACCCATCCTGCTGTCGGTCGGTTACGCGGCCTGCCACTGGTGCCACGTGATGGCGCACGAGAGCTTCGAGGACGAGGCCACCGCGGCGCTGATGAACGAGCTGTTCATCAACATCAAGGTCGACCGCGAGGAACGGCCGGACGTGGACAACATCTACCAGACGGCGCTGGCGCTGATGGGCGAACACGGCGGCTGGCCACTGACCATGTTCCTCACCGCCGACGGCCGACCGTTCTGGGGAGGCACCTATTTTCCGCCGACCATGCGTTACGGCCGTCCCGGTTTTCCCGATGTCTTGAAGCGGGTCTCAGAGACCTACAAATCGCAGCAGGACACGGTGGTTTCCAACGCCGAAGCGCTCGGCAACGCCATCCGCGAACAAGGCAAGGCCAAGGGCGGCGAGGAGCCGACGACGGCAATCCTGGATCACGCCGCCCGGGTGTTGCTGGGTGCCGTCGATCCGGTGCGTGGCGGAACTTCCGGTGCGCCCAAGTTCCCGCAACCCTCGGTCTTCAAATTCCTCTGGCACATGGCCTGCAGCACCGGCTCGCCGCTCTACAAGGAGGCCGTGACGCTAACCCTCGACGAGCTATGCCAGGGCGGTATCTACGACCACCTGGCCGGTGGCTTCGCCCGCTACAGTACCGACGAATACTGGCTGGTGCCGCACTTCGAGAAGATGCTTTACGACAACGCGCTTCTGATCGAGCTCCTGGCTGAAGCCTGGCTGGTGACGGAAAGCCCGCTCTATGCCGTTCGCATCCGTGAGACAATCGGCTGGCTGGAACGCGAAATGATGGTCGCTGCCGCAGATGGTTCCGGCCCCGCCGCTTTTGCCAGCGCGCTCGACGCCGACAGCGAGGGCGAGGAAGGCAAGTACTACGTCTGGCGGGCCGAAGAGATCAAAACGCTGCTGGGCGATGACGCCGACCTGTTCAACGACGTTTACGACGTCGGGCCCTTCGGCAACTGGGAAGGCAACACCATCCTCAACCGTTCCGATGACAAGCCGCTCCGAGACTCGGATACCGAGACCCGGCTCGAAGGGATGCGGGCAACCCTGCTCACCGAGCGCGAGAAGCGCATTCCGCCCGGCCGCGACGACAAGGTATTGGCGGACTGGAACGGCTTGATGATCGCGGCGCTGGCCCGCGCCGGCGGCATCTTCGGCGAGGCGTCCTGGGTTGAGCTGGCCCGCCAAGCCTTCGATTTCGTGGTCACGCAAATGACCGATCCAATTGACGACAATCGCCTGCGCCACGCCTGGCGCGCCGGCGAGGCCCGGCACCCTGCGGTGCTCGACGATTACGCCAACATGGGTCGCGCCGCACTGATGCTGTTCGAGGCGACCGGCGACGATGCCTACCTGACGCACGCACGCAGATGGGCCGAGACCGTGGAAGCGCATTACGCCGATGCCGAAGACGGCGGGTATTTCCTCAACGCCGACGATACGGACGACGTCATCCTCAGACCGAAAACGGTTATGGACAACGCCACGCCGGCCGGTAACGGCACCATGTCCGATGTGCTGGCGCGGCTCTACCACCTGACCGGCGAGGTTGCCTACCGGACCCGCGCCGACGCCCTCATCCGAACCTTCTGTTCGGAAAAACCGCAGGCCAATATCCACCAGCCGGTGCTGCTGATGGGCTGGGAGCTCTTGACCGGCGCCGTGCAGATTGCCGTCGTCGGCGATGATGGTGATGCCGGGACAGCCGCGCTGCTCAACGTCGCACGAAGCGAAACACCACCGACCCGGGTGGTCACCCGCGTCGCCGCCGATGCATCGCTACCGGATGGTCACCCTGCCTCCGGCAAGGGCTGCGTCGACAGCAAGCCGACGGCCTATGTCTGCATCGGTTTTTCCTGCAGCCTGCCGGCGACCTCGGCAGACGAGCTCCGCGAGCGCATCGGCGCCATGGCGGCGGCCGGCTGAACGGCGGCACGGAAAAACCCGATGCCAGCCCTATCGCTGCCCAGCCCGACTGGAACGCTGACGTTGTTCTCCGAGGATGACGACGATGGTCGGGAAGTCCTGGTCGCCGTCGAATGGGGCCGCGGTTCGGAAGCCAACGGCTCGCCGTTGCTCGATGAGACGGCGCGCCAACTGGATGCGTATTTCGCTGGCCAGCTTGAGGATTTCGACCTGCCGCTGGCGCCCCAGGGCACGGATTTTCAGCAGGCCGTCTGGCAGGCCCTGGTCGAAATCCCCTATGCCGTCACGCGCACTTACGGCGACATCGCCGGCGACGTCGGCTCGGTTTCGCGCGCCGTCGGCCAGGCCTGCGGCCAGAATCCCATTCCCATCATCATTCCGTGCCACCGCGTGTTGGCTGCTGGTGGCCGCATGGGTGGCTTCTCTGGCGCCGGGGGCGTGGATACCAAACGTTGGCTCCTGGGCCTGGAGGGCGCCATGCTGCGGCTTGAGGCGGCCTCTGGTGGCCATGGGGACGGCGGCGCGTGACGGGGCGGCACAACACATTGGCGATTCGCATCAGTTGCATCGTAGCCGGTCACTGGTGAGAATATGAACAACGCGCCCGATGGGCGCCTGATCACATCGAACACTGGGGAGGACATTATGACCAAGGCAATTCGCATCCACGAGGCCGGTGGCCCCGACAAGCTGAGCTGGGACGAGGTCGATGTGGGTGCTCCCGGCGCCGGCCAGATCAGGCTCAAACAAAATGCCTGCGGCCTCAACTACATCGACGTCTACATGCGCACCGGCCTCTACCCGCTGGCCGAGATGCCGGCGGTGCTGGGCATGGAGGGTGTCGGCGTGATCGAGGAAGTGGGCGACGGCGTCGAGGGCTTCGCCGCCGGCGACCGGGTTGCGTATCCCATGTGCCCGGGCGGCTATGCAGAGGCGCGGTTATTGCCGGCAGAGAAGGCGGTCAAGGTGCCGGACGCCCTCGACGATGCAACCGTCGCCGGCATGATGCTGAAGGGCCTGACGGCACATTACCTTTTGCATCGCACCTACAAGGTGCAGCCCGGCGATGCGATCCTGGTCTATGCCGCCGCCGGCGGCGTCGGCCTGATCGCGTGCCAGTGGGGCAAGGCGCTCGGCGCCACCGTCATCGGCTGCGTCGGCTCGGAGGAAAAGGCCGCACTGGCCAAGGCCAACGGCTGCGACCACCCGATCCTCTACAACACCGAAAACATCGCCGAGCGGGTGCGCGAGATCACCGACGGTGTGGGCGTCGCCGTGGCCTATGATTCCATCGGCAAGGCGACGTTCGAGGCCTCCCTCGACTCGCTCCGGCCGTTCGGCACCATGGTCACCTTCGGCAACGCGTCCGGCCCGGTCGACCCGTTCAGCCCCAACATCCTGGCACCGAAGGGCTCGCTCTACGTCACTCGGCCGACGCTGGCCACCCACACGGCGACCCGCGAGCTTCTCAACGACGGCGCCACCGCGCTGTTCGAGGCCGTCACGTCGGGCTCCGTCAAGATCGACATCGGCCAGACCTATCCGTTGTCGGAGACGGCCGAAGCGCACCGGGCATTGGAAGCGCGCGAGACCACGGGGTCGACCGTACTGACGGTTTAGGTATTGTCGTTCCCAAGAGGCTGAACGGATAAGACGGTCTCTGTCCTAACCGCCCGTCACAGCGAGTCTTTGTTATTCCCTCAGTCGCCGGGCGCGGCTGTGCCGCTTGGCTACGTGCCTTACGGCCCGGTCGCGCGTTGCGCTCGCCGTTGCGCTGGGTAGCGCAACGGATGCGAACGACGCCAACACCTGAAATGTATCCAATCGTGGCCCAATCCGACGGCCCCTTGAGGCCGGAGGCAAGCGCGACTGCGCGCCGCGCCAAATGGGGCGCAGCCAAGCGGCACAGCCGCGCCCGGCGATTGAGGGAACAATTAATAACTCGCCGGGACGTGCGGCTCCCGCGAACACCGACCTAACCGATGTGCCGCCTGCCGCTCCCGGCGACCGAGGGGCGAAACTAAGTATTCATGCTGTCGAAGAAATCGCTGTTGTTCTTCGAGTGCTTCAGCTTGTCGAGCAAGAACTCCAGGGCATCGGTGACGCCCATGGGCATGAGGATGCGGCGCAGCACCCACATCTTCGAAAGTGTGCCCTTGTCGACCAGCAGTTCTTCTTTGCGGGTGCCCGACTTGGTGATGTCGATGGTCGGCCAGATACGCTTGTCGGAGATTTTGCGGTCGAGGATGATTTCCGAGTTACCGGTGCCCTTGAACTCCTCGAAGATGACCTCATCCATGCGTGAACCGGTATCGATCAGCGCCGTCGAGATGATGGTCAGCGAGCCGCCTTCCTCGATGTTGCGCGCCGCACCGAAGAACCGCTTCGGCCGCTGCAGGGCGTTGGCGTCGACACCGCCGGTCAGCACCTTGCCCGACGACGGCACCACGGTGTTGTAGGCGCGCGCCAGCCGGGTAATGGAATCCAGCAGGATGACCACGTCGCGCTTGTGCTCGACCAGACGCTTGGCCTTCTCGATTACCATCTCGGCGACCTGCACGTGACGCACCGCGGGCTCGTCGAAGGTGGAGCTGATGACCTCGCCCTTGACCGAGCGGGCCATGTCGGTGACTTCCTCCGGCCGCTCATCGATCAGCAGCACGATCAGGTAACACTCGGGATGGTTCTCGGCGATGCTGTGCGCCATGTTCTGCAGCATCACCGTCTTGCCGGTGCGCGGCGGCGCCACGATCAGTGCACGCTGGCCTTTGCCCAATGGGCAGATCAGATCGAGCACCCTGTGCGTCGCGTCCTTGGCCTTGGGATCGTCGATCTCCATGCCCAGACGTTCTTCCGGATAGAGCGGCGTCAGATTGTCGAAGTTGATGCGGTGGCGGACGTCGCCCGGATCGGCGAAGTTGACTTCGTTCACCTTCAAAAGCGCGAAATAGCGCTCGCCGTCCTTGGGCGCCCTGATCTCGCCGTCCACCGTATCACCGGTGCGCAGGCTGAAACGGCGCACCTGGCTCGGCGAGACGTAGATGTCATCCGGGCCCGGCAGGTAGTTCGATTCCGGGCTGCGCAGGAAGCCGAATCCGTCCAGTAACACTTCCAGCACGCCGTCGCCGTAGATTGCGATTTCGTCCTCGGCCAGCTTCTTGAGGATCGCGAACATCATGTCCTGCTTGCGCAGCGAGCTCGCGTTCTCGACCTCCAAGTCCTCGGCATAGGCCAGAAGATCGGCGGGGGTCTTTTCTTTCAACTCTTTGAGTTGCATGGGTTCTTTCCCTTGGGGCCAAGTCGGCAATGATGGTGGCGAAAGGTTCGGGGGGAGGGCTCGGAGGTATTGGGGCGCGAAGATGACGCGAGAGCCGGACCGCTGCGACGGAAGAGGAGGGAGGGATACTTTTGAGAGGGATGTGTCGACAGCGAGGTTGGAACGGCAGAACCAGTATCGAATGCGTTCAAGACTGTCAAATGAAGATTGAACGGCGACCGGCGCCCTAGAACGGCTTGACGACGACCAGGATGACGATACCGATCATCAGCAGCGTCGGCACTTCGTTGGCGATGCGATAGAAACGCTCCGGCCGGGTGTTGCGGTCGGCCTCGAAATCCTTGCGCCACAGCGCCATGGCGTGGTGGGCGAGGGTCAGCAGCACGATCAACACCAGCTTCGCCTGCAGCCAGCCCTCAGAGAATATCTCCCAGCCGTGCGCCGCCAGCATCAGGCTGCCGAGGACATAGGCGGCGATCATCGCCGGATTCATGATGGCGCGCAGCAGCCGGCGCTCCATGACCTTGAGCGTCTCGGACTTGTCGGAGCCAGGCTCGGCGCTGACGTGGTAGACGAACAGCCTCGGCAGGTAGAGCAGTCCCGCCATCCACGAGATCACTGCGATCACGTGCAGCGCCTTAATCCAAAGATAGGCCGTCGCGGATATTTCCATGCGTCTCGCCTTTCCGAGATCAGGCCGCAATCGGGCAGCGGCTGAAGCCACCCGGACAGAGCCTGCGGCCCGCCGCCGAACACGTCCCTGGCTCGCGCGTCAGGCTATCACGAACCGCGTCGGCGAGGCCCGTGATATAGCCGTCCGCCACGCCCAGTGCCGGGACCCGCGTGTAGGCCGGCACGCCGCAGTCCTCGGCCAGTTCACGATACTCGATGTCCAACTCGACCAGCGTTTCCGAATGTTCGGAGACGAAGGCGATGGGCACCACCACCACCGGAACCCCGTCCCCACCGGCTCGCCGGAGCTCATCCTCCGTCGCCGGACCGATCCATTCCAGCGGCCCGACCCGGCTCTGGTAGCAAACCAGCCACTCCAGGTCGGCAATGCCCAGCCGTTCGACTACAGCTGCCGCCGTCTGTTCCACCTGCCAGGCGTAGGGATCGCCGGCGGCGATGACCTTTTTCGGTAGTCCGTGAGCCGAGAACAGGACGCGGGGACGCGGCTCGCCCGCGCCCGAGAGAGCCTCACGTATGGAGGCCGCATGGGCGTCGATGAACGATTGATCGGTCGGATAGCAACAGACGGCGCGGGTCGGCACCGAGAGGCCGGCAGCAGCCGCGGCGCGATGCCAATCGGCAACGGACGAGCCCGTCGTCGTCGTCGAGAACTGCGCATAGAGCGGCAACAGCACGATCTGGTCGGGCGCGAAATCGGCGACGGCGAGCGCGGTCTCGTCGCTCATCGGATGCCAATATCGCATGGCGATGAAGACACGAACCATTTCGTCGCCACCCGTCGCGTTCAGGCTTTCCGACAACGCATCGGACTGCGCCCGGGTCAGTTCCAGCAGTGGCGACCGGTCGCCGATATGGCCGTAGATTTCGCGCGCCGTCGGAGCACGACGCCTGGAAATAAACCTGGCCAGCAGCCAGCGGAACGGCTGCGGCAATCCGATGATGGCCCGGTCGTTGAACAGATTGAAAAGGAACGGCTCGACCGCGTCGGGTCCGTCCGGCCCGCCCAGGTTGAACAACACGACGGCGACCTTGGACATGGCCAGCGCCAGCGCCTCAGGCCTTGATGCGCGAAATCAGGCGCGCCACGTGATCGGGCGGCGTCTCCGGCACCACGCCGTGGCCGAGATTGAAGATGAACGGCCCGCTGCCCAGGTATTCCCTGATGCGATCAACTTCGCGGTCCATGGCGTCACCACCGGCGACAAGCAAGCGGTTGTCCAATGTCCCTTGGACCGTGGCTAGCGGCTGCAGCACATCACGCACCCAGCCCAGCGGCACGGTGTGGTCGAGGCTAACGCCATCGACGCCGGTGTCGCGGACATAGTCGGTCGTCAATACCCCGCCACCGCGCGGAAAGCCGATCACGGGGATATCCGGAAACTCGATGCGGAGCCGTTCACGCAGGCGCCGATTGGGATCGATGACCCAATCCCGGAACTGAGTTTCCGACAGCACGCCGGCCCAACTGTCGAACAGCTGCACGACATCAACACCGTTGGAAATCTGTGCGCCGAGATGACGGACCGTCGCCTCGATAATCAGATCAATCAGCTCGCCGAAGCCGTCCGGATCCAGATAGGCCCACGAACGGATATTGGCGCAGTCGGTTCCGCCTCGGCCTTCGACCATGTAGACAGCAACCGTCCAGGGTGCTCCGGCGAAGCCGATCAGTGTCGTGTTCTTGTCGATGGCGGCGCGCAGCCGCTCGACGCTCTCGTAAACCGGTGCCAGATGATCAAGTACACCGTCGATCGCCAGGCCACCGATCCCCGTCGCATCGCGGATCGGTTCCAGCCGGGGTCCCTCTCCCTCGACGAAACTGACGCTTTGGCCAAGGGCGTCCGGTACCACCAGGATGTCAGAAAACAGAATCGCCGCATCAAGCGGATATCGGCGCAACGGCTGCAGCGCGGCCTCCACCGTGAGATCTGGTGAATAGCAGAAATGCAAAAAATTCTTCGCCGTGGTCCGAGTCTCGCGATACTCAGGCAGGTACCGGCCGGCCTGGCGCATCAGCCACACAGGCGGTGTATCGAGGGTTTCTCCGGCGAGTGCCCGTAGCATCAACTTTTCGGTTTTAGGCATGTACTAGGATACCAATCACGCTCGAGACACTCCCCTACAACAATATAACTAAATAGATTCTATATTAGGTAGATGTTGTTGTTGGGCCGGTGGAAGTCGGGGATTAATCGTAATCCCCCGATTTGTCCACCATCTCGGATGCTGAAACTGACTATGCCCACTGATAAAACCGCGCCTGAGGACTAAATGCGAAACCTTCGGCATCTCAATCAGTTGATTGCGCGTGCTCATATGGAAAAACTCGGGAGAGTCAGCTAAACAAGGGGCGATGGCGAGATTCCATGCAGCATCTGGACGCAATCAAGATGACAGAGCGTAACATGCACGACGAAGGTCGGATCGATGCGAGCCGAATCTGGCGCATGTCCGAAAATGATCAGATATCCCGAAATACTCCACACATCGCCACGCGTTTGGTCCACAGATGAAATCTTTCCATTTGCATCTGGTATCCGATTCCACTGGCGAAACCGTGAGCATGGTAGCGCGGGCCTGCCTCGTCCAGTTCGAGGAAATTGAGGCCGTCGAGCATCTCTGGTCAATGGTTCGCGGCGAAGTTCAGGTGCGTGACGTCTTGGAATCTCTGGCAGAAAATCCGGGGTTCGTCCTCTATACCCTGGTGGACGAAACGGTACGACTGAGTCTGGAAAACGGCTGCCGGCAATTACAGATTCCTTGCATTCCTGTGTTGGAACCCGTGGTCGCGGCGCTGGGCGCGTACCTGGATGCCGAAGTCCATGCCCGGCCGGGTAGCCAGCACGTCATGGATTCGGAGTATTTCGACCGCATCGAAGCTATGCACTTCGTGCTGAGCCATGACGACGGCCAGCAGACCCGGGATCTGGAGGAGGCCGATGTTATCCTATTGGGTGTCTCCCGAACCTCGAAAACGCCGACCTGCATTTACCTCGCCAATCGCGGCATCAAGGCGGCCAATGTGCCGCTGGTACCGGGCTGTCCGGTGCCGGAGGAGATTTTCGGGTCATCCCGGCCGCTGATCGTCGGCCTGACAAAGGATCCGAAACGCCTGGTCGAGATCCGCCGGCAACGCCTGCGCCTGCTGGATCAAGCCGAGGACACGGATTATGTCGATGTCGATATGGTGACCAAGGAGATCAACGAGGCCCGGAAACTGTTTTCCAAGCACGATTGGCCGGTCATCAACGTCAGCCGCAAGTCCATCGAGGAAACGGCGGCAACCATCCTCAACCTGATGGCCAAGCGCCAGGAGGGTTCCAGCTGACGGGTGCGCGGCCCCTGATCCTGGCTTCCGCCAGCCCGGCGCGGGCACGGGTCCTGGAGAATGCCGGCATTCGATTCGACCGCCATCCATCTAACATCGACGAAGACGCGATAAAGACGGGAGGCAATTTCTCGGCGGACAATCCCGGCGAACTCGCGTTGTTCCTGGCCGAAGCGAAAGCGCTTGATGTTGTCGAACGGCATCCGGATGCCATCGTGATCGGCGCCGATCAGACCCTATCCCTGGGCAATCAATTATTCGACAAAGCCCGGGACCTGGGCCAGGCTGGCAGCCAGCTCCGCCAATTGCGGGGACGTTGCCATACGCTGCATGCCGGGTTGGCCGTTGCCATGGAGGGCCGAATCGTTTGGCGGCATCTGGAAACGGCGACTCTGACCATGCGTGATTTCTCCGATGCGTTTCTCGCGCGATACCTGGCCGATGTCGGCGAGGCCCTGTTGACCAGCGTCGGCTGTTACCAGCTGGAGGGTCCGGGGGCGCAACTGTTCGACGACATCGACGGCGACTACTTCACCATCCTCGGCCTGCCGCTGCTGCCGCTTTTGGCGTTTCTTCGCCAGCAGAAGGTATTAGCATCGTGACGCGAACGCGAGCCGACGCCGGGGACCGGATCAGATGACCATTACAGGAAACGCCAAGGTTGCCGGAGTCATGGGCTGGCCCATCGGCCATTCCCTGTCGCCGCGCCTGCATGGTTTCTGGCTCGACGTCCACGGTATCGATGGCGCCTACGTGCCGATGGCCGTGGCGCCCGACGGTGCGCGGGAAGCCTTGCGCGCGCTGCCGCGCCTCGGGTTCGTGGGCTGCAACGTCACAGTGCCGTTGAAGGAATTGGCCCTTGAGGCCGTCGACGAGGCGAGTGACACGGCTCGGCGCATCGGCGCCGTCAATACCGTGGCCGTTGGGGATGACGGCCGGCTGATGGGCGACAATACCGACGCCTTCGGGTTCAGAGCCAACCTCGAGGCCGCGGCCGCCGACTGGCGCGCGGCGGACGGCGTTCACGTGGTTCTGGGTGCCGGCGGCGCCGCGCGCGCCGTGGTCGTGGCCTTGCTCGACGCGGGCGCCGCGACCGTGCGCCTGGTCAACCGCACACGGGCGCGCGCGGACGCACTAGCCAGGGATATTGGTGGCCGAGTGGAGGTGATCGATTGGGACGGCCGGGATGGTGCGCTCAACGATGCGGCGACGCTGGTCAACACGACGACGTTGGGCATGGCCGGCAAGGAGCCGCTGGCCCTGAGCCTAGAGGCGCTGCCGCCACAAGCCCTCGTCAACGACATCGTCTATGCGCCGCTGGAAACCGACTTGCTGGCCCGCGCCGCGGCACGCGGCAACCCGGTCGTCGATGGTCTTGGCATGTTGCTGCACCAAGCGCGGCCGGGGTTCGGGCGCTGGTTCGGCGTGCTGCCGGAGGTGACGCCGGCCTTGCGCGCCTTCGTGCTCGAAAGCGCATCCGCGGGCGGCTGAACCATGGTGATCCTTGGCCTTACCGGCTCAATCGGCATGGGAAAGACGGTCGCCGCCGGCCATTTCAGGCGTCTGGGTGTTCCGGTGCACGATTCCGACGCCGCCGTGCACAATCTGCTTGGGCCCGGCGGCGACGCCGTCGATGCCATCGATGAGGCCTTTCCGGGCACCGTGCGCGACGGCTGCGTCGACCGCGAGGTGATGGCGTCGCGGGTTTTCGGCGATGACGAGGCCTTGCAACGACTGGAGGCCATCGTCCACCCCCTGGTGCGCCAGCGGACGCGGCGCTTCCTTGCCCGGCAAGCTCGACGCGGCGCGGCGCTGGTTGTGCTGGACGTGCCGCTGCTGTTCGAGACCGGCGGCGAACGCCGCTGCGACGCCGTGGTCTGCGTTAGCGCGCCGGCCTTCGTGCAGCGCTCCCGGGTGTTGCGCCGCCCAGGCATGACCGCGGAACGCCTGGATGCCATCCTGACGCGCCAGATTCCCGATGCGGAGAAACGCCGCCGCGCCGATTTTGTCATCCGCACGGGCCTCGGACGCGGTCATGGCTTGCGCCAGATTCATCACATCGTCAGAATGGCGCTGACGCTCACGGCGCGGAATTGGCCGCCCCGCGCCGAACATCGTCGATAAGACGTATCGCCATCCACCACCGACCACCACCACCAGGGCCACGCATCATGATCAGCGACCGCGAGATCGTCCTCGATACGGAAACGACGGGCCTGGATCCGCGCTCCGGACACCGCATCGTCGAAATCGGCTGTGTCGAACTGGTCAATCACATTCCGTCGGGCGCGGTCTACCACACCTACGTCAATCCCGAGCGCGAGATGCCCGACGAAGCGTTTCAGGTGCACGGGCTGAGTGACGAATTCCTGCGTGATCAACCACTGTTCACCGCCGTCGCTGACGATTTCATGGCCTTTGTCGGTTCCGCACCGCTGATCATCCATAACGCGGCGTTCGATCTCGGATTCATCAACGCAGAGCTGGAGCGGCTCGACCGGCCACCGATCGACGCCTCGCGCGCGGTCGATACGGTGACCATGGCGCGCAAGAAATTTCCCGGCGCGCCCGCTAGCTTGGATGCGTTGTGCCGTCGATTCGAGATCGATCTATCGGACCGCCAGTTGCACGGCGCGCTGAAGGATTCGCGGCTGCTGGCGGCGGTCTATCTGGAATTGATCGGTGGTCGCCAGGTCGGCATGGACCTGGCCGTGAATGCCGGCGCGCGAAAGGAACAGACGGGCGAAACCGAGAGCCGGGCCCGCGCCTACCGCGCACACGCGCCAAGCGCGCAGGAAAGCGACGCCCACGAGGCGTTCGTCGAAACCCTGACAAACCCGATCTGGAAAGCTGGCTGAAAGAAGAGCCGGGCGACGCTTAGGAGTCGCCCTCGCCCTCGGCTTCGTCGCTCTCGCCACCTTCCGCCTCGGTCGCTTGCTGAAGCTGCGACTGATACATGGAGACGAAGTCGACTGGTCCTAGCATCAGCGGCGGGAAGCCGCCGTCACGCGAGACATCGGCCAGCACGTTGCGGGCGAACGGAAACAGCAAACGGGGGCATTCGATCAGCAGGATCGCCTGCAGGTGCTCCTCGGGAACGTTCAACGAGAACAGGCCGGCGTAGGAGAGTTCGAGGATGAAGGCCGACGTTTCCTCGACCGTGCAATTGGCGGTGATGTCCAGCACCACTTCGAACGCACTGCTATCGGCGATCGGCACGGCATTGACGTCGATGTTGACGTTGATGTCGGGCGCCGCGTTGCGCATGGTACCGAAGATGCCGGGCGACGCCGGCGCCTCGAAGGACAAGTCCTTGATGTACTGCGCGTTGATGGTAATCGGTGGCGCGTCGGATTCGGCGCCGGCCGGGGCTTCTTCCGGCGTGTCGGCATTGGGGGCCATCGTCGCTCTCCAGTGTTCCGAGGGAGACCGTGGCTATCATGGATTGGGCGGCGGAACAACCGTTTCACGGCGGCGCGGAGCGGCCGTTGTATAGAGACCCGGGAGGGTCAATCAGTCCTCGGGCAGACGGCGTTCGGGCGGCGTCGGTGTCGGTTGGTCCGCCGCCGTAAGGTCCTCGAATTCACCGTCGATGACTCCGTTCGAAGCTGGTCGCCGAGGGCCGTCACCCGGAGCGGCCCCGCCCATATGCACATTTCCCTTGGCGACCACATGGCGCGCCAGTATGGCCGCCAGATAAGCCCGGAACGGTGGCAGGAACAGCAGGAAGCCCATGGCGTCGGTGACGAAACCGGGCGTCAGCAGCAAGGCGCCGGCAACCAGCAGGCAGAGGCCATCGAATAATTCCCTGAGCGGCAGCCGGTTCTCCTCGAGCGTGCGCTGAATGCGAAACAGCGTCGAAAGCCCCTGCTGGCGCAGCAGGTAGGTCCCAATCACTGCCGTCAGGATGACCACGGCCAGGGTATTGAACAAGCCGATCTCGCCGCCGACACGGATAAACACGGCGATTTCGATGATCGGCACGACGATCAACAGGATGAGAATGACGATGCCCATGCTTGCCCTTTGGTCTTGATCGGCTTATCTAGCAAATGATCGGTGCAACGCCGCCGTCACGTTGATCGTGGGTTTGACCTCAGGCTGGGCCGCCTTGCTGGACCCGCCGGGCGTAAGCCGGTAACGTGACGGTGGATCGACCATCGCGTATGTAGACCAGGGACCGGGCGCGGTCCACCCCGCGACCAACCGCTTCGGGACCAACCTGGTGGACTCCATGGGCAACGGATTTCAGTTTATCGACATCATCTTCTTCGCCATGATCGCGGCATTCCTAGTGCTGCGGTTGCGCAGCGTTCTGGGTCGGCGTGACGGGCACGAAAGCGGCAACCATGACCCGTTTCGCCAGCAGGAGCCGGGCCCACCGGGGGACGAGAACGTCGTCCATCTTCCGGACCGTGCCGGCAACGGCGCCGATGACCAGCCATTGGATGCCGCCAGCGCGGATCCCGCCGATGTCCTGGCCAGTGGCGTGGCGCAGGTTCGCATGGCCGATCCCACCTTCGAGCCCGATGAATTCCTCGGCGGCGCGCGCGTCGCGTTCGAGATGGTGATCAATGCCTATGCCTCGGGCGATACGGTGACCCTGAAGAACCTGTTGAGCCCCGAGGTCTTTGCCGGTTTCGACAAAGCCATCCGTGATCGCGAGCAGGCCGGCGAGGTCCTGGAGGATACATTGGTCGGGATCCGGATAGCCGACTTGGTGGAAGCCTACATGGATGGCACGGTTTCCAACATCACCGTGAAGTTCATCTCCGAACAGGTCAACGTGACGAGGGACGAGAATGGTGATGTGGTGGACGGAAATCCGAATCTGGTCATCGATGTGACGGATTTCTGGACCTTCGCCAGGGATTCCCGCTCGCCGGACCCCAACTGGACTCTTGTTGCCACCTCTAGCCCGGACTGATCCCCCGGGCATCCGGACGGGCCGGCCGGGCATTCGACCCGGGTTTCTTGGCGCCGCCCTGTCCGTTCTTCTGCTCGTCTCCGGTTGCGCCGAGCTGATCCCCGATTTCCACGCCAAGCCGGAAACTGTAACCGGGCCCGACGCGGCCGACTCGATGGTGCTCTCTCCCATCGCCTGGAACCGAGTGCCGGGCTGGAACGGCGCCAATTTCCAGGCCGCGCTTCCGGTCTTCTACAAATCTTGCGACAAGCTGGCGGCGCGCAAGCCCGATGATGGCTTTGGCGGCCAGCCGATCATGGGCACGGTCGCCGATTGGCGACGCATCTGCCAGCAGGCGAAGCAGATTCCGGCTGCGGATCGCACCAAGCTCAAGTATTTCTTCGAAACCCGCCTTGAAGCCTTTATCGCCGGTGGCGACAGCGGTGCAGAGGGTCTGATCACCGGCTACTACGAGCCCGAGTTGCGCGGCTCCTGGACGCCCAGCGAGAGCTTCCGCTATCCCATCTATTCAGTGCCAAAGGATCTGATCTCGCTCCGGCTCGGCGATTTTGCGCCGGAACTCGGCGAGCGCACCATCACCGGCCGGCTGGTCGGCGACAGGTTCCTTCCCTATCACGACCGGGCTGGCATTGACGCCGGCGCCCTGGCCGGTCGTCAGCAGGAAATCCTCTGGGTTGACAGCGCCATCGACGTCTTCTTCCTCCATGTGCAGGGTTCGGGCAAGGTTGTGATGCCTGACGGCTCGAACGTGCGTGTGGGGTTTGCTGGACGAAACGGCTGGCCATATACGGCTATCGGCCGCGAACTGGTGCGCCTGCGCCAACTCAGGCGCGAGGACGTCACCCTGCAATCCATCCGCGGCTGGCTGCAGAACAATCCGCTGGCCGCACCGCAGGTCATGGCGACCAACCAAAGCTATATTTTCTTCCGCGTCATCGAGGGGGCCGGGCCGATCGGCGCGCAGGGTTTGCCCCTGACGCCGGGCCGCAGCGTTGCTGTCGACCGCCGCTTTATCCCGCTCGGCACCATGTTGTGGCTGGATACGCACGACCCTCTGGCGCCGGCACGGCCGCTGCGTCGCCTGGTCGTTGCCCAGGATACCGGCAGTGCCATCAAGGGCGTCGTGCGCGGCGATCTGTTCTTCGGCTTCGGCCCCGAAGCGGGCGCGCGTGCCGGTCGCATGAAACACCCGGGCCGGTTCTATCTCCTGTTGCCACGGCAAAAGGCAGGCCCGACAGGCTGATCACGCGGCGCCGAGCCTGTTCAGGGCATTCGCCGAGCCTTGCCATCAACCCAGCGACGCAGCATTCTGCCCTGATGAATTCGCAACCTGTCCGCGTGGGCCTTTTCGCCACCTGTCTGGTCGATTTGATGCGCCCTAGCGTCGGTTTCGCCACCGCGCACCTGCTGCAGAAGGCGGGCTGTGAAGTGTTCGTTCCCGAGCGTCAGACCTGCTGCGGCCAGCCCGCGTACAATTCCGGCGACACGCTGGACGCCGCCGCCATTGCACGGCAGGTGATCGAGGTCTTCGAGGAGTTTGATTACGTGGTCGTGCCGTCTGGTTCTTGCGGTGGCATGATCAAAACCCACTATCCCGAAATGTTCACCAACGAACCCGACTGGTACCATCGGGCCACGGCCCTGGCCGCCAAGACCTACGAGCTGTTTTCGTTTCTGGTCGATGTCCGGGGAATCACTGAGTTCGACGCAAGCTTCGAGGGTCGCGTCACTTATCACGATTCGTGCTCCGGCCTCAGGGAGCTCGGGATCAAGGAGCAACCGCGCAAGCTGATGGACAAGGTCAGCGGCCTGATCTTGTCGGAAAGCGCGGATACAGAGAGTTGCTGCGGTTTTGGCGGTCTGTTCTGTGTCAAGTATCCGGACATCTCGGGCCGTATGGTCGATGCCAAGGCCGACGATATCGTTGCCAGCGGTGCCGAAACCTTGTTGTGTGGCGATCTCGGATGCCTGCTGAACATCGCCGGACGGCTGAAGCGTCGCGGCGAATCCGTCCAGGCACGCCACCTCGCCGAGGTTCTGGCCGGCATGACCGACGTGCCCGCGATTGCCGACGGCCGGGACTAGGGGACGGGCGCATGGAATCGACCAGCCGCCAGTTCAAGGACAACGCCCGCACGGCACTGCGTGACGAGAACCTGCAAGGTGCCCTGAAGCGCCTGGCTTCCGGATTTCCCGAGCGCCGTTTGGAGGCGGCGGCACGGCTGCCGGAATTCGAGGCGCTGCGGGACCAGGCCCGCGGCATCAAGAACCATGTGCTCGACAACCTGGACTACTACCTCGAGGCCTTCGAGGACCGGGTCATCGAAAGCGGCGGCAAGGTCCACTGGTGCGACGACGCCCAGGCGGCGCGCCAGACCATCCTCGACATCTGCCGCAAGACCGGTGCTCGAACCGTGACCAAGAGCAAGTCCATGATCGGCGAAGAGATCGCCATCAACGATTTTCTGGAGGAGAACGGCATCGAACCGGTGGAAACCGACCTCGGCGAGTACATCATCCAGCTCCGGCGCGAGCCGCCGAGCCATATCATCGCCCCGGCCATCCATCTCTCGAAAGACCAAGTCGAGGCGACGTTCCGCGAGAAGCACCAGGACTTGCCGGCCGATCGCGTGCTTGAGGAGCCTCGCTCGTTGCTGGAGGAAGCCCGCGGCAAGCTGCGCGAGAAGTTCATCGCCGCGGACGTCGGGCTGACCGGCGCCAACATGCTGATCGCCGAGACGGGCTCGAACGTCCTGGTCACAAACGAGGGCAACGCGGACCTGACCTATTCGTTGCCGCGCGTCCATATCGTCATCGCCAGCCTGGAAAAGGTGGTACCGACGCTGGAGGACGCGACCACCATACTGCGCGTGCTGGCGCGTTCGGCGACCGGCCAGGAGATGTCGGTCTACACCACATTTTGTACCGGTCCCCGACGACCGGAGGATCTCGATGGTCCCGACGAATACCACGTCATCCTGCTCGACAACGGTCGAACCGAGCTCCTGGGCAGCGAGTTCCAGGAGATGCTGCGCTGCATCCGCTGCGGGGCCTGCCTCAACCATTGCCCGATCTACCGCTCGGTCGGCGGCCATGCCTATGGCTGGGTCTATTCCGGACCCATGGGCGCGGTGCTGATCCCGGGTCTGATCGGCCTCGGCGAGGCACACCACCTGCCCAATGCCTCGACACTGTGCGGGCGCTGCGAATACGTCTGCCCCATGCGCATCCCGTTGCCGAAGTTGCTGAGAAGCTGGCGCCAACGGCAGTTCGAGCGTCGCCAGACCTCGAACGTTTCGCGCTGGGCTCTCAACCTATGGGCTTGGTTCGCCCGCCAGCCGGCACTTTATCGGCTTTTGACCCGCACCGCCGTCTCCGTATTGGCGATGTTCGGCCAAAGCGGCCGGTTCAACGCACTTCCCCTGGCCGGCGGATGGACTCAATCGCGTGATCTTGCTGCACCACAAGGTGGTTCGTTCGTGAAACAGTGGGCGGATAAGCAATTTTTTGATCAAGTAAATAATTCTAATTCAGGGTGACGATGAAAATGGGACGAGAACACATTCTGAATAAGATCAACGAACAGCTTGGCAGCGACGAGCCGGGGCGGCGCGGCGAGAGCATTGCAAGAATGCGAATTCAAGCTCACGACAATAATCTTATGCCCGGCCGCGGATGCATCAATGAAGGTTCTTTGGATGATCTATTTTCTGTCGAAGCTGAACGAGTTACGACGACAGTTGCACATGTAGACAACATGGATGCCATCCCAGTTGCCGTCGCCGACTACCTGTCGGCGCGAAACCTTCCGTCCGCCGTTCGGCTCGCGCCTCATCCGGACCTGCTTGAACCGGACTGGGAAGCGGACACGCTTCTGAGCGTCAGCTCTGGGATCGCCGATGGCGAGGATGAGGTTTCGGTTACGCGCGCGCTCGCCGGCGTCGCCGAAACGGGCACGCTGGTCATGGTCTCGGGCCCGGAAACGCCGACGACCCTCAACTTCCTTCCCCTCAATAATATCGTCGTCGTGCGTCGATCCGAAATCAAAGGCACCTACGAGGAGGTCTGGGCCGAAATTCGAAGCCGTACCGAGAGCGGCATGGGAACGCCGACGCTGCCACGCACGGTCAATTGGATCACTGGTCCGTCGCGCAGCGCCGATATCGAGCAGACCCTTTTGCTCGGTGCGCATGGCCCGCAACGTCTGCACATTCTGATCGTTGATGACTAAATCGCCGAAAACCGCAGGAAACCGGCACCCTTCGCCGACAGAGCGCGCTCTCTGGGATGCCGCCACCCGCGACGTCACACGGTCATCCGAAGCCCTACTGGGTGACGACGACGTACCGGCGTTGGAATCCACGCAGCGGACTGTCGGCGACAGTCAACCGCCGCGTCGCGCGAACGGCGCGAACGGCGCGCCGGCCGATGATACGGCGATGAGCAGGAACACCTTGCCAGAACTGAGCCATGGCGCGGCACCTGGCTTGGACACCCGGTCGCGCATGCGCCTCCGGCGCGGCCAGATCGATATCGAGGCGCGAATTGACCTCCATGGATTGACCCAAACCGAGGCCCATCGCGCCCTCGGTGCCTTCCTTGCCGATGCCCAGAGGCGCGGCAGGCGGGCGGTCCTGGTGATAACCGGCAAGGGGCTGACGAAGCGCGGCGAGGTCGGTGTCCTGCGCCGCGAGGTGCCGCGCTGGCTCAATCAAATGCCTATGCGTCAAAGGGTTAGAGCGTTTTCTTACGCCTCGCCGCGCGATGGTGGCGAGGGCGCGCTCTACATCCTACTGCGCCGGGACCGATAGCGAAAATGTGTACCGAAGTGGCTGGTATGAGGCGTGCCAGCGGGCCGGCGAGCGGTTAAGATCGCCTCATGACACCGTTCGGAGAGAAAGTCCGCGAGCACCGGGCCAAACGGAGCGTGACGCTGAAACAGATGGCGGCCGATCTGGGCGTGTCGTCCGCCTATTTTTCGGCGCTCGAGCACGGCCACCGCGGTCGCCCAAGCCCGGGCCTGGTAATGCAGGTGTGCGGGTATTTCGATCTCATGTGGGACGAGGCCGAGGAGCTGAAGCGCTTGGCGCAACTGTCGCATCCTCGCGTTGTCGTCGACACCGCCGGGCTCAGCCCGAGGGCGACGGAACTGGCCAATATCCTGGCCGAGAATGTTAGCGAATTGGACGAGGAAACACTCGATTGGATTCTCGCCGAGATCCGGTTGCGCACCGGCAGCATCAAGGGCCCAACGCACTGATCACTACCGTTATCGGCCTAAGATATTGATTCCGAAAAGCTATCTAACAGCTTGTTAGAGAATGAATTTTCGTAGGTCCGCGTTCTTTGCAAGATCCGCGACCTGCTGATCCACGTAACCGGCGTCGATGGTAATGCTTTCGCCGGAGCGCTCTGAGGCCGAGTAACTGATCTCCTCCATGAGCTTCTCCATCACTGTATGAAGCCTCCGGGCGCCAATGTTTTCAACGCCTTGGTTGATTTCCTCGGCGAGATCGGCGACCCGGTCTATGGCATCGTCGGTGATCTCCAACGTTACCTCTTCGACCCCCATCAGGGCCGTGTATTGCTTGATCAGGCTGGCTTCCGTCTCCTTCAGAATTCGGATGAAATCATCACGGGTAAGTGCCCTTAATTCAACACGAATTGGCAAACGCCCTTGAAGCTCCGGAAGAAGGTCCGACGGTTTGGCGACATGAAACGCGCCGGACGCGATGAACAGAATATGATCGGTCCGCACGGCGCCGTGCTTGGTTGCCACCGTGGTGCCCTCGATCAGCGGCAACAGGTCGCGTTGCACGCCTTCGCGGCTAACGTCGGCACCGCCGCGGTCCGAGCGCACCGTGATCTTGTCAATTTCGTCCAGAAACACGATGCCGTTGTTCTCCACCGTGTCGATGGCGGTGCGCACAACCCGCTCCTCGTCCAGCAGATTGTCGCTTTCTTCGTCGATCAGCACCGGGTGGCTGTCGGATACCGTCATACGCTTGGTCTTGCTCGGTGTTCCGAAGGTTTTGCCCAGGATATCACCGATGTTGACCATGCCCATCTGGGCGCCCGGCATGCCGGGGATATCGAACGTCGGCATTCCGGAAGCCGGGGAATCGTTGACCGAAACCTCGATCTCGCGATCGTCCAGTTCGCCGGCACGAAGCATGCGGCGGAACTTTTCCCGAGTTTCGGTGCCGGCGCTGTCGCCGACGAGCGCATCCAGGACCCGTTCCTCGGCCTGCAATTCCGCCTTGGCGACGACTTCAGAGCGCATCTGTTCGCGGATCATGTGAATGGCGGCCTCGACCAGATCACGGACGATCTGCTCGACGTCGCGGCCGACGTAACCGACCTCGGTGAATTTGGTCGCCTCGACCTTGATGAATGGGGCCTCGACCAGTCGCGCCAAACGGCGCGCAATCTCGGTTTTGCCGACGCCTGTCGGGCCGATCATCAGGATGTTCTTCGGCAACACCTCGTCGCGCATGTCATCGTCCAGTTGCTGGCGCCGCCAGCGGTTGCGCAAGGCGATGGCGACGGCGCGTTTGGCGTCGTGCTGGCCGACGATGTAGCGGTCGAGTTCGGAGACGATTTCGCGGGGGGTGAAGCTTGTCATAGGCTCTCTAGGGTGATGTTTTCGTTGGTATAGATACAGATGCCGGCGGCCACGGCCATGGCCCGCCGGGCAATGGCCTCGGCATCCAGGCCGTCCTGGTCGACCAGTGCCCGCGCCGCGGACAGCGCGTAATTGCCGCCCGAACCGATACCGATCAGGCCGTCCTCGGGCTCCAGCACGTCGCCGGTGCCGGTCAGCACCAGCGAGACCTCCTTATCGGCGACCGCCATCATCGCCTCCAACCGGCGCAGATAGCGATCGGTGCGCCAGTCCTTGGCCAGTTCCACGGCGGCCCGGGTCAGCTGGCCGGGATACTGTTCCAGCTTTGCTTCCAGGCGTTCGAACAGCGTGAACGCGTCTGCCGTGGCGCCGGCGAACCCGGCGATGACGCCGCCGTCCGCGAGTGTGCGTACCTTGCGCGCGTTGGCCTTGATGACGGTGTCGCCAAGGCTGACCTGGCCATCGCCGGCGATCACCACCAGGCCGTCCTTGCGCACGGAAAGAACGGTCGTGCCGTGCCATTCCTGCATGTCTTGAAGCTCCTCCCGCTTGGGGCCGGCGGACAGGGGTCCGCCTCTGTCCAATATGTCCCGCAGTACCCCGGGGTCAAGGCCGCGAAGCGCTGGCGCCCATCGGACCAAGCTGATACAAGGTGGCGCCTTCGTGCCCAAAACCTCAGGACTCTGCCGCCATGCGCACCGCCAGCATCGAGCGCAACACCAAGGAAACGCAAATTCGCGTCGCCGTGAATCTGGACGGCACCGGCCAGTATTCGGTCTCCACAGGGATCGGTTTCCTCGACCACATGATGGAGCAGCTGTCGCGCCACAGCCTCATCGACCTGGAACTTGAGGCAAAAGGCGACCTGCATATCGATTTCCACCACACCACCGAGGATACCGGCATCGCCATCGGCGATGCGGTGGCCGCGGCTCTGGGTGATCGTGCCGGCATCACCCGCTACGGCACCTCGCACATTCCCATGGACGAGACGCTGAGCCGGGTCGCGTTGGACCTCTCCAACCGCCCCTACCTGATTTGGAAGGTGCAGTTCACGCGGCCCAAGCTCGGTGACATGGATACTGAGCTGTTCAAGGAATGGTTCCAGGCGTTCTCTCAGTCAGCGGGGGCGACGCTCCACGTAGAAAACATCTACGGCGAGAACAGTCACCACATCATCGAATCCTGCTACAAGGGCCTGGCCCGCGCGTTGCGCCAGGCCGTGGAGATCGATCCCCGGCGTGCCGATGCGGTTCCCTCGACCAAGGGAACGCTGAGCGGCACGCTCTAGGGGCGCCCAACGGGTGCGACGCGGCAGGCACGCACGGGGCCGAGCATGAGCATGCGCATTTATACCGTCCACCTCCGCCGGCACGGCCTCGATCCGGAACGAGACGTGGTGCTGGTGCGCGAAGGCTTCTCCTGGCCGGCGTTCGTCTTGAGCGCGCTGTGGGCTTTCTGGCACCGGCTGTGGTGGTTGGCGGCACTTCTGACTGCCGTGGTGGTCGTCATTGGCGGGCTCGATCGCTCGGGTCTGTTGGAGGCGCACGTGGCCAGCATACTCAGCCTCGCCGTTGCCATGCTGGCCGGCCTCTTTGGAAATGATGTCAGGCGACGCGCGCTGGCCGAACGGGGCTTCGTCGCCGCCGCGGTGGTATCCGGCGACAATGCCGACGCGGCGTTGCGCCGCTTTCTCGATCAGGATCCGGTGTTCGCCAGCGACCTCGCGGGATCGAGACCCGGCCCATGACCACCGTCATCGTCGATTACGGCAGCGGCAACCTCAGGTCCGCCGCCAAGTCGTTCCAACGCGCCGCCGGTGACGAAGCGACCGGGATTGTCGTGACCCATGATCCGGAACAGGTACGTCGCGCCGACCGGGTGGTGCTGCCCGGCGTCGGCGCCTTCGGCGACTGCCACGATGGCCTTGCCGCCATCGCCGGCATGGACGAAGCCCTGACCGAAGCCGTCATCGAACGCGGGCGGCCGTTCTTCGGTATCTGCGTCGGCATGCAACTGATGGCGAGCCACGGACTCGAACACGGAACGCACGCCGGGTTCGGCTGGATACCGGGAGATGTCGAACGGCTGGCGCCTGCCGATGCCGCGTTGAAAATTCCGCACATGGGCTGGAACACGTTGACGCTCGGCAGCAACTCTCATCCCCTGTTCGAGGGCCTGCGGGACGGTGACCATGTCTACTTCGTGCATTCATACCACCTGGTACCGACCGATCCGTCGCATCTGCTGGCGACGACCGATTACGGCGGTCCGGTGACCGCGGCGGTCGGCCGGGACAACCTGGTCGGCACGCAGTTCCATCCGGAAAAGAGCCAGCGCACCGGGCTCAAATTGATTGCCAATTTCCTAGCCTGGTCGCCATGACCCGCAAAGGTATCGGAGAGCCGCGTTGATTTTCTATCCCGCCATCGATCTCAAGGACGGCGCCTGCGTGCGCCTGATCCACGGCGACATGGACCGTGCCACCGTCTTCAACGACGACCCCGGGGCGCAGGCCCGCGCGTTCGCCGACGCCGGCGCCGAATGGCTACACGTGGTGGACCTCAACGGCGCCTTCGAAGGGCGCTCGGTCAATGGCGCCGCCGTCGACGCCATCATGAACGCCGTCGACATTCCCATTCAGCTGGGCGGCGGCATCCGCGACATGGCCGGCATCACCGGGTGGCTGGAGAAGGGCATTCGTCGGGTCATCCTGGGCACGGTTGCCGTGCGCGATCCGGACCTGGTGCGCCAGGCCTGCCGAGACTATCCCGGCCGCATCGCCCTCGGCATCGATGCCCGTGACGGCATGGTCGCAGTGGAAGGCTGGGCCGAGGTCTCTGACCTGCCCGCGGCCGACCTTGCCGGGCGCTACGAGGACGCTGGCGCCGCCGCCATCATCCATACCGACATCGGCCGCGACGGCGCCATGCAGGGCCCCAACGTGGACGCCACGTGCGAACTGGCGGGCCGGGTCTCCATGCCGGTGATCCTGTCGGGCGGTGTTTCGTCCATGGATGATCTCAGGGCCGCGCGCGATCAGTCGGATGGCCTTATCGCCGGCGTCATCAGTGGCCGCGCGGTCTACGACGGCCGCATCGATCTCGGCGCCGCCGTGCACTTGTTGGCGGAGACGGCTTGATGCTGAAAACCCGGATCATCCCCTGCCTCGACGTGGACGCCGGCCGCGTCGTCAAGGGAGTCAACTTCGTCGACCTGGTGGATGCCGGCGACCCGGTGGAGCAGGCCAAGGTCTACGACGCCGCGGGTGCCGATGAGCTTTGCTTTCTCGACATCACCGCCAGTCACGAAGACAGAGACACCATCATCGACGTGGTGCGGAAGACAGCCGAGCAGTGTTTCATGCCGCTCACCGTCGGCGGTGGCGTGCGCCAGGCATCGGACGTCCGGCGCCTGCTGCTGGCCGGCGCCGACAAGGTCTCGTTCAATACCGCTGCGGTGAACAACCCGGAGGTCGTGCGCGAGGCGGCGGAGAAATTCGGCAGTCAATGCATTGTCGTCGCCATCGACGCCAAGCAGGTCGCCGACGGCCGGTTCGAGGTCTTCACCCACGGCGGACGCAAGGCGGTCGGGTTGGACGCCGTTGAATGGGCCCAGCGGGTGGTCGAACTCGGTGCTGGCGAGATCCTGCTCACCTCCATGGACCGGGACGGTACCAAGGCCGGCTTCAACATTCCGCTGACCCGCGCCGTAGCCGACGCGGTGCCGGTGCCAGTGATTGCGTCGGGCGGCGTCGGCACGCTGGATCATCTGGTCGAAGGCGTTGTCGAGGGCCATGCCTCGGCGGTGCTGGCGGCCTCGATCTTTCATTTCGGCACCTTTACCATCGCCGAGGCCAAGGCCCATATGAGCCGGGCCGGTGTCGCCGTCAGGGAGGAGTGAGCCTGTGTCCCGTGAACCCACGACCGCCCTTGTGTTGGAGGACCTGTTCCAGGTCATCGATGCTCGCAGGGGCGCCAACCCGGATGAATCCTATACTGCCAAACTGTTGCACGAGGGCCGCGCCGCCATCGTCCGCAAGGTCGGCGAGGAGGCGGTCGAACTGACCGTCGCCGCGCTCAGCGAGGGCGACGACCGCATGGCTGCGGAAAGCGCCGACTTGCTATACCACCTCTTGGTGCTCTGGGCTGAAGCCGGTCTCCGGCCCGAGGACGTGTGGTCGGAGCTGGCACGGCGGCAAGGCATCTCTGGCCTCGACGAAAAAGCCAGCCGCGACGGCTGAACGTTCCCGATACCCGTGGACCGACCGAAGAAGGACGACTGCGCATGGCCTACGACAACGACAACATCTTCGCCAAGATCCTGCGCGGCGAGATTCCGTCCGACAAGGTCTACGAGGACGACTGGGCCTACGCCTTCAAGGATATCAGTCCGCAGGCGCCGGTGCATGTCCTGGTCATTCCCAAGGGGCCGTACCAGAACATGGAAGCCATCACCCGCGACGGCAGCGATGCCGAGATCGGCGGCTTCTTCCGCGCCATCGCCAAGGTCGCCGAACTCTCGGGCGTGACCGACGGCGGTTACCGCCTCATCGCCAACAATGGTGAGGACGGCAATCAGGAGGTGCCGCACCTGCACTACCATTTGCTCGGCGGCCGCAACATGGGCCGCATGGTCAAGCGCTTCGGCATCTAAGGTCTCTCGATTCGCGCGGTTTCGTTATGGCGACGATCGTTGCTGCCACACGGAGCGACAAATTTGCCGTTCAGTTACAAGGTGATGGCGTGACGTTTTCGGAGAGGGCGAAACCGTGGGGCGGCGTGGGATAGACTGGCTCCCTCCCACCGCCATCGAACCGGTGCCCCATGGCCGTGCCCCGCGACCCGTCCCCGACCCAAGTGCCGCCCGGCAACGGCCGCGAGATTACGCTGGCCGTGGATGCCGGCGGCACGGTGACGATCCCCTTCGGTGGTGATCTCGCCGGGGCCTCGTTCCAGCGCCAGGGCGGCGACCTCTTGATCATTACCGAGGACGGCCAGGTGGCCCGGGTAACGGGCTATTTCGACTCCGCAACACCGCCCGACCTGGTTACCGTGACCGGCGCCCAGCTGGGGCCCGACGTCGTGGCGACGATTTCGACGCCGGACGCCGAGATCAGCGGTTTGACGGCGCTGCATGCCGCCATCGGCCAGGTGGCTATCGTCGACGGTGAAGCGGCGGTGCAGCACACCGACGGTACGCGCGAGATTCTCAAACCCGGCATGTTGCTGCGCCGGGGCGATGTGGTCGAGACCGTGGGCGAGGCCGCCGTCGGTCTCTCGTTCCCGGATGGCTCCTCGTTCTCGCTCGCCGACACCGGCCGCCTGACCCTGCAGGATTACATCTTCGACGAAGACACCGGCCAAGGCTCGGCCTCGTTCTTCGTTCATCGCGGATCGTTCTTCTTTTCCGGTGGCGACATCGCGGGCTTCGGCAGCGAGGCCTTTCTCATCAAGACGCCGATGGCCACGCTGGTGGTGCAGGGGGCGGCCGGCGGGGGTCGGGTCGAGAGTGATGGCGGCACCATGGCGACGCTGATCGACCGGGAGGGTGGCCCGGATGGCGCCATGCTGGTCCGCACCAACGGTGGCGAGGTGCTGCTCGACCGGCCATTCTCGGCTATCACCGCGGACGACTTCCTGCTGCCGCCGAGCGTACCGTTCCGTCTCGGCGCGCGGGATGTGGCCGAGTTCTTCCAACCGGCGCTCGAGACCTTGCCAGGGGCCCGCGGCCTGTTCCCCGAGGAACTGCAGAGCCAGCTGCGTGCGGCCGACCGCGCCGCGCGACCCGGTGCACCTGTGGATGAAGATCCCGAGGAACGGTTCCGCGAGGCGGCCGATGATTCGCTAGAGGCCGAACAGGCACACATCGCCGCCGAACGGGCGTTGGCGGATGCCACGGCGGCTGAACAGACGGCCCTAGCCGCGGCGGAGGCGGCCAACCAGGCGGCCATCGACGCCATGGCCGAGGTGGCGGCGGCGCGGGAGCGAGCCCGCGACGTCCTGGAGCGCGGCGAGGCTCTGGAAGATGCCTTCGCCACGGCGCTCACCGAAAAGGAACTGGCCGAATTTCGCGAGGGCGAGGCCGCCCGGGCGGTCGCCGAGTCGGATGTCGCCGAGGCGTCCATAGCGGGAAAACTAGCCGCTGCCGAAGAGGCGGCCCGGGCCGCCATCGCGGCCGCCCAGGCCGCCAAGGACGAAGCGCTGGCCGTGCTGGCACAGGCGGAGGCCCGCGATCGCGCGTTTGAGGACGCGGTCTTCGAGGCCCATCAGGCGCGAGAGCGCGAACAGGAAACCGCCGAGGCCATCGCCGAAGTTGAAGACCTTGGCCTGGAGGTCACGCAAACTCTCGCCGAAGCCGAGGATCGCGCCGAGTCCGCGCTCTTCGGCGTCGCTGCCGCCGAGCGCGTGTCATTGGAAACGGCGACGGCATCGGAGGTCATCCAGGAAGTCGCCGACGCCGAGGCGTCGCTGGCCGAGGACGCACAACAGACTCTGCGGGAAGCCACCGAGGCGGCAGTCGCCACCTCGGGCCCCTGGTCGACGACGACGGTGGCGTCGCTGGATGTCGCAGGCCGCGCGCTTGCTGCCGGCGAAGCGGCGGCACGGGAGGCCTTCAACGCCGCCGCTGCTCGCGGCGCCAGCCCCGAAGAGGCATTGGAGGCGGCGATCATGGCGGCCGACCGGGCCGGCGGCCCGGCCAGCGTCGAGGTCGCCCTGGCGCAAGGCCCCGGGGGCCTATCCGATCCGACGACGGACACTGACGATACAGGCGGCGGCGTCATCTTCACCGGCGGCTTTTCCGGCGGCGGGCCGGGAGACGGCGGATCGGACGTGCTCATCGGTGGTGACGGTGGTGGCGTCGGCGCTGGCGGCTTCGGTACCCTCGATGGTGCTTTTTCCTTCGGCTTCAATTTCCAGCCGCCCGCCCCGCGCTCGACGCGGATCCGCAGCGACAATGGTGGCGAGCGGGATGACACGACGGTCACCGTCACCAGCGGCGATGACGACACGCCCCCGACGCCCCCGACGCCCTCGACGGCGACCGCAACGGCAACAGCAAGCGAATCATCTCCCCAAGGGACCGTCGCGGCCGATTTCCTGGTTGCCGACAACGCATCGTCGGTTCTCGCCGGCCGCGAAGGCGCCGATTTCATTTATGGCGATACCCCGACCAACCTGCTCGGCGGCAGTCACTCGACCGGCAACCCCTTGACCGATCCCACCTTTGGGTCTGGCTCGGCGGACACTATTGCCGGCGGGGCAGGCGCCGATACGATCTGGGGAGGTGCCGGCGACGACCGCATTCATGGCGATGTACCCGATTCCACCTCACACCTGTCGGGTGTGTTCGGCTTTCCGCTGGGCCTAGATACAGCGGGCGCGGATGATCTTCGGGGCGGGACCGGCAATGACACGCTGGAAGGCGGCGGCGGCAACGACACACTTTCCGGAGAGGCCGGTGCCGATATCCTTGAAGGCGGCGCCGGTGATGACCAGTTCATCCTTGGCGACGACGATGGCGCCGCCGACACCGTGCGCGGCGGCACTCGGAACGGCGATGCTGGCACCGACACGGCCGATTACGCCGGCGCCGGCGGCGCCGTCACCGTCGACCTCGGCTCGGGCAGCGCCAGCGGATCAACCACGGGCACCGACAGTCTTTCCGGCATTGAAAACGTCCGCGGCAGCGACCACGACGACACCTTGACCGGATCCGACGACGCCAACCGACTGGAGGGCGGCGTAGGCGACGATACGCTTTCGGGCCGTGGCGGCGACGACAACATCTTCGGCTTCGCCGGTGATGACATACTCTACGGCGGCCAGGGCAACGACGATTTAAGTGGCGGCGGCGGTGCCGACGAATTCGCTTTCGCCGGTGGTTCTGGCGGCTCGGCCGCGGCGCATGTGGAATCGCTGGGTACCGACACCATCGTCGGTTTCGATGCCGCCGAGGGTGATTCGTTCTCGCTGGCGGATGCGGATTTCGGTCTCGGCGCCAGCGGCACGCTGTCTGCCGGCAGCACCTACTTCGAGACCTCGACCGCCCTCTCCGCCTCGGCCCAGGACCTCTCCGGCGGCAGTGCCGGCCCGGCCATCGTCGTGGTTGGTGCTGGCAACGGCGACGGCGGCGCCGACATATATTACGTCGAGGACTCCAGCAACGTAACCTCCGCCAACGCCTACCAGATCGCCGATGTCAGCGGCATCGACGCGAGCGACTTGCAGGCCGCCGACTTCCTGCTCAAGACCTAGCGCCGCCGCGCTCGGCGAGCCGCGCCCCCTGCCCGGGTGCGATGCGACGGAATGACAATGCTTCGGCGATATGGATGCGGCCGACGCCTGGGCTGGCTTCCAGGTCGGCAAGCGTGCGGGCCACTTTCAGCACCCGATGATAGCCTCGCGCCGTCAGCCCCATGGCGCCCGTGGCCTCGCCGAGCAGTGCGCGGCCGGCGTCGTCCGGCGCGGCGACTTCCTCCAGCAGCGTGCCGTCCGCTTCCGCGTTGGTGCGCACAGGCACGTCCGCTTCTAGGTCCGCATAGCGTCGGCGCTGGATGTCGCGTGCCTTGGCCACCCGCGCCGCGATCGCCGCAGACGGCTCGGCCTCCGGCGGCAACGACAGGTCGGCCGGGCTGACTGCCGGAACGTCCACGTGCAGATCGATGCGGTCGAAGATGGGGCCGGAAATCTTCGACTGATAATCCTGCGCGCATTTGGGCACGCGCGAGCAGGCCAACGCCGGGTCGTCCAGGTGGCCGCAACGACACGGGTTCATGGCACCGATCAGCTGCACCCGCGCCGGATAGGTGACGTGCGCATTGGCCCGGGCGACGGTGGTGCGACCGGTCTCTAGTGGCTGGCGCAGGGCTTCCAGCGCGCCGCGTTGGAATTCGGGCAATTCGTCCAGGAACAATACGCCTAGATGAGCCAGCGAGACTTCGCCCGGTTTCGCTTTGTGCCCGCCACCGACCAGTGCCGCGGTCGAGGCGGAATGGTGGGGGTCGCGGAAGGGGCGGCGCTGCGTCAGGCCGCGGTCGTCCAACTCACCGGCCAGGCTTTGGATCATGCTGACCTCGAGAATCTCGCGCGCGTCCAGCGGCGGCAGGATCCCCGGCAGGCGCGCCGCCAGCATCGACTTGCCGGCGCCGGGTGGACCCACCATCAAGAGGTTGTGCCCGCCGGCAGCGGCGATCTCCAGGGCCCGCTTGGCGGTCTCCTGGCCCTTGATATCGGCGAGGTCCTGGTAGGCCTGGTCCGACGTGTCGACCTGGGGTGTCGGTGGCGACAGGATTTGCGTGCCCTTCAGGTGGTGAATCAGGGCCAGCAGGTTGGGGGCCGCGATGACCTCCACGTCTTCGGCCCAGGCGGCCTCGCTGCCTTGCGCGTCCGGACAGATGATACCGACACTGGTGGCACTGGCATGCACGGCGGCCGGCAGAACGCCGGTGACCCGGCTGATGCCGCCGTCGAGCGCCAACTCGCCGAGCACCAGGTAACGCTGCAGTTCCTCCTTCGGAACGACTCCCATTTCGGCCAGCAGGCCGAGGGCGATGGGTAGGTCGAAGTGGCTACCTTCCTTGACCACGTCGGCCGGCGCCAGGTTGACGGTGATGCGATTGGTTGGCAGCGACAGGCCCATGGCATGCAGGGCCGCGCGCACCCGCTCTCGGCTTTCCGCCACCGCCTTGTCGGGTAAGCCGACGACGGTGAAGGCAGGCAGCCCGGCGGCGGTCTGCACCTGCACGTCCACGTCCAGGACATCGATGCCCTGGAACGCGACGGTGTTGGTACGTGCAACCATCGGCCGTGATCCAAATGACAAAACCCGGCTTCGATCATATGGGGGATAGGCGCGCGGCGCCAGCGCACAGTGGTTATGCGGGCGCTAGTCCCGCGTCTCGGCGTATCTAGCCTCGATGGCGTCCCACAGGTCGGCTTCCAGGCAGACGTCGTCGAAGCGGTTGATTTCTTGGATACCGGTGGGCGAGGTGACGTTGATCTCGGTGAGGTAGTCGCCAATGACATCGATGCCGACAAAGATCATGCCGCGCTCCTTGAGCGCCGGCCCGATGGCGTTGCAGATCTGCACCTCGCGCGGCGTCATCGCCGTCTTCACCGGGCGGCCGCCCACGTGCATGTTGGAGCGCGCCTCGCCTTCCGCCGGGATGCGGTTGGTGGCGCCGACGGCCACGCCGTCGACCAGGATGATGCGCTTGTCACCGCCCCGGACATCGGCCAGGTACGCCTGGGCGATGATCGGCTCACGGAATTGTTCTGAGAACATCTCCAGCAGCGCGTTGATGTTCTCGTCCCCCGGCGCGACATGAAAGACGCCGGCGCCGCCATTGCCAAACAACGGCTTCAGGATGATGTCCTTGTGCTGGTCCCGGAAGGCCAGGATCTGATCGCGATCATTGGCAATCAGGGTCGGCGGCATGAACTCTGCAAAGTGGGTGACGAACAGTTTTTCCGGCGCGTTGCGCACGTGCACGGGGTCATTGACCACCAGCGTCTTCGGGTGGATGTGCTCCAGCAGGTGCGTCGCCGTGATGTAGGACATGTCGAATGGCGGATCCTGGCGCATCAGTACGACGTCGGTCTCGGCAAGATCGATGGTCTCGGCGTCGCCCAGGGTGAAGTGGTCGCCGGCGACGCGGCGCACCTCCAGCGGCTGAACCCGCGCCAGTACACGGCCATCGGATAGCGACAGGTCGCCCGGCAGGTAGTGCAGCAGCCGGTGCCCCCGCGCCATCGCTTCCAGCGCCAGCACGAAGGTGGAATCGCCGTCGATGTCGATCGACGACACGTGGTCCATCTGAATGGCGACCGTAAGGCCCATGGCGGCGTATTCCCGTTCCGAGGTCGAGAGGTATCAGGTAAGCCTGGCGCGCAGTTCCTGCAACAGCACCGAGGTGTTGTAGCGCGCCGCCTCGCCGGCGTCATGGCGAAGGTATTCCTCCAGTGCGGCAACGGCGTCCCGGACCCGGTCGAGGCGCGCGTTCAGTAGGCCGGCCTCGCGCCACAGCCCGGCATCCCGAGGCGCGATCATCAGTGCCGTTTCCACCACATCCAGTGCATCGTCGAGCCGGTTGCGGACCAGGAAGGCGCGTTTTTGCGCGCGCAACAGGCGGACAACGGCGTCGCGATTGCCGATGGCGTCGAAATGGGCCGGCACCAGTTCCGCGTGGTTGCCTTCCTCGGCCTTGAGGATCGCCCGCAAGTCCTGTGGCGTCATTTCTCCGGTGCAGGCTGCAGGATCGATGACCATGCGTTCTTCATCGTCCTCGATGCGGATTAAGAGCCGTGTTGGAAATGCCAAGGCCGCGGCCGGCCAACCGAGAATGCCGAGAGTGATGATGTAGACGAGCCCGAGCGCCTCGGCCGAGCCGGCGCGGTGATCGACGACACGGCAGAGGTCGTTGGCCTCCGGGTCCTTGGCCGCGTCCTCCTGCAAGCGATAGCCGTGATGCCGGCCGATCACCTGGGCTAAGGCCTCGCGGCGGAGCGCCAATGGCGGGTCGGCGTCCGGGCCACCGGCATAGGTGGCAACGGCATCGGCGAGGGTCGTGAAGTGCCGCCGGTAGGGTGTTTCGGCAATGCCCGGGCGGCCTCGTGACGCGAGTAGGAACGAAGCCTCGATCAGGTCGATGGCGGCATCATCGACGGCGCCCAGACGACGCAGCCGTTCCTCCAAGGTGTCCAGGCCCGGCATCTTCAAGCCTTCTTCTTGACGCGCACGTGGCTGACCACGCGGCGCACGTGTTCGATATCACGGGCGTGGTTGACCACCCGATCGAGTTCCGCCTGGTTCTGCGCTAGGCCGATCAGGTAGACGACGCCGTTTACCGTTTCGATGGAATAGTTGATGGCCAAGACCTTCTCGTCCCCAGTCATGCGGGTGAACAATTGTGTCGAGATCCAGCCGTCCCGCGCCGTATCCAGGATGCCGGCGCTACCGATCATCAATTCGTTCAGCACGTCGTCGATGTCTTTGACCGACCAGGCGAGTTTGACCGCGTCCGCGCGGGCTTTCTCGTCGGCGACGATGCCAGTTAGCAGCACGCGGTTGTCGTAGACCTCGATTCCGACCTTAAGCGCCAAAGCCGGCGAATGTTCCATGACCTTGCTGCGGATCTTGGCGGCCGTGGCGGTATCGCTGGCCACGCCCTTGATGCCGCGTTCCTCGAAGGCCGCCACGCCCGCCGTCGCACCGGCGCCGACGACCACGCCTGCGCAGCCGCCGAGCATTCCCGAAACCGCCGCGAAAACCACCAGGGCCAACAAGCTTCTACGCATGCGCTGTCGTTCCTTCCGTTCGTCCGTCCGGTGGTCGGCCACCAGAGAATCGCCAATTTACCACGCCGCCGGGGGGGACGGCAGTGCTTTTGGGCCGGCGCGTCAGAACATCACGCCTCCGGCCGCCAGGCATCTTCGAGATGGCGCGGCCAGCGCCAGGGGCTGATCAGGAAGACATCGAAACGGACGCGGCTTTGCGCCAGGTCCGCGCGCCGGGCAAGAAAGGCCTCGGCCGCGCGGACGATCCGCGCCATCTGTCGCGGCCGCAGGGATTCGGCGGCGGTCTGCCAGTCCTGGCGGGCCTTCACTTCGGCGAACACCACTAAGTCACGGCGGCGGGCGACGATGTCCAGTTCGCCCACAGGCGTGCGCACGTTGCGGCCGATGATGCCGAAGCCTTTGAGCCTGAGATGCACTTCGGCCGCGGCTTCGGCAAGCCGGCCCCTGTACCAGGCCCGGCGGCGCCGTTCCCTGTCGGAGCCGGGCCGGGTCAATCGGTGTCCCTGAGCTCGAGGGCGCGAGCATAGACGCGACGCCGGGGCCAGCCGGTCACACCCGTCACCTGGTCCACCGCGTCCTTCAACGATGCGGCCACCAAGGCCTTGGACAACAGTGCGTCGACGTCCGTGACCGGAACCTCGACGTCCGCATCCTTTGGTGCAATGACGACGGTGACCTCGCCCTTGGGCGGGCCCGCGGCCAGATAATGGGCCGCAAGTGCCGAAAGATGGTCCCGCCGGATTTCCTCGTGCAGCTTGGTCAGCTCTCGCGTTATCGCCGCCTGGCGATCTCCGAGCGCCTCCGCGGCCGCCTTGAGCATAGCCGCCAGGCGGCTCGGCCCCTCGAACAGGACAAGCGCCGCGTCCACGTCGCGCACGTCGGCTAGGAACGCCAGACGGCGCTTCGCCTTGGTCGGCGGGAAGCCGAGAAACATGAACCGCTCGCACGGCAAGCCGGCGACCAGCAGAGCCGTCAGCGCCGACGACGGCCCTGGCATTGCCTGCACGTCGATGCCGGCATCGATCGCCGCCGTTACCAATTTGTAGCCTGGGTCGTTGACCAGCGGCGTGCCGGCATCGCTGCACAAGGCCACGGTTTCGCCAGATTCGAGGCGTTTGATCAAGTTTGGGCGAACCCTTGGGGCATTGTGGTCATGGTAGCTGAGCATGGGCGTGTCGATGCCGTAGCGCTGCAGCAGGCGGCGGGTGATGCGGGTGTCCTCGCACGCCACCACGTCGGCCTGGGCCAGCACGTCGAGGGCGCGGAGAGTCACATCCCTGAGGTTGCCGATGGGTGTCGCCACCAGGTAAAGCCCCGGCGCCGGCACGAAACGGGCTGGATCATCGAACGGTTTACTCGTCACATCGGCACCGCTAGGCTCGGCCCTTCCTGGCCGGGGTGAACAGGTGAAATTCGGGACATGGCGTTGACTGATTTCTTACGTAATTGCCGCCTTCTGGCGTGGCTTCCGATCACAGCAGTTGGCTTGGTTGCCTGTCAGTCAACCCAAAGCCCGCCTCCTGCGCAAGGCCCGCAACTCTCGGGACCGCAAGTGCCGGCTCCCAGCCGCCCGATCGCGGCGCCGGGCAGAACCTCACAGGTGGCCGCTGTCCCGGCACGCCCGCGCCTGCCCAATGCGCCGCCGGCCGGGCGCTCGACCTGGACGCCCCAAGGTGCGGCCAAGGGCGCGCCCAGGCCGGCAGGCAATGCGCCCGCGCCCGTATCGGCGCCGAATCGTGCACCCCTGCCATCGCTGACGCACCTGCTCAACCGGCCCCCATCGGCGGGCGTGGAGTCGCCTCAGCTGACCTCGACGGTGCCGCCGGCGGCATCCTCCGATACGGTTCGCGTGGCCATTCTGCTGCCGCTCTCCGGCCCCAACCGAAAGATTGGCGAGGCCATGCTGCGGGCCGCCGAACAGGCATTGTTCACGTTCGCAGACGAGCGTCTGGAACTGCTGCCCCACGATACCGGCGGCTCGCCGGACGGCGCCCTATCGGCCGCGCAAGTGGCCATTGGCGACGGCTCGCGGGTCATCCTGGGGCCGCTCCTCGGCACCTCCGTCCGGGCGGTGCGGGCGGTTGCCCGGGCGGCGGGCGTGCCGGTGGTGGCGTTCTCCAGCGACCGTACGGTGGTCGGGAACGGTGTCTATACCCTGGGCTTTCTTCCCAGCGCCGAGGTCAGGCGGGTCGTCGGCTACGCGGTCCGACAAGGCCTCAGGCGTTTCGCTGTGCTGGCACCTAACGATGCTTATGGTGATGCCGTCGTCTCGACGGCGCAGGCCATGGCCGACCGCATCGGCGGCGTGGTCACGCGGGTACAGCGATACGATCCGTCGGCCGGTGATTTTTCCGCGCCCGTGCGCCTGCTCGCCGATTATGACACCCGTCGCAAAACCCTGATGAACCAACGCAAGCAGTTGGAGGGCAAGACCGACGACGTTTCGGTGCGGGCACTCGAACGCTTGAAGAAGCTGCAGACCTATGGCGACCTTCCCTACGATGCCCTGTTGTTGGCCGATGGCGGGAAGCGGCTGCAGTCCATCGCCGCCCTGCTACCATTCTTCGATATCGACCCGGCGAAAATTCGCATGCTCGGCACCGGCCAGTGGGACGAGTCCGGCATCGGCACCGAGCCGGCTCTGATCGGCGGCTGGTTCGCAGCCCCCCCACCGTCGGCGCGCGGCGAGTTCGTACAGGAATACCGCCAAGTCTTCGGTGCCGCACCGCCGCGACTGGCCACCCTGGCTTATGATGCCACGGCGCTGGCTGCCGTGCTCGGCCGGGCGGAAAAGGGGCCCGACTATTCGGCCGCGGCGTTGACCGATGCTAACGGTTTCTGGGGTCGCGATGGGGTCTTTCGTTTCCGCAATGACGGCACCGCCGAGCGTGGCCTGGCGGTCATGCAGGTCAACCGCAAGGCCAACAAGGTCTTGGATCCGGCTCCGCAAACCTTTCAGAAACTGACCAACTGAGTAGAAGTTCAGGTCAGCAGCATGCCGAGTAGTGTATCGAGGCAGCGTCGGCCCTCGTCACTTGCCCTTACCCGTGACCCGTCGTCGATCAGGAAGCCTTCCGCGATTAGGCGCTCCAGGCTCGCCCCGTCGACGGCCTCATCGAAGTCCACCGCCGTGCAGCCCCTGAAGCGTCCACGGTCGATGCCCTCGTTCAACCGGAGGCCCAGCATGATCAGCTCATCGGCCCGCTCGTCGATGGCCAGCGGGGACTGCTTGGCGGTTCCGTGGCCGTTGGCTTCGACTCTTTCGAGCCAGCGTTCGGGCGTGTGGACCTGATAAGTGGCGCGGGTCGTGCCGTCGAAGCGTAATCGGCCGTGCGCACCCGGTCCGACGCCGACGTAATCGGCGCCGCGCCAGATCGAAAGATTGTGCCGGCAGGACGCGCCCGGTTTTGCGTGATTGGAAATTTCGTAGGCTGGGAGGCCGGCCGCCGCGGTCATCTCCTGGGTGACGTCGAAGAGCTCGGCGCCCGGCTCCTCCGTGGCGCCCGGTACGCCGTCGCGGTGGAAGGGCGTGCCCGGCTCGATAGCCAGTTGGTAGAGCGAGAGATGCTCGCCGGCGAGCGATAGCGCATCGGCGAGTTCGCGCCGCCAGTCGGCCTCGCCCTGTCCAGGCCGCGCGTAGATCAGGTCGAACGAGAACCGGCTGAATGTTCCCCGGGCGACAGCCACTGCCCGACGCGCCTCGTCCGCCGAATGGCCACGGCCGAGAAACGTCAATGCCTCGTCATCGAGGGACTGAACACCGATGGAGAGCCGATTGACGCCGGCGGCGGCGAACGCGCGGAAACGCCCGGCCTCAACCGTCGAGGGATTGGCCTCCAGCGTAATTTCCGCATCCTCGGCGAGTTGCCACAGCTGCGCCACCTCGGCGATGACGCGGCCTGTCGTCTCGGGGTCCATCAGGGATGGCGTGCCGCCGCCGAAGAAGATGCTGGTGACCCGCCGACCTGGCGTCAGGGCGACGTAGTGGTGGAGCTCTGCCAGTAAGGCGCGGCGCCAGCGGGTCTCGTCGATCTGTTCGGCGACATGGCTGTTGAAATCACAGTAGGGGCATTTCGAAAGGCAGAACGGCCAATGGACATAGACCGCGAAGCCCGAATCGTCCGCGGGTGGTGCGCCCGTCATCCGGCGAAGCAGGCGGCGACCAGGCGCCGGAATGCATCGGCGCGATGGCTGATCTCGTGCTTCCGTTCTGGCGCCATCTCGCCGAAAGTCGCGTCATGGCCGTCGGGCAGGAACATGGGGTCGTAGCCGAAGCCGAGCTTGCCCCGAGACGGCCAGACCAGGGTGCCGTCGACGCGGCCCTCGAACACCTCCAGGTGGCCGTCCGGCCAGGCCAGCGCCAGGGCACAGACGAAGTGGGCCCGTCGGTCGGCATGGCCATCGAGTTCCCTCTCGACGCGGGCCATGGCCAGGCCAAAATCCTTCTCGGGTCCGGCCCAGCGCGCGGAATAGATTCCGGGCGCGCCGCCCAGCGCTTCGATGGCGAGGCCCGAATCATCGGCCAACGCCGGCCTGCCGGAGGCCGCGGTTGCGCTGCGCGCCTTCAGGATGGCGTTGCCGGAGAACGTCGTGCCGGTTTCCTCGGGCTCGACAAGGCCCAACTCCGCCGCCGATCGCACATCGATATGCCAGGGTGCCAGCAATTCAGCGATTTCCCGAATCTTGCCTGGATTGTGGCTGGCCAGCACCAGATGAGCCTCGCAGAACCGGCGCGCGTCGCTTGGAGCGTCGCTCATGATGCGTCGTCGAGGCCAAGCACCTGTCGCTGAACTTCGACCAACTCGCCGACCCCCTTTTTTGCCAGCGCTAACAAGGCCAGGAACTGGTCCTCGGCAAAGGGCGCGTCCTCGGCGGTGCCCTGGACCTCGACGATGAGGCCGCCACCGGTGAGCACGAAATTTGCGTCCGCCTGGGCGGTGCTGTCCTCGGCGTAATCCAGGTCCAACAGCGCCTCTCCCTCCCAAAGACCGCAGGAGATTGCGGCCACTTGGTCGGTCAGCGGTATGGCGGAAACGATGCCCAGTTCCAGGCAACGCTGGAATGCGCGATGCAGCGCGACGTAGCCGCCGGTGATGGCCGCCGTCCGGGTGCCGCCGTCGGCCTGGATGACGTCGCAATCGATGCGGACCTGCAACTCACCCATGGCCTTCAGGTCGGTGACGGCACGCAACGCGCGGCCGATGAGGCGCTGAATTTCCTGGGTTCGCCCTGATTGCTTGCCCCGTGCCGCTTCCCGGTCCATGCGGGTATTGGTGGCGCGCGGCAACATGCCGTATTCGGCCGTCACCCAGCCCTTGCCGGAATCGCGGAGCCATGGCGGCACGCGCTGCTCCACCGTGGCCGTGCAAAGCACGTGGGTGTCGCCGAAGCGCGCCATGCACGACCCTTCGGCGTGCTTGGCGACGTCGGGTTCCAGGCTAACCTGGCGCATGGTGTCTGGCGTTCGGCCCGATGGGCGCATGGCGCGTTGGCTCCTTGAAGACGGTCCCAGGGTGAATTGGGCGAATTTCGCGCACGCTACCCGGTCGTCCCGGGCGGGTAAAGAACGCCAGGTTCCGCGCCTCTCGGATGGCGCCAGCGTTGACGCTCCGGCCCGACGCAACTACATATGGCCCAGGTTTCCGCGCCGGCGCGGAAAACGACGAGGAATCTCAATGATTTCAGAGCTTAACACCCGCTCGCGCGAAATCCTTCGGCTGGTCGTCGACTCCTTTCTGGAAACCGGCGAGCCGATCGGCTCGCGGACCCTGTCGCGGCGCTTGCCGGAAAACCTCTCGCCGGCGACGGTGCGCAACGTCATGGCCGACCTGGAGGACGCGGGGCTGCTGTTCTCGCCGCACACCTCGGCCGGTCGGCTGCCCACCGATGCCGGTGTCAGGCTGTTCGTCGACGGGTTGCTGGAACTCGGCAACCTGACCGAGGACGAACGCCAGCAGATCCAGAAGCAATGCGCCGGCACCAGCCGCAGCCTCGACAATATGCTTGAGGAAGCGACCGCGGTGCTTGCCGACCTCTCCCATTGTGCCAGCCTGGTCATGGCGCCGAAGACCGAAGCGCCCTTGAAGCACATCGAATTCGTCAACTTGAGCCCGGGCCGCGCGCTGGTCGTGCTGGTGACCGAGAACGGCCTGGTCGAAAACCGCATCATCCAGACTCCGCGCAACATGCCGGCGTCAGCCTTTATCCAAGCGACCAATTTTCTGAGCGCGCGCCTGGTCGGGCGCACCATTCATGAGGCTCACGCCGAGATCATCGCCGAACTGGAAGAGCATCGCGCCCAACTGGACGAACTGACCAGCAAGGTGGTGGAGAGCGGTCTCGCCACCTGGGCCGGTGGCGATAACCCCGATTCAACCCTGATCATCCGGGGTCAGGCGCAGTTGCTGGAGGATGTCACCGCAGTCGCCGATCTGGAGACCATCCGGGCACTGTTCGGCACATTGGAAACCAAGGAAGAAATGGTTCGCCTGTTGTCCCTTGCGGATTCGGCAGAAGGTATCCAAATCTTCATTGGCGCCGACAACCACCTGTTCAACCTCGCCGGCTGCTCGATGATCATCGGACCCTATCGCAACAGCAGCCAGATGATCGTTGGCGCCATCGGGGTCATCGGCCCGACGCGCATGAACTATGCCCGCATCGTGCCGATGGTGGACTACACTGCCAGCCTGATCGGGCGGTTGATGGGATAACGGGAAAGGACCATGGATAACAAGCCTGAAACCACCGAAGAGGTCACCGCGACCGAACAGCCGGAAGCGGCTGGACCCGAGCAAGAGCCGCCGGTCGAGGCCGCGTCCGCGGCGCCCGAAGCGGCGGGCCCAGCTGAAACGCCCGAGGCCGGCGAGGAAGCCGCCGTGGCCACGGAAGCGCCCGCCGACGCGGCATCACCCGAAGCCGAACCCCCGGTCGATGAAACCGAGGCCTTGCGAGCCGAGCTCGCGGACACCCAGGACAAGATGCTGCGTGCCCTCGCCGAGACCGAGAACGTGCGCCGCCGCGCCCAGCGGGACAAGGAGGAGGCCAGCAAGTACGCCGTCACTGGATTCGCGCGCGAGATGGTCGGCGTGGCCGACAATTTCCGCCGTGCGATCGAGGCCGTCGACAACGCCACGCGCGAGTCCAATGAAGCCGTGCGTAATATGATCGTCGGCGTCGAAATGACCGAGCGCGAGCTGCTGGGCGCCTTCGAGCGCTTCGGCATCAAGCCCATCGCCGCCGAAGGGGCGCGTTTCGACAGCAACCTGCATGAGGCCATGTTTGAGATCGAGGATGCTGACAAGCCGCAGGGCACCGTGGTCCAGGTGATGGAGACCGGTTACGTGCTGCACGACCGTCTGTTGCGCCCGGCCAAGGTCGGCGTCTCCAAGGGTGGCCCCAAGGCACCGCCGCCGGAGGAGAATGCCGCCGACGCATCCGACGACACGACGGCGAAATCAGGCCAACAGGCCTACGAGAAACAGGGTGATCCGGCGGCGGGTGCCCAGGTCGACGAGGAACTTTAAGGGAATCGGTCCGGATTCCGGCACCGCCACGGGTTGCGATGGCGTCAAGGGACGCATATATAACGCCCAAGGCCGCCGTTTTGGGGCCAAATCTGTTGAAAACCATGGAATTTCCGCCGGTGCATCGATTGACCGCCGGGAATGGCCGAAAAGGATGAGAACGACATGAGCAAGGTTATCGGTATCGATCTGGGCACCACCAATTCCTGTGTCGCCCTGATGGATGGCAAGGACGTCAAGGTCATCGAGAACGCGGAAGGGATGCGGACGACGCCGTCCATGGTCGCCTTCTCCGAGGGCGGTGAACGGCTGGTCGGCCAGCCGGCGAAACGCCAGTCCGTGACCAATCCCGAAAACACGCTATTCGCCATCAAGCGGCTGATCGGCCGACGCTTCGACGACCCGGTGACTGAGGAAGACAAAAAGCTGGTCCCCTACAACATCGTCAAGGGCGACAACGGCGATGCCTGGGTCGAGGTCGAGGACAACAAGTACAGCCCGAGCCAGGTCTCGGCCTTCATCCTGCAAAAGATGAAGGAGACGGCGGAAAGCTATCTTGGTGAGGCGGTGACGCAGGCGGTCATCACCGTGCCCGCCTACTTCAACGATTCCCAGCGCCAGGCGACCAAGGATGCCGGCAAGATTGCCGGCCTGGAAGTGCTGCGCATCATCAACGAGCCGACGGCCGCGGCGCTCGCCTATGGGCTGGAGAAGAACGAGGCTGGCACCATCGCCGTCTACGATTTGGGCGGCGGCACATTCGACGTCTCGGTGCTCGAAATCGGCGACGGTGTCTTCGAGGTCAAGTCGACCAACGGCGACACTTTCCTGGGTGGCGAGGACTTCGACAAGACCGTGGTCGACTACCTGGCCGAGGAGTTCAAGAAGGAGAACGGTATCGATCTGCGCGAGGACCGCCTGGCCTTGCAGCGACTCAGGGAAGCCGGCGAGAAGGCCAAGATCGAGCTGTCATCGACGGCGCAGACCGAGGTCAACCTGCCCTTCATCACTGCCGACCAGGCCGGTCCCAAGCACCTAAATATCAAGCTCACCCGGGCCAAGTTGGAAGCCTTGGTGGACGCTCTGATCAAGCGTACTGTCGAGCCCTGCAAGGCAGCGCTGAAGGATGCCGGACTGACCGCCGGCGAAATCGACGAGGTGATCCTGGTCGGCGGCATGACCCGCATGCCGAAGGTCATCGAGACGGTGAAGAACTTCTTCGGCCGCGAGCCCCACAAGGGCGTCAACCCGGATGAGGTGGTGGCCATCGGCGCGGCCATCCAGGGCGGCGTGCTGAAGGGCGACGTCAAGGACGTGCTGCTCCTGGACGTGACGCCGCTGTCGCTCGGGATCGAGACCCTGGGCGGTGTCTTCACGCGCCTGATCGATCGCAACACGACCATCCCAACGCGCAAGAGCCAGGTCTTTTCGACCGCCGAGGACAACCAGTCCGCCGTTACCATCCGCGTCTTCCAAGGCGAGCGCGAGATGGCGGCCGACAACAAGATTCTTGGCCAGTTCGACCTGGTCGGCATCCCGCCGTCGCCGCGCGGATTGCCGCAGATCGAGGTCACGTTTGACATCGACGCCAACGGCATCGTCAACGTCTCGGCCAAGGACAAGGCCACTGGCAAGGAGCAGCAGATCCGCATCCAGGCGTCCGGCGGCCTCAGCGATGGCGATATCGACCGCATGGTCACCGAGGCCGAGCAGCACGCCGAGGAAGACAAGAAGCGGCGCGAGCTGGTGGACGCCCGCAACAACGCCGATTCGCTGATCCACACGGCCGAGAAGAACGTCGAGGAGTTTGGCGACAAGGTCGAGGACGCCGACAAGCAGGCCATTGAGGCGGCCGTCGAGGACTTGCGCGGCGAGCTCGAAAGCGAGGATGTAGAGGTCATCACCGCCAAGACCGAAGCCCTGGCGCAGGCCTCCATGAAGCTCGGCGAAGCCATGTACAAGGCCAGCCAAGCCGAGGCGGAAGCCGCGGGACCGGACGCCGGTATGGGCGACGCTCCGGAGGCCCCGGCCAGCGAAGAGGCGTCGACCGAAGACGCCACCGTCGTCGACGCAGACTTCGAAGAGGTCGATCCCGACAAGGACAAGAAGGACGACTGACCGGGCGCCGGGTCGTGGGCCATCGAGTGGAATCACCCGAATGACGTGCCCAAACCCAACCGCCTTGGCGACCGTCCCTTCCATGCGGAGCCGTCAGAATGGCTAAGCGCGACTACTACGAGGTTTTGGGTGTCGATAACGGCGCCGATGCGGACGGCCTGAAGAAGGCCTACCGCAAACTCGCCATGCAGTTTCACCCGGACCGAAACCCGGACGACGCCGAGGCGGAAAAGAACTTCAAGGAGGTCAACGAAGCCTACGAGGTCCTGAAAGACGGGCAGAAGCGCGCCGCTTACGACCGCTTCGGCCATGCCGCGTTCGAGCAGGGCGGACCCGGCGGGCCGGGTGGGCACGGCTTCGGTGGCGGCGGATTCGCCTCGGGTTTCGCCGACATCTTCGACGAGATGTTCGGCGAGTTCGTGGGTGGTGCCGGTGGGCGCGGCGGCGGACCCGGCCGCGGCCAGGGGTCCGACCTGCGCTACAACATGGCCATCGATCTGGAAGACGCCTTCAACGGCAAGAAGGCGGAAATTCGCGTGCCCACGTCGGTACCCTGCGATCCTTGCAGCGGCACCGGTGCCGAGGGCGGTGGCGGTGTGGTGTCCTGCGGCACATGCCAGGGTGCTGGCCGGGTGCGCCAGCAATCGGGTTTCTTCACTGTCGAGCGCACCTGCCCTACCTGCCAGGGTACCGGCGAGGTCATCAAGGATCCGTGCCGGTCCTGCGGCGGCCAGGGCCGGGTGCAGAAGGAGAAGACGCTGTCGGTCAACATTCCGTCCGGAGTGGAGGATGGCACCCGCATTCGTCTGGCCGGCGAGGGCGAGGCCGGGCTCCGGGGCGGGCCTGCCGGCGATCTCTACATCTTCCTTTCCATCGCCAACCATCGCTTCTTCCAGCGCGATGGTGCCGATATCTATTGCCGCGTGCCCATCCCCATGACCACGGCGACACTTGGCGGCACCATCGAGGTGCCGACCGTGGAGGGAAAGCTCGCCCGCCTGACCATTCCCGAAGGCACGCCAACCGGCCACCAGTTCCGCCTCAAGGACAAGGGTATGCGCGTACTTCGGTCCGACGCCCGTGGCGACATGTTCGTGCAGGCGGCCGTCGAGACCCCGGTTAATCTGACCAAGCGTCAGAAGGAAATCCTCACCGAGTTCGAAGGCGAGGGCAACGCAGCCACTCAAAGCCCGCAATCCCACGGTTTCTTCGACAAGGTGAAGGATCTGTGGGAGGATTTGAAGGACTAGCGGGCATCAGAAGCCACCGGGGGCCTTCATGAAAATCGGAATCGTCGGATGTGCCGGGCGCATGGGCCGAATGCTGGTGGCAACGGTGTTGGAGACCGCGGGCGCTGATCTTGCGGGCGGTACCGAACAGCCGGGCAGCGAGGCTATCGGCCAGGACGTGGCGGTGCTCGCCGGGGGTGACACGACCGGTCTCGCTGTCGGGGACGACCCGGCAGCCCTGTTTCAGCAATCCGACGTCGTCATCGATTTCACCGCACCCGCGGCGACAGTCGCCCATGCGGCAATGGCGGCCGAGACGGGGACGGCCCTTGTCGCCGGCACCACGGGCCTGGCATCGGAAGACGACGCAGCGCTGGCCCAGGCCGCCGAACGCACGGTGATCCTGCGCGCCGCCAATTTCTCCATCGGCGTCAACCTGATGCTGGGATTGACCGAGCAGGTGGCCGGGCTGCTGGGCGACGACTACGACATCGAAATCGTCGAGATGCATCATCGCCACAAGGTCGATGCGCCGTCGGGCACGGCGCTGGCCATCGGCGAAGCGGCGGCCAAGGGACGGGGGGTCAACCTGGAGGATGTTTCTGAGCGCGTGCGCGACGGCATCACCGGGGCGCGCAGGGCCGGCGACATCGGTTTCGCGACGTTGCGTGGCGGCGACGTTACCGGGGAGCACTCGGCCATCTTCGCCACCGACGGCGAGCGTATCGAAATCACCCACAAGGCGGCCAACCGCGGCCTGTTCGCCAAGGGCGCCATCCGCGCGGCCCTGTGGACTGCCGGCCAGCCAGCCGGTCTATACAGCATGCGCGACGTTCTGGGCTTCAGCTGAGGGCGAACTCCGTTCGCCGGCTCAGCAGGGACTGTGAGAAACGTCGGCCGAGGTCAGTTCGCCGAGGGTTTCCCGCAAGGCTTCCGCCAGAGACAATCTTTCCTCAGGTGCCAAAAAAGCGCCGATCACCAAAGCCTTGCCGTGCGAGCGCAACTCCAGATTAGGGCCTGCCTCCGCGCCGTCGTCGATGTTGACCTGCAGCCAATGTGGCGGGAACGACCAGGACTGCCGCCGGCCCCAAGGATCGCGGCGTTCCACTTTGAGCGCATCGGCCGTCAGGCGGATGATCTCCACCGAATATCCCGAACGGTGATGCCAGCGCAAAAGCAGGATCAGCGCTACCAGCTCCAATCCCATAAAACCGAATACCGGCCAGGCGCCGGCGAGCGAGAACGCGATGCCGGTGGGAATGAACACACCCAGTAGGAACAGAGTGACGATCTTGATCGCTCTTCGGGTAGCGCTGCGGTGTGGCCTTAGTTCGGCACTGAACAGCAGCGGTGCCATTGACGGGTGCTCGCTCATTGGGCGCTCTCGTTCCCCGACGATTTCCTGAGGGTTATGTTAGCGCGCCTACCCGGCGCGGCAAAAGAAACCCTTCCGCCGGACCCTTGGCGCGGATAGGTTGGGCGCCATGAAGAAGGCCGATGTGATCACGTTCTACAGCCGGCTTCGGGACGCCATGCCCGAGCCCAAGGGCGAGCTCGACTACGTGAACGTCTATACGTTGCTGGTCGCCGTGGTGCTGTCGGCGCAGGCGACGGACGTCGGCGTCAACAAGGCGACGGGACCGCTGTTCAAGAAGGTGACAACGCCCGAGCAGATGGTGAAACTTGGCGAGGCCAAGCTGCGCGATTACGTCAAGACGATCGGGCTCTTCAACGCCAAGGCCAAGAACGTCATCGCCCTCAGCCACCTGCTGATCGAGCATCACGGCTCCCAAGTGCCAAACGACCAGGTGGCGTTGGAGGCACTACCCGGCGTTGGCCGAAAGACCGCTAATGTGGTCCGCAACATCGCCTTCGGCGAGCCGACCATCGCCGTCGACACGCATATATTCCGGATTTCAAATCGAACCGGTCTCGCGTCGGGCAAGACGCCGCTGGCGGTGGAGAAGAAGTTGGAGAAGGTGACGCCTGACGAATTCAAGCGTCATGCCCACCACTGGTTGATCCTGCATGGCCGGTATGTCTGCAAGGCGCGGACACCGGATTGTCCCGCCTGCAGCGTCGTCGACCTTTGCCGTTTCAAGGGCAAGACGACGCTCTGAGCCGGATGGCTGGAACCCGTTAGCCCTGTTGTGCCTCGGCGTTGATAACGCGGGCGGCACAGGTCGCCACAGAGACCTTGCCGCCGCCGGCAACGCGGGCCGCCACATGGCGAACGCGCAGGTCGCCCCCCGCGCCTTGCGGATAGAGGAACAGGTCGAGCACGCATCCCTTTGGCCGGTACTGCCAGATTTCCGCCGGTGGATCGCGGCGCACGAACGAAGGTTCGCCCAGCAGTGCCGTCACCGCCGCCGGATTCAGGTCGGCCATGTCGTCGGCCACCGGTGGGGGTGGTGCGGGCACGCGGCGCGCCGCCTCTTGGCGCCGGGCCGTAATTGCGTCGGAGTCGCGGCGAATGTCGTCTTCGGTCGGCCCGGTCGCGACGGGCCCATCGGACGCCGACACGCGCGGGCGTTCGCCCGGCCCGCCGCCTGTCGCACAAGCGGAAAGCCCAACGAGGAGCGCCAGGCCCAAGGCCAGACGACGGCAAGGTGGCAAGGTGTTGGCGATCAATCGTCGGCGCTGGCGGTTGTGTCCGCCCGCTCGTCCTCGGTTCCTTCATCGCCGGCGCCCGGGTCGGTCGTGTCCAACGTCTGCATGTCGCCGGAAATCTCGCCCCCCGATTCGATGACGATGCGGCCGTAGCGGACCGCGCCACGGATACGTCCGCCCGAGCGGACCACCAGTCGGTCCCGCGCCACCAGCTCACCCTCGAAACGGCCGCTGATGTCGGCTTCCTCGACCTCTGCGTGGCCGTTGAAGAACCCGGTCGGTGCAATTTCCAGCACGCGGGCGTTGGAAATGGAGACCTCGACCCGGCCCTCGACGATCAGCTTGTCGCAGGAGTTGATTTCACCGCTGAGGTGAATGTCACGACCCACGATGAGACGCCTGTGATCCATGTCGCTGCCACGGGCGCGCTCCGTGCGACGGGCGGCCGGCCCCGGGATGTCGGGCGAGCGTCGCGGCACTTCCGGATGGAAGGTGGTCGCCGCCGGCGGCTTGGTCGGTGCGTGCGAGCCCTTGCGGGAAAACGGCTTCAGCGGTGGTGCCGAAAGGTCGTCCTGCGTGCCTTCCGCGTCCGCCGCGCCGGCGTTTTCGTCGTCCTTGTTCTTGCCGAACATCGTCACCACTCCTTCGATGCTATCCTGCGCGCCCGCCATCGGGTCGCCGGAATCTTACGCTTGGCCGGTCAGGCCGTTCGCGACCGCCAGCCCTCGAACAGGTGCACCATCGCCGCCGTTGCGATGATCGGCGCCAACAGATTGATGACCGGTATGGTCAACAACAGCGCCGTCAGCACGCCGGCGAAGAAGATCGAGCGCCCATGACGACGGCGCAGCGCCAGAATTTCGTCCGATGGCAGCCGGCGCATGGCCACGAGCTCGAAATATTCCCTGCCGAGAAGATAACCGTTGACCGAATAGAAGACAAAAGGGAACAGCGGCGGCACGAACAGAAACACCAGCGCCACCAGGTTCAAGACCACCAGGATGGCCAGGAACTTGAACGTCATCCGCAGCGTATCGCCCAGCGGTACGTTGCGCGGCGCCGGCAGGCCGGGATAATGGCGTCCTTCGACCGCGTTCGCCACGTCGTCGAGGAAGATGCCGACGACGGCGCTGATCACCGCCGGAAACATGAACCAGGTCAGCACCAGCGTCGCCAGTCCGCCCAGTATGTCGATCGCCGATTCCAGCCAGCCGATGTCGAACACCGCCGTGCGCGTCAGCATCAGCCCGATCAACGACCAAAGGATGGCCAATACGGCAATGGCGGCGAGGATTCCGAGCCACAGCACGCGGCGCGTTGCCTTGTCATTGAGCTGTTCCGCGCCTTTAAGAAATGCTTGTAACATATTGTGTTAGCTTGATTACTGTCAGGATTTCATTGTGCATCCGTTAGTGTGTAAGTGGCCCCGGTTCGAAACGCAAGTAAATTTGGGAGAGCAGCAACGGCAACATATTTAATCGTTGTATGTCTGATAGATACGGTAGCTTCCTAAATAGATAATTAATTAAAATCTATTAATTTCTTGATATCACTTTGATATTGGCAATCAGAAGACAATCTATCGCATACAACTGGCCCAACATCAGGAAAATCCGTCGCCAACGTCGAATTCCCCAGCTAGCGCTTGTTGACAGGCTTTCCATCGCTATACTGCGGCGCTCGATTCCGCCATCAAGGAAACATACTATATGACTGAAGCCGACTATGACGTCATCGGCATCGGCAACGCCATCGTCGATATCCTGGTGCATGCCGAGGATGATTTCCTTGCCTCCGAGGGGCTCGCCAAGGGTGCGATGACGCTCGTCGACGCCGATGCCTCGAACGCGCTCTATGCCAAAGTTGGCCCGGCCGTCGAGTGCTCGGGCGGTTCGGCCGCGAATACCATCGCCGGCCTCGCGTCCTTGGGTGCGCGCTGCGCCTTCACCGGCAAGGTCCGGGACGATCAGTTGGGCGGTGTGTTCGGCCATGATATCCGTGCCATTGGTGTCGACTTCACCACGCCGGCTGCCAATGCGGGCCCGTCAACGGCGACCTGTCTGATTCTGGTTACGCCCGATGCCCAGCGCACCATGCTGACCTATCTCGGCGCCTGCGTCGCTCTCAGCAACGATGATATCGATAGTGAAACGATCGCGGCGTCGCAGGTGACCTATCTCGAAGGCTATCTTTGGGACCCGCCGGCGGCACAGGAGGCCTTCCTTGCAGCAGCAACTGCTGCCCACGCCGCCGGCCGCAAGGTGGCGCTCAGCCTCTCCGATCCGTTCTGCGTCGGCCGCCATCGCGACGGCTTCCGCGACCTTGTCGACAACCACGTCGATATCCTGTTCGCCAACGAGGAAGAGATCACGTCGTTGTTCGAGGTCGATGACTTCGACGCCGCCCTGCAGGCGGCGCGCGGACGCTGCGATGTGGCGGCGCTGACCCGAGGTGCGAAGGGCTCCGTCGTCGTTGCCGGCGACGAGGTTCATGTGGTCGACGCCGAGGCGGTGTCGCGCGTCGTCGATACCACCGGCGCCGGAGATGCCTATGCCGCGGGCTTCCTCTACGAATTCACCCGTCACGATGATTTGGCGCGGGCGGCGCGGACCGGCGGCATCGCGGCGGCCGAGGTGATTTCCCACATGGGCGCGCGTCCCGACCAGCCGCTCGGTGATCTGGTTCGCCAGCGCCTCGGCGACGCAGCAGACTGACCGGCCGGTTTCGCTCCCATGAACCTTCGCAATGTCGCCATCATCGCCCACGTGGACCACGGCAAGACCACCCTGGTTGACGGCTTGCTATGGCAGTCGGGTGCGTTTCGCGAAAACCAGCGGGTCGCCCAGCGCGCCATGGACAGCAATGACCTGGAGCGCGAACGCGGCATAACCATCCTTGCCAAATGTACCTCCGTCGACTGGCAGGACCATCGCATCAACATCGTGGATACGCCGGGCCATGCCGATTTCGGCGGCGAGGTGGAGCGCATCCTTTCCATGGTCGACGGCGTGCTTTTGCTGGTCGATGCGGCGGAAGGGCCGATGCCGCAGACCAAGTTCGTCACCGCCAAGGCATTGCGTCTTGGACTCCGGCCGATCGTCGTCATCAACAAGATCGACCGTCCCGATGCCCGTCCGGAGGAGGTGCACGAGGAGGTCTTCGATCTCTTCGTCGCCCTTGAAGCCAGTGACGATCAACTGGATTTCCCGGTTATTTATGCCTCGGCCAAGGAAGGCTGGGCCAGCCTCGACTCCGAAACCCGTGGCGACAACCTGGTTCCGTTGTTCGAAGCCATGGTTGCCCACGTCCCGGAGCCCGAGGCCGACGGCGATGGCGCGTTTCGCATGCTGGCGACCATGCTGGAGGCGGACCCTTATCTCGGTCGGGTGCTGACTGGCCGCGTCGCCAGCGGCAAGGTGCGGCCAAACACCATGGTCCGCGCGCTCAGCCATGACGGCCGCGAAATTGAACGGGTGCGGGTGACCAAGGTGCTGGTTTATCGAGGTCTCGAACGGGTTCCAGCCGACGAGGTGGTTGCCGGCGACATCGTTGCGCTGGCCGGGTTCGCGCGGGCGACGGTCGCCGATACGCTGGCCGACCCAGAAGTCACCGAGCCGATCGCCGCCAATCCGATCGATCCGCCGACCCTTTCCATGACCTTTTCGGTCAACGATTCGCCACTGGCCGGTCGCGACGGCTCCAAGGTGACTTCGCGCATGATCCGCGATCGCCTGTTTCGCGAGGCCGAGGGCAATGTCGCGATCAGCGTCACCCAAACAGCCGATGACAAGGCCTATGAGGTGAGCGGGCGAGGCGAATTGCAGCTTGCCGTGCTGATCGAGACCATGCGCCGCGAGGGCTTCGAGCTTGGCATCAGCCGCCCCCGCGTGCTCATGCAGACGTGTCCGGCGACCGGCGGGCAAGAAGAACCGATGGAAATGGTTTTGATCGACGTCGACGAGGAGTTCTCCGGCGTCGTTGTCGAAGGCATGGCGGACCGGCGTGGCGAAATGTCCGAAATGCGTCCCTCCGGCGCGGGCAGGGTCCGCCTTGGCTTTCGTGTGCCGACCAGGGGCCTGATTGGATACCATGGCGAGTTCCTAACCGAGACTCGCGGCACCGGCGTCATTAACCGACTGTTCTCCGGATATGGGCCCCATCGCGGGCCGATTCAGGGCCGCCGCAACGGTGTTCTGATCTCGAATGCCGGCGGTGCCAGCGTCGCCTATGCGTTGGCCAACCTGGAGGATCGCGGGCCGATGTTCATCGGCTCGGGCGTGCCGGTTTACGCCGGCATGATCATCGGCGAGCACTCGCGCGGCAATGATCTCGAGGTCAATCCGCTGAAGGCGAAGCAGCTTTCCAATATCCGCACGACGTTGAAGGATGAGGCCGTGCGCCTGACCACGCCGCGCCGCCTGAGCCTTGAAGACGCCATCGCTTACATCGCCGATGACGAATTGGTCGAGGTGACGCCGCAGCACATGCGTCTCCGCAAACGGCTTCTGGATCCGCACGAACGCAAGAAGGCGGAACGCCGGCTCGCCGCCGGCTGATGCCTTGCTAACCGACGGGGCCGCGCCATGACTGGGACCAACGATATCCCCGCCGGCCCTTCGGACGCGACGCCACGAGGCGTCGAAACCGTACCCCTTGATCTGTCGATGACGGGGCTCCGTCGCGTCTTTCCTGCCGGCATGCGGCGGCGCTGGTGGCTGTTTCGCGCCTTCGACCTGATCGCCCGGCACTGGCCAATCTCGCGGCCCCGCCGGGGGGCTCTGGTCGTGCGCATGGACGGCATTGGCGACATGGTGTTGTTCCGCCGGTCGCTCGATCATTATGTCGAGGCCCTCGGCCTCCAACCGGAAGACATCACCGTTCTCGGCTGCGACAGCTGGCGCGGCATCGCCGGAGACATCTTCGGCGGAACGCGGGTCATAACCATTGACGAACACGCGTTCGCCAGGCGCCCGTTCTATCGTTTCAAGGTGGCTTTGATGGTGCGCAAGTTGGCGCCCGAGGTGGTGCTGTGCGATTCCTATTTCCGCCGCGCGCTGATGGCCGACAGCCTGGTTTGGTTGACGGGCGCCCCCAAGACTGTCGTCTCGCTGCCCCACGTCAGCCGACGGGTCAGGCCGGAGTTCAGCTATTACCTGGGCCAGGTCAGCGAGGTCATCGACACCGGCCCGTACCCGACCCACGAAGTCGTGCGCCATGCCCGCTTCGTCTCGGCGCTGGCCGGCCGGACGATCGATCCGTCACCGCCCGTCGTGAACTGGCCAGACAGGCGCCCGACGTTCGCAGAGAACGGGACGGCCTATGCCGTCCTGACCCCCGGCAGCAACGAGCCCGGCCGGCGCTGGCCGTTCGCGGGTTACGTCGCGCTGGCCCGTCGGCTGCGTTCGCGGGGCCTGCGCGTCGCCGTCGTCGGTAAGCCGGACGAACGCTATGACGCGGAGGCGCTCGCGGCCCTCGTCCAGGAGGACGGTGTCGAAGACTTCACCGGCCGCACCACGCTCGCCGATCTGATGGACTTGATGAAGCACGCGGACCTGGTGGTCAGCAACGACACCGGTCCGGCCCACCTCGCCATCGCCTTGGGCACTCCCACCGTCGTGGTCATCGGCGGCGGCCACTTCGAGAGTTTCGTGCCTTATCCCGAAGGGGTGCGCCCGGCGCATGCGCGCTTCGTCCACCACGAGATGGAGTGCTACCACTGCTTCTGGCTCTGCCATAAACGCGAAGATGCACGTGACTCCTTTCCCTGTGTCGCCGCTGTCGGCGAGGACGGGGTCTGGGACGCCTGCGGCGAGCTGCTCGGCGCGGGACGGGCTGAAAGCGGCGAGCCCTAGCGCATGACGGCATCGTCACCGACCTGGCGCCAGGCGCTGCGGGTCTACCTGGAGCCCCGGGTCCTACTGATCTTGCTGCTCGGCTTCGCCAGCGGCCTGCCGCTGTTGCTGGTCTACGGCACGCTTTCGACCTGGCTGCGCGAGGTCGGCGTCTCGCTGACCGTGATCGGTTGGTTCAGCCTCGCCAGCAGCGCCTATGCGCTAAAATTCCTTTGGGCCCCGGTGGTCGACTGGGTGCAGCTGCCCTGGCTCGGGCGCCGCTTGGGACAGCGCCGTTCGTGGCTGTTGGCGGCACAGGTGGTGGTGATCGGCGCCATGCTGGTGCTGGGTGCTGGCGATCCGGCCAGCGACCTGGCGTGGACGGCGCTCTGGGCCGTCGTCCTGGCGTTTGCCTCGGCGACCCAGGACATCGTCATCGATGCCTACCGGATCGAGGTTCTGGAGGAAGGCCACCAGGGCGGCGGCGTCGCCAATTATGTCAACGGCTATCGGTTGGCGACGCTGGCGTCCGGCGGCGGGGCGCTGATCATCGCCGACGCGACGAGCTGGTTCTGGGCCTACGCGGCCATCGCGGCGCTGATGCTGATCGGCATCGCGACGACCCTGTTCGCGCCCGAGCCGGCGGCGACCGACGCGGATGCGGCCGAGACACAAAGCGCCGGCTTGGCCGCCGGCCGCTTCTGGGAAATCTTCGCCAGCATGGTCATCGCGCCCTTCGCCGAGTTCGTCAGCCGACGGCATTGGCTGGCCATCGTCGCCTTCATCGCGCTCTACAAGTACGGCGACGCGCTTCTCAGCGTGATGGCCAATCCGTTCTATATCGACATCGGTTTCACGAAGACCGAGATCGGCCTGGTGACCAAGTTCTACGGCATCACCATGAGCATCACCGGCGGCATCCTGGGTGGCCTGGCGGTGGTGCGCTGGGGCACCATGAAGGCCCTGCTGGTGACCGGCATCCTGCAGGCGGTGTCGAACCTGGTGTTTGCCCTGCAGGCCGTGGTCGGCCCGTCCGTGGTCATGCTGACCGTCACCATCAGCGTCGAAAACCTGACCGGCGCCATGGCCACCATCGCCTTCGTCACGTACCTTTCCGACCTTACGAACCGGGCCTTCACGGCAACCCAGTTCGCGCTGCTGACATCCTTGATGGCGTTTGCGCGTACGCTGTTCTCGGCTGGCGGCGGCTGGCTCGCCGACCACGTGGATTGGGTTGTCTATTTCCTGATCACGACCGGGGCCGCCTTGCCGGGTCTGTTGATCCTGTTGTGGCTGATGACGCGAAGGGAACCCTAGTTTTTGTGGAGCCACGCCCGATGGCGTCGTAAGCTGTCCCGCATCCGCCAATCCCATATCGGAGACTGATCCCCGTGGACATTTCACGCATCCCCGTTGGCGACAATCCGCCCTACGAAGTCAACGTCATCATCGAAATCCCGCTCGGTGGCAATCCGGTGAAGTACGAGATGGACAAGGATTCGGGCGCCATGTTCGTCGACCGCTTCCTGCACACCGCCATGTATTATCCCTGCAACTACGGTTTCATCCCGCACACACTGTCCGACGACGGCGACCCGACGGACGCCGCCGTGCTGGGCCAGCAGCCGGTCGTGCCAGGCTGCATCATCCGTTCCCGGCCCATCGGCGTGCTGCTTATGGAGGACGAAAGCGGTATCGACGAGAAGATTCTCTGCGTGCCCGTCGACGACCTGCACCCGTTCTACGGTGACGTCGGTTCCTACCGCGATATCCGTCCGGTGCAGCTCGACCAGATCGCCCACTTCTTCGAACACTACAAGGACCTGGAGCGCGGCAAGTGGGTCAAGGTGCAGCGCTGGGGCGAGGCCGAGGAAGCCATGACTCTGATCCGGGACGGCATGGCCCGAGCCCTCGACAAACAGGCCGAGGGCGAAGAGCGCGATATATTCGAGCCGGAAAGCTGAGCCGCCGGCCCCCAAGGACCCCTTCAAGGACGCCGCCATGGCCGATCCCCGCCTGACCATCGTCGAAGGTGACATCACCAAGCTCGACGTGGACGCCATCGTCAACGCGGCGAATGAAAGCCTGCTGGGCGGCGGTGGGGTGGACGGCGCCATTCACCGGGCCGCCGGGCCGGAGCTTTTGGACGAATGCCGCACGCTTGGTGGTTGTCCCACCGGCCAATCCAAGTTGACCAAGGGATATGAGCTCGCGGCACGGCATGTCATCCATACGGTTGGCCCGGTCTGGCAGGGTGGCGGCGAGAACGAGGATATCCTGCTCGCGGGATGTTACCGGAATTCCATGGCCTTGGCCCTGGAGGCTGGTCTTCTGAGCATCGCCTTTCCGGCCATTTCCACCGGCGTCTACAGGTTCCCGCCGGAGCGCGCCGCGCGCATCGCGACGTCGACGGTCGCCGAAATTCTGACTGGTGCTGTTCAAATGGAGAAGGTCATTTTCTGTTGTTTTGGCGAGGTGTCAGTGGCGGCCCATGAAGCGGCCGTGGCGGACCTGGCGTGAGTGACGACGGGCCGACATCGGGTTTCCAGCGCATCGTCGACCGGGGCTTGTCGCGGCGGAGTTTTCTGGAAGGTGGGCTGGCGTTTGGGGCTTCAGCCCTTGCCGTTGGCGCGCTGACGGGCGATGCCCGGGCGACCCCTCGCTTCGAATTCCAACCAGTGGCGGCGAATACCCGCGACACCGTTACGCTTCCGCCGGGATTTCGCTGGCATGTAGTCGCGCGATGGGGCGACCCGTTGTGGTCCCACGGGCCGGCGTTCGATCCCGAGACACGCGGCACCGGTTCCAGTCAGGAACTTGCCTGCGGCGACAACATCGACGGCATGGAGCTGTTCGACGTCGATGGACGAAGCGTTCTTTGTATCAACAACGAATACGTCAACCGTGGCATCTTCCACGGCAACCGCCCGTTCGGCTGGCCCTGGAACACGGATGATATTCGCAAGAGCAAGGCCGGCCATGGGATCACCATCGCCGAGATCGCGTTGCGGGACGGCCGCTGGCGGATCACCCAGGATTCATCCGTCAACCGACGTCTCACCGCCGATACACCCATCGCGATCACGGGCCCGGCGCGCGGTCATCCGCTGGTGAGAACAGCCGACGACCAGGCCGGTGTTCAGGCTTTGGGGACCTGGAACAACTGTGGATGTGGCCGCACGCCTTGGGGCACCTACCTGACGTGCGAAGAGAATTTCAACGGATACTTTTTGAGCAGCGACGGCGCCTACACACCAACACCTGAGATGCGACGCTACGGCATTGGTTTCAAGGACTGGGGCTATGCCTGGGCGAAGGCGGACCAGCGCTTCGACATCTCGCGCCACCCCAACGAGCCCAACCGCTTCGGCTATGTCGTCGAGATCGATCCGTTGGATGCCCAGTCGATGCCGCGAAAGCGAACCGCCCTCGGCCGTTTCAAACACGAGAACGCGGAGGTGGTCCTGGCATCCGACGGCCGCGTGGTCGTCTATATGGGCGACGACGAGCAGGGCGAGTTCCTCTATCGGTTCGTCAGCGCTGGCCGCTATGTTTTGGGTGGAGACAACAGTGGCCTGCTTGACGAGGGGCAGCTCTATGCCGCCCGCTTCAACGATGATTTCAGCGGCGCTTGGCTGGCCCTGACGCCAGCGGCCACCGGCATGGGTTCCACGGCCGAGATCTGCATCCATACTCGCCAAGCCGCCTCCGCCGTCGGCGCTACCACCATGGACCGGCCCGAGTGGGTGGCCGCCCACCCCCGGAAGGCCGAGGTCTATTGTGCGCTGACCAACAACAGCCGGCGTGGCGCCGGCATCAACGCCGGCGGCGATGCCATGCCGGCGAAAGGCCCAAATCCTCGCGCGCGGAATCGCTACGGCCAGATCGTTCGATGGTCGCCCACGGGCGGCGATCACGCTGCGGCGGGCTTCACCTGGAACCTCTATGTCCTCGCCGGCAACCCGAAAGTTCACACGGGCGCCGATGCGGGTTCGGCCAACGTGACGTCCGCCAACATGTTCAATTCACCCGACGGATTGGCGTTCAGCCCGGGCGGCCTGCTCTGGATGCAGACCGATGGCAACGATAGCGACGGCGGCGATTTCGCCGGCATGGGCAACAATCAGATGCTGGTCGGTGATCCGGCGAGCGGCGACATCAGACGCTTCATGGTCGGCCCACCCGATTGCGAGGTCACGGGTCTCGCCTGGAGCACGGACCGGCGGACGCTGTTCTGCGGCATCCAACATCCGGGCGTGCGCGGTAACAGTCACTTCCCGGATGGCGGAGATGCGGTGCCGCGTTCCTCGGTCATCGCCATCACGCGCGACGATGGTGGCCCGATCGGCTGACCTCAGCCATCGGCGTCATATGCAGCGATGGCGGCCATGGTCACCATGGTCGACACGGTCGCCCCCATGGGTAGAATCTGCACTGGTTTGGCAAGGCCGAGCAGCTTCGGGCCGATGACCGACTGGCCCCCCAGTTCGTGCAACAGCTTGGTCGAAATATCGGCGCTGTGGAGGCCTGGCATGATGAGGATGTTGGCTGCTCCGGTCAGGCGGCAGAACGGGTAGCGCGCCCGCAGTTCCGGATTGAGCGCTACGTCGATGCCCATCTCGCCGTCATACTCGAAACTGACCCGGCGACCGTCGAGGATTTCGACCGCCCGGCGCACGATCTCGCCCCGGGCGATGTCCGGGTTGCCGAAGTTGGCGAAGGAAACCAGGGCGACGCGCGGCTCATGCCCTAACCGGCGGGTTTCGGCCGCCGCCTGTTCGGCGAAGTCGGCGAGCTCCTCCGCGCTGGGTGACTGATGCACCGCGGTATCGGCGACGAACAATGTCCGCTCGCGGCCCATGATCATGGAAAGCCCGAGCACCCGCTCGCCCTCGGCGGCACCGACGACCCGAGTAATGTGGTTCAGCACCGAATGATAATTACGGGTCAGCCCGGTCACCATGGCATCCGCGTCGCCGGTGGCAACCATGCAGGCGGCGAAGGTATTGCGGTCGCGGTGGACCATGCGCTGGCAATCGCGCTCTAGCGCGCCGCGTCGTTGCAGGCGGTCATAGAGGTAGACTGCGTAGGCTTCGTTATGATCGCCGGACATGCTGCGGATTTCAATGCCGACCGGTAACGCCAGGCCGAGCGCCTTCAATGCCTCGTGGATGCGGTCATCCTCGCCGATCAGCACCGGCGTTCCGAACCCGGAGTTGTGGAAGGAAAGCGCGGCGCGGATGCTTTTCTCTTCCTCGCCCTCGGCGAAGACGACACGCCGGGGAGCTGCGCGAACCTTCTCGAACAGGCGATGCAGGCCAGCTGCCGTCGGGTCCAGCCGGGTCGACAGCTCGGCCTCATAGGCGTCCATATCGATAATCGGCCGGCGGGCGACGCCCGTGTCCATGGCCGCCTGGGCGACCGCCTTCGGCACGGCGACGATGAGCCTGGGGTCGAACGGCGTCGGGATCAGGTAGTCGGGCCCGTAGGTGAGGTGCTTGCCCGAATAGGCGGCGTCGACCTCGTCCGGCACGTCCTCGCGGGCCAACGCGGCCAGCGCCTCGGCGGCGGCGATCTTCATTTCGTCATTGATGGCTGACGCCCGGACGTCGAGCGCGCCTCGGAAGATGTAGGGGAAGCCGAGCACGTTGTTGACTTGGTTCGGGTAGTCGGAGCGACCGGTGGCGATGATGGCGTCGTCGCGGACCTGGCGGATGTCTTCGGGCGTGATCTCGGGATCCGGATTGGCCATGGCGAAGATCAGCGGCCGTTCGGCCATGGATACCACCATATCCTGGCTGACGGCGCCCGCGGCGGAGAGGCCGACGAACACATCGGCGCCCTTCATGGCGTCGGCCAGCGTGCGGTCGCTTGTCTTCGCGGCGTGGGCGGACTTCCACTGGTTCATGCCGTCCTGGCGGCCCTGGTAGATGACGCCGCGGGAATCGCACATGGTTACGTTGCCCGGCGGCAGCCCCATTTTCTTGAACAGCTCGACGCAGGCGATAGAGGCCGCACCGGCGCCATTGACCACCATCTTGATCTTGTGGATGGCGCGGCCGGTGACCTCCAGCGCGTTGATCAGGCCGGCGGCGGTGATGATGGCGGTACCGTGCTGGTCGTCGTGGAACACCGGCACGTCCAGGATCTCGCGCAGACGCTGTTCGATGATGAAGCATTCCGGCGCCTTGATGTCCTCGAGGTTGATGCCGCCGAAGCTGTTGCCGATAAAACGCACGCAATTGACAATTTCGTCCACGTCCTCGGAATGCACCTCGACATTGATGCCGTCGACATCGGCAAAGCGCTTGAACAGCACCGATTTGCCCTCCATCACCGGCTTGGCCGCCAGCGCGCCGATGTTGCCGAGGCCAAGCACGGCGGTGCCGTTGGAGATCACGGCAACCAAGTTGCCGACCGCTGTGTAATCGTGGGCGAGGCTGGGATCGCGGTGGATCTCCATGCAGGGCGCGGCGACGCCAGGCGAATAGGCGAGGGTTAGGTCGCGCTGCGTGGTCAGTGGTTTGGTGGCGTGGATCTCGACCTTGCCGGGCCGCCCGGTAGCGTGGAACCTCAGCGCCTCCTGCTCCAGCAGGTTCTTCGTCGTGTCGCCCATGTGGTGATCTCCCAGGTTTTCGCGGCGCCCATAGCTTGGCGAGGCAATAGGTGCGGGCGCGTTAAGTCCATTGTGCAAATGGGGAAGGGGGAATCAACGCCGTCCCATGTTAGTGGCCCATGCTAGTGGCCCGGCCCGGGGGTGTGGTATGGTCCGGCCCGATGAGCGCAGAGAACACCGCCCGAAAACCCGATAGCGATCAGCAGGCGCCGCCGCCCAGCGGTGCTGCCGCCGTCACGCCCATGATGGCGCAGTACTTGGCCATCAAAAAGGCGCATCCGGACAGCCTGCTGTTCTATCGCATGGGGGATTTCTACGAGTTGTTTTTCGATGACGCGGTAACCGCGGCGGCGGCACTTGATATTGCCCTGACCAAGCGGGGCAAGCACTTGGGAGAGGACATCCCCATGTGCGGCGTGCCTGTGCACAGCCACGAGACCTATCTTCACCGCTTGATATCAAAGGGCCTTCGCGTCGCCGTCTGTGAGCAGACAGAGGACCCTGCGGAGGCTAAGAAGCGGGGCGGCAAATCCGTCGTCAATCGCGACGTGGTGCGCGTGGTTACGCCCGGCACCCTGACCGAGGATGCCCTGCTCGACGCCCGCCGCAACAATTTCCTGGCCGCGGTGGCGCGGGCGGCTGGCGGGATCGGCCTGGCGTGGCTGGATGTTTCGACCGGCGCCTTCCGCACGGAAGCCATCAGCGAGACCGACATCGGTGGCGCGTTGGCGCGGACGGCGCCGGGCGAGCTCCTGGTCGCCGAACGCCTACTGCAGGAACCGGCGCTGTTCGAGGTCTTCGGGGAATGGCGGGAGGCGCTGACGCCAATGCCGTCGGCGCGTTTCGACAGCGACAATGGCCGGCGTCGACTGGAAAGGTTGTTCGAGGTCGGCACCCTCGATGGGTTCGGAGGTTTCAGCCGCGCCGAACTGGCTGCGGCCGGCGCCATCGTTGATTACGTGGAACTGACGCAGAAGGGAAAGCTGCCGCGAATTTCGGCGCCGGAACGGACGGCCGCCGGCGGCGTCCTGGAAATCGACGCGGCGACGCGGCGCAATCTGGAATTGACGGAAACACTGACGGGCGAGCGGCGGGGCAGTCTGCTTGGTGTCATCGACCGGTCGGTGACGGGTCCCGGGGCTAGGCTCCTGGCGGCTTGGCTGGCGGCACCCTTGACCGATGTCGAAGCCATCTCGCGTCGTCATGACGCGGTGCAGTTCCTGGCCGATGACGCGTCGGGCCGCAGTGGCCTCCGTGGCATGCTGGCGGCGGCGCCGGACCTGGAGCGCGCGCTCTCTCGCATCACGCTCAAGCGGGGCGGGCCGCGCGATCTTGCCGTGGTTCGCGACGCGCTGACCGCATCCAGGAGGCTGCGCGCCCGGCTATCGGACGCCGCCGGTCTGGGGTTGCCGGAAGACCTGGAGGCGGCGCGGGTTGGCCTCGGCATCCATGATACTTTGATCGAGCGGCTGGAGCGCGCCTTGGCTGTTGACCTGCCGATGCTGGCCCGGGACGGTGGCTTCATCGCCGAGGGCTACGCGCCGGCGCTCGACGAGGCTGTTGCCTTCCGCGACCAGAGCCGCCGGGTCATCGCGGAATTGCAGGCGCGTTATGTCGAGGACACCGGTATTTCGCCACTGAAGGTGCGCCACAACAATGTGCTCGGCTATTTCGTCGAGGTTCCAGCAAAGCACGCGGAGAGACTACCGACCGGAGCCGATTCACCCTTCATACACCGCCAGACCATGGCAAATGCCGTGCGCTTTTCAACGGTCGAACTGGGTGACCTGGAAGGCAAGCTTGCCCGCGCTGCCGAGCGGGCATTGGCGTTGGAGTTGGAGCTGTTCGGTGATCTCGTGGACGATGTTCTGGGCCGCGACGCGGACCTGGGGCAAGCCGCCCGTGCCCTTGCCGTGGTCGATGTCCTGGCGGCGCTGGCGGAGCTCGCCGAGGACATGCGTTTCGTTCGGCCGATCGTCGATGACGGCGACGGATTCGAAATCGTCGGCGGGCGGCATCCGGTGGTTGAAGCCGCGTTGGCGTCCTTGGGGGATGCCGGTTTCGTCGCCAACGATTGTCGGCTCGGCGTCGCCAGGGACACGGACGCCGCGACCGAGGTTGCGTCTGCTACCGGCTGCATCTGGCTGCTGACGGGACCGAACATGGCCGGCAAGAGCACCTTCCTGCGCCAGAACGCCCTGATAGTCATCTTGGCGCAAATGGGTTCGTTCGTGCCGGCGGCAGAGGCTCGGATCGGCGTCGTCGATCGCCTGTTCTCCCGCGTCGGCGCCGCCGATGACCTGGCTCGCGGGCGCTCCACGTTCATGGTCGAAATGGTCGAGACGGCGGCCATCCTGAACCGCGCCGGGCCGCGCTCGTTCGTCATCCTGGATGAAATCGGCCGGGGTACGGCAACGTACGATGGTCTGTCAATCGCCTGGGCCGTGGTCGAGCATCTGCATGCGCACAGTTGCTGTCGCGCATTGTTCGCCACCCACTATCACGAACTGACGTCATTGAGCGGCCGGCTCGAGAATCTCAGTTGCTACACCATGCAGGTCAAGGAATGGCAGGGCGAAGTCGTATTTTTGCATTCCGTGGCGGCGGGAGCCGCCGATCGCTCTTACGGCATCCATGTTGCCAAGCTGGCGGGCCTGCCGAAAGCCGCCTTGGCACGCGCCGAAGAGGTCCTGGCCGAACTGGAAGGCGGCGGCGAAGCCAAGACACTTTCTCGCCTGGCGGACGAGCTTCCCTTGTTCCAGCACATTGCCGCGCCACCCGCCACGGCTGCAATGCCATCACCGGTGGAAGAGAGACTCAATGAACTGAACCCAGATGAATTGAGCCCTAAAGATGCACTTAATCTTATTTACGAGTTGGCGGCGATGCACAAGACAACGGCTGAATGATTCAAAGATGTATTAGGAGCTTATGTTGTCCCTATTTTATAATCTCATATTAAATCCTTGTATTATCAGCATATTTTAAAAATATTTTTGAGAAATATATTTAAATTAAGATATTACAAGCGCCCTATGCCTGCTTGAAATGCCGGCCTCATCGCAATGTTAGCTTATCGCACGAAGCTTATGCGATAGCCAGTAACTCTGGGTCATCATTAAATGCTTAATCATCAAGCGCAATAATCTGCGCGTTAATTGACAATTTACTAAATGAGGTAAATTTTGGTGCAATTAAGGGTCCCGCGGAGTGTTTAATTGGCGCGCAGTATTTTAGTTTCGAAATCGTAATCTCATATCAAAATTGCAAAGTTGGCGGCGATACAGGCAACTAAGACACGCCTTCTCAATCGTTCAAACCCTCTGTCCGTCGGCGATCCTTCTTTTACCAGCGTGTGCGCACTCTATATAGTCGGCCGAACGGGTGGACCGCACCATGGCCAATGTTCCGAAACCTCGCCAGATCATCGATCGCAAGGCCCTGCTTGGCAGGCTCGAGGATCTCGTGTCCTGGTCCGGTTATTCGTCTGCGACGCAGGGCGATGTTCTGGGACACTATCGGGATGCCCTCGAAGCCGGCGAGCGCGAAGTTCGTCGACGATTCGAGGAGGAGGGGGCGTCCGGCCGCGAAACCATCCGCTCGCGCGCCTACCTGATCGACCAACTGGTTCGCGCTATTCACGATTTCGCCTGGCGCCATGCCTATCCCTCGGCCAATCCGACCACGGGCGACACCATCAGTGTCGTCGCCACGGGGGGGTACGGACGCGGCGAGTTGGCGCCCCATTCCGACGTCGATCTGATGTTCCTGCTGAGTTACAAGGTGACACCGCATACGGAGCAGATCGTCGAGTTCGCGCTCTATACGCTCTGGGACCTTGGGCTCAAGGTCGGGCACGCGACAAGGTCCGTGGACGAAGCCTTGCGACTCGCCCGAGATGATTTGACCATCCGCACCAGCCTGTTCGAAAGCCGCCTGATTACCGGCGACAATGCATTGTTTGATGAGTTTCGCCGGCGCTTCATGGACGAAGTGGTCAAGGGCAGTGGCCCGGCGTTCGTTGAGGCCAAGCTGGCCGAGAGAGACGCCCGCCATGACCGCCTCGGCGACGCGCGCTACGTCCTGGAGCCCAACCTGAAGGACGGCAAGGGCGGATTGCGTGATTTGCAAACCCTCTACTGGATCGCCAAGTATCTTTACCGCGTCGATGCCGTGGACGAGTTGGCGGCCAAGAGTGTGTTGACGTCGCAGGACATCCGGCGCTTCACCAAGGCCGAGAACTTTCTCTGGACCGTCCGTTGCCATCTGCACTATCTGGCCGGCCGACCCGAGGAACGGCTGACGTTCAATATCCAGACCGAAATCGCGCCGCGCATGAAGTACACCGACCGCAAGGGCACGCGCGGCGTCGAGCGTTTCATGAAGCACTATTTCCTGATCGCCAAGGACGTTGGTGATCTGACACGGATTCTCTGCGCCGTGCTGGAAGAGCAGCACGCCAAGCGATCGCGTTTCCGCTTGCCGAGCTTCGCCTTCGGCCGACGCGCGGCCGACGGCTTTCGCCTCGATGGCGAGCGCCTGACGGTTGCCCATGATAACGTTTTCGACGAGGCCCCGGTGAAACTACTGCAGCTGTTTCACGAGGCCCAGCGGCTCGATCTCGACGTTCATCCGGCGGCACTGCGGCTGGTAACCCAGAACCTGAAGCGTATCGACAAGGCATTGCGACGTGACGCCGAGGCCAATCGGTTGTTCATGGAGATGCTGACTGGCCCCAACCCGGAGGTCACACTGATGCGGATGAACGAGTCCGGCGTGTTCGGACGGTTCATCCCCGACTTCGGTCGAGTCGTGGCGCAGATGCAGTACGACATGTACCACGTCTATACGGTCGACGAGCACACCATTCGCGCCATCGGCATCGTCAATGGCATCGCAACCAAGCGCCTGGTCGAAGACCACCCGGTCTCGTGCGAGATCATTCAGGAGATCCAGTCGCGCAGCGTTCTCTACCTGTCCGTCCTTCTACACGACATCGCCAAGGGTCGGGGCGGCGACCATTCGGAGCTCGGCGCCGGCATCGCGCTCAAGCTGGCGCCTCGTCTCGGTCTCGACAAATGGGAGACCGAAACCGTCTCGTGGCTTGTGCTGCACCATCTCTTGATGAGTGACACGGCCTTTAAGCGAGATCTGGATGATCCGAAAACAGTCAGCGATTTCGTCGATATCGTGCAGTCACCCGAACGGCTGCGGTTGCTGTTGATCCTCACGGTTGTCGACATCCGCGCCGTCGGACCGAACGTCTGGAACGCATGGAAGGCGGGCCTCTTGCGGGAACTCTACTGGCGCGCCCAGGAACACCTGACCGGCGGCGTCGATGCTGGTCGCCGTCAGCACCGGGTCGCCGGCGCCAAGGCCAGGCTCGCTGATGCGCTCGGCGATTGGCCGGAAGACGAGCTCGAGTCCCACCTTGCCCGCGGCACACCGGAATACTGGCTCGGTTTCGATACCGAGACCCTGGCCTACCAGGCCGGTGTCGTGCGCAAGGCCGAACAGGAGGACGCGCGTCTCAGTATCGACACCGTGGTTGATGCCGCCCGCGACGCCACAGCGATCACCATCTATACGGCCGACCACCCGGGTCTGTTCGCCAAAATCGCGGGCGCCATGGCTCTTTCCGGCGCCGACATCGTCGATGCCAAAATCGTTACTTTGGCCAACGGCATGGCGTTGGACACCTTCTGGATTCAGCGCACCGGCGGTGAGCCGTTCGATGAGGGCGGGCGACTGAAGAAGCTGGAGCGGCGAATTGCCGACGCGCTTGCGTCCACGCTCAACCCCGTCCGCGAGCTTGAGAAGGCGCGCGCCAATGCGATGCCAAAGCGGACAAGCGTGTTCAAGGTGCCACCGCAAGTGCTGATCGATAACAACGCCAGCAGCAACTACACGGTCATCGAGATCAACGCCCGAAACCGTCTTGGCCTGTTGCACGACCTGACCGCCGCGATTACGGAAAGCGGCCTGCAGATAGCCAGCGCGCATATCGCCAGCTACGGCGAGCGCGCCGTCGATGTGTTCTACGTGAAGGACGTGTTTGGCCTGAAGCTCAGCCACCCGGCCAAGCTCGACGATGTGCGCGATCGGCTTGGGCGTGCCATTGCCCCGGACGGCTGGGCCCACGAGGAGTATCGTGGCGATCAAACCCGGGGTCCGGAGACGGCCCAGCGAACGACCGCGGCAGAGTGACGGCTGAAGTCCGTGATACGCGGTCGACACCCGTCGAAACTCTATGGCGTACTGCCACAATCTGGCCATCCGACCGCCTTTCCAGGGCCGGTAAAAACCGCTAATCAAGGCACATGAACCTGATCAAGGCGGTAACAACCGTCGGCGGCTTCACGCTGCTGAGCCGCGTGTTCGGATTTCTCCGCGACATTCTCATCGCCAATTTCCTCGGCGCGGGAGCTGTCGCCGACGCCTTCGTGGTGGCGTTCCGATTCCCGAACCTGTTCCGCCGGCTTTTTGCCGAGGGCGCGTTTGCAGCCGCCTTTGTGCCCATCTATTCCCGCACCCTGGAAGGGGAGGGGGCTCTTGAGGCAAAGGCGTTCGCCGACCAGGCGTTCTCGGTTCTGGCACTCATCCTGGTGGCGTTCGTTGCCGTTATGGAAATCGCGATGCCCTGGGCCATGTATGGTCTGGCGCCCGGCTTCGCCGAGGTTCCTGGCAAGATGCAACTGGCGACCGAAATGTCGCGTATTGCCTTTCCGTACCTTTTGTTCATCTCGCTGGTCTCGCTGCAGTCGGGTGTGTTGAACTCGCTCGGCCGGTTCGCCGCCGCCGCCGCCGCACCGGTGTTGCTGAACCTGACCCTGATCGCCGCTCTTCTGGGTTTCGCCGAGTACGCGGAAACCTCCGGCCATGCGCTGGTTTGGGGTGTATTCGTTGCCGGCGTCGTGCAGTTCCTCTGGCTGATCTACCACTGCCGTCAGGCCGGCGCGCCGGTGGCCTTCGTGCGACCACGGTTGAGCGAACGGGTACGCTTGCTGGGCCGGCGCATCCTGCCGGTGGTCTTCGGCGCCAGCCTCTATCAGATCAACCTGCTGATCGGCACCATCCTGGCCTCCATGGTGTCCGATGGCGCCGTTTCTTATCTCTACTACGCGGACCGCGTTGTGCAGCTGCCACTTGGCGTCGTTGGCGTCGCCGTCGGCACGGCCTTGCTGCCGATGCTGTCACGGCAACTCAAGGCCGGCGACGACGAGGCCGCCGCCGCGAGCCAGAACCGCGGTCTCGAAGTCGCCATGCTGTTGACCTTGCCGGCGGCGGCGGCCCTGCTGGTGATTGCTCAGCCCATTGTCAGCGTATTGTTCGAGCACGGCGCTTTCGATGCCGCCGCCGCGACGGCTACGGCGGCAGCTCTGGTCGCGTTTGCCGCAGGCCTTCCCGCTTACGTCTTGATCCGTGTTCTGACTCCGGGCTTCTTCGCTCGCGAGGATACGCGCACACCGGTCAGAATCGCCGCCGCCGCGATGGCGCTGAACGTCGTGCTCAACCTGATTTTGATGCAGTTCTGGGGCCATGTGGGCATCGCCGTCGCGGCTTCAGTTTCGGCCTGGGTGAACGCCGTGGGCCTGAGTGTGGTGCTCTCCAGGCGCGGTCAGTTGGTGCTCGATCAGCGGGCAAGAGCCCGGCTGCCACGGATTCTTGTCGCCAGTGCCGGCATGGCCGTGGCCCTCGCTGTTGCCGCGGCCCTGCTCGATCCCTGGTTGGTCGGCAGTCATGGCGCCCGAATTGCCGGATTGACAGCTCTGGTGGCCGGCGGGCTCGGCATCTACGCCGTTCTGGCGCGACTGACAGGCGCCTTCCAGTGGCGTGATCTGGGCTCGCTGTTGCGACGCCGCGACACCGCTTGACCCTTCATGCACCAATCGCCATAACTCGCTCCCGTTTGTGAGGAGCTATCGATCATGCGCATTTTCTCCGGTGTTCAGCCAACGGGAAACCTGCATCTCGGCAACTACCTGGGGGCCATCCGAAACTGGGTGCGCCTGCAGGACGAGTACGAGTGCATTTTCTGCGTCGTCGATCTGCATGCCGTCACGGTCTGGCAGGAACCCGATCAGCTGCGGGCCAGCACCCGCGAGGTGGCCGCCGCCATGATTGCCGCGGGCATCGACGCCGAAAAACACATCATCTTTAACCAGAGCCAGGTGCCCGGCCACGCACAGTTGGCGTGGATATTCAATTGCGTTGCTCGGCTCGGCTGGCTCAACCGGATGACCCAGTTCAAGGAGAAGGCGGGAAAGAACAGCGAGAAGGCGTCGGTCGGGCTCTATGCATACCCGAACCTGATGGCCGCCGACATACTACTGTACAAGGGAACACACGTTCCGGTCGGCGAGGATCAGAAACAGCACCTGGAATTGGCCCGCGACATCGCGCAGAAGTTCAACAATGATTTCGGTGTCGACCTGTTCCCCATCGTCGAGCCGCTGATCTTCGGCGCGGCGGCGCGGGTGATGTCGCTTAGGGATGGCAACGCCAAGATGAGCAAGTCTGACCCGTCAGATAACTCGCGTATCAACATGACCGACGATGCCGACGCCATCGCCAAGAAGATCCGCCGCGCGCGGACCGATCCGGATGCTTTGCCGTCGACGTCGGACGAATTCGAGGGGCGGCCCGAGGCCGCCAATCTGATGGGCCTTTACGCCGCCCTTGCCGATATCGAGGTCGACGACGTCTGCCGTCGTTTCGGCGGTGGCCAGTTCTCCGAATTCAAGCAGGATCTGGCGGACCTGGCGGTTGCCCAACTGTCGCCGGTGCAGGACGAGATGCGACGGCTGATGGCGGCGCCGGATGACGTCGATGCCGTGTTGCGGAGAGGCGCCGAGCGGGCGCGGGAAATTTCCGAGCCGGTGCTGCGCGAGGTCTATGATGTCATCGGGTTCCTTACTCCTTGATCTCGGCCAACGGCCGGTCACGCAATCGGGACTTGATATCGCATCCCCGTCGACCATTTAATGGCAGAGATAGACGCACGGTCGTTCCGAAGCCCATGCATTCGCTGGGTGTACCGGCCAGGCCCGAGAGGACGCCATCATGTTCATCCAGACCGAATCGACCCCGAATCCGGCGACGCTTAAATTTCTTCCGGGCCAAGCGGTGATGACCAGCGGTACGGCGAATTTCTCGGATGCAGCAGAGGCGGGTCGTTCGCCAATGGCCGTCGCCCTGTTCGCTGTTGATGGTGTTGCCGGGGTGTTTCTCGGCTCGGATTTCGTTACCGTAACGAAACTGGCCGATAAGGATTGGGACATTATCAAGCCGCAGATCCTTGGCGCCATCATGGAGCATTACCAGTCAGGACAGCCGGTGATTTCCGACGCCGAAGCGGGGCCGGATAGCGACGCGCCAAGTGACGAAATATCATTACAAATCAAAGAGTTGATCGATACGCGCGTGCGGCCTGCGGTGGCCCAGGATGGTGGCGATATCGTCTTCAAGGGCTTTGAGGGCGGCGTCGTTTACCTGCATATGCAAGGGGCGTGCGCCGGTTGCCCGAGCTCCACCGCGACCCTCAAGCACGGCATTGAGAACATGCTGCGCTATTACGTCCCCGAGGTTAACGAGGTCCGCGCGGTCGAGTGACGGGCAGACGAAACTTGACAATTATTGTGCAGCGCAATATATTGCTGCAACGCACAAATTTGGTGCGCCCCGTTTTCGTGTGTTAGAAAACCGCACTTTATTGCCGGCCATGGTTCCATCCTGACCAACGCGCCACGTGAGGGCCTTTAGGGGTTATCTGAAATTTCTGGGCTCATGCGAAGCGTCGACACGGTCGACGAGGGACACGTGCAAGCGAACTGGCGAAAAATGACAACGCGATCCGAACATATCCTTCTGGCCGTGACGACAGCACTTATCGTTGCCGGCGTTGCCGTCAGCCTCCTCAAGCCGCCAGCGTCGGCCACCGGTTCGCCGCGCGCGGTGCTCGAGTTGCCGGAAGCCTTCTTCCGGACGGCATCAACCAGCGCCAGCGTCGCGCCGCCCCAGTCTTCGTCGGGCGCGGTTATCAACGTGGCGACCCGGCGGGCGCCGCATCGTGCGGTATCATTGCATACGGCGCAGGCGCTCGACGCGACGTTTTCGCGCCTCGGGTATGATCTGGACCGGATCCGCCTCGGAGATCAGTCCGTGCCGCGCCTCTATCTCGCCAGCCTGCCGCGAGACCTCTCCGACCTGATCGACATCAAGCAGCGCAAGAGCCTGTTCTTCCGCACCGTGCTGCCCCTTATCCTGTCGACCAACGAACGCATCCTCAAGGACCGCAATCGACTATGGACTCTGCGTGCCGAGAAAAGACTGGGGCAGCTGCCATCGGCCACCGACCGTCTCTGGCTTGCGGTGATGGCGGATCGCTACGGCGTCGATCGCGACGACCTCGAGGGCCTGCTGGCCCGAGTCGACATCATCCCGCCATCCCTGGCCCTGGCTCAGGGTGCCGAGGAAAGCGGCTGGGGTACGTCGCGGTTCGCGCGCGAAGGCAATGCCATATTCGGCCAATGGACATTCGATGCCAGTGGCGTCGTGCCGTCGCGTCGTGAGGATGGCAAGACCCACCGGGTCAAGGCATTCAAGCAGCTTTCCGATTCCGTCGCCGCCTATGCGCTCAACCTGAACACCCACCGGGCTTACCGAAAATTCCGCAAGATTCGTTCAGGCTTGCGTCGGAAAGGGACCGCGGTCGAAGGGTTGAGGCTTTTGCAAGGCTTGGACAGATATTCGGAACGGGGCACCAAATACATTAAAACCATCCGCACCATTATCGTCGCCAACGACCTTCGGCGCCTCGACGAAGCGCGGTTGGGCAACGCCTCATTCGCCAGCCAACCCGCCATCTAGCGATCATTACCGAAAGAGATCGGCGACGCGCTGTCATGCCGTCCGTTGGCAGCTGATCAATCTCATTCCGACCGATAGAACTGGCGCCCGTACCAGTGCCAGCGTCCGTCCGCGGCAGGAAGCGTGCAGTTGAGCCGCGTTCGGCCTGAAGGGAATGCGTTCGTTGCCCGCACTTCGATCCGGCGGCCGATCATCTCCAGACGCACGCGGCCTTCGTGAGAAGTGAAACAACTCAATCGGCCGAGCCTCTGCACCCCCATGCCGGCCGTGAAGCCAATCAAAGGCGGGTTCTGGGCGGTGATCAGATGATCGATCGGCGTGACATCGGAAACTGGAAATGGCAGCGCATTTGCCGCCAGCCGCAGGCGCTCGAGCGAGCCATAAGCCTCGTTCAGCGCAAACCGGGGTAGATAAAACAGATCCTGACCGCCACCGATAACACCTGAATGCTGACCGAAGGCGGCACTGAACCCAGCGTCCTTGATTACGGTACGTGCGGCCAGGCTGTTTTCGCCATATGGATAGGCGAACAACGCTGGCGCAGCGCCCAATGCGACGCGAAAACGGCCGTTGGAAACCACCATATCCCGACGATTGGCGTCCGCAGTTGCCGCAGCCATGTGTAAATGCGTGGCGGTTTGGCTTCCCAGCGATACGCCCGCGTCTTTTAGTTCTCGCAACTGATTCCAGTTCATATAGCCCCGAACCCCACGATCGACGGGATCGGTGGCGATGAACACCGTGAAGGGCAATCCGGCCTTGCGAAACCGCGGCCAGGCTTCGCGATAGACGGAAAGATATGCGTCATCGATGGATATTCCGACGGTCCGGTCAGCCAGCACCCGACCTTGACGCAAGGCGGAAATGATCTCGGGCAGCGGGCGGACGTTGTATTTCCCCGACGACAGTTCCTTAATGTGGGCGTCGAGTTGGTCCAGGGTGACGTTGGTGGACGGGTGTGCGCCCTCGCCGAATCGGTGATACATAAAAATTACGGCATGGCCGTTCTCGCCGACAGTATCGTTCTCGGCCGCATGCCCAGTCGACCAGACCAGGGTGGCGCTGGCCAGGAGCCATGCAGCGATCCCGAGTCCTATTGCTGACCAGCGGCAACATCGCCCGTCTTGAATCCGCATTGCCTTCATGACCTTGGACTGCTCCCACTTCCCCTGGCATTGTCATGACAAGTTTGATCCGGCACAAGACCGTTCCTCGCTTCTCCGACTGTCTATGAAAGGTCACTCGTCCCATGAACGCTATGATCGACGACACAGGCCTCGACATTCTTTTTCGTGCGGCCCGGACTCACAACATATGGCGAGAAGGCGACATCAGTAACGACGTTCTCGAACGCATCTGGGATATCACAAAAATGGGACCGACAAGCGCCAACTGTTCGCCTGCGCGCATCGTTTTCGTTCGGTCTCGCGACGCCAAGGAACGTCTGCGTCCGTGTCTGGCGGAAGGAAACATCGAAAAATCGATGACCGCCCCGGTGACGGCGATCATCGGCAATGACCTGGCGTTTTATGAGCGTTTGCCGGAATTGTTCCCGCACACGGACGCCAGATCATGGTTCGTCGGCAATGACGACTTGATCGAAGCGACGGCGAGCCGGAACGGCACGCTTCAAGGCGCCTATTTCATGCTCGCCGCTCGTGCGCTGGGTCTCGACTGCGGGCCCATGTCCGGTTTCGATCATGACAAGATCGATGCTGAATTTTTTTCCAGCACCAGTGTCCGGTCAAATTTTCTCTGCAATATTGGGCTTGGCGACGGCGAGGCCTTGTTTCCGCGGGCGCCTAGGTTGGCTTTCGACGACGCATGCCGCGTCGAGTAAGCGGCGGCTGTCGAGCAACCGGCCCTAGAGCAAGCCATGATCGACCAACCGCTAATCCTGGCCATGGACACGGCCTCGGAAATCTGTGCCGTCGGCGTCCATCAGGGCAATGAGACCCTCGCCCTGCAGTGCCGAACCATGGCTCATGGCCACGCCGAAGCCCTGATACCGATGATCGCCGAATGCCTGAGCGACGCCGGTCTCGGTGGCGTCGCCGATTTGGACGCCATCGCGGTGACCCGTGGGCCCGGTGCCTTCACGGGCCTGCGCATCGGCCTGGCGACGGCGCGTGGCCTAGGCATGGCCGCCGGGATGCCGGTCATCGGAGTAACCTCATTCGATGCCATCGCCGCCGAGGCCTTGGAATTCGGCGCTGACGCCCTCCTCGTTGCTCTGAACAGCAGGCGCCAGGACGTATTCGTCCAGATCTTTGGCGGCGATGGGCCCTGCGAGCCGGTAAGCGTCGTGCCCGATGCACTTGGCGATTTGATCCATCTTCATCTGGGCACGAAACCGTTCATGATTGCCGGTGATGCGGCGTCAGGGCTGATGCCGTCTCTCCAGAACCTGGACATTCGCAATCCGGCGGCCGGAATCATAACGTCGGCCAGTCCAGCCTGGATCGCGCGGCTGGCCGCGGCGCGACTGCGCGACACACACCAAATGCCGGCGCCGCTCTACTTGCGGCCGCCGGATGCCGTTCCCGGGATGGGCGCACTACGCCCCAAAGCATGATCGATCAGGTTTTGCGGATGAGGAGACGGTAGGCCGTATCTGGTTCACCGTCTTCTGGAATCAGTGAAACCACCTCGTGGCCGTGCTCGCGCACCGAGCGTGGCACATTGCCGAGTGGCTCTTCGCCGCGCAACAGGACTTCCAACAACTGGCCCGACGCCATTTTTTCGATGGCCAGTTTGGTTTTGACGAAGGTCATTGGGCAGATCTCACCAGTAATGTCTATGTAAACATCTGCTTCGTTAGTATTTTCATTTGTTTTTATCATATAGATGTTCTCATCTTGCCTGACTTCCCACTGACCTATATATGTTTTGCGAGATCTTTTCAAAATAACCGTCAATTACGAAATGTCGTAATCCAAGGGCAGAAGGGGATAACCTATGAGTGATCAACCAAATACTATGGAACTCCTTGAATTGACGACCGAAATCGTCGCTGCTCATGTTGGAAATAACGCTGTCTCCTCGGCCGACGTCTCACAGTTGATCCAGGATGTCTATAAGACCTTGGCCTCTGTCGGATCAGCCCCGGTGGCGCCGGAACGGCCGAAACCCGCGGTCCCTATTCGCAAGTCGATTTTTCCGGACCATATCGTTTGCCTGGAAGACGGCAAAAAACTGAAGATGCTGAAACGGCACCTGAAGACGGCCTACAACATGACGCCTGACGAATACCGTGAACGCTGGGGATTGGCCGCAGACTACCCCATGGTCGCTCCCAATTATGCCAAGCATCGTAGCAATCTCGCGAAAAAGATCGGTCTCGGGCGCAAACCCCGCAAGGGCCGCAAGTAGGGAGCGCGCCTGGGCGCCCGGAACCATTACTAACGCGCATGACCCTTCGATAGATTTGGGGACCCGGCTATAATGGGACCAGGCAAGGAACGGTAACGCGGTGGGCGAAACAGATACCGAAACCCGCATCGAGCAGATCTGCGGCGTCAAGGGCATCAAGATGACGGAGCAGCGCCGTATCATCGCGCGTGTTTTGTCCGAGGCCGAAGATCATCCGGATGTCATGGAGGTCCACAAGCGGGCAGTCACCATGGACGCGAGGATTTCAATCGCGACAGTCTACCGAACGATGCGCTTGTTCGAGGATGCGGGCATCGTGGATCGCCACGACTTCGGCGACGGCCGCGCGCGCTACGAGGAGTCCACGGAGGAGCACCACGATCACCTGATCGACCTGAAATCCGGCCGTGTGATCGAGTTTCAAAATCAAGAGATCGAGGCGCTGCAGGAAAGGGTCGCCCGCGATCATGGCATGCGCCTGATCGGCCATCGGCTGGAATTGTTCGGTGTGCCGTTGGACGGTGATGAATGATCCGATTGATCCGATGCCACTCACTTGACTCTCGGGCGTTGCTGGTTAGCTATGCGGCCCGCAAGGGGTGCGCGTTGATTGTTCCGAGCCCCACGCTGCTCCGCCCCTACAGCTTTGCCCGCGCCGGCGTTTCCGCCGGCAAGATGGAATAAGGCGCGTTGGCCAAGAAACTTTTCATCCAGACGTACGGTTGCCAGATGAACGTCTATGATTCCGATCGCATGGCGGATGTTCTGGCGCCGCTAGGGTATCGACGGACGGACCGCCCGGACGACGCCGACATGGTGATCCTCAACACCTGTCACATCCGGGAAAAGGCGGCCGAGAAAGTCTATTCGGAACTCGGCCGACTGCGGCAGTTGAAGGACCGCCCGCCCGCTCAGGGACGCCCCTTGATCCTTGCCGTCGCCGGTTGCGTGGCGCAGGCGGAGGGCGAAGAGATGCTGCGCCGGGCGCCTTACGTTGACATGGTGTTCGGGCCGCAGACATATCACCGCCTGCCGAGAATGGTGGCCGAGATTGAAGCTGGCGGCGCTGGCGTGGTCGACAACGAGTTTCCCGCGGAAGTGAAGTTCGACCATCTCCCCGACGGGGACGGAGGAACTGCGGCGGCGGCGTTCCTTACCGTGCAGGAAGGATGTGACAAGTTCTGCACTTTTTGTGTCGTGCCCTATACGCGTGGCGGCGAATACTCGCGGCCGGCCACGGGCGTGTTGGCGGAGGCCCGGCGGATGGCGTCGCACGGCGTTCGGGAAATCACCCTGCTCGGCCAGAACGTCAACAATTACCACGGCGAGGCACCGGACGGCGGCGAATGGTCGTTGGGGCGCCTGATCAAGGAACTCGCGGAAGTTAACGGCATCGAGCGCCTGCGCTACACCACGTCGTATCCGGCCGACATGGACGAGGATCTGATCGGCGCGCATCGTGACGTGCCAGCGCTGATGCCGTTTCTGCATCTGCCTGTGCAATCGGGCTCAGACCGGATACTCAAGGCCATGAACCGCCGGCACACGGCCGATGACTATCGCCACCTCGTCGCGCGTATCCGCGCGGCCCGCCCGGACATCGGACTGTCGTCGGATTTCATTGTCGGCTTTCCGGGGGAAACCGAAGACGATTTCGCGTTGACCATGGCCTTGATTGAAGAGGTCTCATTCGTGCAGGCCTATTCGTTCAAGTACAGCCCGCGGCCCGGAACCCCCGCTGCGGATGCGACGGACCAAGTGCCTGACACCCTCAAGAGCGAACGTCTGGCGGAAATGCAAGCGTTGCTGAACAGCCAGCAACGGGAATTCAATGAAGCCTGCGTCGGGCGCGTCATGCCGGTGTTGCTCGAACGCATGGGTACGAAAGCCGGCCAATTGGGTGGCCGCAGCCCCTATATGCAAGCTGTGCAGGTTGCGGCGGATGCTGACCAACTGAATGATATCTTGGCGCTGCGTATCATTGCCGCCCATGCCAACAGTCTGACTGCGGTAATCGAGGCGCCGGGGGAGGCCGCAATAGCGGATCCACAATCCGATGAGATCGGGAGGTTGCAAGCCTGATGACATCCGGCAAGACAGCCGCGAACGCGGACAACGCAGGTGCTACGGCGGCGCGCGTTTCGTTCGATGACAACGGCCTTGCCATGGCATTGTTCGGGTCGCACCACAGCCACTTGGCGCGTGTCGAGCAAGCGCTTGAGGTCGATATCCGCACACGCGGCAACGAGCTCACACTGGCGGGTGACGCAGATGCCGTGGACGGAGCACGGCGGGTGTTGAACAGCCTCTACGCGCGGCTCCGGGAAGGCAGGGATATCGATATGGCCGATGTGGATGCCGCGCTCAGAATGGTTTCAGCGCCGGGTGGGAACCTGGCGGACGCGGACGTGGTCATCCGCACGCGCAACCGACAGATTTCTCCTCGCTCGCCCACACAGGCCGTCTACGTGCGCGCCATGGACGAGGTCGAGTTGGTTTTCGGCGAGGGCCCTGCCGGGACCGGTAAGACCTATCTCGCCGTGGCCAAGGCTGTCGAGCGACTTGTACAGGGCGACGTGGATCGCATCATCTTGTCGCGACCGGCGGTCGAGGCTGGGGAACAATTGGGGTTCCTGCCCGGCGATATGCGCGAGAAAGTCGATCCCTACCTACGCCCGCTTTACGATGCGCTTTACGACATGCTGCCGGCGCCGCAGGTGGTCAAACGCCTGGAAAGCGGTGAAATTGAAGTCGCCCCCCTTGCTTTCATGCGCGGCCGCACCCTGACCAACGCCTTCGTTATTCTGGATGAAGCGCAGAACACCACGGCCGTGCAGATGAAGATGTTCCTGACCCGATTGGGCGAGAATTCGCGGATGGTCATCACTGGTGATCTTTCCCAGGTCGACCTTCCGCGGGGTACCCGTTCCGGCTTGCGTGACGCCATGGAAACGCTGGATGGCGTGGCGGGTGTGCGGTTTGTCCAGTTCGGCGAGGCGGATGTGGTGCGCCATCCGCTAGTGGCCCGGATCGTCAATGCCTACGGTACCGTGGAACGCCGTCGCCGCAGCAGCGCCCCTTACGAAACCAAGTCTTCAGGTGGCGGTTCGGACGGTAATGAAACCAAGGATACGGCTGACACATGAGTCCGAACATAACGGCCGATGTTGATATCCGTTGCCCGGCGTGGCGTGACGATATCAATGATGCCGATCAGATATGCACGCGTGCGGCGTTGGCGGCGGTGATGGTCGCCGGGCGACCCGCGGGCGGGGCCGAGGTTTCGGTCGTTCTTTGCGACGATGCCTTCATCACCGATCTAAATTTCCGGTACCGCGACCGCCAGAACGCCACCAACGTACTGGCCTTTCCGCAGCAGGACCCGGCACAACCGGCCGAAGAGCCCGTTCTGCTCGGCGACATTGTCGTCGCGCACGGTACCGTCGCTCGTGAGGCTGCCGACGCAGGCCGGCGCGTCGACCACCATTTAAGCCACATGGTGGTTCATGGTATGCTTCATTTGCTGGGTTTCGATCACCTTACGGATGTTGAAGCCGATGCGATGGAGACGCTGGAAATTATGGCCATGGCGCGGCTCGGTCTGCCTGATCCCTATGCTGGGGAGGACGGCTCCTTTGATGTCAACGGCGACCATGACGACGACCGATGAACGACAAACCTCCAAGTAGATTGCCCCGGGACACCGGGGCAAACGACACGCCCAACGTGGGCGGCTTCTTCCGCGGGCTCTATCGGACCGTTCGGCGCCGTCGCAACGGCGAGACGTCCGTTCGTGACACGCTGGACGAATTGATCGAGGAGCGCGAGGTCTCCGAGCTTCCCGTTGACCCAGATGAACGCCTACTGCTGGCAAATATTCTGGAGTTGCGGGGCCGTACCATCCATGACGTCATGGTGCCGCGCGCCGATATCGTTGCCGTTGCCAAAGATACGGGCTTGCAGGACGTCATTGATGTCATGGTGGCGCAGGGGCATTCGCGGCTGCCGGTGTATGGCGAAAGCCTCGATGATGCGTCGGGCATGGTGCACATCAAGGATGTGATGGCTTGGCGTGGTCGTGATGCCGAGTTTGCGCTGGCCGAGGTGCAGAGACGGGTGCTGTTCGTCGCCCCGTCGATGCAGGTTCTGGAACTCCTATTGGAGATGCGCGTCACCCGTTCGCACATGGCCCTGGTGGTGGATGAGTTTGGCGGCGTGGATGGCCTGGTGACGATCGAGGACCTGGTCGAGGAGATTGTCGGTGAGATCGAGGACGAGCATGACCGGGACGACGAGCCCCGTCTAAGCGCCATTGCCGATCGCATTTTCGTTGCCGATGCGCGATGTGCCATCGAGACTCTGGAGGCCGAAACGGGAATGAGGCTACCGCCCGAAGATCTTGAGGATGTGGATACGCTTGGTGGGCTGGTTTTCGCCATCGCCGGCCGCGTCCCGATCCGGGGCGAAATCATCACCAGTCCCGAAGGCCTCGAATTCGAGATCCTGGAAGCGGACCCCAGGCGCATCAAACGATTGAAGATTACTTTGCCCGCCTTGACGGACGCCGCCGCCGTCGCTGCTGATTGATGTCAGCACTTAATATCGGACCGCCGGCTGCGCGTTCGGTGCACGGGATCGTGACGCTGCTTGCACAATGCGCCCGAGAGGCCAAAGGCTGGCGCCGATGTGGCTTGGTGTTTTCGTTCGGAGTGATGACGGCTCTTGCGTTGCCGCCCCTGCACTTCATCCCGCTACTTCTGCCTGCCTGCGCAGGATTGCTGGTGATGGTCTGCACATCGGCGCGGGTGCGTGACGCGCTCGCCCTCGGCGCCTGGTTTGGGTTCGGCTATTTCGTGATTGGGCTTTACTGGATCGGTAACGCCTTCATGGTTGATGCCGCCAAACATGGCTGGGCAGCGCCGTTCGCGGTCATTCTGTTGGCTGGCGGCATGGCCGTGTTCCCCGCCCTCGTCACCCTCGGCGTTAGGATGCTTCGCCCAGCTGGAATGCCAGGATTCGCGGACGTCTTTCATTTCGCAGCGTTGTGGATGATTTCCGAATGGGTTCGCAGTTGGATATTCACGGGCTTCCCTTGGAATCTGATCGGAACCGTTTGGACTTTTTCCGATGCCATGATCCAGTTCGCAGCCGTAACCGGTGTCTATGGCCTGGGATTCGTGACCATCTTCACCATGTCCGCACCGGCCCTGCTTGTGTTGGCGTGCGAGCGCAATGAAAGCCGCCGGCATTCGTGGGTAGGCATCGCAATGCTGGTGGCGCCACTGGCGCTCTTGGCCTCCTGGGGTGAGTGGCGGCTAGGCGACCAGCCAGGACTGACAGAAGGGGTCCGGCTTCGCTTGGTGCAGCCCGCAATACCCCAGCACCTCAAATGGCTACCCGAACATCGCGCTGATCATGTGCGCAATCAATTGCGCTTGAGCAGAGCTCCAGCGTCGGACGGTAACGCGCCCACGCACGTGATTTGGGCGGAGACGGCGGTGCCGTTCGTCGTTTCCAAGGATGCGGGTCTGCGCGCTGCACTCGCGGCTGTAGCGCCACCCGCAGGGGCGCTCATTGTCGGCGCGCCACGCGTTGATGGCGAAGGCCCAGGCGCGCGTGTGACGAACAGCGTCCACGCCATCAATGCATCTGGGCGCATCCTCGCGACTTATGACAAATTCCATCTCGTCCCGTTCGGGGAATATGTGCCTTTTCCCGAACTGCTTAGAATTTCCAAATTGACGGCCGGCAGGGGTGATTTCTCGCCCGGGCCGGGTCCGCGGACGCTAGAAGTGCCGGGGCTGCCGGCATTTTCTCCCCTGATTTGTTACGAGATCATCTTTCCCGACCGCATCACCGATCCGTCCCGGCGGCCGGACTGGATTCTAAACCTGACCAACGACGGCTGGTTCGGTGAATCGACGGGGCCTCACCAACATTTTGCCGCGGCGCGCCTGCGCGCTGTCGAACAGGGATTACCACTGGTTCGTGTCGCAAACGCCGGCATCAGCGCCATCGTCGATGCCCATGGCCGGGTCCTGAAATCTCTGTCACTTGGCCAGTCTGGCATTCTGGACGGACCGCTCCCCAAGGCCCTGGCGGAGCCGACGGCCTTCGCTCGATGGGGCACCTATCCCCTGCTCGGCCTTGCCGTTCTGATGATCTTGACTGGCTTCATTCGACGCCGAAGGTCGGACAATCTTTAATCTGCAAAATAGATAATGATTACATGTATTGACGTAATATTGTATGCTGTCGGCGTTGACGCGAGTTTTACTGTTCCCCTATTGTGGGAGCCGCTAATCGACGAATTGGCGCCGCAGATCGAGGCACCTGACCGATGCAGCCTCCCGCAGACCGCCCACGCCGACCATACTGCTTGCGACGGCGACGCTACCCTCCAGGGGTGCCACACCCGATCGACGTTCACGTCGGCAGCCGCGTGCGGCTGCGCCGAACACTTTTGGGCATGAGCCAACAATATTTGGGCGACGAAGTGGGCCTGACCTTTCAACAAATCCAGAAGTATGAACGCGGCGCAAACAGGATCGGCGCAAGCCGGCTTCATGAGTTCAGCCACGTTCTCGATGTACCAGTGTCATTCTTTTTCGATGATATGCCGCCAGATATTGAGATTCCCGGGATCTCGCCGGCACCCGGAATGAGTGATCAGGCGCAAGTGCCCTTGAATGCTGATCCGTTGAACCGGCGGGAAACGGCCCTGCTGGTTCGGGCATACTACGGCATTGCCGACCCGCGGGTGCGGCGGCGGATTTTTGATCTTGCCCGATCGATGAGTGATGGAACCGGCGACGACTGAGCCGCATCAGTTGCAGCCGGCGTCTTTCTTCCGATTTGCGCGGCCAAAACCTACGAAACTGCGCGGGCTTGTTCTTGACCTCCGATGCATTCCCTGCGACAAGGGCCGCCGGCCGCTCGGCCGACGGGTACGTGGACGGATTTGGACCGCTTGCCACCACGTAAAAAAAGCTCGCTAAGTGCCGGATATTCCGGAAGCTTCAATCAACGCTCGGTCCGCCATTTTGCAACCTCATGCGGAGGACCCCATTTTGCGTAAATCGAGTTATCTTTTCACCAGCGAATCCGTTTCCGAAGGCCATCCAGACAAGATCTGCGATCGGGTTTCGGACGAAATTGTCGACGCCCACCTGGCGCTCGATTCGGCATCCCGTTGCGGCGTCGAGACGTTGGTGACGACGAACCTGATCGTTCTCGGCGGCGAGACCCGCTGTTCGGCCGAAATTCCGAAGGCGCAGCTCGAAGAGATCGCCCGCAAGGCGGTGCGTGATATCGGTTACGATCAAGACAACTTCCATTGGGAGAAGGCCGAAGTCCAGGTCCATGTCCACGCCCAATCGGCGGACATCGCCGTCGGCGTCGATGCCAGCGGCAACAAGGACGAGGGTGCCGGCGATCAGGGCATCATGTTTGGCTACGCCTGCAGGGAAACCGAAGCGTTGATGCCGGCCCCGATCCAGCTTTCCCATGACATTCTGCGCACCATGGCGGAAGCACGGCATGCCGGCGATGTCACCGGTCTCGGGCCAGATTCGAAAAGCCAAGTCACGTTGCGCTATGAAGGCGGCAAACCCGTCGGCGCCACGTCAGTCGTGGTTTCAACCCAGCACGATGACAATCTGAGCCAGGATGACGTCCGTGAAATCGTCCGGCCGTTCGTCGAGAGGGTTCTGCCGGACGGCTGGATGTGTCCAGAGGACGAATTCTACGTCAATCCCACCGGGCGTTTCGTGGTCGGCGGCCCGGACGGAGATGCCGGCCTGACTGGTCGCAAGATCATCGTCGACACCTACGGCGGCGCGGCGCCTCACGGTGGGGGTGCGTTCTCGGGCAAGGATCCGACCAAGGTCGATCGCTCGGCCACCTACGCGGCCCGATACCTGGCGAAGAACGTCGTTGCTGCGGAACTAGCCGAACAATGCACGATCCAGGTTTCCTATGCCATTGGCGTTTCCAAGCCGTTGTCGGTCTATATCGATACCAACGGAACCAACCAGGTTGACGAGGAGAAGCTCTCGACCGTGCTTCAGGATTTGGTCGACCTTTCGCCACGCGGTATCCGCGAGCATCTCGACCTCAGCAGACCCATCTACGCCCGCACGGCGGCCTATGGTCACTTCGGCCGTTCACCCGAAGACGGCGGCTTCACTTGGGAGCGTACCGATCTGGTGGACCAACTGCGCGCCGCGTTCGGGGCCAGTTGAGCGACGGCGACAAGGCGCCTTCACAGGGCCGGCCCCAGTTCTATGGTCGCCGGCGCGGCCACCGATTGCGGCCAGCGCGCGCGGCGCTGGTCGCGAACCTGCTGCCGCGAATACGCGTTCCGCTGCCGCAGCGACCAGGTGGTCTTCGCCCAACGGCGCTGTTCAGTGACGACGTCGAGGCCGTGTGGCTGGAGATCGGTTTCGGCGCCGGCGAGCATATTGCACACGAAGCGGTGGCCCATCCTCATATCGGCCTGATCGGTTGCGAGCCGTATATTGATGGTGTCGCATCCTTGCTTTCGCACATTGAGGCCCAGTCGCTCCACAATGTTCGCATTCACGACGATGATGCGCGACACCTGCTTCCCGCCTTGCAGGCCGCATCGCTCGATCGGATTCTCCTGCTGTTCAACGATCCGTGGCCGAAGAAAAGGCATCACCGCCGGCGCTTTTTGCAGCCGGGGACGGTCGACGAGATGGCACGGCTGCTGCGTGACGACGGGGAGTTTCTGTTCGCCAGTGACCATGCGGAGTATACGCGTTGGTGCCTGCGCCATGTGGTTGCCTGCGGTACGTTCCGATGGTGCGCGCGCGGCGCCGCCGATTGGCGCTCGCCACCTGCGGGTTGGGCGCCGACCAGGTACGAAGCAAAGGCGCGTGTCCGCGGCGAGAAGCCATACTTTCTTAGCTTCCGGCGACGTCCACGGCGATCGGCGCGCATGCCGGAATGAGCTTGAAATAAGGCAAGCCGCGGGGTATATGAACGGCGTCCCGGATAAGGGATGTCTCGTTAACCCACTTAACATTTCGGGATTGATGGGGCGGGCCGTTGGCCCGCCTTTTGTTTTATCCGAAATCAGGGTTGGCGGGGCCCAGCCATTCCAACGAACCAAGATGCTGCGATGGACCTGTCGACACGCGTTTCGGCTCTGATCGAACCCATCCTATCCGATATGGGTTTCGATATCGTTCGGGTACTGCTCTCGGGCAAGGCGCGTCCGACGTTGCAGGTGATGGCGGAACCCCGCGCCGGCGGCGACATGAACGTTGATCATTGCGCGGCCATCAGCCGAGCAATTTCCGCGGTCCTTGATGTGAATGATCCCATCAAAGGCCAATATACTTTGGAAGTCAGCTCCCCCGGACTTGACCGTCCACTGGTGCGGCAGCGAGATTTTGAACGATTTGCGGGCTTCGAAGCGCGCATCGAGACGACGGCCCCGTTGGATGGCCAGCGCCGCTTCATCGGCCGGATCGATGGCGTGGTCGACGGCCGTATCCAGGTTTCCCATGACCAGGGCACCTGGGATATCCCTTACGAAAGCGTTGATCGGGCAAAACTTCTACTGACGGATGAATTGCTCGCGGCGACAGAGGAAGCACGAACAGATGACTGAAACCACGATTGATGCCGAAACAGTCCACTCCCGGCCCGAGTTGCTGAATGTCGCGGACACGGTCGCTCGCGATAAGGGGATCGAGCGCGATGAAGTGCTGGACGCCATGGAGCAGGCGATCCAAAAGGCGGGACGATCGAAGTACGGCCACGAGCATGATATCCGCGCCCACATCGATCGGCGATCCGGCGAAATCAAACTCGCGCGCTACACCGAGGTGTTGGCGAACGCCGAGGAAATCGAAAACGAATTCACCCAGTTGGATCTCGAATCCGCTCGACGTATCAAGGCGGATGCGGAACCGGGCGAGTTCCTGGTCGATCCGTTGCCGCCGATCGATTTCGGACGCATCGCCGCGCAGACGGCGAAACAGGTGATCGTCCAGAAGGTGCGCGAGGCTGAACGCAAGCGGCAGTACGAGGAGTACAAGGATCGCACCGGCGAGGTCGTCAATGGCCTGGTCAAGCGTATCGAGTACGGCAACGTGGTCGTCGACCTGGGCCGCGCCGAAGCCATGATGCGGCGCGACGAATGCATCCCGCGCGAGCACTTCAACAACGGAGACCGCGTACGCGGCTATATCATGGATGTGCGCGAGGAAATGCGCGGACCGCAGATTTTTGTCTCGCGGACGCATCCGCAGTTCATGGCCAAGCTGTTCGCCCAGGAGGTGCCGGAAATCTACGATGGCGTCATCGAGATCATGTCGGTGGCGCGCGACCCCGGTTCTCGCGCCAAGATCGCCGTCCTCTCGCACGATTCCAGTATCGACCCCGTCGGCCCCTGCATCGGCATGCGCGGATCTCGCGTTCAAGCCGTCGTCGGCGAACTGCAGGGCGAAAAAATCGATATTATTCAATGGTCTCCGGACCCTGCGACGTTCATTGTCAACGCCCTGGCACCGGCGGAAGTGGCCAAGGTGGTGCTGGACGAAGAGAAGAACAAGATCGAAGTCGTGGTTCCGGACGATCAACTCAGCCTGGCCATCGGCCGTCGCGGCCAGAACGTCCGCTTGGCCTCACAGCTTTCCGGGTGGGATATCGATATCCTGACGGAGGCCGAGGAGTCGGAACGGCGCTCGCAGGAGTTCCATGGTCGTTCACAGATGTTCGTCGATGCGCTCGACGTGGATGACGTGATCGCGCATTTGCTGGTCACCGAAGGTTTCTCGTCGGTCGATGAAGTGGCCTTCGTTCCAGTCGAAGACTTGACCGAAATCGAAGGTTTCGATGAGGACGTGGCGACGGAACTCCGGGCACGGGCGCGCGCCTTCCTGGAGACCCAGGACGAGGAACTGGATCGTCGCCGCAAGGAACTCGGTGTCGACGATTCACTGAATGAGATTGACGGCGTGACCCCTGCCATCCAAGTGGCTCTTGGCGAGCAGGGGATGAAGACGCGCGACGACCTCGCTGATCTGGCTGGCGATGAGTTATTGGAGATTGCGCCTACTGGCTCGCTGACGCTTGACCGTGCCAATGAGATCATCATGGCGGCGCGCGCGCACTGGTTCGAAGGTGAGGAAAGCTCCGAAGCCGAAGCCGCAGAGGCGGATGGAGATGACGGTTCGGCCAGTGATGGCGGTGCCGATGCCGAGCCCGAAACGGAGTGATAGACGGAGAGAATGGTAGCCACGAAGACCATGGCCAGGAACCCCAAGCCCGGGCGCCAGCAAAGCCTGAAGGAGCGACGCTGCATCGTCAGCGGGCAATCCGGCCCGGTCGATCGTTTGATCAGGTTCGCCGTCTCGCCCGATGGCCAGTTGGTGCCGGACGTATGTGAGAAGCTGCCGGGAAGAGGATTGTGGTTGAGTGCCGACCGCAATGTGGTAAATACAGCGGCCCGCAAGGGTTTGTTCAGCCGCGCCGCGCGCTGCGCCGTGTCCGTTCCGGACGATCTGGCGGCGGTGGTCACGGCGTTGCTGGTCGGTCGCTGCCAGGAGATCATCGGCCTTTCGCGCCGTGCCGGCCAGGCGGCGTCGGGATCGGCGCAGGTCGAACGGGCTTTGGCCAAGTCCGGAGGGGGCGTCCTCATGGTGGCCCGCGACAGCGGTCGCGATGGCCGCCATCGCATCGGTGCCGTGGCTAAGGGGCGGCCGATTGATGACACGCTGACCGCCCAGGAACTTGGCGAGCCTTTTCAGCGGGCGCGTGTCACCCACAGTTTCGTGGCGACGGGACCGTTGTCGCGAATACTGTCACGGGATCTGGTCCGGCTGGCCGGCATGCGCGATGAAGCCAGTGCGCAAATCAACGATAACCTTGTGGTAAGCGAGAACCCATGACCGAGACGACGGAACGCGAAGACAAGAAGCTCGGCCTCTCGAGACCCGGGAAACTGGAGCTCAAGAAAACCGTTGAAACCGGCCAGGTGCGGCAAAGTTTCTCGCACGGCCGATCGAAAATGGTCACGGTGGAGGTGCGTAAGAAACGCACCTACGAGCGCGACGCCGGCGGTCGCATGACCAAGGTGTCGGAATTGGCGCAGCCCCTGGCCGAGGAAGAGCTGGAGGCGGTCGAGGAGGTCTTCGATACGGAGGACCCGCGCACGGACAACCTGACGGATGAGGAGCGGGCCGCGCGCATGAAGGCGCTGGAGGATGCGCGCAAGGACGGCGACGGCTCATCTGAAACGCGCATCCAGCAGTTCGCGCCGAAGGTCGCCGACAAGGGCGACGACGACGAGCCGGATAAGGAAGCCGAAGTCGAAGCTGCGCCCGAGGATCCGGCGGACGACGAAGAGCGCCAGCGCCAGGAAAAAGCTGCTGCCGAGGCTGCCATCGCCAAGCCCCAGCGTCGCGATGCCGAGGCCGCCGAGGCCGAGGACGAACGGCGCGGTCGGCGCAAGGTCAAGGGCGAGCAGAAACGGCCAACGCCCGGCCCCCGCCGGGAAGAGCGACGCCGGCGTAGCGGCAAGCTGACCATCGCCGAGGCAGAATCCCTGGAAGTCGAGGAAGAGCGGCAACGCAGCCTGGCGTCGGTTAAGCGCGCACGCGAGCGCGAGAAGCAAAAACAGCAAGAGCTTCGCCAGGAAGGCTACAAGGTCCTGCGCGAAGTCGTGGTGCCTGAAAACATCACGGTTCAGGAACTCTCGAACCGCATGGCCGAACGGGCCGGAGATGTCATCAAGGCGCTGATGAAGATGGACATGATGGTGACCATCAACGAGGTCATCGACGCCGATACGGCCGAGCTTATCGTCAGCGAGTTCGGACACAAAATCAAACGCGTCAGCGAAGCCGACGTGGAAATCGGCATCAAGGGCACCGATGATGATGAGGGCGATCTGATATCACGGCCGCCCGTCGTCACCGTCATGGGCCATGTCGATCATGGCAAGACATCACTATTGGATGCCTTGCGCAAGTCCGACGTGGCGGCGCATGAGGCCGGCGGCATCACCCAGCATATCGGTGCCTACCAGGTGGCGGCGTCTGACGGCAGTCGGATCACCTTCATCGACACACCGGGCCATGAGGCCTTTACCGAGATGCGCGCTCGCGGCGCCAGCGTTACCGACATCGTCGTGCTGACCGTCGCCGCCGACGACGGCATCATGCCGCAGACCGTCGAGGCGATCGATCACGCAAAGGCTGCTGGTGTACCGATTATCGTTGCCATCAACAAGATCGACCGGCCGGACGCCAATCCGGACAAAATCCGCACCGACCTGCTGCAGCACGACATTCAGGTCGAGGAAATGGGCGGTGAGATTCTCGCCGTCGAAGTGTCGGCCATTGAGAAGACCAATCTGGACAAGCTGGTCGAAGCCATCTCGCTGCAGGCCGAACTGCTGGATCTCAAGGCCAATGCGGATCGCGCCGGCGAGGGCGTCATTGTCGAGGCGAAAATGGAACAAGGCCGTGGCTCCGTCGCCACCTGCCTGGTCACCAAGGGCACCTTGCGGGTCGGAGACATCTTCGTCGCAGGCAGCGAATCCGGGCGGGTTCGCGCTCTGATCGACGCCCACGGCAATCAGGTGGACGAGGCCGGGCCGTCCACGCCGGTCGAGGTTCTCGGCCTCAATGGCACGCCCAAGGCGGGCGATGACCTGATCGCCGTCGACAGCGATACCAAGGCGCGTGAAGTTGCCGAGTTCCGCCAGCGCCGGGATCGCGATGCCAAGGCCTCGGCATCATCCCGCGGAACGCTCGAGCAGATGTTCGAGAAGATTAAGGAGGGCGAGGTTCACACCCTGCCCGTGGTCGTCAAAGCCGACGTGCACGGCTCGTTGGAAGCCATCATCGGCGCGCTTGGCAAGATCGGCTCCGACGAGGCTGAAATTCAGGTGCTGCATTCCAGCGTCGGCGGCGTCAACGAATCCGACGTCACCCTGGCGCGAGCGTCCGAGGCTATTGTCATCGGCTTCAATGTGCGCGCCAATCCCCAGGCTCGGGAACTGTCGCGGCGCGACAACGTGGATATCCGCTACTACTCGATCATCTACAATCTGACCGACGAGATGAGGCAGATTCTGACGGGCATGTTGGCGCCGGCGCTGAAGGAGAACATGCTCGGATACGCCGAAATTCGCGAGGTCTTCAATATCTCCAAGGTTGGCCGTGTCGCCGGCTGCATGGTGACTGAGGGCATGATCAAGCGTGGCGCCAAGGTCAGGCTGTTGCGCGACGATGTCGTCATCCACGAAGGCGACTTGGGCCAATTGAAGCGCTTCAAGGACGATGCGCGCGAGGTCAAGGAAGGCTTCGAGTGCGGTATGTCATTCGCCAACTACAATGACATCCAGTCCGGTGACGTTGTCGAGTGCTTCGAGATCGAGGAAGTGGCGCGGGTTCTCTAGCGCGCGGCTCGCCGCGCCGGGTCTCTGATTGCCCGCGTGATAGATATCATGTCCCAACGCCAAACCAAGGCACCATCCCAACGTCAGCTTCGGGTCGGCGAGGAACTGCGTCACGTGGTCGCGCAGTGCCTTGAGCGCGGCGAATTGCGTGATCCGGATGTCATCGGACGCTCGATCACGGTAACTGAAGTGCGGATCAGCCCGGATCTTCGCAATGCAACGGCGTTCGTGATGCCGCTCGGTGGCGACGAAGCGTCCACGGTCGTCGAGGGCCTCAACCGTGCCGCCGCATATTTTCGCCGCGAAATCGGCCGGCAGGCCCGCCTTCGGCATGTACCACGCTTGACGTTTGAACTCGATTCTTCATTCGATACGGCCGGGCGCATCGATGCCTTGTTGCGTGATCCGGACGTGCGCCGGGATATCGAGACCGAATCCGATCCGGAGCCGTCCGATGGGGCGTAAGCGGCACGGCCGGCCGATCCACGGATGGATGGTCGTCGACAAGCCCGCCGGCATAACGTCGAACGCCGTCGTTGGCGCCATCAAGCGCGCAACGGATGCGGCCAAGGTTGGCCATGGCGGCACCCTTGACCCGCTTGCGACCGGCGTGCTTCCCATCGCATTGGGCGAGGCGACCAAGACCGTTTCCTATGCCATGGACGGGGTAAAGCGCTATCGCTTCGTCGTTCGTTGGGGAGAGCAGCGTTCGACCGACGATGCGGAAGGTGAGGTCATCGCCGAGAGTGATGTGCGGCCGAGCGAGGATCAGATGCGAGGGGTGACCGACCACTTCATCGGCGAGATCGAGCAGGTGCCGCCTTGCTATTCGGCGATTAAGATCGGCGGCCGGCGTGCCTACGACCTGGCGCGCGCGGATGAACCGGTCGAAATGGTGGCGCGGATGGTTACCATCCATGGCCTCGAACTTGAGAGTGTCATAGATACTGATCATGCCGCATTTCTCGCCACCTGTGGTAAGGGGACCTACATGCGGGCCCTGGCGCGTGATCTCGCCTTGCAACTTGGGACCCGTGGACATATACAACGCCTCAGACGTATCCAGGTGGGACCATTCACCGAGGATCAAGCGTTCAATCTCAACGATTTTTGCGCTTCCGATACGGATACGACGCTTTCGGATTTCCTGCTTCCGATTGAGACCGTGCTGGCCGACATCCCGGCACTGGCCCTGACGGAACAGGAAGCGCGAAGGCTCCGGCACGGGCAGGGCGTTCCGATCCTGCCCATCGCCAATCGGACCCCGCTTGCGGGTATCGCCCAAGGCGATACCGTTCGGGCGATGGCCGAGGGGCGGCTGGTGGCCTTGGCAACCCTCAACGGGGGTGAAGTACGCCCGTTGCGTGTCATGAACCACTGACGATTGGAGATAGATGATGTCGATCACAGCAGATCGGAAACAGGAACTCATCAAGGAGTTCGCAACCAAGACCGACGATACCGGTTCGCCCGAAGTTCAGGTGGCGATCCTCACCGAACGCATTACCAACCTGACGGATCATCTGAAAGAGCACAAAAAAGATTTTCATTCGCGTCGCGGCCTTTTGATGATGGTCGGACAGCGGCGAAGGCTTTTGGATTACGTCAAGAGTAGGGATAACGAGCGCTACGAAGGCCTGGTTGGTAAACTCGGCCTCAGGCGCTGACGCGGTACGCGCGGGTACCGCGCCTTGCAGACCTTTCCGGCCACAGGCCGCGAATGTTGATTCAAGCCCGACACCTGCGCATGCCATCAACTGGCACGTCATCACTGTGGTGACGTGCCCATGAACACGGCGGGAAAGCCGTGTTCCGTACGTACGAGAAGGAAGTAACTCAATGTTTCAGGAATTCAGAAAAGATATCGACTGGGGTGGGCGCACGCTCACCTTGGAAACCGGCAAGATCGCGCGCCAGGCCGACGGCGCCGTCATGGCAACCTATGGCGATACCAAGGTTCTGTGCACGGTGGTTGGTGAAAGGGCGCCGAAGCCGCACTTGGATTTCTTCCCCCTGGCCGTCCACTACGTGGAGAAAACTTACGCCGCAGGCAAGATTCCCGGCGGGTTTTTCAAGCGCGAAGGCCGTCCGAGCGAGAAGGAAACGCTCACCTCACGGCTGATCGACCGGCCCATCCGGCCCCTGTTTATCAAGGGATTCAAGAATGAAGTGCAGGTGATCTGCACCGTGTTGTCGCATGATCTGGAGAACGACCCGGACATGGTCGCCCTCGTTGGCACGTCGGCGGCGCTGACGATTTCGGGCCTGCCGTTCCTTGGTCCGATCGGCGGTTGCCGGGTTGGCTTCATCGACGGTGAATATGTGCTCAACCCGCAACTGGACGAGTTGCCGTTGAGCCAGCTTGACTTAATCGTCGCAGGTACGCGGGACGGTGTGCTGATGGTCGAGTCGGAAGCTTCTGAACTGACCGAGGATGTCATGCTCGGCGCCGTGGCGTTCGGCCACAAATCCTTCCAGCCGGTCATCGACGGCATCATCGAGCTGGCCGAGGCCTGCGCCAAGGATCCGATCGACGTGGCGCCGCCGCCCGAAGGTCTCGATGCCCTGGCTGCACGGGTCAAGGAAATGGCCGAAGGCGGCCTGCGCGATGCCTACAAGGAGCGTGAGAAGACCGCGCGCGTGGAGAAAATCTCCGCGGTCAAGAGCGACGTCTCCGAGTCCCTTAAGAGTGACGAAAGCCAGGATCAGGAACTGGTCGGCAAGGCGTTGGGCGATATCTTCAAGTCTTTGGAAAAAGACATCGTCCGCCGCGACATTCTGGACACCGGCGGCCGCATTGACGGTCGTGACACCAAGACGGTTCGGAGTATCGCGACGGAGGTTGGTATTTTGCCGAGGGCGCACGGTTCGGCTCTGTTCACGCGCGGCGAGACCCAGGCCCTGGTAACGGCCACCCTGGGCACTGGCCAGGACGAGCAGATCGTCGACGGGCTGGCCGAGAACTTCCGCCAGCACTTCATGCTGCACTACAACTTCCCGCCCTATTCCGTCGGCGAGGCTGGGCGCTTCGGCTTCACCGGCCGGCGCGAGGTCGGCCACGGCAAACTCGCTTGGCGAGCCATCCATCCGATGATGCCGGCCAAGGAAGATTTTCCGTACACTATTCGCGTGGTCTCTGAGATCACCGAGTCCAACGGATCGTCCTCCATGGCGTCGGTTTGCGGTACCTCGCTGGCGTTGATGGACGCAGGCGTGCCGCTGACAAAGCCCGTGGCCGGTATCGCCATGGGCCTGATCAAGGAGGACGACGGTTTCGCCGTGCTTTCCGATATCCTGGGCGATGAGGATCACCTGGGTGATATGGATTTCAAGGTCGCGGGAACCGAGGCTGGAATCACGTCGTTGCAGATGGACATCAAGATCACCTCGATCACTGAGGAGATCATGCGTGTCGCCCTCGACCAAGCACGTGACGGCCGTCTGCACATCCTGGGAGAGATGGCCCAGGCAATCAGCCACTCCCGTGAAGGTGTCAGCGAGAATGCGCCGCGAATTACCCAGCTGAAGATAGCGGTCGACAAGATTCGCGAAGTTATCGGCCCGGGCGGCAAGATGATCCGCGAAATTTGCGATACCACGGGCGCCAAGATCGACATCGACGATGACGGCACCATCAAGGTGGCGGCCGTCGACGAGCGTGCGTCGGAAGCTGCCATCGAGTGGATCAAGGGCATCACTGCGGAGCCTGAGGTCGGCGTCATCTATTCCGGCAAGGTCGTGAAGACGGTCGATTTCGGTGCGTTCGTCAATTTCATGGGCAGTAAGGATGGCCTGGTTCACATCAGTGAGCTGGAGAAGGGCCGTGTCGGCAAGGTGACCGATGTGGTCAACGTCGGCGACGAAGTGAAGGTCAAGCTCATCGGCATCGATGACCGTGGCAAGGTCAAGCTCTCCATGCGCCTGGTCAATCAGGAAACCGGCGAGGAGATCGAGGGCGAGGATTCCGGCCAGCGGGCCGCGCGCTAGGCGCTGTCTTTGCCCGGCCCGGCTCGGCATTGTCCGGGCCGGGCCGGCGCACCGGAGCGTTGCGTCGTTTTGGGCGTCTGAAAGGCCCTCTGTTTTTCCTCAAGCAGGCGATATATAAGTGTTCTGAGTTTCTGGCCGGCAGTATTGGGCTCGGCGCCTGTCCATGTGGGAACGCCATTGGAACGCAAGAACGATTACACCTATGAGGATCTGTTGAGTTGTGCCGAGGGCAAGCTCTTCGGGCCTGGCAACGCGCAACTGCCGTCACCACCGATGTTGATGTTCGACCGCATCACGCATATCGCTGATGAAGGCGGCGACCACGGCAAGGGTTTGGTCGAGGCGGAACTCGATATCCGACCCGATCTCTGGTTTTTCGGTTGCCACTTCACGGGCGATCCGGTGATGCCAGGGTGCTTGGGGCTCGATGCGTTGTGGCAGATGGTTGGTTTTTTCCTTGGCTGGACCGGTGCACCAGGGCGCGGACGGGCGCTCGGAGTCGGCAACGTGAAATTCAGCGAGCAAGTCCAGCCCGGGGCATCGCTGGTAAGTTACTCGATCCATATCAGGCGGGTCATGACCCGTCAGATCACGCTCGGTATCGCCGACGGCCGGATGTTGGTAGATGGCGAGACTGCCTACGAGGCCGAAAATCTACGCGTCGCGCTGTTTGCCGGCGTCGAAGCATCATGACGGGGGCGCCATGAAACGCGTTGCAGTGACCGGAATAGGCATCGTTTCCTGCATCGGCAACGACCAGACCGAGGTTTCTCAGTCCTTATGGGACGGCCGCTCGGGCATCACGTTTGCCGAGGAGTACCGGGACCTCGGCTTCCGCAGCCATGTGCACGGCAAGCCGACAATCAATCTGGAAGACCACGTGGACCGGCGCTGGCGCCGCTTCATGGGCGACGGCGCGGCTTTCAATTTCGTCGCCATGCAACAGGCGATCGAGGATTCGGGCCTCGGCGAGGCGGAAGTCTCGAACGAGCGCACCGCGATGATCATGGGCTCGGGCGGGCCGTCGACCAGCAACCAGGTCAATGCGGCCGATATCACGCGCGAACGTGGCCCCAAGCGGATCGGGCCCTTCATGGTGCCGCGGACCATGTCGTCCACCAACTCGGCGACCTTGGCCACGGCCTTCAAAATCAAGGGTCTCAGCTATTCCATCAGTTCCGCCTGCGCGACCAGTGCGCACTGCATCGGAAATGGCGCCGAGTTGATTCAGCTGAACAAGGCGGACATCGTCTTCGCTGGCGGCGGCGAGGAGCTTCACTGGAGCCTCTCCGTCCTGTTCGATGCCATGCCGGCGCTCTCCAGCGGCTACAATGATACGCCCGAACTCGCTTCACGGCCGTACGACGCCAACCGGGACGGTTTCGTCATCGCCGGTGGTGCCGGGGTCGTGGTGTTGGAGGATATTGAGCGCGCCAAGGCGCGAGGCGCCAAAATCTATGCCGAACTGTCAGGATATGGCGCGACTTCGGATGGTTTCGATATGGTGCAGCCATCCGGCGAGGGCGCTGTGCGCTGCATGAACATGGCCATGGCCGGCCTGGATCAACCGGTGGATTACATCAACACCCACGGCACCTCGACGCCGGTTGGCGACGGCAAGGAGCTTGAGGCCATTCGGGAGGCATTCAAGGACCGAAACCGCATACCGGCCTTCAGCTCGACCAAATCCCTGACCGGGCATTCACTGGGTGCGACGGGTGTTCAGGAGTCCATCTACTGTCTGTTGATGATGGAGAAGAACTTCATCTCCGCTTCGGCCAACGTGGTTGATCCGGACCCCGACGTGACGGACATGCCTCTCGTGGTGGAGCGGCAGGAAAATGCCAATCTGAATTGCATCATGTCAAATAGCTTCGGTTTTGGCGGCACCAACGCTGCGCTGGCCTTCACTCGATATGAAACCTGAGCAGCCTTGGACGTGAACGGAGAGTGGCGGTGAGCCCGGACGATAGCTCAGGACCCGAGAGTTCATCGAGCGTCAGCGAAGGCCGATTGATGGCTGGCAAGCGCGGATTGATCATGGGCGTTGCCAATGACCGCTCCATCGCCTGGGGCATCGCTTCGGCACTTCACGCCCATGGGGCGGAACTCGCCTTTACCTACCAGGGCGAGGCGTTTGAGCGCCGGGTCCGACCGCTTGCCGAATCCGTAGGCTCGAACATCATCGAATCTTGTGATGTCGAGGACGAAGATGATCTCGCGCGGGTCTTCGATCGTTTGCGGGACTCATGGGGCGGGGTCGATTTCGCGGTGCACGCGATCGCTTATTCCGACAAGGAGGAATTGAAGGGGCGCTACGTCGAGACCTCTCAGGAGAACTTTCGGCGCACCTTGGATGTATCCTGCTATTCGTTCACGGCGATGGCGCGTGCCGCCGCCGCCGCCATGCCGGACGGCGGCTCGCTGCTGGCATTGACGTTCTCGGGCGCGCGCCAGGTGGTACCAAACTACAACGTGATGGGCGTCGCCAAGGCGGCGCTTGAAGCCAGCGTGCGGTATCTGGCTGCCGATCTCGGTGAACAGAATGTCCGCGTCAACGCTATCAGCGCTGGTCCCATGCGAACGCTGGCCGGCAGTGCCATTGGTGGTGCACGGCATATCTTGCGCTGGAATGCGCAACAATCGCCGTTGAAACGCAATGTAGAACTCTCGGAAGTGGGCGGCTCGGCGCTTTATCTTCTTTCTGATCTGTCGACGGGCGTCACCGGCGAGATTCACCACGTCGATAGTGGCTACAACATCATCGGCATCCCGTCGCCCAACGCGGAAGGCTGACCCCGCGGTGCGAGATTTCCATTGCCATACTAGATGAGAATCCCAATATGGGGCCCATGACCAACGTGACCAACGATCGCCCATACACCGACGCAATTTCGCGACTTCGGGCCGCCGGCTTGCGTCCGACGCGTCAACGCATGGCGCTGGCGAAGTTGCTGTTCGATGGTGACGATCGGCACGTCACGGCGGAAATGTTGCGTGCCGAGGCAACGGAAGCGAAGGTCTCGGTATCGCTGGCAACTGTTTACAATACATTGCATCAATTCACCGATGTCGGGCTGCTACGCGAAATCGTCGTCGATTCACAGCGCTCATATTTCGATACCAACACCGGGGATCACCACCACTTCTATTTCGAGGACACCAAACACCTCGAAGATATCCCCGGCGAGTTCGTAAGTATTTCGGGCCTGCCTTCGCCTCCCGAAGACGCCACGGTTACCCGAATTGATGTCATTGTTCGCATGACGAAAAATGATAAAAATCAATAATATCAATTAGATAAAAACTAGTTTACAATTATTAAAATTTCTTGACTCTCACGATCTTTCTCCTCATATTACGATTGTGAAGAACACTCGAAGGCGCGGTGAAACGCGCGTTCCTGTCCAATCGTAACGACCGACCTGACGGAGGAGACCGATCATGCCCGAACTCAAGGGTTCGCAAACCGAGCAGAATCTGAAAGACGCCTTTGCCGGCGAATCTCAGGCCAACCGGCGCTATCTGTATTTTGCCCAGAAAGCAGACATCGAAGGCTACAACGATATCGCTGCGGTCTTTCGTTCGACGGCGGAAGGCGAGACGGGGCATGCCCACGGACATCTGGAGTTTCTCGAGGAAGTCGGTGATCCGGCAACAGGCGAGCCCATCGGCCCCACGGACAACAATCTGAAGGCGGCCATCGCCGGCGAAACCCACGAGTACACGGACATGTACCCGGGTATGGCGAAGTCGGCCCGCGATGAAGGTTTCGACGAGATCGCGCAGTGGTTCGAGACCCTGGCCAAGGCCGAAAAATCCCATGCCGGCCGTTTCCAGAAAGCTCTCGACAGCATGGATTGATGTGAGGGAACGCCGTATCGGCTGAAGGGGGTCCGGCCGAAGGACCCCCTATTTCCCTGGCGCCGTGACCGCGGCGCGGGTTCCGGCCACGAGCCGCCGAAAACCCAATGTTACCGGAGAACACCATGAGAGAAGGCAGTCTGGATGCGCCCGTGCGCCACGAAATCCTGTGGCGTGACGAGGAATTCTACGACAAGGCCGCATTGGATGCCGAGTTGCGCCGGGTCTTCGACATTTGTCATGGCTGCCGTCGATGCTTCAACTTGTGTGACAGTTTTCCGCGTCTGTTCGATCTTATCGACGATTCCGAGTCCGGTGAACTCGATACTGTTTCGAGCGATGATTTTACGCCGGTCATCGATGCCTGCACGCTTTGCGACATGTGTTTCATGACCAAATGTCCCTACGTGCCGCCGCATGAATTCAATCTCGATTTCCCGCATCTGATGCTGCGTTACCGCGCCATCGAGGCGAAGGACGGCGGTGTTCCCTTCGGGGTTCGGCAACTAACGAAGACTGATCGAAATGGCCGTTTGGCCAGCCATATGGCCGGGCTTTGCAACTGGGCTAGCGATAGTTCGAATTCGCTGACGCGTCCGGTTATGGAGGCTGCCGTGGGTGTCCACCGGGAAGCGGCACTGCCGCCGTTTACCGCCAAGCCGCTGATGGACCGGTCGGCGCCGCCTCTCGCGGTCAATGCGTCGGCGCCCGCCCACGGGCGCAAGGTCGCGCTCTACGCCACGTGTTTTGCCAATTACAACAGTCCCGGCATCGGCGAAGCCGCGCGGTCCGTGCTTGCCCGCAACGGCATCGATGCACGACTGACCTATCCCCGCTGCTGCGGTATGCCGCAGTTGGAGCAGGGCGATATCGCCGCCGTTGCCGAGGCGGCTCGTGAGGTCGCGGCAGCGCTACGGCCATTGATTGACGACGGGCATGACATCGTCGCCCTGGTCCCCTCCTGCACCCTGATGATGAAATTCGAGTGGCCGTTGATCGTTCCCGAGGACGACAACGTTAAGGTCTTGAGCCAAGCCGTCTTCGACATCGGTGAATACGTCGTCGATATTGCCCGAAAGGAAGGTCTTGCCGAAGGTCTGAAACCGCTCGATGGCGGCGTCACCGTCCATATCGCCTGTCACGCGCGGGCGCAGAACATGGGCCAGAAAGCGGCCGAGATGTTGCGCCTGGTGCCGGACACCGAAGTCAAGGTGATCGAGCGCTGTTCCGGGCATGGTGGGTCGTGGGGCATCATGAAGGAGAATTTCGAAACCAGCCTGAAGGTTGGTGCGCCAGTTGTAAAACAGGCCGCCGGCAACGGGCACCGGCACATCGTCTCCGAGTGTCCGTTGGCGCGCGATCACATCATCCAGGGCATGCAGCGGACCTCGGCGGACACGCCGTCCGCGACGAGCCACCAGCACCCAATCGAGCTATTGGCCTTGGCTTATGCGAGCTGATCCTGCCGATGGTTCGAATGAAGGAGTTGTCGCGATGAACAAGCACCAGATTGCCCGCGAAGAAATACTGCCGATGGTCGAGTACGAGGCGCTGCGCGCCCAACGGCGTCGGGATCTTGCCGAGGCAAAGCGTGATCGCCGCGTCGCTTGCGGGCCGGACGCCACTTTCTATTTCGAGAGTTACGACACCATGTGGTTCCAAATCCACGAGATGCTTTATATCGAGAAAGGCGGCGAGGAGCAGATCCCCGATGAACTTGCGGCCTATAACCCGTTGATCCCCAATGGCCGTGAACTCGTTGCGACACTTATGTTCGAGATTGAGAACGCCGACCGGCGCGCACGATTCCTGGACGGCCTGGGTGGTGTCGAGGAAACGATCACCCTAACCCTCGGCGACGACGTGGTCCGTGGCGTGCCCGAGGCGGATGTCGACCGCACGAATGCCGACGGCAAGGCGTCATCGGTACAGTTCATCCATTTTCCGTTCAACGACGAGCAGGTCGATAAGTTCCGTGCAGCAAGCACACAAGTGGTGCTCGGGATCGATCACGAAAAATATCGTCACATGACGATCTTCTCCGAAACGACACGGGCCGCTTTGGCGGCAGACTTCGACTAGCAGACGTCTGCCGGCCGAACAGCCATTATTGCACCGCTTCGTGCTTGTAGACGCCCCATAGCTCGACCCGCCGTAGCCAGCCGTCTCGTTCCGCGATACTGATTTGGCACCAGCCGCTGCTCTGTGGGCAACGAGCTACATTGCCGATCACGCCAGGCTCGGCCCGCGCCACTGGATTGCTCTTGGAGTCCGGCTCCCGCCTGACTGTTCGCATACTGCCCATGACGATGAATGTGCGGCGCCCGGAGAGCATGCTCTGGTGCACCCATCCCTGCGTGCCCTGCCAATCGCGTACCAAGCGCCAGGTGCGGTATTCTCGAATAACCTCAACCGGCAGGTTCTGGCGATGAAATACCCAGTCCACTGGGTACTGCACGCCGGGTCCGGTCCTGAGGTTAACTTCGTTGGCCCGAAGGCTGACAAACCGGGGTAGAGGCAGGCCGGTCTCCTGCGCCCATGCGGGGGCTATACAGAAGACAAGCGCCAGCAACGTCAGCCCCGCAGTCAGGCGGCGGCAAATTATGCAGGGAGCCACAGGTTTTGATCGGACAGTGTTCATCGGCGGGTCCAGTTTATCGCCGCCGCCCCCCGTTCGGTCAAGCATGGGCGAGCGGTCGCGTTGGCCCTGGACAAGGGTCCCGGGGGTTGCTATGGCCTCGTGGTAGCGCAGGGATTTTCGAGGATCACGATGGCCCAGAACAAGCCCAAGGTCGTAGTCACCCGCAAGCTGCCCGATGCCATCGAGACACGAATGATGGAGTTGTTCGACGTCAGCCTCAACCTGTCGGACGAACCCATGTCCGCGGAGCAACTGGGCGAGGCGGTGAGAACCGCCGATGTGCTAGTTCCCACGGTGACAGACCGGCTCGATTCGCGGATCATGGCGCAGGCGGGCGGTGATCTCAAACTGATCGCAAACTACGGCACGGGTGTCGATCACATCGACCTGGCCACGGCGCGCCAGCGCAGCATCGTCGTTACCAATACGCCGGACGTCCTGACCGAGGACACGGCCGATATGACCATGGCATTGATTCTTGCGGTACCGCGCCGGTTGGCCGAGGGCGAGCGTGTGCTGCGGTCGGGGAAGTGGGGCGGCTGGTCGCCGACGTCCATGCTCGGCCATCGCATCTACGGCAAGCGCCTTGGCATCATCGGCATGGGCCGTATCGGTCAAGCCGTCGCCCGGCGCGCCCGGGGATTTGGCCTCTCAATCCACTACCACAACCGCCGACGCCTGCACGAGGATGTCGAGCAGGACCTGGAGGCCACCTATTGGGAAAGCCTCGACCAGATGCTGGCGCGCATGGACATTGTCTCCGTCAATTGCCCGCACACACCGGCGACTTATCACTTGCTGTCCGCCCGTCGGTTGAAACTGCTGCGGCCAAACGCGTTTATCGTCAACACCGCGCGCGGCGAGATCATTGATGAGAATGCCCTGACCCGGCTGCTGGTCAGCGGCGATATCGCCGGAGCCGGCCTTGACGTTTTCGAACACGAACCGGCCGTGAACCCGAAACTTGTGGCGCTGGACAATGTGATCCTGCTGCCGCACATGGGCTCCGCCACGCATGAAGGCCGCATCGACATGGGTGAGAAGGTTCTGATCAACATCAAGACCTTTACGGACGGACACAACCCGCCTGATCGCGTTCTCGGCGACACATTCTGAGCTGCGCCGGGGAGGTGCATCGCCAGTTATGGCCGAAAAGCCCCACAGCCTCGCCATCCCCTTCAGAGACCCGACGACTGCGTTCGCACCCTTCGCGGCGGAACCAATTGCTGCCCTGCTCGACGGTGGAGTCTCGCCCGAGCCACAGGGTCGTTACGCCTACATTGCTGCGGACCCCTATCGTATCGTCCGTGTTGAGGACGGCCTTTTCGTCGATGGTGCGCGCGAGGCTGGTGATCCGTTCACGGCGTTGGTTCGCGAGCTTGATCGAGCGACACTTGATACGGATCCCGATTTACCGCCGTTCCAAACCGGCGCCGTTGGTTTCATCGGTTACGAGATGGGGGGATGCCTGGAGCGATTGCCGCCGCCCCGCTCCCGCGGACTCGATTTCCCCGACATGGTCATCGCCCTCTATGACACCATCGCCGCGTTCGACATGGAGAACTCCCGCGCCTGGGTGATCGCGGCCGACGTTTCACCGGGGCGTCCACCGGCAAGTGTCCGCGCGACCGAGATGGCGCGCCGGATTGAAGCCGCCGAACCGACGTTGATCGATTGGCGCGCTCGTGCGCCCTGGCGGGCGGAATTGGACCGTGCCGCGCATGAAGAGATGGTGGCGCAGGGCATTGAGTACATTCATGCTGGAGATATATTCCAGGCCAATCTCACTGGACGGCTTCACAATGTGTTGCCGGAGGATCTATCACCTTGGATGCTTTACCGACGGCTTCGAACCACCAGCCCGGCACCCTTCGCCGCTTATTTGGCCTGTGGCGAGGGGCGTCAGATCCTTTCGGCATCGCCGGAGCGCTTCCTCAGCCTTCGGCCCGATGGCACAGTCGAAACACGGCCCATCAAGGGCACGCGCGCGCGCGGTGAATCACGGGGCAAAGATATAGCCCTGGCCCAGGAATTGGTCGCCAGCGCCAAGGACCACGCCGAAAACCTGATGATCGTCGATCTCCTTCGGAACGATCTTTCCAGGGCATCGCTGATCGGCAGCGTCGCCGTGCCACAGCTCTGCGCGCTGGAAACCTTCGCCAACGTCCACCATCTGGTTTCCGTCGTGACGTCGCGCCTGAAACCCGGACACGGACCATTTCATCTGTTGAAAGCCGCCTTTCCCGGCGGTTCCGTCACGGGTGCGCCGAAAATACGCGCCATGGAGATTATCCACGAACTGGAGCCAGCCCGGCGAGGGCCTTACTGCGGCACTATTCTTTGGGCCGGGTTCGATGGTGCCATGGATTCCAGTATCATCATCAGAACCATGGTCATTAGCGATCGCCAGATCGTGCTACAGGCGGGCGGCGGTATCGTCGCGGATTCCTCACCTGCCGACGAATACGATGAGGCCCTCGTCAAGGCGCGAAGCCTCATGCGCTGCCTGGCACCGGCCGCCGACGAGGCCGAGGCCGTGGCGTGATCGTCTGGTTGAATGGCAGCCTGATCGAAAGCAACGAGGCTCGAATCGATCCGGCCGAACGCGGTTTTTTGCTCGGTGAGGGGTTGTTCGAAACCATCGCCGTACGAGCCGGCGCCGCGCTTCGAGTTGACGATCATCTGCAACGATTGGCCGAGGGGATGGCGTTGGTTGGGTTCGCGCGCCCGACGTACGACCTCGCTGGCGCCATCGACGCGGTCCGATCGGCGAATAACCTGTCGGAAGGATGCCTGCGCCTGACCGTATCACGCGGCCCCGCCGCGCGCGGTTTGCTGGCCCCCGATCAAGCGCCGCCGACAGTCCTGGTAACCGGCGTATCCTGCCCGGTTGGTGACGGGATACCGCTGACCGCGATCATCGCCACCACCACCCGGCGCAACGAATTCTCGCCGCTTTCGCGCATCAAATCGGTGAACTATTTGGACGGCATTCTGGCGCGACAGGAAGCTGCCGCCGCGGGCGCCGACGAGGCGATCCTGGTTAACACCCGGGGTTTGGTCGTTGAGACGACCATCGCCAACCTGTTTCTCGTCCTGGATGGCGTCGCTCGCACTCCGGCGGTCGAAGCCGGTGCTCTGCCAGGCATCATGCGAGCGGAAATTCTCTCGCGCCTGGATGCCCTACAGGGCACCGTGACGGTGGATGATCTCGGCAACGCGTCAGAGGTTTTTGTGACTAACGCGCTTGGTGTTCGACCAATAGTACGTATCGATGGCCACTCCGTCGGCGACGGGCGGCCTGGGCCGGTAACCGCCTCGCTCTCCAACCTTCCTTAGCCCGCGGGCACCACGGATTACATCTGGGACAAGGCGAACTCCAGGTCTTCAATTAGGTCCTGCGCATCTTCCAAGCCGACCGACAAACGAAGCATTCCATCAGTGACCGACACTTCCAACCGCTCGTCTTCGGATAGCCGTTGGTGGGTCGTTGTCGCCGGATGGGTGATCAGACTCTTCGCATCGCCGAGATTGTTCGAGATATCGATGATGCCGAGTCCATTGAGAAGGTTGAACGCCTCTTCCTTGCCGCCGGCGATCTCGAAGGCGACCAGGGTGCCACCATCCGACATCTGCCGCATGGCCAGCTCATGTTGCGGATGACTAGGCAGGCCAGGATAGAGAACCCGTGAGACTTTATCGTGACCCTCAAGGAACTCGGCCACGATCCGCGCATTGGTGCAATGCTGTCGGACCCGAATTTCCAGGGTTTCGAGACCCTTGAGGAAGACCCAGGCATTGACGGGGCTCATGGCGGGCCCGGTGTGGCGCATCCAGGGGGTCAGATGATCGTCGATGAACTCCTGGTCGTTGGTCAGGATGGCGCCGCCAAGGCCGCGGCCTTGGCCGTCGATGTGCTTGGTTGCTGAGTACATGACGATATCGGCACCAAGCTCCAGCGGCTTCTGAAGGACCGGCGTGGCGAACACGTTGTCGACAATGAGGCGCCCACCAGCCCGGTGCGTAAGTTCGGCGACAGCCGGAATATCAATGATCTCGAGCGCAGGATTGGAAGGGCTCTCCAGGAACACGGCATTGACCGGCCGGCTCAAGGCCTGCTCCCAAGCGACCAGGTCGGTTCCGTCCAGCAATTCCGTTTCGATACCGTATTTCGGCAATTGATCCTGGACGATGTAGTGGCAAGAGCCGAATAGAGCTCGTGAGGCGACAACCCTGTCGCCGGCCTTCAGTTGGCTCGCCAAGGCGGCGAAGACGGCCGCCATGCCGCTGGCTGTGCCGACGCACGTATCGCAGCCCTCAAGCAACGCCAGCCGCTCCTCGAACATGGAGACGGTAGGATTGGCATATCGCGAATACACATAGCGCTTGCGGTTGCCCTTGAAGGCGGCTTCCGCTTCCTCGGCGGATGAATACACATAGCCCGATGTCAGGAAGATTCCTTCCGACGTTTCCTCGAATGACGAGCGTCGCGTTCCGCCGCGCACCAACTGTGTCGCAGTTCGCCAGGCGGTCGATTTACTCGAATTAGCGTCCATGGGTCCCTCCTCTCTGGGAGGCCCCGGTCTCCAATGAAAAAACCCCAACCGCGAGGGGTCAGGGTTCCTGGAAACCGAGACCTTTTAGCGAGTTTTTTTAACGTGGCCGCAAGCCGGTCGGACAAATCACCACGTAAGTTAATTTTATAAGACGCCGGCAAATGCCTGGCAAGCTTCCTCACTCCTTCAAGCCGCCTTCCCTGGTGATGGCGCGCCGGACCCTTCTGACGCCGAGCCAGACCAGGCCAATCACTGGAATAAAGGCGTATGTGACCACAAGGAAGGGGTCGGGGACGGCGAGTCCGGCCGCCATGGCGCCTTTGGCCAGATAGGAAACGAGGCTCAGCAGGTAATAGCTGATGGCGACGACCGAAAGGCCCTCCACGGTTTCCTGGAGACGAAGTTGCAACTGTGCGCGACGGTCCATGGAGGCGAGCAGGTCGCGGTTCTGCGCTTCCAGGGCGACATCCACACGGGTCCGCAACAGGTTGCTGGCGCGTGAGATGCGGCGGGACAGGGACTCCTGTCGTCGCGCCAGGTTCTCGCAGGTTTCCATGGCCGGGGCCAAGCGGCGACTGATAAACGATCCGAAGGGCTGAATGCTTGAAATACGCTCCTCACGAAGGCCACGAATTCGATCCTGAACGATGGCGTGATAGGCCCGGGACGCACTGAAACGGAAAGTGGTGTCAGCGGCCACGGTTTCGGCAAGGGCGGCTAGGCGGGACAACTCAGCGAGGGTATCTCGCTCCGCGTCCGTGCCCTCGACCGTGGCCAATGTCGCAATGATTTGGGAGAGTTCTTCCTCGGCGCCGGCGACACGTGGCCGCGCGTCGCGAGCGAGAGGAAAGGCCAGCATCGCCATTGCGCGATAGGTTTCCAACTCCGCGATGCGCTGAATGAGCCGGCCCAGCGAGTGTTCGGATAACGCGCCCGCTCGGACCAAAGTTCGACCGAACCGATCGGCGTGAAAACGGAAATCCGTCCAGATCCGGGCGTTGCCATCAAGCACCATACCACCGGCGATGGCATTATTGTCGAACAAGCCGGCGAGGGAGTCCGGGTCGCGCTCGGGAGCGGACTCGCTTTCGACCTCCAGGTGAAAGGCGGCGATGACCTCCCCGGGGAGGCCGGCAAGCCAATCGGCGGGGACGGCGCTAATTGCAGGTTCTTTGAACGGGGCTGTGGAGGCGCCATCGCAGATGAAGGTATAGGTGGAAAACTCTGTGTGCCGCTCCCATTTGAGCCGAAACGGCCCGAGGTCGAGACTGGCGTGGGTTGCGTCCGCCGGCGGCGGAGCAGCTTGGAAATGGCTGCAAAGGCGCGTTAAGTGCGCGTGGTCCGCTAACGCCGCCTGTTCGCCGGTGACCGTGGCGATATGGGTGACGCGGGCGGGCGCCGTCACCGGTGTCGGGGGCCGCGCATGCGCTTCTTGGTCCAGCACTTCGCGCAGGGGGTGTTCGGGTATATTCATGGTACTCGCCTTTCCCATGGGGCGCGCCTATATACAAGGCACGGCCCCGCCAGGGAACCGAAATGATGTTGAATAGTTGATCGCCGAGGAAATCCCACCATGTCAACGCTTTCACAGACCGACGACATCTTCTTCACCCGGGCCGGCCTCGACCGGACGCGAACCGAGACCATTGTCGACGACGCCCTGGTGACGGCTGATGACGGAGAAATGTTCCTCGAATACCGGCAATCCGAAAGCGTCGTCCTCGATGATGGTCAAATCAAGAGCGCCACGTTCGATACCGCCCAGGGCTTCGGTCTCAGGTCGGTCGCGGGCGAGACGACCGGTTTCGCCCATGCCTCCGACTTGAGTGAACAAGCCATGCGGCGCGCCGGCGAAACCGTGAAATCCGTGCATCGGGGGCATGGTGGAACGCTCGACACGGGGCCCCAGGGCACCAACGCGCAGCTCTATATGGAAGACAATCCGCTGTCGGCGGTTGATTTCGAGACCAAGGTCGATGTCCTGGGCCAGCTCGATACTTACTTGCGCGAGAAGGATCCGAGTGTTCGGCAGGTTTCGGCTTCGTTGCTCGGCAACTGGCAGGCGGTTCAGATTCTCAGAGCCGGCGGCGAGCGCGCGGCTGACATTCGTCCGCTGGTTCGCCTAAACGTGCAAGTCGTCGTCGAACGGGACGGCCGCATGGAATCCGGCAGCCACGGCGTTGGCGGGCGCGTCGTCTATGACGAGTTCATCACGCCTGACGGCTGGCAGTCGGCCGCCGACGAAGCCCTTCGCCAGGCTCTGGTCAATCTCGACTCCGTGGATACGCCTGCCGGCGAGATGAACGTCGTCCTAGGGCCAGGCTGGCCAGGCATTCTGCTTCACGAGGCGATCGGCCATGGACTGGAGGGCGATTTCAATCGCAAGAAAACGTCCGCGTTTGCCGGCCTGATGGGCGAGCGCGTGGCCTCGCCCGGTGTTACCGTCGTCGATGACGGCACGCTGGCCGATCGGCGGGGCTCGCTGACCATCGACGATGAGGGTACGCCTGGCGCCCACACCGTCCTAATTGAGGATGGCATCCTGCGCGGTTACATGCAGGACCGCATGAATGCGCGCCTGATGGGGACCGCGAGCACGGGCAATGGCCGTCGTCAGAGCTATGCCCACGCGCCCATGCCACGCATGACCAATACCTATATGCTGTCCGGCGACCGAGACCCCGGCGAGATCATGGGTTCCGTCAAGAACGGTCTTTACGCCGTTTCCTTCGGTGGCGGGCAAGTCGATATCACCAGCGGAAAGTTCGTCTTTACCTGCACGGAGGCCTACCTGATCGAGGATGGCAAGGTTGGCGCACCGGTCAAGGGCGCGACGCTGATTGGTAGTGGGCCGGACGTTCTGACACGTGTTTCCATGGTCGGTAATGACATGGCGCTCGATACCGGTGTCGGGACCTGCGGCAAGAACGGTCAGGGCGTTCCCGTCGGTGTCGGTCAGCCGACGTTGCGGATCGATGATTTGACGGTCGGCGGTACGGCGCTGGCCGGCTGAAACTTCGGCACCTCAGTACGAGTATTCCGTGAACACCGGGTCAACCGAACCTTCCCAACGATTGTCATAGGCGGCCAGAAGCTCCTCGGCCGGTGTTATGCCTGAATGGGCCGTTTGGAATAGCGGTTTCAAGAAGTGCGATTCGTCCATACCGACGCTGTCAACGCGCGCACGGTTCCTGAGGCCTCGGTGGGCAATGCCCAGCGCTTCCTCCGCAACCTCGCGCACGGTCGTATTCCGAACCGGCGTCTTGAGTGCAAGCCGTGGCACGGTATCGCGCATTTTGGCGCGTTCCTCGGCGCTCCAATCCTTAATCAGGTGCCAGGCCGCGTCCAGTGCATCGCTGTCGTACAGCAGGCCGACCCAGAATGCGGGCAATGCGCACAGACGGCTCCAGGGCCCGCCGTCGGCGCCGCGCATCTCGAGAAACGTTTTCAGCCGTACTTCCGGAAACGCCGTCGACACATGGTCCGTCCAATCGGAGAGCGTCGGCAACTCTCCGGGCAGCGCCGGCAGTGAGCCCGCCATGAAATCACGAAAGGACTGACCCGATGCGTCAATATACTTTCCATTTCGGTAAACGAAATACATCGGCACATCGAGCATGTAGTCGACGTAGCGCTCGAACCCGAAGCCGTCCTCGAAGACGAAGGGCAGGATGCCCGAACGGTCGGCGTCCACATCTGTCCAGATATGGCTTCGATAAGATAGATAGTCCGACGGCTTGCCGGCTCGGAACGGAGAGTTGGCCCAGAGCGCCGTGGCCACGGGCTGTAGCGCTAGTCCGACCCGGAACATCTTGATCATCGTCGCTTCTGAATCGAAGTCCAGATTGACCTGTACGGTACACGTGGTCTGCATCATCTCGTGCCCCAGCCCGCCCACTTTCGGCATGTAATCCCGCATGATCGCGTAGCGGCCTTTGGGCATCCAGGGACTGTCCGCAGGTAGCCATTTGGGGTTGAAGCCGAGGCCCAGAAAGCCAATCCCCATCTCGCGGGCAACGGATTTGACCTGCTGCAGATGGCCGGTGACTTCGTCGCAGGTCTGGTGGATGTTCTCGACCGCGGCGCCGGACAGTTCCAACTGACCGGCCGGCTCAAGCGAAATGGCGCCGCCGTCGAGGCCCTTGAGGGCAATGACGTTGTCGCCTTCGAAAACCGGCTCCCAGCCGAACCGGGTCAGATTCTGAAGTAGCGCGCGGATGCCTTGGTCGCCCTCGTAATCGAGCGGCCGTAGATCATCCAAGCGGAAAGCGAACTTCTCGTGTTCGGTTCCAATCCGCCAATCTTGTGGGGGCTTGCAACCGGACTCCAAATTCTCGACGAGAGCCTGCTTTGAGTGGATCAGCTCTTCGTTCTGCGAGTTAACTCCGGGCATCCGGTTGGTCCCATAGTTGTTGGCGCATCAATGCCAGTCACCGACAATCGCCTGGTAGGCGGATAATGCGGCGACGACGGCGGTCTCGGCCCTGAGGATTCTTGGACCCAGGCTGACGAGCGTAACAAAGTCGAGGGCGCGCAACAGGTCAAGCTCGCTTTCGGAAAAACCGCCTTCCGGTCCTGTCACAAATCCAACGGGGCCCGGTGGGCCTTGAAAGGCGTCCCTGGCCGCTCGACCCGAACCTGTCTCGTCCAGGGCATACATCTGCCGATCACGCGGCCATTCAGCCAAAAGTTCGGAGAATGATCGAGTTTCGTCAACATTTGGAACCGAAAGTCGATGACATTGCTCGGCGGCCTCCTTCGCCGTTGCTGCCAAGCGACCGGAGTTGACCCGGCGGGTCGACGTGAACTGCGTGATAACCGGCATCAAACGAGTGATGCCAAGCTCTGTTGCTTTCTCGACCGCGAAATCCGTGCGCGATTTTTTGATTGGCGAAAAGGCGAGCCAGATATCCGGTTCAGGTGCTTGAGGCCGGCACTGCTCAATTAAATGAAGGGTGATGGCCCGTTTCGCTATGGATTCGATACGGGACACCCATTCACCGTCGCGGCCATTGAACAGGCGGACGGGCGCGCCTAACGCCAATCTCAGGACATTTGTCAGGTAATGGGAGGAGTCAGGCCCCAGATCAACATCATCGCCTGCCGATAACTCGGCATCGACGTAGAGCCGAACCATTGACGAGGATTGGGCCATGAACGAAACCTCCCGAGGCCGAGATCGTGCGACAGACGGTTTTCGCCTGCCGGCACTGGTGGCATAGTAGCGGCGCCGATGAGGAACGCCACCACCCCTGATGCCACCGACATACCGGTCGATTCGTGGATAGACCGAAGGATGCCGGTGGCCGTGCGTCCCTACCTGCGGCTGATCCGCGCCGATCGGCCCATTGGCACTTGGTTGTTGCTGATCCCATGTGCCTGGAGCACGGCCCTGGCGACCGGCGGAAGGCCGGACCCGTGGGTTCTGGCGCTGTTTGCCGCGGGTGCGTTCGTCATGCGGGGGGCGGGATGCACGATCAATGACCTGGTCGACCGGGATATCGACAGGCGGGTCGCCCGTACGGCCACGCGGCCGATTGCCAGCGGTGAGATTTCAGCTTTTTCGGCGGCGATTTTTCTGGTGGCGTTGCTACTGGTGGGCCTGGCCGTCTTGCTGCAGTTCAATCGGTTCACGGTCATCCTCGGCCTGAGCTCAATCGGCCTCATTGTCATCTACCCCTTCATGAAGCGCGTGACGTACTGGCCGCAGTTGATGCTCGGACTGGTCTTCAATTGGGGAGCGCTGGTCGGTTGGTCGGCCGAACGGGGCATGGTCGAAATGCCCGCAGTTCTGATGTATGTGGCCTGCGTCTTTTGGACTCTGGGGTATGACACGATTTATGCGCACCAGGACAAAGCCGACGATCAGGTTGTTGGCGTCAAGTCGACGGCACTGAAGTTCGGCTCGGCCACCAGCGGTTGGCTGATCTTCTTCTATGGCATGGTCGTCATTTTGCTCTGTCTTTCGGGACTGGTTGCCCAGCAGACGTGGCCCTATTTCGGGTTCATCGTTGCCGGCGGCATTCACTTGGTTTGGCAGATTAGGAGCCTGGACATCGATGATCCCGCCAACTGCCTCCGGCGTTTCAAGTCCAACCGGGACTTCGGGTTTATCGTCTTTGCCGCGATCGTGTTCGGCGGCTTATCGGGCTAGGGCCAGGCGCGCAGTTTGCCGGCACGAAGAGGGTGGCGGGGCCGCTATGAAATTGAGATGGTACGGAACGTCTCGACGTCGAAGGGATGGGCATCGTTGGCCAACAGGTTGGTGCGCTGTTTGCGCAAGGCCGCATCATTAACTGATCCTCGAATGAACATCTCCACGTCGTTGCCGCCACCGAGGCGGTCTCGCGCGTAAGCCTGTACCTGCATCTGGGTCATTGCTCGCCAGCACCGATCTGTCGCGGGTACTTCGGCAAGCGGGATAGGGTCTCCTTCTCGACTGAGGGCGCCCCGGGTGCCGGCGTAAAGATAGACCGCTGAGATATCGGGACCGCGATCAGCCAGGATATCCACGGCCTCCAGTTCGCCGAAACCGTAGTTGGCGGCGGATACTTCGGTTTCGTGCATGCGCACCTCTTGTTCTGGCGTCAGCCAATTGACGAACAGAGTGGTCGCTGTGCCGGGTGATGGGTGAAGCGTCGCCGGTATGGCTCCGTAGGCGGAGATGTGGGGTGAATAGACAACGTCAAAATCGCGTACGACTGCACGTGAGACCGGAATGGTCCCCCAGTGATCGCCGACGAACTTCCGCGCCAACTGATCCGGCGATTGGTTGGAGCCGACGGCCAGAACCGGGCGGCGATTGGATAGATCAACCAGGGCGTTGCCAGGCCACGCTGCCGCGGTGCCATTCGACATAATGAACGAGTGTTCCGGAATATCGTAGGGGTAGGCCTTCGCCAGATGGAGATCGTCGCTGCTCATCGCTGCGCCGGTTCAGTCGCCGTCACCGCCCGCGACACTGACATATTGCGAAATATCGACCTCGTCCAACTGCTCCGGCAGCAGGAATCGTTCCGCGTAATCTTTGTAGACGCCGGACGTGAGAAACAGCTCGAACAGCGTCTCGTCGATGTGCGCGTCCTTCTTCATGAAGGACATGATCTTGATGGCGTCGCTCAGTTTCTTCGGCGCCTTGTAGGGACGGTCCGCGGCGGTCAGGGCCTCGAAGATATCGGCGATGGCCATGATCCGTGCCGGCACGGACATATCGGAGTCGTTGAGCTTCTTGGGGTAACCCGTGCCGTCCATCTTCTCGTGGTGGCCGCCGGCGTATTCGGGAACGCGGGCCAGATGTTTGGGGAACGGCAACGCCTCCAACATCACGATGGTCTGCACGATGTGGTCGTTGATCTTGAAACGCTCTTCCTCGGTCAGCGTGCCGCGTGCGATGCAGAGGTTGTAAACCTCGCCCATGTTGTACTTGTGCTCGGGCACATCCAGGCGGAAGCCCCATGGATTGTCTTCGGCTGATGCGGCTTCCTCGCCCTCGCGATAGATGACGTGGTCGTAGCGATCCGACAGCAGGTTTTCCTGATACGGCAACTCCCCTGGCGGCTCCCGCTCTATGCGCCTGGCTTCCTCGTAGGACAAGCCGAGACGGTCGTCGAGCGTGCGCGTCCAGGTAACGGCGGCGATCTCCTTGACCCGCTCGATCCGTTCCGGCGCCATGAATTCGCCGCCGATATTGCTTTCGGCGATGAAGGCATAATCGTCATCCAGTTTTGCCAGCTGCTGTTCGAGATCGGCTTTCAATGTCTCCGGGTCACCCTCGCCGGCAGTCACGGCTTTCAGGTAGTCGATGACCCTGTCCCGCTTCACGACCTCAAACCGCGCCCTGATCTCGTGGATGCGGTTGTAAATCGTTTCCAACTTGGTCGCCTTGTCGACCACATACTCCGGCGTCGTCACCTTGCCGCAGTCGTGAAGCCAGGCCGCGATGTGCAGCTCGTACCACTGTTCCTCGGTGAGCTCGAACTCGGCGTAGGGGCCGTCTTCCTCATCCGTCGCCGCGTTGGCCAACATCTTGGTCAGTTCCGGCACGCGCTGACAGTGGCCGCCGGTATAGGGAGATTTGGCATCAATCGCCGAGGCGATGAGCTCGATGAACGAATCCAACAGTTTCTTTTGCGCCTCCAGCAGCTGCTGGTTGTCCAGCGCCACCGCCGCTTGCGACGACAGGGCCTCGATCAGGGGCTGGATGTCGGAGCTGAAAGCGATGACTTCGCCGGAGTCCGGATCTTGCGCATTCAGCAGCTGCAGAACGCCGATGATCTCGTCCTGGCTGTTCTTCAGTGGCACGGTCAGGAACGATTTGGAGCGATAGCCCGTGCCCTCATCGAACTTCTTGGTTCCTGAGAAATCGAACTCATCGGAATCGTAGGCATCTGGAATATTGATCGAGTTGCCGGTGACGGCAGAACAAGTGGCAACGTTCTTGGTATTTGCGTCGCCCGTCGTGGGATCGTACAGGCTCAGGGGCGGAAACGAGATCGTCTTGCCCGTCGTGCCGCCCATGGCAATGTTCAGCGAATCCGTACGCATGATCTCGAACTTGAGGCGGTCGTCGTCGGTGCGCAGGTAGAGTGTTCCACCATCGGCATTACAGAGTCCCTTCGCTTCAAGAAGGATCATTTCCATAAGCCGATTGATGTCGCGTTCGGCAGAGAGCGCGATGCCAATTTCGATCAGGCGCTCAAAACTGCTCGTCTCCGCCACCGATCCGATCGCACCACCGTCGTCCGCCATCACGCCCCCAATATATGCGCCCACGATGATATATGATCTGTGAGGCGCAAAATATTGTTGTCCGCTCGCCTTTCGGCGCGGAATTGGGGATAAATTTATCGATCTTTACACCTGAATACAACGGCCTGCATGGGCATATGCTGCTTGACCCAGCGGTCGGCAGGGGCGTGAATCGGCTCCTCTAGCGTGTGAGGACCCATGGCCTACGATTCCCTTCGGGATTTCATCGATCATCTGGAGCGAGCCGGGCGCCTGGTGCGTGTTTCCCAGCCTGTTTCGCCAGAACTCGAAATGACCGAAATTCAGACCCGTGTCATCGCCGAACGCGGCCCTGCCCTGTTGTTCGAGAATGTCGTGTCATCGGACGGTCGGCGCTTCGACATGCCGGTTTTGGTCAACCTGTTCGGCTCTGTCGAGCGGGTCGCGTGGGGGATGAACCGCGAACCGGGCCAATTGCGAGAGATAGGCGAGGCGTTGGCTTTCTTGCGCCAGCCGGAACCCCCCGGGGGTTGGCGCGAGGCGTTCGAGATGCTGCCCATGCTGAAGACGGCGATGTCCATGAAGCCGAGGACGGTCTCGAATGCACCATGCCAGGAGGTCGTACTGACCGGTGACGACATCGACCTTTCGACGCTGCCTATTCAAACCTGCTGGCCGGGCGAGCCGGCGCCTCTGATTACCTGGCCGCTGGTGGTCACTGAAGGGCCGGGCGACGACAGCCGCGATGTTTGCAACCTCGGCATCTACCGAATGCAGGTGACGGGCCGAGATTCCACCCTGATGCGGTGGCTCAAGCATCGGGGAGGGGCGCAGCACCACGAGCGATGGCGGGGTCAGAAATCGAAGCCGCTTCCTGCGGCGGCGGTGATTGGCGCCGACCCGGGAACTATTCTGGCCGCCGTGACGCCAGTTCCCGATACGCTGGCCGAGTACCAGTTCGCCGGGTTGCTGCGCGGCGCGCGCCTCGACCTGGTCGATTGCAAGACAATCCCTCTGAAAGTTCCGGCCACGGCCGAAATCGTCCTCGAGGGCCACGTTTCGTTGGAGGATTATGGCGACGAGGGGCCCTACGGCGACCATACGGGTTACTACAATGCCGTCGAACAGTTTCCAGTCTTCCGCATCAGCGCCATCACCATGCGACGCCAGCCCATATATCTTTCGACCTATACCGGCCGGCCGCCGGACGAGCCCTCAATCCTGGGCGAAGCCCTGAACGAGGTATTCATTCCGTTGTTGCGCCAGCAGTTCCCCGAAATCGTCGATTTCTGGCTGCCCCCGGAGGGCTGCTCTTATCGCGTCGCCGTCGTCTCGGTTCGGAAGTCGTACGCCGGTCACGCCAAACGGATCATGATGGCCGTGTGGTCCTACCTGCGCCAGTTCATGTATACAAAGTTCGTCATCGTCGTTGACGACGACATCGACGCACGGGACTGGAACGACGTAATTTGGGCAATCTCGACCAACGTCGACCCGGCGCGCGACACGACGGTGATCGAACATACGCCGATAGACTACTTGGATTTCGCCTCGCCCGAGGCGGGTCTCGGCAGCAAGATGGGGATCGATGCGACCACCAAGATTTCGCCGGAAACGCGACGTGATTGGGGTCGAAAGATTCGCATGACCGACGAGGTTATCGAGCGGGTGACGGCGATATGGGACGGCCTGGGTATTCCTGGAGGCGGGCGCTCCATCTGGCCGGACTGATTGCCATCTGAATGACCGGGTGAGGTTGACGGCACCAAGGCCGGCGCGTAGGGTCCGGCCGCTTTTCAATGACCACTGATGTCGATGGGCCATGACGGACCTGAGAGATTTCGCTCACCATTCCAATGCCTGGCCGTTCGTCGAAGCGCGCCAGCTTTTGAAGCGTGTCCAGGACCGCCCGCCACAAAAAGGTTTTGTCGTGCTCGAAACCGGCTATGGCCCCTCGGGCCTGCCGCACATCGGCACTTTCGGCGAGGTGGCGCGGACGTCCATGGTGCGCCACGCGTTTTCGTTGCTCTCGGATATCCCGTCGACGCTGATCGCCTTCTCGGATGACATGGACGGTTTGCGCAAGGTTCCGGACAATGTTCCCAACGCCGAAATGATGGCCGAGCATCTGGGGAAACCGTTGACCGAGATCCCCGATCCCTTTGGCACGCATGAAAGCTTCGGCCATCATAACAACGCTCGCCTGCAGTCGTTCCTCGATGACTTCGGCTTCGAGTACGAATTCCGCAGTTCGACGACCAGCTACCGGGCGGGTGAGTTCGACGAGACGTTGCTGACCATGCTGGAACGCTACGATGCGGTCATGAAGGTCATGCTTCCGACCCTGGGCGAGGAACGCCGGCAAACCTACAGCCCGTTCCTTCCCATCTGCCCGCGAACGGGCCGGGTCCTGCAGGTGCCGATCATCGAGCGCAAGTTGGATGCCGGGACGGTGGTCTACAGGGACGAAGACACGGAAGAACTGGTCGAGGTCCCGGTGACCGGCGGACATTGCAAATTGCAATGGAAGCCCGACTGGGCCATGCGCTGGGCGGCGCTGGATGTGGATTATGAGATGTCGGGCAAGGATCTGATCGATTCCGTCCAGCAATCCGGAAAGATTTGCCGCATCCTTGGCGGTGTTCCGCCGGTGGGTTTCACCTACGAACTTTTCCTCGACCAGGCTGGCGAAAAGATATCGAAGTCGAAAGGCAACGGCTTGGCCGTGGAGGAATGGTTGCGTTACGCGCCGCCGGAAAGCCTGTCTCTCTTCATGTATCAGAAGCCGAAAACGGCGAAGCGCCTCTTCTTCGATATCATTCCCAGGCAGGTCGATGACTACATGCGCCATGTCGAAGCGTTCGCGTCACAGGAACCCCAAAAGCGCCTCGACAATCCGGCCTGGCACATCCATGCGGGCGAACCATCCGCCGATGCGGCACCGTTGAGCTACAACGTGCTGCTGAACCTGGCCAGCGTCTGTCACACCGAGGACAAGTCAGTGCTCTGGCATTTCATCTCGCGATATCAGATCGACGTCAGTCCCGAAACCAGTCCGACACTGGACCGGTTGCTCGATTACGCCATCGTCTATTACCGGGATTTTGTCCGCCCGAACAAGGAATACCGAAAGGCCGGCGAGATGGAGTTGGCAGCGTTGCAGGATCTGGCGACTGTCTTGCAATCATACTCGGGCAGTACGGATGGGGAGGCCATTCAGACCGAGGTCTATGAGATCGGCAAGCGCCATGAATTTGTCGAACTGAAGGACTGGTTCCGCGCTCTCTACGAGATTTTGTTGGGCCAGAGCCAAGGGCCGCGGATGGGATCGTTCATCGCGCTTTATGGCGTCGACGAGACCATCCAATTGATCGAGCGGGCCCTGGCTGGCGAAGATCTCGCCGCGTAGGCGCCCGCGTGGTTCCCGCCACGAGATCTTGGGCCGCGCTACTATTATGATCTCTTTTTATTTGACTCCCGGCATTAGGGTGTCTATATAGGCGTTGGCGATCAGGACAAGTGCGTCCGGTTCCCAAGATGCTCGATGGATCATTTCCGAAGCATCACGAACGACTGCAAGGTGCCGCCTGCTCATAGGCGGCTTTTTTGTGGCCTTCGTAGATTCGCCTGCGAGATCTCCTGGTCCGGTCGACTTGTCCCGGAGGGACAGCATCCGCCGTTTACTGGCTGGCCCAAACGATACGAGCGATCCAGGCCACATCCTGGATGATGATGCTGCGGTCGGGTTGTGTCGGGTTGATGGACCGGACATCGATTCGTTTAGTCGTTTGGCGGACCAGAACCTTTACGGCCGCTTCACCAAAGCGAGTCGCAATGACGACACGATCACCTCGTCGAATTGAGGCGGATGGAGATACGACCAGTATATCTCCCTCGCGATAGATGGGTTCCAGGGTCGAGCCTGAAACTTCGATCGCGAATGCCGTGGGGTCGGCAAGTGCTGGAAACGGTATTTCATCCCACACGTGTTCGGCTGTTTGCCCCCGCCCATCAAACGGGCCTGCCGCCGCCACCTCGGTAAGCCCGAACAATGGCAACCCACGAACTGCGCCAGGGCCGTCGCCCTGGCCGACATGGGAAACGAAATCGATCATAGAGATGCCGGTTGCAGTTAGAATTTTGGAGATGCTTTCCGTGCTCGGCCAGCGTGGCCTGCCGCCGCGAGCGGTGCGTTTGCTCTTGTTGAACGTCGTCGGGTCCAAGCCGGATTGGCGCGCCAGGCGCGACACCGTAATGCCGCGCTTCGCGGCCAGCCGGTCAATGGCCCGCCAGAGGTCGCCATGCGTCAACATTCTTCGCCCACTTGGTTCGATTACACGTTATGCGTGATTTATTATGATCTAAACTATAACCCATTGACATAGCGGCGACACTCGTTATTTTGGCAATGTTCGATTTTTGTTCTTTATTGCTGGTAATTAGTACCGGGAAACGTTGAAGTGGAGGGGTTCCGGATGAGAAGGCCAAAGTATGTCCCGAGGGTATTTTCCGACATTGATGCGGAGCCTTTCATCGATGCCGAAGAGGCTTGGTTCTGGTTTGTTCGCTGCGAGAAAGCTCGCCGCGATGGTGCACGATTCCGAGAGGGTCTGGCTCGTGCCCTGCGACCGTGCGATCCAGACGACATCTACCGCGCCTTATTGGCGCTGTATCGCGCGCGGCGCCTCCAGCGTTGGCACATCAATGTTCTAAACCGCTACGGATTTGAAGAAAGAGCGCCCGATCCCCGGTGTCGCGAGGAAGAGAAATCAGCGCGTTATTGGGCTGAAGCCATCGACGCGTTGACAACGGTGCTAAAAGGTAAAGGTTTGATTTTGTGACGAATTACAAGGCGCCTCGGCAGAGCGCAACGGAGAATGCCCTAGTCGTATTCGATGGCAAGGCGACACTGCCCTGGCTCCGCCATTTACGTCCTGGATTTAGACATTGCATGGTATTGATCCAGACGGAGGGGCCGTGGTTGTTCGTCAACCCGCTCTCGAACATGACGGAAATTGCCGCCTTCGATTATCTGAGCGAGCAAGATATTCGGGCACATTTCTCAGGCGAGCGCTACCGCGTCGTTGGATGGCGGACCCAAAGAACCTCGCCACAACGTTCCGCACCATGGGCGCCTTATACTTGTGTGGAGGTGGTCAAGCGCTTGCTTGGCATCCATGACCGCTGGGTGATGACGCCCTGGAGCCTCTACAGGTACCTTGCCAAAACAGAAATAGGAAAATATTCCTTGACATCGTAGAGCACGGTCCCTATTCTCACCCTCGGCATTCACCACAAGTGTGTCCGCAGCCCGCCGGCTTCGTCGGCGGGCTTTTCTTTTTGCCGACGCGCAACTTGCCTCGACCCCAAAATCCGACCCCGAGATTCGAAAAAGGAGACCTAGACATGGGTGGAATCTTCAGTTCCCCGCCACCGCCTCCACTGCCGCCG